>Ga0315277_10001782_pt1 | contig 30667 bp, 26 predicted proteins | sample YL17G05_15_MG_FD_203695 | JGI IMG/M metagenome (GOLD analysis project Ga0315277, IMG submission 203695) | Sediment microbial communities from Yellowstone Lake, YNP, Wyoming, USA - YL17G05_15 | ecosystem: Environmental > Aquatic > Freshwater > Lake > Sediment | place: USA: Wyoming | collected...
TTTCCGCGATCGTCACCACCTTCAACGAGGAAGCGGTGATCGGCGAGTGCCTCGCCTCTCTCGCCTTTGCCGATGAGGTGCTGGTCGTGGACTCGTTCAGTACTGACGCCACCGTCGAGATCGCGCGTAGCTGCGGCGCGCGCGTTCTCCAGCACGAGTACCTCTCCCCCGCCGCGCAGAAAAACTGGGCCGTCCCGCAGGCCGCCCACGAATGGGTCCTGGCCGTGGACGCAGACGAGGTCATCACCCCTGGGCTCGCGGCGGAGATCAGCAGAGCCATTGCCGACCGCGGCGAGCGCGATGGCTACCAGGTCAGGCGCCGCAACTTCTTCCTGGGACACGAGATCCGCTACTCCGGCTGGCAGAACGACTGGGTCCTGCGCCTCTTCCGCAGAGACCACGGGCGATACCTGGAGCGACAGGTTCACGAGCGGCTGGTGGTCGAGGGTCCGGTGGGCAGGCTCAAGGGGCGCGTGATCCACAACTCGTACCGGTCCCTGGACGACTACTGGCGGAAGCTCCGGCGCTACGCCGAGTGGAACGCGACCGAAGCCCTCCGCGGCGGAGCGCGGGTCTCCCCGGCCCGGCTGTTCCTGCACCCGCCCCTGCGGTTCCTCAAGGCCTACCTCCTCCAGGGCGGCCTGCTGGACGGGGTGCCGGGACTGGTCGTCTGCCTGCTCACCGCCGTCTACGCGGCCGCGAAGGACGTGCAGATCTGGTCGGAGCAGCACAGGCCGGACCGGCGCAAGCACGGGGCCCAATGAGCGCCGAACCCACCGAGGTCTCGGTGATCGTAGTCAACTGGAACGGAGGCGATGCGCTCCAGACCTGCCTGCGGTCGGTGGCGGCCGCGACGCAGGGGCGACGCGCTGACGTCTGGCTTGTGGACAACGCTTCCAGTGACGGCTCCTGTGAACGGGCCGTCCGCTCGTTCCCGGCCCTCCACCTGGTCCGGAACGCAGGCAACCTCGGCTTCGCAGGGGCCGCCAACCAGGCTCTCTCGCGGGCCGTGGGGAAGTACCTGCTCCTGCTCAACCCGGATGCCCAGATCACCGCCGAAGCGCTGAGCCGAATGCTGGCGGCGATGCGGGCCAGCCCGCGCATCGGCATCGCGGGATGCGGAAGCGTTGACTCCTCGGGCCGACAGGTCCCGGCCTTCGAGCCCTCCTTCCCGGGCCAGCGCGCCCGGCAGTTGCGCAACGTCGGCGACGACGCCAGCGATGTCGCCTGGGTCTCAGGCGCTTGCTTGATGGCTAAGCGGGAGATGGCCGATGAGATCGGCCTGCTCGACCCGCGGTTCTTCATGTACTACGAGGACGTCGACTGGTGCTACCGAGCGTGGGAGGCGGGTTGGAGAGTGGTCACCGTGCCCGCAGCGCTGATCCGCCATGAACTGGGCGGCAGCTCCGCTGAGGTCCCACCGGGTGAGACGGCCCGCCGGACGGCGCGATCGCGGCTGCTCTTCTACCGGAAGCACTACTCTGCCGGCCGGGCGCGATGGCTGGCTTGCCGCATGTTCGCCTCCGCGCTGGCTGGGCTGCTCCAGCGTCTGGTGCCGGCTCTGTTCAGGCGGAAGGCGCGCGAGCGCATGAGGGAGGATTGGGCCCGACTCCGGGTGGTCCTCACCGGCGGGAGACAGAAGGAGGTGCCGCAATGAGCGGGCGAGCGTTCACGGGGACCGCCCACAAGATCATGTCGCTGGCGGAAGCGAAGGGGCGCGCGGAAGAGCTGCGCGGCGCAGGCAAGACGATAGCCTATACCAACGGGTGCTTCGACCTGATCCACGCCGGGCATGTCGGCACGCTGGAGGCAGCCCGGCGGCTCGCCGACTGCCTGATCGTGGGCATCAACGGAGACGACTCCGCGCGCCAGTTGAAGGGGCCAGGCCGGCCCATTCTGCCCGAACGGGACCGGGCCGAGGTCGTCGCCGCCTTTGCGTGCGTGGACCTGGTGGTGATCTTCCCCGAGCTCAGCTCCCTTCCCACGATCCGGGCGCTGAAGCCCGACGTGTGGGTGAAGGGCGGCGACTACACCCTCGCCACCGTGCACCAGGAGGAGAAGGCCTACGTCCAGAGCTATGGCGGGCAGGTGGCGCTCGGAGAAAGGGTGCCGGGCGCTTCTACGACCGAGATCATCTCCCGGATCAAGCAGCTCCCCGAGGGCTAAGCCCTACCACTTCCCCAGGTTCTGGAGGGCCGTCACGACCGTGTGGTACGCGCGGAACTGCAGCAGCTCCTGTCCCATGAAGCTGCTGAGCAGAAGCTTCGCGGCCTCGCTGTCAGCATACCCCAGCGACATCATCTTCAGGAAGATGTGCGCGACTACCAGGCCGGAGGCGAATCCCAACAGGCCGCCCACCAAGGGATCGAGCACGTCGAGGGACAGCAGGATCGTGTCGTAGATGAGCTTCGAGCCAATGACGGTCAGCACGGCCAGAACCACGAAGGCCGCCGTGAGCCAGAAGGCCTGGTTCGGCCCCGCTGCCGAGAAGACCGGCACGGCCTTCCCGAGCGGCTCCGCCAGTGCCGCGGCCACCTTCACGGAGATGATCGCTCCCAGCAGGTCGAACAGTGCCCGGCCGAAGCCCCGGTGGCTCTCCAGCCAGGCGACTCCTGCGATCAGCGCCAGCGCGACAACGTCGGACCACATCATGGTGGTTCGCCTCCCGCCCTTCGTATCGCCACAGACGCGTAGCCCACAACACCAGCACGATCGCCGATGATATCGCCTGAGGTGTAGTAGGTGAGAAGCTCCGCTTCACTCCGACCTTGCATCAGGCAGAAGAAGAGCGCGATAGCAACGGGAACCGGGCCGCACATCGTGATCTCGTGGTCGGCCACCGTCCGTAGCAGTCGTTCGGGGTCTCCGGCCAGGATCGCCCCCAATGCCAGCCTGTCCAGCCGTTCCGCCGTCGCCTTCGGCAACTGGTGCGAGAGATCCGTGCTCGCGATCACCACCGCGCGCCGCTCGTCCAGGGCCCCCCCAAGCGTTTCACCGATGGCTCGCGCGTCGGCCACCAGCTCGTCCACGGACCACAGCGGGTGCGACCGCACGCAGATGGGGCAGATGCGCGGCATACGGTCGCCGAACACGAACTGGAGGAACGGGATCTGGACCTCGACCGAGTGCTCGCCGCGGTGGGGTCTCTCGTCCGCCGCGATCAAGGGACTCGCCTCCACCAGCTGGCGCCCCAGTGCTGCATCGACCTCCACGTCGCCCAGAGGTGTCCGCCAGACTGGAGCTGTTGACACCGCGGCGCGGCGATCGGCCGCGTAGTGGCTTGGGCCCAGGATCACCACGACCTCGGGGGCCCCGTCAGCGGCGAGCGCCGCGAACCCATGGGCTGCCGCCGGGCCGGAGAACATGTAGCCCGCGTGGGGGCTGACCAGGGCCTGGATCAGCCCAGGCCCGTCGGCGGCCGGCTCCGGAAGTGCTCCCGGCCCCAGGGAGTGCAGGAAACAGCCGCGCAGCGACTCCCTCAGTCTCCCGGGCGAGGCCTCGTAGAAGCGCCCGGCAACTGCCGGCTCCCTTGCCGCAGACATGCTGCACTCCCTCCCTGCCCTGCTGCGGTGCCTGGCGGGCTCGTTGACGTCCTGCCCGCGTCCGTGCTAGGTTACCCCCGCCGCGTCCCTCCCTGCCCCGAGCGCGCGGCGAGGCGTTATGCGGATCGCCCTCTTCACTGAGTGCTACCAGCCCATCGTCAACGGGGTCGTGGTCTCAGTCTACACCTTCTCGCGGGAGCTCAGGAAGCAGGGCCACGAGGTGCACATTGTCGCCCCCCGCTATCCCGGCTACCGGGATTCCGAGCCGTACGTGCACCGCTTGCCCTCCATCTCCCTGCCCACTCGACCCCGCTATCCGCTCGCAGTCCCCTACGGCAGCCTTCTCCTGCGCCGCGCCTTCACGGCTCGCCCGCCGGACGTCGTCCATGCCCAGCACCCATTCCAGACCGGCCGGGAAGCGCGCCGACTCGCCCGACGGCTGGGCCGCCCCCTGGTGTTTACATACCATACTCTGATCCGCGCCTACGCCCACTACGTGCCCTTACCCAGGCCCCTCGTGGAGGCCCTGGCCGTCCGGATCAGCCGTGACTTCTCGAACTCCGCGGACTGCGTGGTCGTGCCCACCCAGTCTGTCAGGGACGTGCTCCACTCCTATGGCGTGCGCCGCCAGATCGAGGTTATCCCCACAGGCATCGATCTCGACCTCATAGCTGGGCGCCCGCGAAGGCCGATCGGCTCGCGCTCCGGCATACCGGAAGGGGCTCAGGTGATCGCCTACTCCGGCCGGATCGCCAGGGAGAAGAGCCTGGAGCTGCTCATCCACGCCTTCGCGCGGCTTCGCCCCCGCTTTCCCGAGGCCCATCTCCTCTTGATCGGGGGCGGGCCCTGGTACGAGCGGTGCCGGAGCCTGGCTCATTCCCTCGGAGTCGGGGGTCACGCCCACTTCACCGGCTACCTGCCGCGGGCCGACGTGTTCGACTGCCTGGCCGCCTCGCACGTCTTCGCCTTCCCCTCGCTGACCGACACGCAGGGCGTGGCCGTGCTTGAGGCGATGGCTCTGGGCTGTCCCGCGGTCGCCGTCCGATCCGGCGCCATCGCGGATGTGATTCGCGACGGGCAAGAGGGCCTGGTGGTTGAGCCGACGCGCGAGGCGCTGTCGGAGGGGATCGCGGCCGTCCTGGGGTCGGCTGACCTGCGGCTGCGCCTGGCAGGTCAGGCCCGTGTCCGCGCCGAAGAGTTCTCCGCGGGCCGGATGGCGGAGCGCCTGGCCCAGGTCTACGCGAAGCTGGTGAACGGCTGAGCGAGCGGCCCCTGCGGGCCGCTCAGGCATGTGGAGGCCATGCAGGCTATGTGCGGCATCATCGGGTACATCGGAGACAGGGACACGGTGGGAGTGCTGCTCGAGGGGCTCAGGAGGCTGGAGTACCGGGGGTACGACTCGGCCGGCGTCGCCGTGCTGGTGGACGGGCGGATCCAGGTCGTGAAGGCCCAGGGCAAGCTGTCCGTCCTCTCGGACGTACTTGCCAAGGGGAAGCCCGAGGGGAGGCTCGGCGTCGGCCACACGCGCTGGGCGACGCACGGGCCGCCCTCGGAACGGAACGCGCACCCTCACACCGACTGCGAGGGCCAGATCGCGGTCGTCCACAACGGCATCATCGAGAACTACCTGGAGCTGCGCGAGCGCCTGGAGGCGGAGGGGCATACCCTCCGCTCCCAGACCGACACCGAGGTCATCCCCCACCTGCTGGAGGCCTACTACGACGGAGACCTAGAGAAGGCGATGCGGCGGGCGTTGAGAGACGTGCGCGGCTCCTACGCGGCAGTGGCCATCTGCGACCGCGAGGCCGGTCGGCTGGTGGCTGCCCGCCAGTACAGCCCGTTGGTGGCCGGCCTCGGCGAGAAGGGGGGAGAGAACTTCCTCGCCTCTGACATCCCCGCGATCCTCTCTTTCACCCGCAAAGCCTACCTCATCGATAACGGGGAGATGGTGGTCGTCACCGAGGACGGCGTCGAGGTGAAGACTCTCGCCGGCAAGTCCGTTGACAAGCCGGTCTTCCACGTCCAGTGGGACGCCAAGATGGCCGAGAAGGGCGGCCACAAGCACTTCATGATCAAGGAGATCTTCGAGCAGCCCGTCGCGCTCCGCGAGACCATCGGCGACCGCATCCTCGGGCGCGAGATGCGGCTCGACCTCGAAAGTCTCGGACTGCGCGACGCGGAGCTCCGCCGCATCAAGAAGATCGCGATCATCGCCTGTGGCACTGCCTCCTATGCTGGGATGGCAGGCCAGTACGCGATCGAGCGGCTGTGCGGGGTCCCGGCGATCGTGGACGTGGCCTCCGAGCTCCAGCATCGTGAGTGCATCTTCGACAAGGACACCCTGGGGATCGCCATCAGCCAGTCCGGCGAGACCGCCGACACGCTCCAGGCGATGCGCATGGCCCGTCGCCGCGGCGCCAAGGTGCTTGCCATCACGAACGTGATCGCCAGCTCGGTCGCCCGCGACGCCGACGGGCTCCTCTACATCCACGCTGGGCCCGAGATCGGCGTCGCCTCCACCAAGGCCTACACCAGCCAGATCCTGGCCATGCTCCTCTTCTGCGCCCACCTGGGGCTCGTGCGCGGCTCGCTGAAGCCCGAGCAAGCCCGCCGGCTCCTGCGCGGCATCAGGCGCCTGCCCGACCAGGCCGAGGAGGCGCTGAAGCAGTCCGACGACATCAAGGCTCTTGCCCGGAAGTACGGCCACGTCAAGCGCTATCTCTACCTCGGGCGCGGGTCCAACTACTGCTCGGCCATGGAGGGCGCGCTCAAGCTCAAGGAGATCGCCTACCTCGACGCCGAGGGGTACGCCGCCGGCGAGATGAAGCACGGCCCCCTCGCCCTCGTGACGAGTGAGACCGCGGTTGTCTCCGCCGTCGTGCACGGCCTGCACTACGACAAGTCCATCAGCAACCTCCAGGAGATACGCGCCCGCGGCGGCAAGGTGATCGCAGTCGCCCAGGAGGGAGACGAGGAGATCGTCAAGTATGCAGACGACGTCATCCGCATCCCGAGGACTGACGAGGTCCTCTCCCCCGTGCTGGCCGGCATCCCCCTGCAGCTCTATGCCTACTACGTGGCCGACCAGCTGGGCTGCGAGATAGACCAGCCCCGCAACCTGGCGAAGAGCGTTACGGTCGAGTAGCACCAGGGCATCCCATGCGGCTCCGCTTCGGGCGGGGCCGTGGGACCTTGTTCCCGTCGTACCGGAGGACTGCTCGCAAGGGCGAGGGAACCGATGGCAACTGGTGCACCCGTCGAGGCCGCGGGAGGGGACCGTTGTGGGCCTCTGGCGAGAGCCGCGCTGCTCTGGCTAGTCTTCTCCAGCGGGCTGGCCGTCATGGGGCTCGAGATGTCGGCCTCCCGGCTCATAGCCCCCTACTTCGGGAGCACTCTGTCCGTCTGGACCAGCCTGATCGGCCTGGTCCTCATCTTCCTCACCGTCGGCTACTACCTGGGGGGCGTGCTCTCCGACCGCCACCCGTCCGGCCAGCTCCTCGGCTCCCTGGTCCTGGCGGCCGGACTGCTGGCGCTGGCCCTCCCCCTGGCCAGCGGTCCCGTGCTGCGCACCGCCTGGGATCTCACCCCGAGGGCCGGGCTTCTGACCGCCTCCCTGGTTGGCACCTTCGCCCTCTTCTCCCTCCCCACGGTCCTGCTGGGATGTGTCTGTCCGTTCGCCCTTAAGCTCAGCCTCCAGCGCCTCGACCGAACCGGTAGGGACGCGGGCCGCATCTACGCGGTGTCCGCTCTCGGCAGCGTGGTTGGGACGTTCCTGCCCGTCCTCGTCACCATACCGCATCTCGGTGTTCGTCGCTCCATCATGGGCTTCGGCGCCCTCTTGGTTGTGGCGGCCCTCCTGCAGTTGGCGCGCGCCCGGTTCCTGCCGGCCGCGGGAGCCCTGGCTCTCCTCGCCCTTCCCTTTCCCCCCTTGCTCCCGACCCGGGGCCTCGTGGCGGAACGGGAATCCCCCTACAGCTACCTTCGCGTCGTCGAGGCTGGCCCCACGCGCCTGCTGATCGTGGACTGGGGCGCCTTCTCGGCCTACACCCCCGGGCAGTTCCGGACTGGCGAGTACTACGACTACCTACTCCTGGCCCCCCTCTTGCGCAGCGATCCGCCCGCGAGCTGGCTGCGCCGCGTCCTGATCATCGGCCTCGGCGCCGGCACCTCCTCCAAGCAGATCACCCAGGCCTATGGCCCGCTCCCGACGGACGGGGTCGAGATAGACCCAGCCATTGCCGCCTTGGGCCGCCGCTACTTCGCCATGGGCGAGCCCAATCTGCGGCTGCACATCACCGACGGCCGCGCCTTCCTCGCAGGGGCCCCACACGCCTACGACTGGGCCATCCTCGACGCCTACCAGGGTTCGGACATTCCCTTCCACCTGGTCACCCGCGAGTTCTTCACCTCCCTCCGCGCCCACATGGCCTCGGCCGGGGTTCTGGCCATCAACGTCGCCTGGTGGCGGGCCGATGACCCAATGCTTCTGGACCAACTGGTGGCCACAGTGAAAGCCGTCTTCCCAAAGGTCTACGCGGTCACTGGTATCTCCAAGGCCTCCGGCGCAGTGCTGCTCGCCGGCGGCCCCGACGCGTCGCCCGCGCACCTCCTCGCCAACGCCGCGGCCGTCGGCCACCCCGGACTCAGCGAGATCGCCCGCGAGGTCGCCGACGGCCGGTCGGTCCGCCTCTCCGCCCCAGTCGGGAAGGGGCCCCCACTCACCGATGACAGGGCGCCGGTCGAGCAGATCGCCGACCGTATGTACCGCGAGCGTCGGAGAGAGGCCCACGCCCGCGAGCTCGGGGTGTTGCTGCCCTGACTGCATGAGACTCCTCCGCCCGCGCGAGGTATAGTGGTTCGGCAGCATCGCTGAGTGCTGTCCCTGCTGCAACACTGCACTCGTCACAGCACGTCGCGGGAGGTAGCAACATGGCCGGAGGCAGGGACCTGACGCGCCGCGCACCCCGCTGGCTGGACTGGCTGCTGTGCTCGTCCGGGCTGAGCTGCGCGGGGTACCTCGTCTGGCGCGTGCTTCTCTGTGACAGCGAGCCCAATGGCCTGCCGCTCAGCGCATGGGTGGTGGTGCCGCGCTTGCTCGGGGTGGCGATTCTCCCCCTCCTTCTTGTCCTGGCAGTAGTGGAGAAGGCAGCAAGGCGGCTGGTGCAATAGGCAGAGCGCGGCAGCACGGACCGGCTGAGACAGAGCGCCCCGGGGACGGACCCCGGGGCGTGGCGCGTCGTCCTGCTGGCGCGGCGCGGAGACGGCCCGCCTAGCTCGCCTGCAGCAGCTCCCTGATCTCCACCGCGTTGCGGGCAGCCTGCCCCTGGAAGCAGTTATTCATGAACACGTAGACCTTCTGCGTTTCCCCCTCCAGCTGCTGGATCCGCGGCACCCACTCCATCAGCTCTTCCGTGCTGTAGAGGTAGTCGTACCGCCGTTTGGCGTCCTTCGCCCACCACTGCTTGTAGTTCCGCCCGTGGAAGCGCACGTAGCCGATCTGCGAAGTCGCCTCCGCCAGCGGCGGCATGAGACTGCGGAACTGGGGCTCGTCTACCGCGCACCAACCCACCTCGTGCGCGCGCAGGAAGCCGAACACCTCGTCCTTGATCCATTCCCGGTTCCGGAACTCAACGACCAACGGGTGCCCGGAGAAGCGGTCGCAGAAGCGGGTCAGGTACTCCCTGGTGCCAGGGGTGTTATGAAAGGAGGTCGGGAACTGAGCGAGGATGCAGCCGAACTTCCCGGCTTCGATCAGTGGCTTCATCGACTCCAGGAAGGTCGAGAAGTCCGCCTCGTTATCTGACCCGGCCTCGTGAGTGAGCGAGCGGTAGGTCTTCACTGTGAACTCGAACTCGTCCGCCACCTTATTCGCCATGTGGAAGAAGGTCGCTGGATGGAGAAGCCGGTAGTACGTCGAGTTGATCTCGAGGCAGTTGAAGCGCTCCGCGTAGTACGAGAGCCAATCCCTCTCGCCCAGGCCCTCGGGGTAGAAGTGGCCCTTCCAGTCATCGAACTTGAACCCTGACGTTCCCACGTGGATCATCAGCTTCTCCTTGCCCCCGCCACCAGCGCGGCACTACTTCTGGCAGTTGGGGCACCAGTGCATGCCGCGCCCCCCGGGCATCTTCGCCCGGCGGATCCCCGTGCCGCACAGGGGGCAGGGCTCGCCCGCGCGCTGGTAGACCTGCAGGCGTTCCTGGAAGCTCCCCGGCATGCCGTAGACATCGGTGTACGTCTCGTCCCGCGCCGACGAGCCCCGGCACTCGATCGCTGAGGCCAGCACCTCGCGAATGGCATGCCAGAGCCGCAGGCGCATGGGACGCGTCAGCCTGTTGGCGGCGCGCTTCGGCCTCAGGCCCGCCCGGAAGCAGATCTCGTCCGCGTAGATCTTCCCGATCCCCGACACCACATCCTGGTTCATCAGCACCGTCTCCAGGTCCGCGCTGCGGCGGGCGAGGGCCTGCTCGAGGTACTGCGGTGTGAACTCCTCCGAGAGAGGCTCCGGGCCGTAGGCGCGGAACTCCGGAAGCTGGTCCACATCGTGCCCCGGCCTCGCCGTTAGCGAGCCGAACTGCCGCTGGTCCACGAAGCGCAGGTGGCGGCCGTCGGCCAGCGCCAGCACCGCCGCGGTGTGCTTGTCCAGCGGCTCCCGCGCGGGGACGACGCGCAGCACACCTGTCATCCCCAGGCGGATGATCAGCGTGGACGGCTTCTTCCCGTCGAGGTACAGCAGGAGTGCCTTCCCACGCCGCCCGACCCGCTCAACTCGACGCCCCTCGACCAGGCGGGCCAGCTCCCCCACCGACCGATGCTCTCGTGCCGCCCGCGCGATATGAACGGTCACGCCCCGCACCTTCGCGCCGACGATCTCACCCTCAAGCTGACAGCGGATGGTCTCGGCTTCGGGAAGCTCTGGCATCTGCCTCCCCCCCGGCTGCACGCTTTCGGCAGAGGCCCCGCCCCTCCTGCCCTCATGCAGCCCCACCCGGCCCCAGGCGCACGCCGCGGGAAAGCCAGCCGGGGCGGCGAAGGCCGCCCCGGCGTGTCCGCTGGCGAAGTTGAGCAGGACCCTCAGAACGCGGTGAAGAGCTCGATCACGAAGACGTCGTTCGGGATGTCGCTCGTGCCGACAGGCGGGTCCTCTCTGTTCCACTCATACTCGAACTGCAGCCACTTCGGGTACCCGCCGAGCCGCTTGCACCGGACCGGCAGCACGTAGGAAACCGCAAGCTGACTCGTGTCCCACGTGACGCTGCTGCTCGTCGGCGGCACCCCGACGTTCATCTCGCCGTAGCGCAGGAACAGACCCTTGCAGGCCGGGCTCATGTCCCGCCAGATACCCGTGCACTGCTTGCTGGGTTCGGCCCCGAGCAGGCCCAACGGCAGACAACAGCCGGCGGAGATCGAGTCGACTTCACTCCTGACCAGCTGGGCATCTCAGCTGCCCACGCGGCGCTGTCAGCCGAGGCCGCCGGAGGGCGGCCTCGGCGCAGCCTACTGCAGCAGCTTCCACTTCCCGTCCACGACCTGCACCAGCACGAACGCGTCTTTGGTCAGGCCGTTGTGGTCCTGGGGTGAGAAGCTGAACGTCCCCGCGGTGCCGACGAAGTCGCGCGTCTGCTCAATCGCATCCCGCAGCTTCGCGCGGTCCGGCCCCGAGTCCTTCAGCGCCCGCGCCACTATCTGGATGGCGTCCCAGGCATGGCCGCCGAAGGTATCCGCCGGCTTCCCGAACTCCGCCTGATAGCGGTCCGCGTACTCCTTCAGCATCGCCTTCTGGGGGTGGCTGTCGGGGATCTGGTCCACCACCAGCAGTCGGCCCGCCGGAAGGACCACGCCGTTCGCGGCCTCTCCGGCGGTCTTCAGGAACGTCTCGTTCGCTACCCCATGGCTGCAGACCAGTGGGATGGTCATGGCGAGCTGCCGCATGTTCTTCGCCACGATCCCCGGCCCCGGGGGCGTACCCCAGCACACCACAGCCTCGACCTTCGTTCCCTTGATCTTCGTCAGCTGCGTCACCATCGACATGTCTTTGGGACCATACTCCTCTTTCGCCACCACGTCGATCCCGGCTGCGGGCATCAGCTTCTCGATCTCACGCAGTCCAGACTTGCCGAAGTCGGTCGTGTCCGAGATGGATGCGATCCTCGTGATCTTCTCCGACCTCAGGTACTCGATGATGGCCACCGCCGCCATGCGGTCCGACTGCGGGGTCTTGAACACCCACTTCCTGGCCGGCTCCACGATCTCGATCCCAGCCGCGCACGAGACCAGCGGCACCCCTGCCTTCTCCATGTAGTCCACCACCGCCATGGTTGTGCCTGTGCGGCTTGGGCCCACGATCGCCAGCACCTTGTCCTTCTCCACCAGGCGCTTCGCGGCGTTCAGCGCGTCGGTATTCTCACCTTTGGTGTCCTCGATCTTGATCTGGATGGGATGGCCATCTATGCCCCCGCTCTCATTGATCATCCTCTCGACCATCTGGGCCGTATTCCGCTCCGGGATGCCAAGCGAGGAGGCATCCCCAGTGATCGCGAACATCGCACCGATGACGTACGGCTCCCCCTGGAGGTCCATCCCGCCCCTCATGGGCACCCGCGCCGGCGTAGTCGGTATCCTCGCGCATCCCGCGAGACAGACGGCCGCTACCAGCAGCCCAGCCATCGCCGCCGAGAGGTTCCTCACCCTCCGTGCCATCGCTGTCTACCTCCCTGAAGCTCTCAGATTTGGCTCAGCTCAGCCGCAGACAGCACCCGCGCACCAACCCCCTCCAGCGCCGCAAGCGCCTCGGGGATGGTGTCTATGCGGATGATCACCACTGCGTTCTCCCCCCGCCGCCCCACAAAGGCGTACAGATACTCGATGTTCAGCCCGCGCCGCGTGATCAGGTCAACCACTGCGGCCAGCCCGCCGGGGCGGTCGGGCATCTCCACCGCGATCACCTCCGTCTCGGTCACTGTGAACCCGGCCGCCGCCAGCGCCTCCTTCGCCTCCGTGGGCCTGTCCACGATCAGCCGCAGCACCCCGTAGTCTATCGTCTCCGCCAACGACAGGGCGCGGATGTTGACGCCCGCGTTCGCCAGCGCCCGCGTCACCTCCGCCAGCCGCCCCGACTTGTTCTCAAGGAACACCGATATCTGCACCGCGGTCATTGCCCCAGGTCCCTCCTGTCTACGACTCGCTTTGCCTTCCCCATGCTCCGCTCCAGCGTCTTCGGCTCCACCAGCTTCACCGCCACGCTCAGCCCCAGCGCGCTCTCGACCGCCGCGCGAACCCTCTCGCTCACCGCCTCCAGCTTCGCCATCTCGTCCGAGAAGCGCTCCGGCGACACCTCCACCTGCACCTCCAACTCGTCCATCTGCCGCGGCTTGCGGTCCGCCACCAGCAGGTAGTTGGGCGTCGTCTCCTCCAGCCCCATCAGCACCTCTTCGATCTGCGAGGTGGAAGGACATCCGCCGCCCTGAGGATCGGCATGTCAGCGCTGCCCCCCGTTGAGCGCTCAATCCCCCGGAGGCGTCGCGCGCAGGGGCATTGCTCCGGTCCTTGCCGACCCCGCCGATCGCCAGCGCGTGGGAGGGTGCGCAGCAGAGCACGGTCGTGCCGAGATCCTGCATGATCTGGACCTGCCGCCTGGTCTGTCCGCCCGAGGCCGGGATGACCGACGCCCCGATCAGTTCCGCTCCGTAGTGGGCCCCCAGGCCGCCTGTGAACAGCCCGTAGCCGTAGCTGTTCTGAACCACATCGCCGCGGTGCGTGCCCCCGGCCGCGAGCGTGCGCGCCATCACCTCGGCCCACATCTCGACGTCGGCCTGCGTGTACCCCACCACTGTGGACTTGCCGGTCGTGCCGGAGGAGGCGTGGATCCGCGCACTGCTCCTCTCCCCCTAGCGCTCGCGCCGACCTTCGCCCGGTGGTCGGCGGCCCGGTGATCGCGCACAGCTTCGACGGGTCCCAGGCAATACCTCTTGCCGCGCCCGGCGCTCCGCCTTGCTCGCCTAGCGGCGCCTGTGCTATGCTCTCTGCCACCTGAGCCAAGGGAGCAGACATGAGCAATCCCGCGCCCCAGTCCGGCCGTGCTCTCCTCTCTGGCGACGAAGCCATCGCTCGCGGCGCCTTCGAGGCCGGCGTCCTCGTGGCCTGCGCCTACCCCGGCACACCTTCCACGGAGATCCTGCAAGCGCTGGCGGAGTGCCCCCAAGTGCACGCCCAGTGGGCGCCCAACGAGAAGGTGGCCCTCGAGGTGGCCCTTGGCGCCTCGCTCGCGGGCGCCCGCGCTCTCGCCTCCATGAAGCACGTCGGCCTCAACGTTGCCTCTGACCCCCTCGTCACCGCCTCCTACGTCGGCGTCCGCGGTGGTCTGGTGGTCGTCTCGGCCGATGACCCCGGCATGTTCAGCTCCCAGAACGAGCAGGACAACCGGCACTACGCCCGCCTGGCCAAGATCCCCATGCTTGAGCCCACTGACTCCCAGGAGGCTAGAGACTTCGCCCTTGCCGCGTTCGAGCTGAGCGAGCGCTTCGACACCCCAGTGCTCCTGCGCATCACCACCCGGATCGCCCACTCGAAGTCCGTCGTCGCCCTGGGCGAGCGCACCGAGCACGAGCCCACCGGCTTCGTCTCCGACCAGGCCAAGACCGTGATGGTACCGGCTAACGCCCGTCGTCGCCACGCTCTAGTCGAGCAGCGCATGCTCGAACTCGCGCGGTGGGCCGAGGCCTGCCCCCTCAACCGCATCGAGAAGGGCACCTCCGGGGTCGGTGTGATCTGCTCCGGCGTCGCCTACCAGTACGTCAAGGAGGTCAGGCCCCGCGCCTCGGTCCTCAAGCTCGGCCTCACCCATCCGCTCCCCCGCAATCTCATCGCCAGGTTCGCGAGGAGCGTGGATCGGCTCTACATCGTGGAGGAGCTGGACCCTTACCTGGAGGAGCAGGTCCGAGCCATGGGCATCAAGCTTGCCCATCGGCCGGCCCCACCGCGGCTTGGCGAGCTCTCCCCCGCCGCGGTCGCCCGGACGCTCGGGGCCCGCAGGAGGAGGGAGAAACAGCCCTTGCCCGACCTGCCTCCTCGCCCTCCGGTGCTCTGCCCAGGCTGCGGGCATCGCGCCCTGCTCACCGTGCTCAAGCGCCTGAAGGTCTTCGTCTCCGGCGACATCGGATGCTACACCCTCGGAGTCCAACCGCCGCTCTCCACCATGGACACCTGCATCTGCATGGGCGCCTCCTTGGGTGTCGCCTTCGGCGTCGAGAAAGCCACTGGCCGCGCCGACGACATGGTTGCCGTCATCGGCGACTCCACCTTCATCCATTCCGGCATCACCCCGCTGGTTGACATCGTCTACAATGGCGGTGCCACCACCGTGATCGTCCTCGACAACGAGACCGTCGCCATGACCGGCCACCAGGATCATCCCGGCACTGGAAGGACCGCGGCCGGCCAGCCCACGCGTCGCCTCCGCCTGGAGGACATCGCGCGCGCGGCGGGGGTGCGGCACGTCTCAGTCGTCGACCCCTACGACCTCAAGCAGACCAGAGAGGCGATCAAGGCCGGCCTGGAGCGGGACGAGCCCACAGTGGTCATCGCCCGCCGCCGGTGTGTCCTGCTCGACCGGGAGCGCCGCGCGCCGGCCCGCCGCATCGACCTTGAGCGCTGCGTCGGCTGCGGCCAGTGCCTCACTCATGGCTGCCCGGCGATCGTCGACAACACCCCGCCCGGAGAGAGCAAGAAGCAGGTAGAGATAGTCGCGCAGCTCTGTGCAGGCTGTGACGTCTGTGCCCAGCTCTGCGCGGCCGGCGCCATCGCGGAGGGATCGCCCCGTGCCTGAGGTCATCAGCATCGCTATCGCCGGAGTTGGCGGCCAGGGCGTGGTCCTGGCCAGCGACATCATCGCGCAGGCTGCGCTCTGCGCTGGCTATGACGTCAAGAAGAATGAGGTGCATGGCATGGCCCAGCGCGGTGGGGCCGTCGTCAGCGAGGTGCGCTTCGGCCGCCGAGTTCACTCGCCGGTGATCCCCGACGGCGAGGTGGACTTGCTCGTCGCCCTGGAGCTGCTCGAGGGGCTGCGCCATCTCCACCGGCTCCGGCCGGGAGGGATGGTGATAGCCGACGAGGTCCAGATCCGCCCGGCCGTACGGCCCCCCGGCGCGCCAGGATACCCGGCGGACGTCGCCGACCGCCTGCGGCGGGCCGCCCCTCGGCTCGCCCTCTTGCCCGCCGCCGAGCTGGCCCAGCAGGCCGGCAACGCCCGCGCCGCCAACACCGTGCTCATCGGCGCCCTCTCCTGCCACCTCGACCTCCCGGAGGAGGCCTGGCAGAGCAGCCTTCGCTCCTGCCTTCGTCCCTCATTGGTCGAGGTCAACCTGCGCGCGTTCGAGTTGGGCCGAGCGACCCAAGAGCCACGCTAGCGCGGCTCCAGGAAGACGGCCCCAGCCCGCACCGCCCCTCATCTTGCAGGACTAGGAGGCTCGCCCGTGAATACGAACTCTGCATGCCGAGGCGTCAGGCGCATCGCCCTGCTCCTCGTCGCCGCCCTGGCCGCGATGGGTTGCGGCGCCGTGCCCACCGACACTATGGCTGTGTCGAAGGATACCGAGGAGGCACCAGTGAGGGATAACCTCTGGGAGCTGGCCAAGCAGCGGCGCGCCGACCAGGTGTTTTCCACTCTCTTCCCCGCCCAGAGCGTCCAGCGTCAGCTCAACACCGAGGCCGGCATCGACCGCGCCGTAGACTGGTGCCGCAGGACCGGCGTGACCAAGGTCTACGTCGAGACCTTCCGCGACGGGCTGTTGGCCGAGGAGGAGAACCTGGTCCGCGCGCGGGACCGGTTCCGGGAAGCAGGGCTGGAGGTGAGTGGCTGCGTCACCACGACCAAGATGGCCAAGTCCTCCGAGGTCGGCTGGGACATGTTCCCCTGCTTCACCTATCCCGCCACCCAAGAGCAGCTCCAGAAGATCTTCGAGTACGCCGCGCGGCTCTTCGACGAGATCATGATTGACGACTTCTACTGCACCGCCTGCGAGTGCGCAGACTGCCAGGCCGCGCGGGGCGGTGCCACTTGGGCCGGCTATCGCCTCCCCCTCATGCACACGGTCAGCCGCGAGCGCGTCCTCGGTCCTGCCCGCGCCGCCAACCCCAAGGTCCGCATCATCATCAAGTACCCCCAGTGGTACGAGATCCTCCACGAGCGCGGCTACGACGCGGACGTGGAGACCCGCATGTTCGACCTCACCTGGGTGGGCACTGAGGCCCGGGACATCACTGACACGGACTGGGGCGGATGCGCCACTTACCGCCCCTACTGGATCATGCGCTGGCTGGGGCAGATCGGAGGCGAGAAATGCGGCGGGGGCTGGTACGACCCCTACGGGACCCACGAGGACACCTATCTCGAGCAGGCCAGGCAGACCGTTCTCGGGGGCGCCCGCGAGTCAGTCCTGTTCTGCTATCCATCCCTCCTCGAGCACACCGGCCCGGCCAACGTCGATGCCCTTCGCGCTGAGCTCCCCCTGCTCTTCGACCTCGCGGCCTGGGTGAAGGGAGAGCAGCCTCGCGGCATCGTCTCCTACCGGGCGATGAACGCCCCCGCGGGAGATGAGGAGTACATCTTCGACTGGCTGGGCATGATCGGCCTCCCCGTCATCCCGGCCCACGAGTTCCCGGCCGACGCCAAGGTCGCGTGCTTCGCCTTCCACGCCACAGCCGACCCGGAGCTGCCCGGCGAACTCAAGCAGTTCCTCGCTCGCGGCGGCTCCGCCGTCCTCACCCAGAGCGCGGCCGCGGCCGCTGGTCTGGCCGAGCGACGGCAGGGCGTCTACGTCTTCCGGCCTCCCCAGGACACCAGGAGGATCATGGCCTTCCCGCCCGATCAGATCGCTGCCCTCCGGAAGGCCGCGCTGGCGCCTCTCGGCCTCTCCCTCGAAGGGCCGGTCGGCGTTGCGCTCTACCTGTTCGGGGACCGGAAGGTGGTCCTGGAGAGCTTCCTGGACGAGCCCGCCGAGATGCGCCTCGGCCTGCCCGACGCCGGCCGCTATCACCTGACGCTCACCCTGGGTCGCGAAGGAGCCAAAGCCCGAACGGACGGGGACACACTCGTCATCGCCGTCCCGCCTCGGACTCTGGTCGCGCTCGCGCGCGACAGCTAGCCGCTTCCTTGGGGGCAGGAGCCGCGGCCGCTGCGCCGTAGTAGGCCTCGGGGCACCGCGGCCCTGCCGCAGAGCGCTGCCTCCATGCGAGGGATTTGCGCATGAGCGCTGCCAACGTGCTACAGGTGTCGGTCTCCCAGCAGCACTGGGCCAAGCCGCTCGAGTGCCTGCTGCGCTCCACGCTCGAGCACATCGCCATCGCCGCCGACGGAGGCAGCGACATTATCCTCTTCCCCGAGGCCAACCTCACCGGGTACGACTTCCCGTACCTGCTCGGCCTCGACCCCGGGCAGGTGCAGGTTGCCCTGGAACGAGTCCAGGAGGCCGCCCGCGCCCGTTCCATCTACGTCATCTGTGGGACACTCCAGCGCCGGGGCGGGCACGAGAGGATGCTCAACCTCGCTCACGTGATAGACCGGGCCGGGAACATCATCCACGAGTACGCGAAGATTCAGATGGCCGGCGAGGACGAGCAGAAGCACTGCCGGCCGGGCAACAAGCTGTCCCTCTTCGAGGTGAAGGGGATTCCGGCCACCATCGTCATCTGCCGCGACGGCCGCCATCCCGAGCTCTACCGCCTCCCCGCCATGGCCGGCGCGCGCATCGTCTTCCACCCCTCCTGTTCCACTGAGTCCATCGAGGCCGTCTATTGGAAGCGCGCCGCCGGCCGTGCCACCCAGCCGGCCGGCCCCAACTCCGCCATCTACCATTGCTGCGCCAATACTGTCGGTCAGGACTACCGCGGTACGCAGAGCTCCGCTGGCGGCTCCTTCATCAAGCATCCCACCGGCCTCTCCCTGGCCGAGGCCGATTTCTACAGTGAGACAGTGGTAACCGCGCGGCTGGATATGGGCGCCGCCGATCGGCGCTACGCCCTAGCCAGTGCCGAGCAGCCCGAGTTCCTGAGACCTCACTATCAGCAGATCATCCGGGAGATCCGCGCCCACAAGGATGATCGCCCAGAGTAGCGGCCGGCCGGATCCCCTCGTTCGGAGGTGTGCGCATGGAACGATTGCTCCATTCCCTCGCTGCCAAGTACCCGCTCGAGGAGTTGGTGAAGCGGGGCGTCGGGATCGCGTTCATCATCATCGTCTCCTGGCTGGCTTACGTCCTTCTGCGCCGCGCCCTGATGGGCGCCATGCACGCCGCCAGTGGCCGCGTCGAGGACCCCTCCCGCCGCCAGCGCATCACCACCCTCATCCTCCTCTTCGGCAGCATCCTCAAGTATGCCGTCATCTTCGTGGCCGCCCTCATGATCCTGCGCGACCAACTCGGCCTGAACACCACTCCTATCCTGGCCGGCGCCGGTGTGATCGGACTGGCCGTGGGCTTCGGCGCGCAGAACCTGGTCCGCGATGTCGTCTCCGGCTTCTTCATCATCATGGAGGGCCAGTATTCCGTCGGCGACCTGGTCGAGATCAACGGGGTCTTCGGCCGGGTGGAAGAGGTCGGGCTGCGGATGACCAAGCTCAAGGACGCCAGCGGCGAGATTCGCTACTTCCCGAATGGCAGCATCGCCGCCGCCAACAACTACGTCGAGAACCACATCTCCTACGTGCTCACCGTGCCCCTCGCCCAGGCCGGGCCGGCTGACCCTGCTGCACTCACCCGCGACATCCTCACCGACTTCGACCGTGAGTTCGCGGTCTTCGCCCTTCCGCCGCTAGCCGGCCGGGTCGAAGATCTCTCCACCTATGCGCGCATTCTGCGGACCGAGATTCGAGTCGTCCCCGGCCGCCAGCCGATCGTCGAGCAGAAGCTTCCTGGTCGCCTCGCCGCTGCTCTCGAGCGCGCCGGCCATCCCCTCCCGGCCGGCACCGATATCGGCCTCGCCCTCCGGCCCCTACCACCAGCCGCCTGACACCAGGCCGCGCCGCTGGCCCCGATCCCGGCCGGCGTTGCCCCATACGCCGCGAGGTCGCACGACGTCATCCCTCCTCGCCTCGCCTCGCGAGCTGGCCCCACCGGACCCGAGCCGACTCTGTCAGCTCCACCGCTCCCAGCACACGAACTCCTCGAGCGGCTTCCTCCCCTCCGGCCCCGAGAACACGTCGCCCTCCGGATATCCCAGGGGCGTGAGCGCCACCACGTCCACGTCTTCGGGCAGCCCGAAGTACCTACTCAGTGCGGCGTTGTCGAAGGAACCGATCCAGCACGTCCCCAGGCCTTCGGCCCTCGCCGCCAGGGTCAGGTGATCCACCGCGATGGCCACGTCCACGATCATCGAGTACCGCCCCATCCACTCTCCGCGGTTGTACTTGATGTCCCTCCCGCAGGCCACGATCACCACGGGAGCAGCCGCGATGAAGCCCTGGTCGTGGCACATCGGCACCAGATCCTGCTTGATCTTCTGGTCCCGCACTACGATCAGTCGCGTCGGCTGCCGATTGCTCCCCGATGGTGCAATCCGCGCCGCGTCCAGCACCCGGGTCAGCACCTCATGCGGGATTGGGTCCGGCCGGTACGTGCGCACACTTCGCCGCGTCCTGACCGCCTCGTGTAAGTCCATCGCTCTCCTCCTCTGCCCTGATCTCCTGTCACCACCTGCTCGCCAGGACGAGGCCCGCCGCCACCAGTGCCATGCTCGCCAGCAGCCCCGGACTCATCGGTTCGCCCAGCGCCGCCGCGCTCAGGCCCACCCCGACAAGCGGCGCGATGAAGCCGAAGATCGCTACCCGGCTCGCCGCGTGCCTTCGGATCAGCCACGTCCAGATGGTGAAGCACAGAGCGCCGATCGCGATGCCCTGGTAGCCCACTGCCGTCCAGGCTGCCGCCCCCGGGCTGGACCGCGCCAGGCTCTCGAACCCGAGACTGTAGGCGAGCATGGCCGCAGACCCGCCCGCCATCTGCCACAGCACCAGCCGGTTCGGATCGACGCGCGCCACCGCGTGCTTCAGCCAGACCACTTGCCCGCCTAGCAGCAAGGCGCTGGCCAACTGTACGCTGTCACCTACGCGCTCGCTTCCCGCCCACCTCCCCCATTCCCCGCCGAAGAGCGCGGCGACCCCGAAGAAGGCCGCCGCCGCGCCCAGCGCCTTCCCCGCAGTTACGCGCTCCCCCGGGATCAGAAAGTGCGCCAACAGCACCACGAAGAACGGATAGGTGTGCAGCAGCACCACGGAGTGGCTCGCAGTCCCCCAGTACACCCCCAGCGTGAACGTCGCGATCTGCGCGATGAAGAACAGCACTGTGACCAGAAGCCATCTCCCCTCCCCTCGCCGGGGCCAGACCCTCACCCCCATCAGCGCAGACCAACCCCAGACCCCCACCGCGGCGATTGCGAACCGCAGCCCCGACGCCCCTATCGGCGGGAACCCTTGGAGCGCGACCTTCAGCGCCGTGGGGTTGGTCCCCCACAGGGCCGTCACCAGGATCGCCAGCAGTGCCGCGCCGCCGGTGAGCGGAGTCGTCGCCATCTCCGCTTCCGGCTCGACGACGGCCTTTCCAGCCAGCAGTTCGGTCATCTCCGCCCCGACATCACACGGTCGTCCTGGTGTTCCCCCTCCCGCGCCCGTGTCCTCTCCCGCAGGGAGAGGCGATCCGTGCGCAGAACTGTGACCCCACCTCGACCCCCTGGAGACGGCAAGTGGACGGCCCACGGCCGGTGCGACGAGAGGAAGCCGAAGACCTCGCCAACCTCCTCTGCGAGGTCTTCCAGTTCCACGAGTACTACGATAGAAGACGGCTCACCCGCGACCTGCTCCGGCGCGTTCACCTGCGCGGCGCGCGGGTCATCGCAGAGGACGGCCGCCCTGTGTCGCACATCCTCTTCGTGCCCAGCAAGGTGTCCATCCACGGCTGCCGCGTGAAGGTGGTAAGCATAGGCGGTGTCTCCACCGATCCGCGCTACCGCCAGCGCGGCTACGCCGGGACCATCCTGCAGCAAGGCATCGCAGACGCGACCGCAGCCGGCGCCAGGGTCATGATTGTATCCGGCGACCGCAGCCTCTACCGCCGGAACCACTGCGTGCCGGCCGGTCACCTGCTCGAGGCTGTCATCCGGCGGGGCGAGCTGCGATCCGACCGGCGCGGCCTGCGTCTCAGGCGCGTGGCCCAGGGCGACTGGCCGGAGCTGGCGCCGATCTACGCCGCCGAGCCGGTGCGGTTCCTTCGCTCCCTCAGCTTCTTCTCGGAATGCTGCTGGTGGTGGGACTGCGGGCTCCCCGAGATCTGGGCGATCGCGTGCGACGGGCGCACGGAGGCCTACCTCTCCCTGCTCCCGCCGTGGCGGCAGGAGGCACCTGTGCGTACCGTTGGGGAGTATGCAGGCTCCCGTGCCGCCGTGCTCGACGCGCTGCCGGCCATCTTCGACGCCATGCCGATAGAGGAGATCCGATTCCAGTTCCCCGGCCGCGACCATGAGCTGCCCTATCTCCTCTCCGGCCGCGCCATCCCCCTGCGCAGGACCATACTCAGCGGCGCCCTTCGCCTGCTGAACCTGCCGGGGCTGATGCGCGACCTCCGACCCTACCTGGCGGCCCGCCTCCCCCGCAAGGCGCTGCGCGGACTCGCCTTCGGCCAGCGGGGCGAACTCTGCCGCTTCTCACTTGCGGACCAGCACCTCGATATGAGCCTGTCCCAGGCGGCGGCCCTGGTCCTCGGCGGGCCGGACGCGCCCGAGGTCGGGGGCGCTCTGGGAGAGGCCCTGGGCGCTGTGCTGCCCATCCCGCTCCCGCTGCCAGGGTTCAACTACGTGTGACCTCTTCCCGTCCAGGATTCCCGCCTGGGAACGCGGGGCACTGCCCTGACCCAGCGGCCTCGGCAGGAGTCGCGATGGCGACAGTCTAACCACGGCAGTGGTGGCCCTCTCAGGGCCTGGCCTCAAACGAGGAGACGAGGGATGACGAAGGCACGGGTCTCTTGGGTGACGATCCTCCTATTGGGCGCCATCCTGCTCTGCGCGGCGGCCGCCTCTGCCCGCGAGATCATCGGGCTGGACGGCATGTGGGAGTATGTGTACGCAGACGTCGGCGCTCCGCCGGGGCCTGACACCACCTGGCAGCCGGTCCAGGTGCCCTCAACCCTGCCCTGGCGGCCGGACGGCCCGCACTGCGTCTGGTACCGCCGCTCGTTCTACCTCCCCGACACCTGGGCTGGACAACGGGTCGTCTTGCGCCTGGAGGCCGTGAAGTACAGCCACCGCGCCCGGCTCAACGGTCGCGAGGCGGGCCGGCATACCGGCGGCTATGAGCCGGTCGAGTATGATGTCACCCAGTATGCCCTGCCAGGCCAGCGCAATGACCTTCTCGTTGCGGCCGAGGACTGGACCTCGCTGATCGCCCCCGGCACCGCCCAGCCGGCGACTCCCTTCGCCGAGTTCGCCTCCTGGGTGAAGGACGGGATCCTCGCCCCCATCGGCTCCCGCGGCGATGAACTCGGCATTTGGCAGAGCGTCTCCGTCGAGGCCCGGCCGCGCGTGTGGGTGGACGACGCCTTCGTCATGACCTCTGTGCGCGAGCGCAACCTGCGCGTCGAGGTGACCCTCAGGAACGCCGGCCCCCGGCCGGAGGAGGCGGCAGTCTCCGCCTCGGTGACCGGAGGCGGCCCAGGGCCGGAACTGCCGCCCCAGCGCGTGGTCGTCCCTGCCGGGCAGAAAGTGACCACGGTCCTCGAAGCCCCGTGGGCCGAGCCCCGCCTCTGGTCGCCCGAGGACCCGCATCTCTACTCCCTGCTGGTGACGGCAGGGCAGGACGCCAAGGAGGTCCGCTTCGGCTTCCGGGAGTTCTGGGTGGAGGGCGGCCGTTTCTTCCTTAACGGTCGCCCGCTCCACCTCCTCGCTACGGCCGTCCACCCGATGAACGAGTACAGCAGCGACCCGAAGCGCGCCTACCAGATCGCGAGGTCGGCGGGCTGCGTCGCCATGCGCCTGCATGCCCAGCCCTGGGAGAAGCAGTGGTACGACGCGGCCGACGAGGCCGGTATGCTTCTCATCTGGGAATCGGCCGCCTGGTGTCTCTCGCCCAACTACGGCCTGAGCCGTGACGAGTTCTGGGGAAACTTCCGCGAGCACCTGGCCGCCCAGATCAGGCAGCACCGGAACCATCCCTCGGTCGTCATCTGGAGTGCCGAGAACGAGCTGCTGCTGTGCGGAGGCGATGCCGTTGCCGGCACAGAGGAGAGGTTGGGCGGCATCGCCGACTTCATCCGCGGCCTCGATCCCACTCGCCCGGTCATGTTCGACGGCGATGAGGATCCCGCGGGCAAGGCCGACGTGGTGAACCTTCACTACCCGCGGGAGTTTCCGAAGTGGAACCTGTGGCCGGAGACGGCTTACTGGTTCGACCAGACCATCACGCCCGATACGTATCCCGGGCGGGAATGGCGATGGGACCGCAAGAAGCCCCTCTACCTGGGCGAGTTCCTGTGGGTGCCTGGTGGCGAGACCGACGCGGCCAGCATCTTCTTCGGCGACGCTATCTACCCCGACACCGCGGCCCACCACCGCAAGGCCAAGGCTGAGGCCTGGCAGATGCAGATCATCGCGGCGCGCGACGCGGGCGTCAGCGGTCTGTGCCCGTGGAACCTGTGGGAGATGGGCGACTTCCCGAACGTGGGATACGAGGCCCACAAGAGGGCCTACCAGCCCGTCGCAGCCTTCGTCAAGGAGGCCGGCACGCGCGCTTTCTCGGAGGGGAATGTCGAGCGCACGCTGGTCGTCCTGAACGACTCCGGCACGGCCCGCAGCCTGGAGGTGCGGTGGCGGCTGGCAGCCGCCGACGACTCGTGGGAGACCAAGGGGTCCCAGCCCGTGCGACTCGAGACCGCCGGCAGGACGCGCATCTCCGCCAAGGTCATGGTCCCGGCTATCCCGGCGGTCTCAGCCCCCGCCCGCTTCACCGTGGAGGTCTGGGACGGGGAGCGGAGGCTCTTCTCCGAGTCGCAGGACTGGAAGGTCTACTCCCGCGCCGCGCTCTCGGGGGCGGTGGCCGGCGTGCCGCGGCGCCTTGCGGTCTACGACCCGAAGGGAGCGACCACAGGTCTGCTCTCCCAGCTTGGCGTGGACTGCTTCCCGCTCGGCCCTGCCAACGCCGAGCAGGTTCTCTCGGAGGTCCCAGTCGCCGTGGTGGGAAAGGGCGCCCTGGCGCGGCAGGCCGGCGGGAGAGTGGTCGTCGGGAGACCCGATTCCTTCTACTCTCAGCTCCTGCGGTTCGTGCGGGCCGGCGGCGTCCTGCTGGTGTTCGAACAGGACGAGTACCCCTCGTCTCTGATCCCGCTGGCGCTGAGCGACCACGGCTCGACCATCTCGTTCCCGCGCGACTCCTCCCACCCGATTGTGGCTGGCCTCGATGCTGACGATCTGTCGCACTGGCTGCCTGACGGGATCGTGGGCCGGCACGAGATCGTGAAGCCGAACGGAGGGGGGTTCCTTCCGCTGGTGGACAGCGGTGGGCCTCGCGGGCTGGAGACGGCCGGCCTCGCCGAGGTGAGGGTGGGCAAGGGCCGGATGGTCCTCTGCCAGCTCGAGGTCACCGCCAAGTTCGGCGAGGATCCGGTTGCGACCGTATTGGTCCGCAACATGCTGGCCGACGCAAGTCGCCGGCCGGAGCCGCCGGCTCCTACAGGTGTTGCGTGCGGCGACGCGACGGCCGTGAAGCTCTCCGCGATTGGGCTGCGCTATGAGCGCATCCCCGACCCGCTCCGCGCGGCCGATCTGGCCCGCTACGGGCAGCTGCTACTCTGTGACCTCGGAGAGGCCGCGTCCGCCGCCGAGCAGCTCCGCGGGTTCGTGCAGCGCGGCGGGCGCGTCGTGCTTCACGGTCTGACGAGTGGGGATTCGGGATCAGCCTACCGCCTGTTGGGCGAGAAGCCGACCGTATACGAAGGGTGCGACGGCTGGGTCAGGCTCAGCGATCGCTCTGGGCCCGCGGCCGGAATCAGCAACCAGGAGCTGGCGTGGTTCGGCTCGCAGCCGCAGGCGAGCTACGCCTCTCGCTCCATCTCTCCCGATATCGCATCCCACCTCCTGGCTAAGCCTTACCAGCAGGCGGGCCGAGAAAGCCGAGTCGAGGCGGAGACGATGCGGGTCACGGGCACGAGCCCGGGCCAGGAGAGGGTGGGAGAGGACACAGTGCTGACGATCTGGAGCAATGCCGTGTTGGCCACCGGACTCTCGATCCCCGAGGCCGGTCGTTATGTACTCAACATCCGTGCCCGGGGCACGCCCGCGGCGGGAGCCTACCCGCGGCTGACCATCGTCGTCGACGACCTCCCGGTCGGCTCCGTGGCCACTGCCGCCCAGTGGCGGACGCTGACCTCGCCGGTGACCTTCCCTGCTGGTGAGCACACGCTCAAGCTGGTCTTCGCGAACGATCTCGTCGCCGGGACCGAGGACCGGAACCTATGGGTGGATTGGGTCTCCTGGGCGCCCATCAGGCTCAGCCCCACGAAGCTGACCTTCCACACCGAGCCGGGGGTGCTGGCCTCCCTGGCCGACGGCAAGGGCCTGTGGGTGATAGACCAGGTGCGTTGGGAGCAGATGGGAGAGAACGATGACCGGGCCGGCCGCTATCTGTCCATGCTGCTCACCAACCTCGGGTGCGAGTTCGAGCCCGAGGCAGGAGAGGCGATAGAGGCGAGCCAGATGGAGGTGAAGGAGGCGGCCATCTTCAACCGGACGCCGGAGGGCATCGCGCTGGCGAGCGCCGGGGTAGTGGAGGCCGAGGTCGAGTTCACCCGGGGCGGCGAGTACGCCTTCTCCATCCTGGCGTCTGGGACCGCCGTGGACGGCATCTACCCGCGCGTCGAGCTGCGCGTGGACGGCCAGGCCGTGGGAGCGGTGGACTTGCAGGCTCAGGGCTGGCGAACCTATCGGCTGACTGTGCCCGTAGAGGCCGGCGTCCACCGCGTCGGCCTCGCCTTCGTGAACGATACCTGGAAGCCGCCGGAGGACCGGAACCTGAACATCGGCCGCTTGATCATCAGCGAGGCCGCGAGGCCCTAGCGCCGCGCGTCGGGGCCCCCGGCGCCCAGGTCGCCAGAACGGAGCGCGCAACTCGCGCGCTGCGTTCTCTTGTGGGAATCCGTCTCAGGCGCGGGCCGGCGGAGCAGGTCACCCCTTCATGCCGGTGACGGCGATGCCCTGAATGAAGGTGCGCTGGGTGAAGAAGAAGAGCACGATGATGGGCAGCACGACGATGGTGGCAGCGGCCATGAGCAGGTGCCATTCGGTCCCGCCGGCCTGGCTCTGGTAGAACTGGAGTCCCAGCGAGAGGGTGAACATACGCTGGTCGTTCAGGTAGATCAGGGGGCCGAGGAAGTCGTTCCACGTGTAGAGGAATGAGAACAGGGCGACCACGGCGAGGGCCGGGCGGGACAGCGGGAGTATGATGTGGCGGAAGACCTGGAACTCCGAACAGCCGTCCACCACCGCGGCGTCCGACAGCTCCCGCGGAATCGTCAGGAAGAACTGGCGCAAGAGGAAGATGTTGAACGCGGAACCGAACCACGCGGTGACCCAGAGTGGGCGGAAGGTGCCGACCCAGCCGAGGTGCTTGAACAGAACGAACATCGGCACCATGAGCACTGGGAAGGGGATCATCATGGTGGCGAGGGTGAGCCCGAAGAGCGCGTTCCGGCCGGGCCACTCCAGCCGCGCGAAGCCGTAGGCGATGAGCGCGTTCGAGACCACCGTTCCCGTCACCACCAGCACGCAGAGCAGGAGCGTGTTCTTCCCGTACTCGAAGAAGGGGATGTAGCCGAGGGCCTGGCTGCCGTAGGTAACCGCCTGGACGTAGTTGTCGAACCGCCAAACAGACGGGATCCAGCGGGGAGGAGTGAGCATGGTCTCCTCCACCGGCTTGAGGGAGGTGGTGATCATCCAGAACAGCGGGAAGAGGAAGAGGAACGACCCGCAGAGCAGGACGGCATGGACCACGACTCGGGCGAGCGGGCTCTTGGCTTGCATCATCCGGCCTCGTAGTGGACGTAGCGCGCCGCCAGGCGGAGGGAGAGCAGCGTCAGGAACAGGATCAGCAGAAACAGGATCCAGGCCATGGCGCTGGCGTAGCCCATCCGCAGGTAGAGGAACGCGTTGTCGTAAAGGTACATGGCGTAGAAGTAGGCGGAGCGTGCCGGCTGGCCGTTGGGGGCCATGATGTAGGGGATCGCAAAGAACTGGAGGCTCCCGATGATGCCCATGATCCCATTGAAGAGAAGCACCGGCGAGATCATCGGAAGCGTGACGTGCCAGAGCTTGTGCCGCCAGTTCGCGCCATCGAGGTCGGCGGCCTCGTAGAGGTGGACGGGTACTTCCTGGAGGCCGGCGAGGAAGATGACCATCGCATAGCCGACCCCCCACAGGGAGAGCAGGACGAGGGCGGGCTTGCTCCAGGCCGGGTCAGTCAGCCAGCCCGGAGCCGGGACTCGCAGGCCGGAAAGGAAGCTGTTGAGGACGCCGTACTCGCCGTTGAAGATCCACAGCCAGAGCACGGCCAGCGCCACCATGGGCACCAGCGCGGGCAGGAAGAAGATGGTCCGGTAGATAGTCAGCCCGCGAACCCCTGAGTTGAGCAACAGGGCCAGCCCGAGAGCCAGGCAGAGGCCCAGCGGCACCGAGAAGGCGGCGTAGAAGAGAGTGTTGAGCAGCGACTTCCAGAACAGCTTATCGGAGCCCAACTCGGCATAGTTGGCCACGCCCACGGGCCGAGCGCGATCGAGCACGGAGTAGTCACAGAAGCTGTAGTAGAGCGAGGCGATGATCGGATAGAGGAGGAACACGCCCAGCCCGATGAGCCACGGGGAGATGAAGGCGAGGCCGGCCCGGACCTGGCGCCGACGGAACTCAGTCATGACCGGTCCTCCCGGCGGGCCGCGGCCGCAAGGGCCCGGTCGAGCCTTCCCTGCATCCGTACCCGGACACGGCCGAGCGCGTCGGCCGCGCCGGCCTGGCCCAGCCAGATCTCGTCGAAGGCCGCATCCATCTCGTTCTGGTATTCCGACCAGACGGGCGTCTTCGGGCCGCTGAAGGTGCGCGTGCGCTTGGCCACGTCGATGAACACCTGGATGTACGGGTTGGGGTGTTGGGCGATGAACTCCGGGCTCACCTGGGCGAGGGGAGTGTGCTTGCGCTGGCCGAGGCAGAGCAGCTCCATGCCCTTCTGGGAACTGACGAAGCGGATGAATTCGAAGGCCTCGTCCATGTGCCGCGCACCGACCGGGATGCAGAGCACGTCAGCCTCCACGTAGCTGACCTCGGCCAGCTCCGGGTGCCCGGCGGGGTACGGGAACGGCGCGGCCCCCCACTCCATGCCCGGAGCGTACTTGTCGATGAAGTTCCCCATCCACACGCCCTGGAGTTCCATCGCCACCTTCCCGGAGAGGAAGGCGTTCTGCGGCGAGGAGAAGTTGCCGAACCCACTCCGGAAGAGCTGCACGTTCTGGACGCCGTACTTGCGGGAGTAGGAGCGGGCCCACTCGAAGCCCTGGATGTTCTCCGGGCAGTCGGCGGTGATGCGCTCGCTCCCATCCCACATCCCGCCGCCGAAGTAGTGACCCCAGGACCAGTTCCACCAGCCGGGCTCATTGGGCATGAAGCCCATGCAGACGGTGTGGCCGCGCTCATCTCTCTTCGTCAGCCGCTCCGCGTACTCGTCCAGCTCCTCGATGGTCCGAGGGGGACGCTCGGGGTCGAGTCCGGCCTCCCGGAAGAGCTTCTTGTTCCAGTGCAGAGCGAGCGAGCCCGGTGTGGTGGGGAGTGCGTACATGCGGCCGCGGTACTCGCAGAGATCCCAGTAGGCCGGGATATAGTCATCCCGCCTGATGCCGTGCCGCGTCAGGCTGTCATCGAGAGGGTGAAGCACCTGACGGTCGGCGAAGGCGCTCAAGTTCATGGACCAGAGGCCGACGACATCCGGAGGAACGCCGCCAGCGGCGGCAAGCAGCAGCTTCCGGTCAATCTGGCTGATGGTCAGCATCTCCACGAAGATGCGATCTTGGCTGCGGTTGAACTCTTTGACCACGGCCCGCATCGCATCGGCCTCAAAGCCGGTCCACTTCTCCCAGTAGGTGATGTGGACGCGGCCGTCCCTGGGCGCGGCTTGAGGCCCCCTGGTGAAGCCGATGTACAGCAAGGCCGCCAGGACGAGAGTGCCGCCTATCCGGAGGGGCTTGGACATGGTTCGCGCTATGGTACGGACCGCCTATCTCATTGTCTCCCGGCGGCAACATCCCTTCTCGAAGGGGAGGCCCCGACAGGAGGGGCGCGGGCCAGAGAGGAAGAGATGAGTGCCCCAGGCGGCCCATCCCGTGCGGGAGGGCCAGGCCGGTGCGGAGAGAGGTGAGGTGCCATGCGGATCAAGCAATCCGTCTGCTACCCGATGATGAAGCCGCCGGACATGCCGCTGGGAACGCTCTTCCGGGCGGCCTCCGAGATCGGGTTCGCTGCGGTCGAGCTGTGGTCCCGCGAGGACGACTTCGAGGAGATGGCCGCGCTCGCCAAGGGCTTCGGGCTCCGTATAGCCAGCATGGTCGGCCACGCCTCCCTACCCGACGGCCTGAACAAGCGCTCCAACCACGACCGCATCGAGGAGAATCTGAGGGAGTCGCTGGAGGTGGCGGTCAAGCACGGGATCCCAGGGCTGATCTGCCTGAGCGGGAACCGGCAGCCCGGCCAGAGCGAGGAGGATGCCATCGAGGCGGTGGCGGAAGGGCTGCGCCGGGTCGCCCCCTACGCGGAGAAGCGCGGCGTCAACCTGAACCTGGAGCTGCTCAACTCGAAGGTCGACCACCCAGGCTACGAATGCGATCACACGGCCTGGGGGGTGGCCGTCTGCGAGCGGGTCAACAGCCCGCGAGTGAAGCTGCTGTACGACATCTACCACATGCAGATCATGGAAGGGGATGTCATCCGCACGATCCGGGAGACCATCCACTGGATCGGCCACTTCCACACGGCCGGCAACCCCGGGCGGGCCGACATGGACGATACGCAGGAGCTCAACTACGCGGGTATCTGTCGAGCGATCGCGGAGACAGGATACTATCTCTACG
>Ga0315277_10001783_pt1 | contig 30652 bp, 28 predicted proteins | sample YL17G05_15_MG_FD_203695 | JGI IMG/M metagenome (GOLD analysis project Ga0315277, IMG submission 203695) | Sediment microbial communities from Yellowstone Lake, YNP, Wyoming, USA - YL17G05_15 | ecosystem: Environmental > Aquatic > Freshwater > Lake > Sediment | place: USA: Wyoming | collected...
ACGCCATCACAAACATAACAGCGCCGAGGATGAAACCGAAGAACGTCCCGACCTCGTCCCAGTGAGAGTCATCCCTATGTCCGTACAAGGCGACGGCTATTGACAACAATCCCCCGATGATCAACGTTGCCGCGGGCAATGGCTCCTTCACGAGGAACGACAGGTCCACCATTGACACTGGATGGATGATAGACGTACTTTATGATTCCTCGAACCTCATTCGTCGCCCAACCCTGGGTGTGTCCTCTGGTAGAAGTCCATGATCTCCCAGTCGGACACCCTGCCCTCACCGCGATCCGTCAGAGCGAGGCCAAGAGAGCGAGCATATGCACCCACAATCTCAGGACACGTCGGATCCCCCTGGATATCGGAAACCTCGAACCTGCCTGCTTTGATCTTGCCTTCGAAAGATCCGATCACTTTCGTGCCCTGAAATATCGCATGGCGACCCGTCTCAGGCAGCAGGTCGCGGCAGCTCGCGCGCAAGAACTGTGTGAGGTTGTCCTCGGGAGACAACACCACATGCTGAGAGAACGTGGTCTTGCCGAGCATGGAATACGCCTGAGCGCTGGCCCAATGCAGCGCGCCCGAACCCCTCAGCAGGAAACCTTTGACCAGCAGTTTTTCATCTTCGAGTGTCCTCAGGGCGCGCCTGATCTTGCGCATGGGAATCTCGTGCCCGAGCAACATTCCCAGAGACTCCGCGGTCATGATCCCGTAGTTGTCGAACAGGCGCTTCACGATATGAGTCCATGCAGACTCCCTGGAGGTTTTCTGTCTTTTCGTGGACACGAACGCCAGCGAAGAGTCGAGATATGTCCTCGAGGAAATGTAGAGCGCCTTCATCGCTTCGACGGTGTCTTCCCTCCCGAGCGGAGAGAGGTCGAGCAGACGGTCACGTTTCACTGGCTGCTGGTCCTTGACTATCCTGAGCACCAGCTTCTCATCGGCGGTGAGATCACTACGCCTGGCCGACATGTAGAGCCCAGCCTCTTCCGCCCTGCAGTATCCAACCCGATCGGGAACAATGTGTCCGCGCACCACAGCGCCTCGCTTGTGCAGCCTCTGCAGGGATTCGAACTTCCTCACCCTCAGAAGAGCCTCCGCATTCGATCTAAGCCCCCCGTACTGAGCCAACGCGTCGGTCATATCAAGGAGTTGCGACCCTTCCTCTAGGTTCTGCAGGGAGAAGATGACATCCAGGATTTCGTTCCGCTCGAAGCATGGTGTGACGAGATTGCCCTTGACGAGCATTCCGTTGGATTCCGTGTATCCCCTTCTGAGGAACTCCTGTTTCACGCCCGCATCAAGGTGCTCGACATCTGCGCCGAACACGCTAGTGATTCGGACTATCTCGACGCCAAGAGAGTTGTAGAACGGCATCATGTCATCTATCGACCCTACGAGCTGGCCTAACAGACCCGGCTCTTCGAGTTGAATGTCCCTTACCTCAACCGAGCCTGCCAGAAGCCACTTCTCGAGCATCCCCACGATCCGCCCGTCGCGTACCAGCGGATATATCCAGGCCTCACCAAAACGCGAAGTTATCTCTGTCCATTTGTCGCTCAGGAATGAATCGTAGAGGGAAAGGATCCTCAGTCTGTCGTCCCTTCCGCGCACCTCGTCGAGAAGTCGGACCTCGTCAGGGAGGACGAACATCTCAGTCCTCTCGAGGCCGACCGTAATGCTCTTCGCTCCGATCTTCCCAAGAAGCACTGCTGCGTCGTCCGGCTCAGTGTTTAGATAACTTGCTGCCTGCATCACGGTGACCGGCCCGAATCCTCTGAGATAGCGCTTCAGAACACGCGCGTAGGGTCCTTCCGTCTCTGGTTCGATCTCGCAGACCGTGTACACATTCCTGGTGCTCCAAGACTCGGCCTCGTCGTATTCTCTAAGCAGATACCCTTTCCTGTCCAAGGAATCGAAATGCTCCCTCATCGCATCTGGGGGGAAACCTGATACTTCCGCAATCTTCAGGAACGTCCCCGACCCCATCTTCCGGATGATCCTCAGAAGCTCGGCCTCGTATTTGTCGGGGGACTCGCGCCTATAGACACCCAGATAGTAAGGAGCGTCCTCGCAGAGGACGTACCTCAACCGTCCCCGGACGAACCTGCCAAGAAGTATCTCGCCCTTCTTCCTTAGCTCCCCGAACTCCTCCCTGTCAAAGCCCGCGACACGCTGAAAGACATCGTATATCATTCCAGCCTCACCGAACTTCTCGAAGTAATCTCTGATCGAGTTCACTTTCGTGAACTGTTTGCGCTCGCTGTATGACCGGATCGTCTCCCGGTCGAACACGGGCTGGCCCTTGGATTTCAGACGCAGGTAATCTCTCGCTAGCATGTACTGCTGCTGCTCGCCGACGACGAATCTTCCAGCAACTGCCGCCTCGGTCGAGCACAATTCACGAAGCGCCTCATCGGCCTCGTGCTCAGATACCCCAACTTCGTACGCCACGTCTTCTACCGTGATCGGCGCATGATATGCGATATGTCGTTCCACGGCCGCAAGCAGACAATCCTTCCGAGGCTTTGGCTCGAAGACCGACTTGGAGTACAGGTAGGTGTCTCCTCTCACATCCGATCGGAATATCTCGTTCGCGGACTCGAGGCGCCTCAGAGCCTCTCTGACCTCTTCCTTCGGGAGTCTCAAGTGTTCGGTCAATTCTCGCTGGCTTCTGCGTGACCTGGACACTGCGTCGAGAACAGCATCTTCGACAGAACTGTGTGAGGACTTTCTCTGATGCAGACTTGAGTAGAGAGAATAGTCCTCAGCTGCGACGTATACATCCTCGCCTGCCCAGATGGACATGATCCTGCTCTCGTGCAACAGTTCCGCGGCCCACGCGCGGAGCTTCTCGAAGGATCCCTTGGAGTGGGCGAAGATGTTCTCTCCCTTCTCCCTGAAGAGGTTCATCGGGCCCACTTTCCTGAGGGCCTCGAGTATGTCCTGCTTTGAAGCTATCCTCGGGAACTTCGTGGCGAAGAACTCCTCAACCCTCTCGGGTTCGAACTGGTACTCCGTTATCGCCTCCTCTCCAAGGGCGCGCGCGAGCACTTTTCTGTGAAGCTCTCTCAAGAGCATGCTCCTGTCTTCCATCAGGACTATGTCCGAGACCCCGACGAGGATCACGTTGTGGGCGAACGGAGAGGGAACGCCTGAGAACGGAAGGTAGTCCAACTGCCGCTCACCGTCTTCGATGCTGGACAGGACCTCTCTGGCATGCTCGAGGTCCATGACCTCTGTCAGTATCTCCTCGAATGTCTCGACCATCACAGGAAAATCCTCGAGCTCATGAAGCGCGTCGAGCAATCTGCTGGAGCGGAGCTGCTGGCGAGCAACGGACATTTCCCGTCCCTTGTAGTTCCTGAGGACCATGAAGCTCCTGGTTGCCGTGTGCCTAAAACGTTGAGCGAAGAGCTCGGAGTCCCTGACCGCGCTCCTCAGTATCTTCTCGAGACCCTCGGCCTTGAGCAAGACCCCAATGTCCTCCAATCTGAAGCTCCGAGGCGCGGTCAGCATGAAGCTGTCGTCGGTCACCGACACCGTGACATTGCACTTCAGCTTCTCTGAGAGAGCGTAGGCATACGCCCGGCTGAGCGCGTCGTTGACCCGCCTGCCAAACGGGAAATGGAATATGGCACTCTTGTTTCCCGAGGCGTCCACATATCCCTCTATCAGGAGTTTGGAATCCGTCGGTATCTTCGCGACCATCTTCTGCTCTCTGAAGTAGTTCAGGATCGTTGTGGCCGAACCTTCGTCCACGTCGAACTCCTCCCTCAGCCATGCCTCGATCTCATGGCCAGCCATGCTTCCTAGACGCTCCTCCATCTCAGATCGGAAACGCCCGATGGCGACGGATAGGTCGAAGCTTCTGGGCAACATCTCCCCAGTCCACGAAGGCACGGTGGGTTTTCTACCACTGGCACTTTTCACGAACACCTTCGTCCCCTTGGACTTGATGAATTCATAGCTGCGTCCGCCCAGGACGAATATGTCGCCCTGGGATAGGCGCTCGACGAACTTCTCCGAGAGGGATCCTATCGGGGAGCCGCGCTCCGAGTATACTTTGTAGTCCGCCTCCTCAGGGATTGTGCCCTGATTGAGGTAGTAGATCATGCGCGAGCCACGCTTCCTGCCGAAAGTCCTCTCCTTCTCGTCGTACCAGATTTTTGAGTAGATCCCTTCGTACGCATCCTTGCCTCCGAGATACCTCAAAACGCTCTCCATCTGGGCCATCGTCAGATCCTTGTAGCAGTATGAGCGGCGGATCAGAGCGAACGCTTCGTCCACCTGCCACTTGCGCTCTATGGACAGGCCCACAACGAGCTGGGACAACACGTCGAGGGAATTCTTCGGGATCGTGACACGATCTATCATCTTTCTGTGAGCCGCTCGACAGAGGACCGCGCACTCCACCAGATCGTCGCTCTCGAATACTACGATCCTGCCCTTCGATGTCCCGCCGTACTGATGCCCGGCTCTCCCCACCCGCTGCAATCCCTTCGCAACTGACTTGGGAGAGCCGATCTGCACGACCAGATCGATAGAACCGATGTCGATCCCAAGCTCGAGAGAGGTGGAAGACACGACGGATTTCATAAGACCGTTCCGAAGGCTTCCTTCGACGTCCATCCGGGTCTCGCGACTCAGGCTTCCATGATGAGTGCCTATGTTCTCGAGCCCGCGCTCCTTAAGCTTGTATACGACGCTTTCAGCCCCGCTCCTCGTATTCGTGAAGACCAGTGTGGTCTTGTGTTCATCGATCATCTCTTTCAGCATGTCGTACATCTTCGAATTGACGACTTCGAAGGAAAGTGATGTCATGTCCTTTGCGGGACAGAGCACTCGTAGGTCGAGATCGCGCTGAGCGAATACTTCGACGATGCTGACTGACCTCGGGTTGCCGTCTCGCAAGCCGCCGAGGTATTCAGCGACCTGCTCCAACGGAGCTACGGTGGCTGAGAGCCCGATCCGGACGAACTCCTTCTGACAGAAGCTCTGAAGCCTTTCAACTGCGACCGAGAGAGCGACGCCTCGCTTCGAATCACAGACCTCGTGGACCTCATCGACTATGACGTAGTCAACGCCTTCGAATTTGGTGCTGAAGACAGGTGTGGATAGCACGAGCGAGAGCGATTCCGGGGTCGTGATGAATATGTGCGGCGGAGACCTGGCCTGTTTCTGCCGTTCGCTGGGCAGAGTGTCGCCAGTACGAACTGCAACCTTAACCTCGGGAGGAGCGAACCCCTTGGCCCTGAAGAGAGCCGATATCTCCTCCAGGGGTCTTATGAGATTCTCGTTGATATCATTGGCCAGGGCCTTCAGAGGAGACACGTAGACGGCGTAGATTCTGTTTTCAAGCTTGTTCTGGCCGGCGAGCAGGATCAGCTCGTTCAGGATCGACAAGAAGGCTGTCAGCGTCTTGCCAGAGCCTGTAGGCGAGGAGACAAGGACATTCTTCCTGGCGTGTATGAGCGGGACCGCCATAGCCTGGGCTTCGGTGACCTCTCCGAACTTGCTCCTAAACCACTCTGACACGATCGGATGCATGACAGAGAGCACTTCTTCCGTCGTCTTCTTCTCAGTAGTCTTGGACATCATATTGTCTGACCGTCGAATCTGCTTCGTTATTCGGTGTCAATATAAAGACGTTTTCAGAGGGACCCGAGAAAGTCCGAAATCGGCAAACGTATTTATGGGAACGAGCAGTTGAAGATGAATAGCGGATGACAGATGGCCAGGAACAACGTTTGGGACAACAGGTTGATGGCGTCAATCATCGTTCTCATGATGCTTGCAACGACCGCCATCTGCTTTCTGCAAATCGGATCGGATTCTGAACCGGTCCTCAAGGCCCGGACCATGCAGGCTTGGCCCTCGGGCACCATAGTCGTGAATGTGACAGATGAGGTGGGCAGGGGAATCGTTGGTGCCACAGTCAGAACCACTGGCAACGGCATCTTCTGGCAGAACCAGACAGGGAGCGACGGATCCGTCACAATCAGCCTGCTGTATGCCGATGACAACGTCACGAATGGCCTCACGTACCAGGTCAACGCCAGCATGCCCGGCTACAGGGACAGCGTCACCGTGCCCCAGAACGTGAGTGAGAACTGGACCGAACATGTCACGCTAGTCATCTTCGGCGGCTCGATCCTTGGAACCGTCACGACTTCAATGGGCGGGACAATGGCGCCAGTGGAAGGTGCGAATGTCACGATATCCTCATTGGGATTCTCAACGAACGTTTCTCCGTCCAACGGTGCGTACCAGCTCGATGGCATCCCCGCTGGAACAGTATCGGTGACGGCAAACGCTTCCGGCTACGTCCCCAGCTCGCAGGACATAGTCATGCCGCTTGGCGGGAACATACTCCTGAACTTCGTCCTGATATCGCAGAACGGTTCGATCTCCGGCCACGTCTATCACTCGACCCTTCACACGAGCCTGAACAACACCAATGTCTCCGTCCAGGTAGGTTCTTTCACAATCACCGTCATGAGTGGAAGTGATGGGAGCTACAATCTGACGAACCTACCCGAAGGCAGTTACACGCTGACAGCCGAAAGGGAGGGGTTCCTTTCGATTGCGATTGCGGATGTGGTCGTGACAAGGGGCAGCAGAACGGTCGGTGTCGATTTCAACCTCACAGAAAAGCCCACTAGATTGTACGGAGTCGTGAGATCTGGCACTCGTCTGTTGGTTGGGGCGAACGTGTCCATCGTAGGGACGTCGACCTTCAACCTCTCCGGCCCTGATGGCAACTACGAGATTGGAAACCTCACCGCGGGCATCTACACAGTAAGAGCATCCTCGCCCGGATACGAGACCGCCACAATCGCAGATGTGGTCATACCGGAAGGTGGGGAGATCCAGCTTAACATCAATCTGACAGGGTTGCCAGGGGCCCTCATCAGCGGCGTGGTCGTCGATGCCGATACTGGGCTGCCGCTAGCGAATGTCCTCGTGACCATAGTGGACATCGACCCTCCAAGGGCCGGGGTTGCCACGGATATCAACGGGGCCTACGGACTGCCTGGCCTCGATCCCGGCAACTACACGGTCCGGTTTGAGAAGACCGGATATCGACCGGTGGAAATCTCAAACATAAATGTCACAAAGGACGGACAGACGAACCAGAACTTGGAGATGACACCGCTCCGCAATGGTTTCGAGGGGTTCATACCCGGTTTTGACATCCCGCATTCGATGATGCTGCTGGCGCTCTGCCTCACAATCGTCATTTTCGCGTTGGCTGTGTACCTGAGACACCGAAGCTTCGAGACACCGGAGAGCGCTCCAGCGGTCTACGACCAAGCGGAGGAAGAGGAAGAAGAGAAGGAGTCTACGGTGGATGGCGAAGGATCGGAAGATCTCCAGGAAGAATTGAACCAGAGGAGAGTCGGAAAATCGAAGAACGGCGGGGACTAACCCCGCAGATTGAAATCAACCTAGGCCGAGCTTCGCTCTGGCCTTCTTCTCGTTCTCCTTGACCTTGACGTTCACATCCGCGTACAGGCTATTCCCGTGAGCATCTATCGCTACGGTCAGGGGTCCGAAGTTCTCCGCGTTCAGGATCCAGATCGCCTCCGGCATCCCAAGCTCGAACCACTCTACGCCAGAAACGCTCTTGATGCCCTTCGCGGCAAGCACGGCCGCGCCGCCAGTTATCGCCAAGTAGACGCACCCGAGCTTCTTCATAGCATCGATCGTTGGCTGGGACATGCCTCCCTTACCGATGATCGCACCCGGCCTGAATTTCTCGATGAACTGCGGCTCGAGCGAGTTCATCCTGGAGGATGTGGTCGGACCAGCGGCCACGGCCTCCCACTTGTCCCCGACCTTCCTCATGATAGGGCCGCAGTGGAACAGGGCAGAACCCTTGAACTCTACTGGCGGCTTCTTGCCCTTCTCGAAGCCCTCAAGGGCGTGGATGTGGACCTCGTCCCTGCCCGTGTAGATGACGCCGTCAAGATATATCGTCTCGCCCAGCTTCAGCGCGCGCACATCGTTCTCAGACAACGGTGTCTTCAACTTCTTTGGCATCTTGGTCACCTCTCATGCGTTGGATAGTCGGTCTTCCCATCCGGGCGTATCCTGACGGTCCCGCGCCTCCCGGCCCAGCACTGCACGTTCAGGCCAACAGGCAAGCTCGCGGTGTGACAGTACGCGTACTCGATGTTGAGTCCCAGGCAGGTCGTCTTTCCGCCAAGCCCCATAGGACCAATGCCGAGCATGTTGATCGCCTCGAGGAGCTCGGTCTCCAGCTTCGCGATCTCGGGGTCCTTGTGCCTCTCGTTGATCGGTCTTAGCAGTGCCTCCTTCGCGAGCTTCATCGCGATGTCGGATGAACCACCGATGCCCACCCCGAGTATAGTTGGCGGGCACGGGTTGCTCCCGGCACGAAGCACAGCGTTGAGCACGAACTCCTTGATACCCTTCAGACCCTGCGTGGGCGTGAGCATCGCGAGCTGGCTCATGTTCTCCGAGCCCGCTCCTTTGGTCATGACGGTGATCTCGATGTAGTCCTTGTCGTGTATCTTCCAGTTGATGAACGGATGCCTCTCGCCGACGTTATCCCCCGGGTTCTTCCTCGTTATCGGATGCACTGCGTTCGGTCTTAGCGGCACCTCTTTGGTGGCCTTCCTCACACCATCGACGATGCCTTTCGCGACGTCGACCTTGCAGTCCTTGGGGACAGTGACGTAGAATATCGTGACACCGGTGTCCTGGCACATTGGCGTGTTGCCCTTGATTGCCATATCGATGTTGTCCACGATCGCCTTCAGCTGCATCTTCGGGACCTCGTCCGTCTCCGCGGCGTACGCCTTCCTGAGCGCGTCCTCCACGTCCGCAGGGAGCTTGACGACGGCCTTTCTCAGCAACTCTACCGTTGCGCTCGCAACGTCCCCCTCAGTAATCATAGCTAACCAAGCCTCGTGCCTGGGAATGGGACAGGAGAATTAATGCCTTTTGATGGAACAAGTCGGAAACGAGACGACTACCAGCTGTCGCTGAGTACGAACGCTCCGACCTTCGTCTTCACGAGCCTGACCTGCTCTCCTTTTCGAGAGAACCCTGCTGGTTTCTTCACGTCCAAGGGGGACATCGTCTCAGGGTCGAGGACCTGAAGCTCTTCGTCCTTGTCGATCAGCACCACCGCCTTCAAGATTTCTGACTCAGACTTCACCAGTGCGCAGTCCACGGATTCCTTGACCTTCATCGCGCGCTCCTCGCCAGACCTTAGGTCGATGCCGTGCACGACCCCCCTTGAAATCCCGCGAACGTAGTACTCACTGCCCTGGAAATCGATCACATCACCCTTTGAGAACGCTGGGAGTCGGACAAGGTATGTCATCCTGTAGATGTCCTTGCCGTCTCGTCGCCCCCACAGGCTGGATGATTCCTTGAACTCGGAGCACAGGGACTCCTGAAGTTCCCTGGCAACGGTCCGCGCAGCTGGGACGGTGCTGAAATAGAAATCCAACCCTCCCTTGACCTGCTCTATCTTGCTCACGAAGACCTCGCGGCTGCCTTTGCGCATGGAAGCGACCCTGTCCCTGACGAGCCTCTGGATATCCCTTTCGGAGTCCTCCGGCAATGAGCGCTCAGGCCCTCTGACCTGGAGGATCGCTTCGTAGTAGTTGCCCAGCTTCTTCGAGCATTCGGTGCATGAGCCACGCTTCAATCGGACTATCGTGCTCAGCTTGCGCTCGAAATCGTGGCCCTGAACAGCAATGAGGACCGACACTGCCGCAGCGAGGTTCCTCTCGTCCTTCTCATCGAGCTTGACGCGCATTTCCGAGATCTTCGCCCCTTTGGGGATTAGTAGCGCGTGCTCGATCGCCACATCAGCAGCCTCTCTGATCGAGCCCACGTCCTTCCAACCAGTCCCGGTCAGCATCGAGGAGCAGTGGGCGCAGATTGTGATGTCGACATGGTCCGGAATCGATGGCTGGACATGCTTCTTCGAATAGCAGTCCCTGCACAATGCGCCGATGATCTCGCCCTCGCGCCCGCACTCAACGCAGAACACTCAAATCATCCTCGTCATCTGGGCGTGGGGGATCCCGCCAATCGTGAGGACACATCCAGGGTCGACGAAACCGTGCCTGGTGGCAACCTCTAGCGTTCTCTTGCCCACAAGGTTCGCGATCGTGGCCATCTGGAGCCTGTTCACGAGCATGTCTTCATCTCCAATATCGCCCTTGTAGAAGCCCTCGGAGACGTGTATCTTCAGATCCTTGGACCTGAATGTCTTTCCGATGATGTCCGAATCGCACGCGGCCACTAGCACTTCCAGGCCTTGTCTGTACACCTTGACGCTGATCATCCGACGCGCTCTCCGCTCGCCAGCTTGAAGTATCCCGCCTGGGGCGAGTAGACTTCGCCAGCATCACTGAGCCTTTTCAGCAGCGCCCTTACCCTGTCCTCGGGTATGTTCTTCGCGCTGGCCTTCTGGATCAGCTCCTCCGCGCTCACGCCCCTGCGTTCGTCCGAAAGCTGTTGCACCAGGTTTCTGAGCTCGTACATCTGGTCCCTCTGGCTCCTGCTGGTGCCGGTGGCGATGATGTCTATGTCGCGCTTCCCGCCTTCGCTCGCGACCTTGCCAAGATAGTACTCCACGATCTTTATCGACCGGTTCGCGTCCTCGCCGCTCACCAACGAGCTCAGCCTCGCCCTCGCACTGGCCTCCGACATCCGGATAAGGGCCTCGAGCTGTCTCGCGGTGATGGGCACGGAGGCTTCCTCCCCTTCCCCGAGCTTTCGAATTGAGACGTAGTATCCTTCGAGAGTACGGACCGCCTCGTCGCTCAGGATGGGCGTGATGCGCTTGCTGTATGCCACGTACTTCCTCAGGAAATCTCTTTCCATCGCTGGCACGAGATCTTTGCTGTCCCGCAGGATCTCCATGGCGTCGACGGCCGTTATCTTCTCCGGAGATTCGTGAAGCTTCACTTCGCCGCGACGATGGGCCTTGAGTATGTGTTTTGCCACCTTCCTGTCCTGCTCTGCATTTGGTCGGTCAGTCATGGTGAATATGGCGTCGAATCTGGACAGCAGCGCAGGTGGGAGGTCGATCTGCTCCGCGATGTTCCGGCTCTCATCGAATCTCCCATACTTCGGGTTGGCAGCTCCGAGCACCGCGCATCTGGATTGCAGGGTCGCCGTGATGCCCGCCTTCGCCACCGATATCGTGCCTTGCTCGAGGCTCTCGTGAATGGCTGATCTGTCCTGATCGTTCATCTTGTCCAACTCGTCGATGCAGGCGAGACCTTTGTCGGCAAGAACGAGCGCACCGGCTTCGAGCGTCCATCTGCCCTCGCCGAACTCGTCTTTGACGGCGGCGGCGGTAAGTCCAGCCGCTGATGATGATTTCCCAGATGTGTAGATGCCCCTCGGTGCCAGCTGCGCCATGTATCTGAGAATCTGGGATTTGGCCGTGCCCGGGTCACCTATGAGAGCGATATGGATATCGCCCCTGATCCTGGTTCCATCGTCCATCAGCTTGCTGACTCCGCCAAAGAGCTGGAGTGCCATTGCCTCCTTCTCCTGTTCGTAGCCATAGATAGTCGGCGATATGGACGCGATGATCCTGTCGAACGCATCCGGGGACGCGGCGAACTCGTGTATCTTCAGCTCGTCCTCTGGAGTAATGAGCACTTCCTCGTACTCATGCTCCTCGTACTCTATCGAGTTCGTGTCCAGACTTATCTCGAACAGAGTTGACTTCACCTGGCTGCCTTTCTGCTGGCTTCTCAGGATGCCGTTGAGCATTATCCTGTCGCCAGGAGAAATCCTGCCTGAGAGGTCGTCATCGATGTAGCCCACAAGCCTCTCTGGTTGTGCTCCCCCCCTCAGACCCTCAGGCGGTTCCTGGATCTCGATCTTCTGGGTGTCGACGAACTTCGAAGGGTCCGTGAGCAGCTTGAACTTCGTCGAGCCCGTCCCACGTCCGCAGCCTCCATCGTCCTTAGAACATTCCAGAGGTTCGTGGAACAGCATCCCTTCCTGCTCGACAGTAATCCTGTGAAGGCAGCGAACGCACTCGAATTCTGCGATTGTAACCCTTGGTCTGACCTCAGTGGCCTTTCTCACCAGGCCCTCGATACTGACGAAAGTTCCGAGGTGTTTCGCCCTGAGTTTCCTGATCTCGATCCTGGAATCGCGCGGCAAGCCCTTGATCCGGAAATGGAGGAACGGGTTGGTAAGCGCATGCGAGACCATCCGCTTCACGGCTACCTCAGCTGACTTGATCGAGAGCGTGGGATTGATGAGTGTGTAGTTCGCGAGGTCCGGATCGAACTTCTCGACCTCGAGGAAATCGATGTAGATGCTTCTGATATCGGGATAGAGATCGGCGAGTGCGGACACCTGGTGCCTACGCTCTTGCCCTCCCAGGAACTCCTCCCAGATGGCGACTAGGTCCTCAGGCGTGTATTCTTTCGGCGTTCATCTCCCCCCGTGATTCACGGTCGATGCCCTGCCCTTCCCTGAACGGTTGGCAAAAGGGGAAAGGGAATCGACAATGTGATACATAAGGCTACTCTGTTGGTTCGTCTTTGTGTCTTTCGGTTGCAGTTAGCATTCTGTTCTGCTCAGCAACGACTTCCGCGCTCGTGCTAGCTGCAGAATACGCCTCCAGGCGCTCTTGGTTGATCGAAAGGAAGACCGGCCCCCATTTGAACCTGCTCATGAGTTGCTCCGCATGAGATTTCTCTCCGAGCATGTACACCGCGGCAGCTAGCGCCTCAGCGGTCGACAGCCTCTGTGCCTTACCGAAGTTGGTCGGATTCGCGGCAAGCAGGAACGGCAGGCCCCTGTGCTTCAGGCCCGCCTTCAACCTCGGGAACTTCGCGAGTTTGTTCCACGAGCAGTCGAGCACGAGTATCCCGAACCTGTTCGCAGCCTCCAAGTCCTCCTTTGACAGAGCCTTCTCGGACTCGGGGTCTAGCACCAGAGCGCCGCGCGGTATCCGCCTGATCTCAGTGGCTTCCTTGAGGTCCCCCAGGCGTACGAGCTTCGCAGCCGTGCATTTCTTCGGATCGTCCTCGTGCTCCATCAGCGCGAAGAGCCTTATCGCTACCATGTCAGGACAGGGAGTGTGCGCGCGGGTATTTAGTGGCACGTGAGGGTACTCCGAATCTGGCCGATGGTTCTTAAGGCTAGATTGACGATATGTGACCGCCACGATGACGAAATAATTCCTGCTGACCTGTGATGACAGACGGGCGATCCGAGTGGCGGCGCCTTCACTCGAAAGAAATATAGACAATGGAGGCATCCAAGGGTAACAAGGAGCTGCTGTGCAATGGTGACTGGATTCGATTACCTAAGCCGCGACCAAGCGCTTCAGGAGCATTGGCTTCGAAGGTTCGTTGCCAGCGTGATCGACCATCTCATCATCTTCGCCCCAACAATGTTTCTTTTCCATTTGGTCGGGATGTCCTGGCTTTTCCCGTGGTGGTTTGCGGGCGGCATCCTGTTCTTGTACGCTTCGTTCTTCGACGCCTCTGTCGGAGGCACCCTCGGGAAGATGCTGCTGCGCTTGAAGGCCGTATCGACGACTAGCAAGATGACTATGGCGCAGGCATTCATGAGGAACGTGTCGAAGGTCTTCGCCCCCCTCCTGCTGCTTGATTGGATAATCGGGATGGCAGTGGACACCCACGATCCTAGACAGAAGTGGTCGGACAAGATGGCGAGTACTTCAGTGATGATCCACTAGCACCGATCACGTTGTCTGTGTCTAGGGAGTCGCCCAGACCCAACCCTTCTTCTCCAGCGAGGCCTCGCCCCTTATCAAACCCTTCTTCTTCATCTTCATCAGGAATATCACTGTCTGATCGGGACAGCGCTTGTGCTCCTTCCTCGCGAGCTTCTCTATCTGCATCGTGCTCTGAGGTCCTTGCTCCTTGAGCAGTCTGATGACGAATGCCTCGGCCTCATCGTCGTTCATCGCGAGAGTCTCTCGGCCATCTCCCATGCGATGGCCTATGACTATCCCCCAGAAAGCCCTTTCCGTGGATGACAGCCTTCGATCTGACGGGATCGATTAGACCAGCCACAACATCAAAGAGCAGAGAAAAGAGAAAGGGATTTTGAAGAAGCCACGAGGGCCTCTTCAACAAAGAGGTTTTGTTTCGTTCTGTCGGTGTCACTGACCTTCTATCTAACCTACAGAGAACGTTATGGGCTGGCCACACCGCTCACCAGAGGGTATGTAGAGCAGGACCGCAGAGTACTGGGTGCCGGAAACGAAGGCCGTACCGGCTGTCTGTACATTGAAGAAGTCCGTGCCACTCACGTAGCCGTTACCTGATACGTCAGTCAGCGTGACGTAAACGCTCAGACTTCCCATAGTCGCCGTAGAGTAGTTGTGGCCTGCTGTGGTCAACTGGTTTGCCTTTGTCGGGCTCCACGAAGCGATGTTCGTGCCATCAGACACCTGTATCTTCACGTCGTCCCACGGCACATCGGTCTTCGTTATGGACACGATAGTGATCTTCTGACCAGCCGTTATCGTGGCCTTCTGATACGTGGCCGTTGGGGTTTGTGTCGACGTGCCCCCGAATCCTAGGACCATGACATATAGCACGGCCGCCAGAACGACGGTGATCGCGACCATTAGGATGGTTGCGATGACGGGGGATACCGCCTCTGAATCCTTTCGGATTCTCCAAATCTTCTTCATATTGTTTTGTCCTCCTGCAGGCCTTTCAGCCCGCGTAGGAAGTAATACGCTTGAGCAGGGCTTATATAGCTTTGCGACTGGTTCTCAAAGACAATCGTTATCGACTTCGATAATTGCCGAACACAGACATCTGGCTATGTCGCAGATTATCGTCCCGCAAGAAGACGTAGTCTTCTTCTACAGAGGATAGGGGCACGAAAACGTCGGCATTTGCGGAAAAGGCGACCTGCCCTGCCGGACCGCTCAGCCGGGCTTGATCCCCGTCTTATCGAAGGTCGTGGGGATTATCCCGACCATGGCCGGCCTGTTCCTCACCTTTTGGACGATCATGTACTTCTTGAACTCATGCCCGACCTTCTCCCTGTCGAGCTCGAGGATGACATCTGCGAGATCCTCGATGCTGCTCTGTATGCGCGAGTCGTGCACGCCCTTGAGCATCGTCATGAGCGTGACGCTCTCCGAGTGCTGCGTGTGCGCCTTGATCGTGCGCATCGCCATGAGCACCTCTGCGCTCTCGTAGTTCTCTAGGAAGAAATCGAGCGAGTTTATCACGACCCTGAATGGCGGTGTCAGTTTCGAGATCTCATACGCGAGGAATGTGAGGAAGTTCTCCTCCTTGGCTGCGTCCTGATCCCTGAACTTCCTGATGTCCTGGAGGGTTATGCCCTCCTGCCTGAACCGGCTTATCTCGAGCTTCTTGGCCAAGACCCTTTCGTAGTACTTCGTGCCCACGTTGACGATCTTGAGGTCGGTCCTCCAACCGTACTCGCGCATCACGCTGAGCGCGTCCTCGTCGCGCTCCGTCGACGTGAAGTACGTCACGGGCTCGTGCCCTGCTGAGGCGAACTGTTTGGCGAAGAACTCCGTTCCAGAACCTGGCGAGCCCATAACGAGGACCGTCGACCCCTTCTGTATACCGCCTCCGAGATGCTCGTCGAGGGCTGGTATGCCGATGCTCGTGAACTCCATCTCAGCCCTCCTTCTTGCCCGCGAGGATGCCGTGGTCACAGACGAGGCTGACCATGTTGTTGATCTCCGGGGTCGAGTGCTCTTCGACCGTGAATATCACCGTGTATGCGTCCCTGGACCTGAGGCCCGAGACAAGTATGTGCAGGAACTCTGACAGGATCCAGTTGTTGTTGTGGATAGCAAGGGAGTTGATGGAGTCGATCACGACCAGCTTGTCCTTCGACCCCGACCTTCTTATGAGGTACTCTACCTTCAGCATGAGGTTCTCGAGCATTGTGGGGCTCTCGACGAGGGTGGTATGCTCGTCCTGCTGAGCCGAGGACGCACCCATCATGATGTGTGAGATGCAGTCGACGAAATACACCCTTGACGAGTCTATGTCGAGCGCATCGAGCACTCGTCTGATGGCATCGGACGAGATGGTGGCGGTGACGTATATCGTGTCCATCTCCTTCTTGTTCGCGAACAGGTCCACGACCCCTCGTATCACGTCCAGGTAGTTGTCGACGCTCATCTGGAGGGAGACTGCAGACGACGGGGGCATCTCCGAGAGCTCCTTCGCAATCTGCTGGGCGCTCACCATCTCAGGACTCATCCTGTGCTGCCCCCTTTGAGCAGCGGGACTAGGAGAACGCCGACTGGAGTGAGATCCAGCACATACTTCGCTCTCGAGTGCATCGTCCCTCGCATCTTGATGACCTGCAGCGTCCGCAGAAGGTCTCCCCTCCGCTCCATGTTGGCCATGAGGATGATGCCGTCGGCTATGGCCTCTTCAACGCCGAAGCTCGAGTACGATGTGGAATCGGCTGCGACTTCGCCCACGAGAATCGAGGTGCAGTTCAGATCCGACAGTGCCTTGCTCAGCCTCAGGATGAAGTCCCTGATCTTCTCTGAAGTCTTGAGCTTGTAGCAGACGGAGGTTATTGAGTCGACCACGAGTCTCTTCGTCCCCAGCTCCTTGGCCAGATCGCTGATGGCGGTCACGAGGAGGTCTATCTCCTCCATGCTCAGATCAGGCTTGGTCATGCCGAGGCGCTCGTACATTATCGGGAGGTCGACGAAGACCAACTTGCCGGACTTGATCAGGCTCCTGTCGAAGAAATCGTACGGGATGATGTTCTGGAGCAGCTTATCCGAGTTCTCAGTCACGGAGACGAAGAGAGAGTTCTCCCCCTTGATTGCCCCATGTATGAGGAACTCCAAGGCGAGGGATGTCTTGCCCGTTCCGCAGCTTCCAGTAAGGAGGACAGTATTGGATCGAGGGATCCCTCCGTACAGTATCGTGTCGAGACCTTCGAGCCCTGTGGCGCACCTGTCCCTGTCGCCCGTCTTCTGCGCCATCACTCTTTCATAATACTATGGAACGCATATTATTGTTTCTTACAGCGAAATGACCGCTCGCCGCGACGCAGTCAGTGAATCCGTTCGACACCTTTTTATGAGCGCAGTGAGGTCTTCGAGTCCGATGAGGCCGATACTTCAGGTAGCTCTTGACCTGGTTCACGGGGAGCGTGCGATCCCCATCGCAACGGATGCGGTGAAGGGAGGGGCTGACTGGATAGAGGCTGGAACTCCCCTGATAAAGAGCGAGGGCATGGAGATCATCCGAAAGCTCAAGAAGGCCTTCCCGAAGCACACGATTGTCGCGGACATGAAGACCATAGACGTGGGCGGAGCCGAGGTCGAGATAGCGGCCAAGTCAGGCGCAGATGTGGTCGTGATACTGGGCATCTCATCCGACCCCACCATCACGGAGGCGGTCCTGAGCGCCAGACAGTACGGTGCCAGAGTGATGGTGGACCTGTTCAATGTCAAGGACAAGGTGGCCAGGGCCCGCGAGGTCGAGCGCTTGGGCGCGGACTATATCTGCATCCATGTGGGCGTTGACGAGCAGATGGTCGGAGGCTCTCCGCTGTCCGAGCTCAAGGGCCTCGCAAAAGCGGTGAAGATCCCCGTAGCCGCTGCAGGAGGGATAAACAGCGAGACCGCGCCGAGCGTTGTGAAAGCGGGCGCCTCGATCGTGATTGTCGGCGGCGCGATAATCAAGGCCAAGGATGTCGTCAAGGCGGCGAGGGCCGTCAAGAAGGCCATATCCACCGGCAAGAAGGTGGAGACCGAGCTGTTCAAGAAGTACGCCGAGGACGAGCTCTACATCGCATTCTCGAAAGTCTCTTCTCCCAACGTGGCAGACGCTCAGCACAAGAAGGGCGCCATGAAGGGCATCCACCCGAGGATAATCCACGGCGTCAAGATGGTCGGCAGGGCGCTGACCGTGCACACCGTAAACGGCGATTGGGCCAAGCCCGTGGAAGCGATCGACAAGGCCAGGCCAGGCGATGTCATCGTCGTCGATGCCTGCGGCGGGGAGATCGCTGTCTGGGGAGAGCTCGCCTCATGGAGCTGCAAGACGAAGCGCGTTGCAGGCGTTGTGATAGATGGCGCCGCGAGGGACATAGATTCCATAATCGAGATGGGGTTCCCGTGCTTCTCCCGTCATGTCGCCTCGAATGCGGGCGAACCGAAAGGATACGGTGGCATCGGGCACGAAATCGTCTGCGGAGGAATCCCCGTCAAGACGGGCGACTGGATAATAGGCGATGAAAGCGGAGTCGTCGTCATACCCCAGGAGAACGCGGTCGAGGTAGCCAACCGGTCGCTTGACGTGATGGAAAGGGAGAACCGATTGCGCGAGGAGATCAAGAAAGGCAGCACGCTCTCAAGTGTTATGAAGCTCGAGAAATGGGAGAAGGTCGGCTGAAAGGCGGAACGCAAGTTTCTTCAACTGGCCGGAGTTACTGCACGGCGTGATAAAGCACAAATTCACTGCGAGAGATGGAACGAGCGTCGTCTTCAGGGAACCGAGACCATCAGATTCGAAGCTGCTGATGGATTTCATCAATCCATTTGTCGCGGAGCCGATGTCAGGTTTGCTTATCAACAAGAGAGTTCGCCTGAAGGAGGAGAAGGCGTGGCTCAGAGGATGGCTCGCAGACATCAGGAGCAGGAAAGGCGTGATGCTCCTCGTGGAGGAGAACGGGAGAATCAAAGGCAACTGCACGGTCAGCCGCCTTGTCTGGAAGAGCTCGCACATGGCGGATGCGGGAATAGCGCTCAGCAAGAATATCAGGGGCAGGGGGATCGGCGAGGCGCTACTGAGGGAGACCATCGAACTTGCCAGGAAGCGCATGCGCGGGCTGGAGATGATCCAGCTCAAGGCGTTCGACTACAATGAGAGGGCCTTGGAGCTCTACAGGAAGCTGGGATTCGTAGTTGTCGGGCGCATCCCCCGCGCCAACAAGGAAGGCAAGGACTACTACGACGACGTGTTGATGGTAAAACAGCTGTAGGAATTCGAGAAGACTGGAAATGGTTTTCGAGATCAGCCGATGTAGCCGGTCTGTTCCGCCAGTGCCTCGAGTCTCCTGACCCTAGCCGCTACCGGCGGGTGGGTCATGAAGAGCGACACGAGGCTTCCTCCGCGGAAAGGATTGACGATGAACAGCGAGGATGATGACGGGCTACCTCTGTCCATCGGCCTCCGTCTGTTCCCTTCCTCCAGCTTCTCCAACGCACGCGCGAGTGCCAGAGGCCTTTGGATCATAAGTGCGCCTTCCTTGTCCGCTTTGTACTCTCGGCTTCGAGATATCGCCAACCGAAGAAGCAATGCTGCAATCGGCGCGGTGATCGCCACAAGGAGCAGTAGCAACCCGTTGCCGTTGCCTTTCCTGCTCCCAAGAGAGCTCCAGAGTGCCATTCGAGCTGCAAACGATATCGCACCTGCGATTGTCGCCGCGACGGACATCACCAATATGTCCCTGTCCTTGACGTGGGCCATCTCATGGGCCAGAACGCCCTCGAGCTCGTCGTCGCTCAGAAGAGAGAGTATGCCCTCAGTGGCCGCAACGACCGCCCGATCCTTGTTCCTTCCCGTAGCGAACGCGTTCGGAGTCTGGGTCGCAACGATAGCGATCTTCGGCATCGGCAGGTCCGCCTTCAAACAGACCTTGTTGACGATGTTGTAGAGCCTTGGCTGCTCCACCCGAGATACGATCTTCGCCCGGAACGACCACAGGACTATCTTGTCGCTCCAGAAGTAGCTGACGAAATTCATCAGTCCTGCGAATATCAGGAACATCACAGAGCCGAGTATCCAATCGTTGAAGAACAACGCGCCGATCACGTAGCCAATGACCACGAAGATTAGCGTTAGCGCACCAAAGAGCGCTAGCATTCTGAAAGTGCCTGCCATATACTATCTCCCCTCTCTCGGCGCGTGAGCGCCGTGTGTGGATAACCAATCACCACCAGGCGGGATAAAAGGGTTTCGACGTGAGTCCTACTGGGGTTGGTGAGCCCCGAACACGCTGGGACGGACAATCAGACCTACGACGTAAAGACTTATTGGGAATGAGAGCTTACATGGGCGGGGGAGGTCTCTCAGACCTCGCGTTCATTCATCCCAGCAGGTGTTCAAAATGGAGACCACGGATGACAAGATGGAAAGAAGACTGTACAGCCACGACCTTGCGCCGCTTCCGAAGGAGATGGACCTGATCTTCAAGACCATGCCCGACCAAGTTGTCAGGCCCGCGTACACAGAGGACGTCGTCCAGATCGTAAGAAAAGCGATTGCCACGAGCAAGCCGATCGTGCCCAGGGGCGCCGGTTCTTGGGGCCTCGGCGGGTCCGTCCCTGTGAAGGGCGGCATAACCATCGACATGACTGGCATGAGCAAGATCATCTCGATCGACGAGGCGAACCTCGTCGTCACGGTTCAGCCTGGGATAACGTGGAACGCGCTCTCAGAAGCGCTCGACGCCAAGGGCTTGTTCCTTCCATGCTACCCGAGCAGCGCTCCGTCGGCGACTCTTGGCGGCTGGATAAGCACCGGTGGGACTGGCATAGGCGCGTTCAAGTACGGCAGCGCCGGGGACCTCATCAGGGACATGGAGATCGTCCTGCCTACAGGAATCGTAGTCCACACGGGTGACAAGCTCGTGCCGCAGAACGGCGGCGGCCCGAATCTCAATTGGCTGTTCGTAGGTTCAGAAGGCACTATGGGGATAGTCACCGAGGTCACTTTCTCAGTGCTCCCCAAGCCCGAGGAGCTCAGGCCCGTAAGCTACTCGCTGGACGCTCTCACGACTTTCCAGCCAGCCCTGAAGAGACTCGTCAGGAGCGGAGTGGCACCCATGCACATCATGTTCGGAGACAGACTGCACTTCGATTATCTCAGAGCCATCGGCAAGCACGTTCCCGAAGTCGGTTGCCTGATCACGATGGCGCTCACTGGCACCAAGGCCTACGTCGACATGGAAGAGAAGGTCATCGACGACATAATGGCCTCCGTCGGCGCGAAGAAGGAATCGAAGGAGACCGCACAGCACGAGTGGTCTGAGAGAAGCTACGAGTTCAGAGTGCGAGAGCTCGGCGTGGGAGCCATCCCAGGCGAGATACTCGTCCCGATCGACAGGATGAATGTTGTCCTCGAGGGCACGGCGAAGCTGATCAAGCAGCTCAAGATGAACGCGCCCATCATCGGAACGGTCGCGGACAACAACACAATCATGCTCATGCCATACTACCTCGCGGACGAGCACAAGCTCGTGGCCTCGACCGCGGCGATGGGGTTCGCGAAAAGGCTTGGAGACCTCGCGTTCGAGAACGGCGGAAGACCGGTAGGACTCGGAATATTCTTCGCCGGGAACTTGGCCAAATACCGCGGGAAGGAAGGCGCTCACCTGATCCGGAATCTGAAGGAGATGCTGGACCCATATGGAATCATGAACCCCGGAAAGATGGTGGAGACGGGAACGAGGTACGGCATCTCGATGCCCGCTTTCCTGATGAACTTCGGGATGCACATGATGGGCTCGGTCAAAAGGATCCTCCCGAGAGACAAGATCGGACAGAAGGAGCTCGCGAAGCTGAAGAAGTGATACAGCTCCGGGTTCATCGGCTTGCGAGCGCCGGATATGACCGCTTGACGTAGAATGACAGCAGCCCGCCAATGGTTCCCCCGATCACAACTTGGGCGACATTGATCGGTACTTCTGCGAGCGCTTTTCCCAGGCCTACGTTTAGCAGGAAATACTCTCCCATGAAGTACGACACTACCATCACAGCGCCGCCGGCGGCGATGCCCAATATCATAGGCGTTGCGATGCTGAGAAGCTCCTTCCACTTCTGAAAGACGATGAAGACCGCTGCCCACACCGCCAAGAACAGGAACAACAGGATGAGCCATTCGTCGACCCCCCATACTTTCCCCGGGAGCGGCCAAGAAGCTGCGACGGCGAGGAGGAGGCCCAAGACGATCCCTAACACAGGGCCCCAATGCGTTCCGCCCTTGAGCCTTCCCAGGATGCCCGCGACGAATCCTTCCGCGCCCTTTGCGACTGCAGTGATTGGAGCGTAGATGCCAGAACCGAGCAATATGTCAGCAGCAGCCGATCCAATCCCGCCGCATATTGCACCCTCCCTCCATCCGATAGCTAGTGCCGAGAAGAACACCATGGTCTCGCCCAGATTGAAGTAACCCTTCGTTGGCGAGAAAGGCAGATAGGAGGCGTAGGTCACGGCTGCAGTCAGGGCCGTCAGTATCCCATATAGCGCCACGGTCTTGGGGGAGACGAAGTTGGCTGGCGCACCTGCCCCGAGCCGCCTGCGCTCACTAGCTCGGCTGTAGAGGTAGTAGACGACAAGAACAACAAGAAGCAAAACAAGAGACCATGCGAGGGGGGCAGTCTTGCTCAGGAATACGTCTCTGAAGGTCTGCCCCAACTCTTCCCCTAGGCCCATAGTACCAGAAGCTAGACGACGATGTCATACATAAATGCTACATCATTGCCGGGAATACGATCAATCATATCTCGATATTGAAAACGTACTTTGCGAGGGCAGGAAGCACGAACGCTGCAACCAGCATAGCCAGCGCGACTCCGTCCGAAGCTCGCATCTTAAGATTGCGCAAGTAGGTTCGGTCTGATCTCGCTCCGTAGGCTCTCGACTGGAGCGCGAGAGAAAGCGTATCGGCAGTCCTGAGCGCCGAGACTATGGTCGGGACGAGAATTGCAACGTAGTTCCTGGAACGCTTGAGCAAACCGCCCTTGCTGAGTTCGAGACCCCTCGCCCTCTGGGCGTCCTTGATGGAATCGATGAGCGCCCCGAAGGTTGGCAAGAACCGGAGGGATATGGCGAGTGTGAGACCAAAGTCGAACCTGAGACCCATCTTGACTAGGGCGCGGACGAGGTCTCTCTGGGATGTCGTGAACATGAGTATATACCACACTGTCGCAAGACATCCAACTCTGGTGGCAGAGGTCACGCCTCTCCAGATAGCCGGCTCAGTGATCTTGATCGGCCCCAGCGAGGCCAGTACTGGAGACCCTGACGGGTCGAAGATTGGCCAGAGCACGATGATCAAGACCATGAACCTCAGGACGAATTTCAGAGCGAAAGTCGTTCTCGAGAACGACGCGCGTGCAAGGAACAGAAGCAAGAAGATGAATGCCAGCAGAATCAATAGATAGGACAGACTAGACAGAATGAAAGCCAGCAAGCTGAGTAGCAGGACCGCGATTATCTTCACCCTTGGGTCCATCCGGTGAAGGAATGTATCGGCCTCCGTGTAGAGGTCCACGAAGCCCGCCATCAGGTTCCTCCCCTGGCTCTCATCAGATGGAACACGAGCTCTTCCGGAGAGATGATGTCCCGCGGAATGTCATAGGTTGCTAGCCTGTGAGCGAGCTGAGTCACCGCAGGCGGCTCGAGGTTGCTCTGACGCAGGATCTCGAGATCCGAGAACGCCCCTCTTGGGTCGGAGTCCAAGAGAATCCTCCCCCGCGCCATCACCACCACGCGCTTGGCATGCTCGGCAACTAGCTTCATGTCGTGGGTGATGAGGATGATCGTCTTGCCCTCATCGTTCAGGCGTTTCAACCTGTGCATCAGCTCAGTGCTCTCCTCGGCATCGAGGCCTGTAGTAGGCTCGTCCAGTACGAGCACCTGAGGGTCCATTGCGATCACGGATGCAATCGATACCCTCCTCCGTTCTCCCAACCTCAGCGACAACGGTGGGAGCTTGCGGAGGTGCTCGAGATTCATTGCCTCTATCGCCTTCTCGACTTTGTCACGGACTACTTTATCAGGATAGCCCAGGTTCATCGGGCCGAACCTGACTTCCTCTTCCACGGACGAGCAGAAAAGCTGATGATCCGGGTTCTGGAATGCGTACCCAACTATCCTGGCGAGCGCGGCGACCTTCTGTTCGCTCGTTGGTTTGCCTCCGACGACGACTGAGCCGCTGGTCGGCCTGAGGAGCCCGTTCAGGTTCTTCGCGAGGGTGGTTTTTCCCGAACCGTTCCCGCCAACAATCGCGATGTATTCGCCGTACCTGATGTCTAGGTTAACGTCCCGGATCGCCTCCACGCCGCCTTCATAGGTGAACTTCAACCCCTTTGCGGAGACGATCTTCTCTCTTGTGGAGGAGGACGCACTCGGGATCATTTCCCCCCTCCGGCCTTGTGGGCTAGGACCTCGCCGACTATCGTCTTCTCGGCCTCGTCCACGTTCAGGAATGAGAACTTGGAGCTCATCAGCCGCGCATTGAGAAGGCGCGCCACCTCCGCAACCTGGGGCGGTGTGACGCCAATACTGCGTAAGTCCTCAGGGTCCCTGAGCATCAAACGTGGGGGTCCGGATTCCATAATCCGTCCTCCCTTCATCAACACAAGCCTGTCCGAGAACGCAGCTGCTTCTTCCGCATCCCTCTCCGCCAAGAGAACCGTCATGCCGTGATTCTCTTTCAGATCCTTCAGCACGGAGTAGAGCTCGATGCGTCCGATCGGATCGAGCGCATAAGCAGGCTCGTCGAGAACCAACATTTCTGGCCTCATAGATAGCGCAGCGGCAATCGCGACGCGCTGTTTCTCCCCGCCTGAGAGGCTGAACGGCGACCGGTCGTTGTATCCCTTCATGCCGACTAGATCGAGAGCCCACTCGACCCTTTCCCTAATCTCATCCCTTGGGACTGCCAGGTTCTCAGGTCCGAACGCTACCTCTTCCTCAACGCTCATGCAGAACAGCTGGCTCTCGGGCTCCTGGAAAACCATCCCGACCTTAGTCGTGAATTCCGCGACTTCGTGCTCTTTGACATCGAGCCCGAATACCCTCACAATTCCCTCGAGATCGCCCTGGATGGCATGTGGGATCAGGCCATTCGCGAGCATACAGATGGTGGACTTGCCGGATCCATTGGCGCCCAGGACAGTGACGAACTCGCCTTTCTCGACCTCCAAGGAAACGCTGTCCAGAGCCGGCGCATCGGAGCCGCGATATCTGAACCTGACATTCCTCAAATCGAGTGCGCGCAACGGTCATCTCTCCTGCTGCCGCTCAATCGAACGGTTCTGTATTAAACCTTTGGAACAATGGCCAGCGCATCACGTACCTGCGGGGCTCAGACGCGATAAAAGAATTCCTTCTTTCCCTTGTGGTCCATGCGGATCCTGTTGTTCTCGGCTAGCTTGGCAACTGCGATTTTGAACTGCGCACGCGGGAGCTGGGCGCTCCTCAGAAGATCCTTCCCAGATATCCCGTCCACCGGGACGGCGTAGTAGACCCTACTTTCTGCATCCTGATCGTCGCTTGCCGGGACGATCTTCAGGGTCTTCCTAACGCTCGGGGCCGGAGGTGGAACCAGAACGAAAATCTCCTTGGAACCCCTCTGCGTCCTCACGGCGCATCCCGCTGATATCAGGCGACCGAGCGCGACTGTGACTTGATCGTCAGAGAGGCGGGTTATCCCTTTGATCTCCGCCATCATCTTGCCTTCTTCATCGAGCACCGCAAGGACTTCACCATCCACCTGGCTCTCTGGTTTCCGGTCAGTCACCAGGGATATCCTGTCCAGGTGCGTCCTCAGGAACTCCTTGCTCGCAGCTTTGAAGTCGTCTAAATCGCTGTCGAGGAGGGTCTCCAGCTCAGTCACGTCCAGACCCATCTCCCTCCATCGCTCCAGCTTCGCTTTGTAGAGCGATCTTCTGAGTTCGAGGGGCTTCTGGCTCACATAATGCGTTATCTCGTGCCTGCTCTTCGCGAGGGTCGCAGCCTCGGCTCCAGTAAGTGTTGTCAGCGTGTAGCGCACGTTCGCGCCACGAAGGGCGTGGTGTATCTCCTCGAGCTTGTCGAACAGGCGCTCGTCGTCATCGAGAGACAGCTCAAAGTCATAGTCACCGATTATCGGCACGGCGCCGACCTTCCTCATGCGCTCGATGACCTGCTTTGGCGACTCGCCTTCCCCTGCAAGCTCCACGCGAATATATGTCCTGATCATCCAGCATCCCGGACTCTGTCAGTTGATGGGGCTTGAGGCTATTTATGGTTTCCAGTAGGCGCCTACACGCAGCAGTCGGGCAGATGTGAGCTTAATATACGGGTCAGTGGCATGACTCGAAAGGATGCCCTCGGACGAGTCAATCCGTTTCATCATGAACATGTTCTCGAAGCACTACAGAGAAGCCTCGCTCACGATGCCCGAGAGGTTCTCGAAGAGGGAATTCGGATTCATGTTCTTCGACAGGCAGGGTATGATGAGGCACATGGGGTTTCCTACTCGCGCAGCGCTGAAGAAGTACTTGGTCGAGCAGGTGCCGGCGCACGTGTACTACTCGTGCGCGTACTATGAAACGCCTGACGCTCCCACGATGGCCGAGAAGAAGTGGCAGGGCGCAGACCTCATATTCGACCTTGATGCGGACCATGTGGAAGGTGCTCAGTCTCTTCCGTATGAGAAGATGCTCATCAGAGTGAAGGAGGAAGTGATCCGCCTAATCGACGAGTTTCTCCTGGGAGACCTCGGGTTCGAGACCGAGGATCTGAGAATCGTGTTCTCAGGAGGAAGAGGCTATCACGTACACATCAACAACCCCCGCGTGATAAAACTCAGCAGCCATGAGAGGCGGGAGATAGTCGACTATGTGACTGGGACCGACCTGGACATGGAGTGGGTATTCCCATCGACCACCTTCGAGGTCGGGAGATTCAAGGACCGGATCGACTCCGAGCACAAGAGGAGCATGCCCTCCGGAAAGGACGGAGGCTGGAGGGCGAGAATCAGGAAGGGGATTGATGGACTCATGGACGAGCTTGAGAAGGTCTCCGCCGGCGAGGCTGAGAAGAGGCTTGGAGAGATGCTTTCCGAGTCCAAGAGGGATATCGGCAAGAAGACCCTCAACGGGCTCTACAAAGACCTGTTTGCGGGCAAGGAGGGGCGGAGGGGCGTCGACCGAATCCGGTCTGAGAACACCTTTGAGGTGTTCTCGGAGAAGAGACATGCGGATGCCTTCTTGGAGATCGTGGAGCTGAAGGTCAAGGGCAGGATGAAGGGCGAGACGGATGAGCCTGTCACATCCGATATCAAGAGGCTGATTCGACTCCCCAGCTCGCTTCACGGCAAGACCGGTTTCGAGGTAGTGCCGCTGGAGAGAGACGAGCTTGAAAACTTCGATCCTTTCAGAGACGCTGTACCGAAGGCGTTCGGGAAGGAGGAGATTCGGGTAGTGTGCGACAAACCGATCTCGTTGGTGTTGCGAGACGAGAGCTTCTCGTTAGACGCGGGCGCATGCAACGTCCCCGAGTTCGTTGCAGTACACCTGCTGTGCAGACGACTGGCTCATATCGAGAATCAATAGCAAAACTATTTATCAAGACCTCGTCATTTTAACACACAATGCCGGCTTCGGGTAGAGTCTTAGAGGATTCCATAAGACTCAGTAAGATCCGGAAAACGAAACTCACCTTGTACATAGTGCAGGCCTTCATGCTCGTAGCACTCGGCTTCATCCTTGTCTTCGTCGTAGGAGGGGCGACGCTGAAACCGCACCTCTACCTCCCCTTTGATTCATTCCTCGCGGTAGTCGTGCTCCTGCTCCTCATCATCTGTATCGAGAGCTTCTTCTTCAGGATACTCGAAATACGCTTTGCGAGGAGCACGAGCGCCAGGCATCTGATGGCGAAGAACTCAATCAAGAGATCGCTCATCATCGCGATAGTCGCAGGCATTGCCGTCATGATCCTCGGAGTGCCCTCGATACTCGGCGGAATCGAGAGCACGGGGTCAAAGACTCTCTCGCTTTCCACACACGCTGATCCGCCTTCGTTCTTCTCCTCGGACCCCTTCGCCCTGACGAAAACGGCCGAAGTCAAGGTTCAATCAACAAGGGTGGTCCAGGTGTATCTGCTCGACGAGGAAATCTTCGGCCAGTACTACTACTCCGAAGACTCGATGACTTTGATGTACTCCTACAGGCTGAACAGAGACCCGGGCAGCTACATAGTAAACCAGGAGTTGACAATCACGATTCCCAATGAGGCCGGCCACAAGAAGTACTACCTTGTGCTCAACGATATGGACAACCCTGGAACGAGCGCCACCGCGACAATCGAAAGGGACTTGTCTGGGACTTTCACGGGGATCATGACTTTGCTCCTGATTGCGCTCGTGGTCACCAACATAGCTTGGGTGGCGTACCTGGTTCCAATCGAGAGGAAGTACTCGTCTGGTTCGATCTACAAGTGATCGTCAGGGGATCGCGCAGCAGACCGACCGCTTCTTAACGGCATAGCCTTCCTTCTTCAACCGGTCGACCGTGCTGGAAGAAGGAAGCACGACCCCGTCCAACCCTTCAGAAATGAGCCTGAACTCGGCGGACCTGTCGAGTTTGGAACGCATACATCCCAGGAGCAATTTGGTAGTCGGCAGCTCATCTCGCGCCCTTCTGACGACCGATGAGACCATCTCATTGCTCGGAGGACTTGCCGATTGGTAGAGAGTCCCCTTGGTCGGGATCAGGGAGATCAGTATCAGCGCCTCGGGCTCAAGCCTTCTCAACCGCTCGATTGCGGCCATTTCCCCTCTCATCGCACCTCCATGGATCCCGACGCACAAATGTGGCGCCACCCTGGCGCCGCATCTCTTCAGATCTGCGACTACTCTGACGTAGTCCTCAACCCTCGCGTCCAATCCGAGGACCTCTCGGATGGTTTCGTCGGAGCCATATACGTCAGCAGAGAATGAATCGATTCCACAGCCAACAAGGTGTTGGATCTCCTTGGAACTGGCGAGGCCGATGTGCGCGTTGATCTTCAAATCAGTTGTGGCCTTGATTTCCCTGATAGCGTCCGCGAAATCTGCGATTCCTATCCTCCCGGTCTCGTCGGAGCCACCGCTCAGAAGGAAACCCCGAGCCCCTCTCTCAGCAAGCGCTTCGGCGACATCGAGCAGGTCCGAAGGTGTTGTCGCAGGAATCATTCCTTCCAAGTACTTGCCAGAACAGTGCTTGCATCTGAGAGAACATGCATTCCCCGTGACCGATATGGCCGGGAAACTCTTGCCGGGGTAGAAGCATTCTATCGCTTTGCGCACGAACGGTTCTCATTGTGGCCATTCGTTATCAATGTTGCGCGAGGAGACATGATGGACGAGATGTGCCACGCAAAAGCTTTATCTGAAGTGCCTCCTGTAGGGCGGTGCTGGTCAACATGAAGGCTTTCGAAGTCAGCGGACAGTTTATGATATCTCGTCGCAAGTGGCAGCCGTTCGCAATCGAGGTGGCAGCGACTGATGAGAATGGCGCGCGAGAGAAGACTTTCGCCCTCATGGGGAGCAGGCACGGGGTGAAGCGCAGGTCCGTGCGGATAGACGGCGTGAAATCGCTCAAGGCCGACGAAATCTCCGATCACGTGGTGAAGCATCTGTTGGAGGCGAAGAAGTGACGCCTGAGCAAGATATGCCGAGCGAGCAGCAGGTCAGAGAGAGCTACATGATGCTGGAGTCAGCCAAGGCTCAGCTCGAGGGCCTGGCAAAGCAGCAGGAGCTCATCCAGCTAGCGGTCGAGGAGCATGTGAGGGCGCGCGAGACCATCAAGGAGATTGCCAAGGGCGCTGCGGACGACGAGGTCCTCGTCCCCTTGGGTGCTGATTCCTACATTCACGCAAAGATTTCCGACAACAAGGATGCCATCGTAGGAGTCGGCTCGGGCATCTCGATCCGAAGATCACCCGAGGATGCTGAGAAGATTCTGGACACGAAGATCGATGACCTGTCCAGGGCATTCAAATCAATAACTGACAAAGCGGCGCAGACCGAGGCCATGGTCCAGGAGCTTTCGGAGAAGGTGCAAGCACAGTACGACCTCCTTCAGTCAGGCGGAAAAGCTTGAGGGCGGCACATGTTCAAGGGACTGAGAGAGAGATTCTTTTCAGTGTCCTCGGAGGCGAAGGCAAAGAAGATCGAGGACATCTCCGAAGTTGTCGACGAGTCCGGCAGGAGGCTGAAGGAAGGCGTTCTCGACGACCTCCTTCATGAGCTCGAGATCGGACTCCTGGAGGCGGATGTCGCGCTGCCGGTCGCTGAGGAACTCTCAAAGAACCTGAAGAGCACCCTATTGGGAAAACGAATCGACAAATCGTTCGACATCGACGAAGCGGTCAAACTGGCTCTGAGAGTCGCGGTCAAGGATGTCCTGACTGAGAAATCGCTTTCGCTGACCGAGAAGATCAAATCCAAACCTCCACCGTTCGTCATCATGTTTGTCGGCATCAATGGCGGCGGGAAGACGACGGCCATCGCAAAACTGGCATACAGGATGCAAAAATACGGCCTGAGCTGCGTCCTGGCTGCTGGCGACACTTTCAGGGCAGGCGCGATAGAGCAGCTCACATTGCACGCCGAGAAGTTGGGCTGCAAGATCATCAAGCACCAAGAGGGGGGTGACCCTGCGGCCGTGGCGTTCGATGCGGTCGAGCATGCGAAGGCCAGGAAGAAGGATGTAGTCCTCGTAGACACAGCTGGAAGGATGCAGACGAACACCAACCTTATGGATGAGATGAAGAAGATAAGGCGAGTGGCGAAGCCCGACCTGGTGTTCTTCGTCGGAGATGCGCTTGCTGGATCAGACGCGGTCGAGCAGGCGAGAAGAT
>Ga0315277_10001784_pt1 | contig 30646 bp, 18 predicted proteins | sample YL17G05_15_MG_FD_203695 | JGI IMG/M metagenome (GOLD analysis project Ga0315277, IMG submission 203695) | Sediment microbial communities from Yellowstone Lake, YNP, Wyoming, USA - YL17G05_15 | ecosystem: Environmental > Aquatic > Freshwater > Lake > Sediment | place: USA: Wyoming | collected...
GCGTTATACTCGTCTTCACGACCGGTTCTCCTAATCCAAGCTGATTGTTGTGCGGCTCTGCTATCGCTGATAGTAACCCGCGATAGTGCCGGAGACCTCCGGCACGCCGAACCATCACTGTATCGGCGAGAGCCGGTCGTTCCATATCTTCTACGACCCCAGATCAACGGCCCGCCCAGTAAGGGAAGTCATCCCCCGCACTGAAGCTTCCGCCGTCATCGACGCGGTTCAATCCGACGCCGTACACGAGGACGCGGTCTCCGACCAGGCGATACACCAGCGGCTTTCCAGTGAGCGGATCGATCAGCGCCTCAGGTGGAACTCTGCTCTGAATCTCGCGGAGACTGCCCGGCCATGCGCCGGTCTTGTTCCTGTAGTGGCGAAGCGCAAGCAGGATTCGTGTGGTTCGACACAAGCCCAGTTTAAGGAGTTCGGATTCCCTATCTGCCCTGCCTGACTTGGCCGCCGTGAATATGCTCATCAGCCGCTTGATGACGCCTTGCTGGTGCTCCCGTTCATATAGCTGCCTGACCGTCTCCACCTGTTTTGAGTCCTCATTCCACCCGTTCCGGGCGGGTGGCAATGCTGTTTCGAAACGGGCCAGCCACTCCTGCGGCACCTCCTCCAACATGACAAGTCTCTCAAGCCTCCGCAGACCGACCCACAGGAAACTCTCTCCTATGTTCCTGTCCCGGGGATTGACCTGGGTGTGGAAATGCCTCGCTATCTGGAGAACGGCCAGCAACTTCTCCAGACCTGCCTCCGTACGGTCTTCGCCGAGATCATTGTTGGCCGCCAGCAGTAACAGCATGGACCACTGGTGTGCCGCGTCACTCCGCTTTCCGGCCTGCCAGCGTGCCTCGAAGACAGAGAACCAGCAATTGGGCTTTCGGCCGATGTCCATCAACGTGTCAACGACCGGCCGGCGTTCTTCAAGCCATTGAGCGGCCTGCGGATAATCGACGCTGCGCCACGGCTGCATGAGAGTCGAAACCAGGAGGCTCGGCGGCAGGACGAACATGTCCAGAGATGGTCCGTTGTAGTCCCAGGCGAGTTCCGTGTAGGCTCTGGCGGCATTCTCTTCGTCCGGGATTGCGTAAGCCGCGTCAATCGCTCGAAGCCTTGCTTCCAGGCTTCGGCTGGGCCGAGCCCAGAATAACAACCCTGTCCCCGCAAGAACAACAAGGCACACAGCCACAACCAGACGCCTGGCGACGCGGCCTACGCGGGACGCTCCCTTGCTCTGCACTGGTTCGCGACTCGCCATACTAGTTCCCAAGCGATTCAGCTTTTCCCTGGATGAAGATTTCACATCCATTCTATCCGGCGCCCGTCACGCACGCAAATCCCAACGTCCGCTCGAAGTAGTGAAAGCTGTCGCAATCAGCGCCGTCTCCAGAGGATGTTTGCGGAGCCACCGCCTCTGAGCCTGCCCAAAAGGTAGATTGTGGCAGAGAGAGAATCAACGGGCGCAGGCCCACAACGCACTTCATATGGCATGCCACGTGCGTGATGCGGCGACTTGCATTCCGGGCAGTTCGCAGGTATGCCATATGAATTGAGCCGGGCACCGGGCCATACATCTCTGGATTCCCGCCTCCGCGGGAATGACATGGCGGAGAGTTGTTGCTCGGCCGGACAGACGGTCTCAGAACAGTAGATTTGAATTGAGGGTGTTGTCGATGCGGATTGGCATTGTTGGGGCGGGCCATGCGGGGGTGGAGGCGGCTCGGCAGGCGAGCAGCCGGGGGGCGCACGTGGTCCTTTTCTCCGGTGAGTCGGTGCCGCCGTACTTTCGGCCGAGGGTCGTGGCGCTGGCGTTCGGGCTGATCGAAATGGACGCAATGCATCTGCGGCCGCAGCGCTGGTACGAGGACAACGGAGTTGAGCTTCGGTTGAATGCCCCGGTGACTCACGTCGATGCCCAGGCTATGGCTGTGACGGCCGCAGGAAAGGAGGAGCGGTTCGACGCTCTGATTATCGCCGCCGGGGCGGGGCCTGTCCTACTGCCACTGACCCGCGAATTCCCGGACGATGCCATCCCGCTATGGAGCGCCGGGGCGAGTCTGGCGATCCGCAAGCGGCTGGGGACGATCCGCCGTCTCGTGATCCTCGGCGGGGGCATCAGTGGTATCGAGTCGGCCCTGTACGCCCGCGAGGCGGAGCTTGAGGCGACGGTGGTAGAGAAGATGGATCGCCTCATGCCCACGCAATTCGGCGTCAGGGCCGCCGCAGTCCTCACTCGCCGACTGCAGGAGAAGGGCATCGAGTTGGTGACGGGGCGATATGCCGTCGCCGTATCGAGAAAGGAAGACGGGCTCCACGTCATGCTGAACGACGGTGGCGAGATTCGCGGCGATTTGATCCTGACCACCGTGGGCGCGACCCGGAAGCTGGAGCTATACGAGCAGGCCGGGATCAAGACCGACAGGGGGATCGTGGTGAATGAGTACCTGCAAACGTCCACAGCGGGGGTTTTTGCCTGCGGCGATATCGCCCAGCGGGACCACCTCCGCACGGCCACGGTCCTCCGCGCGCATCAGCACGGGCGAAGCGCCGGGGAGAACGCCGTCGCCTTCCTGCAAGGCCGGCCGCTGGCGCCCGTGCCCGAGCCAACCGCACCCCTGTTCTTCAAGCACAAGGATGTGGAGTTCTATTCCGTCGGTCCGGTGATGGGCGGGACACTGGAGGAGAAAACCCTATTCGATGATGGGAAAACCGGATATTGCTCGGTCCTGCTGGACAGGGGGGTCCTGTGCGGGGTGCAGATGATCGGAGGTCATGAGGGCTTCCAATCCCTGGTGGATTCGCTCGGTCAGCCGTGGCAGGAGATCGAGTCTCGCCACCCCCGTTGAGATATTTTGGCGGGCAAAAACATCTTCGGGTGGTTGACACCGAGATAGGGAATATGGTACAACATCATTGTCAGGGAAAGGCGTGAGTTGACGCCGGCTCTGACCCCGTAGGCGGGCCGCGCCATCCTAAGGAAAGGGGTCTTGCGATTTTCGGAAAAGAGGAGGAGTGGTGATCTGCTACAGAATCACCTCCTCAGCCACATTTAGTTTGGTCAGAAAGAAGTTTCCTCTACTGCAACCGGTGAGGAGCCGGCAGTGATATTCGAGCTAAGGGTCTCCCCAGGGGTAGGCTCTGCGGGAAAGGAGGTGTGCAGAAGGTCATTTCTGTGCATAGTCACGATATTTCAATGGATAGTCTTGAGAAAGGGTGAATCATGATGCGACAAAAATTGATGTACACGATTTGTGTGGCGACGGCCCTGGCGCTGGCATCGGCCAGTTACGGCGTGTCGGTGAGGGTGGGCGACTTTGAAGGCAATCTCGACGGCTGGTACAAAGATGCTGCTACGCTCTCGTTCAGCACAACCGGTGCGACAGTCGGCACCCAGGCGATGCAGGTCGATGGTCCCGGCGGGTGGAAGATAAATGCCAAGCTGGACGTGAAGCCCCATCGCGCAGCACTGGCCAATAAGGGCGCGAAGATCACGGCGGATGTGACGGCGTTTGCCGCCGACATGACCACGACGTGGATGCAGGTCGAGATGGTCATCAACGCCCAGAACGACGATCAGGCCGGCGCCAACAACAACATCGGCTGGAACGGGCTCGGCGGTCAGGACGTCGTACGCGACGGGCAGCCCCACACGTACACGTGGACGCTTCCGGATACTCTGACGGGCAAGATCAGCATGGCCGACGACAACATCTGGTGGTTCGAGTTCGCGTTGGTGTCGAACCTGGATTCCGCCTCGGTGACCAAGTTCTACATCGACAACATTCAAATCTCTTATGAGGAGCCGAGTCTGAGCGTCCTGGTGAGCAGCTTTGAAAGCGGTCTCGAGGGCTGGTATACAGATACTTGGACGGCCGGCACAACCGCATTGAGTGCAACCGGCGCGACAGCAGGCGCACAGGCGATGCAGGTCTCTGGTCCCGGCGGATGGCAACAACTTACCAAGGTGAACGTGAAGCCCTACATGGCAGACCTGTCCAACAAGGGCGTGGCGATCAAGGCGGATGTGACGGCGTTTGCGGCCGACATGACCACGACCTGGATGCAGGTCGGGATGGTCCTCAACTGCGAGGGCGACAACAACAACGGCGCCAACAACAACCTCGGCTGGAACGATCTCGGCCTCCTGGACCTCCCGCGCGATGGACAGCCCCATACGCTCACGTGGGTGCTTTCTGATGCCTTGACGGGCAAGATCGGCGGAGCGGACGAGAACATCGGGTGGTTCGAGTTCTTGCTGATCTCGAACGTGGACGGCGCCTCGACGGTCAAGTTCTACGTCGACAAGATCCAAATCACGGGCGTTCCGATTCCCACCGGCAAGAGCACCGATACCGTCATCGGCAACTTCGAAGAGAGTATGGACGGCTGGGTCGTCGGCGGCGGCGCCGATGTTCGTTTCAACGACCATAACGGCGTTACCCTGGACAAGTTCAGCCTCGACGTTTATCTCCCCAATGGCGATTGGAACCAGGACGTCCTCATGCTGAACCTCCTGGATCCGAACAATGCAGCCGCTCTGGCCGCGTTCAAGAACAATACGAAGATCACCGCGGATGTGACGCAATTGGTCGCCGACTGGCCCACCGACCAAGCCCCTGGCTGGAACGGCAAGCACTTGATCATCAATGCCGGCGGCGACAACTGGAGCATGTGGCAGGACCTGGGCTACCAGACACACTGGACGCGGGACACCGGCGACTTGACGCAGACGGCCACCTGGGATTACAGCCCGTATCTCAGCCAGATCAAGTTTGACAACCTCACTTGGTGCGAGCTGAGACTTGTCGAGAACGCCAACGACGCGGCGTACACGGGGTGGGTGTTGTTCTACATCGACAACATCAAGCTGACCGGCGGCGGCATACCGCTGAATCCGCAACCGGCCAACAACGCCATTGACGTGGACATCAATGCCGATCTCAGTTGGACGGCAGGCAAATTCGCCAAGTCGCACAACGTGTACCTGGGCACTGCGCGTGGCGCAGTAGCTGCCGCTGACGGCACCAGCAATCCGGACGTGATTTTCGCCGTAGTGGACGGGGCCAGCTTCGATCCCGGCACTCTGGCGTTCGACAAGCAGTACTTCTGGCGGGTCGATCCCGTCAACGACGTGAACCCGGACAGCCCGTGGAAGGGCGCCGTCTGGAGCTTCACCACGGCGAACTTCATCACCGTGGATAGCTTCGAGAGCTACACCAACGATTCGCCCAACCGGCTGTTCCAGGCCTGGGTCGATGGCTACGGCTTCTCTGCCGACGAATTCTTCCCCGATGGTAACCCGGGCAACGGCAGCGATGCGGCGGTCGGACACGACATCTGGACGGCGGGCACCCCGTACCAGCAGATTGTAGAGATCGGCAAGGTGCATAGCGGCAGCCAGGCCATGCCTCTGTACTACAACAACGAGACCAAGGGATACTCCGAGGCGACGCGCACGTGGGCCGAGCCGCAGAACTGGACGATCAACGGCTTCAATGCCCTCAAGTTCTACGTCTATGGCAAGTTCGACAATGCCGCCGATCCACTGTACGTCGCGATCGAGGACAAAGCCGGCAAGGCGAAGACGGTGCCGTTCGGCACTGCCGCCACATTGACAACGGAATCGTGGACCGAGGTGGCAATCGGGCTGGCAGACTTCACCGACGTGAACATGGCGTCGGTCACGAAGATGACCATCGGCATCGGGAGCAAGACCGCCGTCTCCAAGGCGGTTGGAATCCTGCTGATCGATGACATCCGCGTTGGCTTCAAGCCGATAGGCCTGGTCGCGCATTATACGCTCGACGGGGATCTGAAAGACAGCTCCGGCAACGGGCATGACGGCACGCTGGCCGGCGATCCGAACTTCCCGGCCAAGTATGTAGCCGGGCCGGCCGGCCATGGCCAGGCCATGCTGTTCGACGGGACAGACGGCCACCAGTATGTGAGTATCGGGACCTTCAATCCGTCGGCCGCGACGGGCAAGCTCTCCCTGGCTCTCTGGGCCAAGTGGGATGGACCCAGCGGTTCCTGGCAAGGCCTCATGGGCAAACGAAATACCGGTGATTGGGTTTCCTCAATCATGATGTGGTATGTCGAGCTGGAGAGAGACGTCTGGGACCTCAGGTTCGTGCAACCCGGGAGCGGAGTCAACAGCGGTAAGTTGCTCACGGTCGGCCAATGGATGCACCTGGCCGTCACGTTCGATGGGACGACGGCGAAAATCTATATCGACGGTGCCGTAGCCGCTGAGGGCGACTTCTTCTTTGGCGACAACAAGGAGGCCGCCATGCAGTTCGGCGCCTCCGTGGACGAGGGCTGGAACCCGTTCAATGGCGCGCTCGATGATGTCTACATTTATGACACGGTTTTGACAGAGGCCGAGATCAAGGCGCTCGCTGGAAAGTAGCATCCTCGTTCACAAACGTCTCGTGGACGATCCTGGAGCCTGCCCGAAGCATCGGACAGGCTCCTTTTTCATTGGTGCGCGGCACGAGTCTTTCGCCGAGGCCGGGTGGTTCCTATAATGCTGGTGGTCTTCGCGACTTTCTGGTGGATGTTGCCGGGAACTTTGCCGATAGATACAGTGCCGAACGCTGGTCTGTAACGCAGGGAATCAGAGATAGACGAAAAGCAAAGGATCACCATGCGTCGTCAGAGAGTCATAGGCGCCACGATCGCCATTGCGGCGTTTGCCATCGTGGGGATTGTCGCCACCTCGTTGTTGCAGAGGCAGAAGCTGCACGCAGAGGACGTCGTCGCCGCCTACCGGGCGGATGCGAAGTACGAGGGCATTACGATCGACTATCCCGGCGACGGGACGCTGTTTCCGCCCGAGATTGTTGCCCCGACGTTCCGATGGGCTGACCGGAATCCGAGATGCACCGCCTGGCTCGTGCGGATCGAGTTCGGCGGCAGCCGCCCGGCCACGTACTACCTGACGCGTCAGCCGCACTGGATGCCCCAGCCGCAGGATTGGCAGGCGATGAAGCAGGCCTCGCTCGAACAGCCGGCCCATCTCGTAGTCCTGGGCGTCAGTGCCCGCGACGCATCGAACATTCTCACCGGCGCCAGTGTCTCGTTCGCCACCTCCAAAGACGAAGTGGGCGCGCCGCTGTTCTATCGCGAGGTGAATCTGCCGTTCATCGATGCCGTCAAGGACCCCTCGCGCATCCGCTGGCGGTTCGGCTCGATCTCCTCGCCGCAGCCGCCGCCGGTTGTCCTGGAGAATCTGCCGGTCTGCGGCAACTGTCACTCGTTCAGCCGGGACGGCAGCATACTGGCGATGGACGTGGACTACGCCAACAGCAAGGGCTCATACGTCATCACGCGCGTCCAGCCGGAGATGACGCTGGCCACGAGCGATGTCATCACCTGGGATAGCTACCGCAAGGAAGACGGCGAGCAGACCTTCGGCCTCCTGTCACAGATTTCGCCCGACGGACGGTATATTGTCAGCACCGTCAAGGACAAGTCCGTCTTCGTTCCCCAGCCGAATCTGGCCTTCTCGCAACTATTCTTTCCCCTGCGGGGCATCCTGTGCCTCTACGACAGGCAGATGGGTACGTTCCGCGCCCTGCCCGGCGCCGACAATCCCGAGTTCGTGCAAAGCAATCCCGCGTGGAGTCCCGACGGCAAGTACATCGTGTTCGCGCGGGCCAGGGCGTACGACCTCAAGGACACTCGCGGCCAGGGCAAGATCCTGCTGACCCGCGAGGAGTGCAAGGAGTTCGTCGAGGACGGCAAGCCCTTCCTGTTCGATCTGTATCGGCTCCCGTTCAATGATGGCCAGGGCGGCACGCCCGAGCCGGTGGCGGGGGCCTCGAACAACGGCGTGAGCAACTTCTTCGCCCGCTACTCGCCCGATGGGCGCTGGATCGTCTTCTGCAAGGCCAAGAGCTACATGCTGCTCCAGCCGGACAGCGAGTTGTATATCATTCCCGCCCAGGGCGGTGAGGCACGCAGGCTCCGCGCTAACACCCGCCGAATGAACTCCTGGCATAGCTGGTCCCCCAACGGCAAGTGGCTCGTCTTTTCCTCCAAGGCCTACTCCGATTACACGCAGCTCTGCCTCACGCACATCGACGAAAACGGCGAGAGCACCCCGGTGGTCCTGCTCGATCATCTGACCTCGCCCGACCGCGCCGCCAATATCCCGGAGTTCGTCAATGCCCAGCCGACGGCCATCACCAAGATCCACGAGCAGTTCCTCAATGACTATTCCTTCGTTCGGGCCGGAAACGAGTTCTTCAACCAGGGCGATGCCGACAACGCCATTGCCGAATACAGTAAGGCGCTGGAGCTGAACCCCAACAACATCAGCGCTCACCACAGACTTGGATTCCTGCTGTACCAGGTCAAGGGTCAATCCGCTGAGGGGATGACCCATTTGCTCACGGCCTACAAGCTCGCTGCCGAGGACCCGCGAATCCAGTATGATCTCGGCATGGCCTATCTGCACCAGGCGAAACTGGAGGACGCTATTCGCCTATTGTCCGAGGCGATCCGGCGGGTGCCGAACGGGCTGGACGACCAGTACGACCCGGTACAGATGCGGCTGCACCTTACGCAGGCCCTGATCGCCGCCGGCCAGTCGAAACAGGCCGAGCCGCTGCTGATGAAAGCGCTGCGGTTCAATCCGAACCATCCGGAGGTGCGCTACCGGCTGGCTTTGGTCCTGGCCGACCTCGGCCGAACCGATGAGGCCCTGGCACACTATACCAAGGCCGTCGGTCTCGATTCCCGCGTCGACACGTCGCCCGTGCTGCACCATCTCCTGGCGACCGGCCTGCTGCAGAGCCGTAAATTCCGCGAGGCCCTCCAGCATGAGGAGAAGGCCCTCGCGATGGCCCGCAGCCAGGGCAACACGGAGCTGGTCAAGACAATCGAGCAGCAAGTCGCGCTGTGCAAGCGACTGCTCCAAGCCTCCAATTGACTGCAGATTGCGGATTGAACGAACGAGCCTTGATCCGTAGGGATAACAGCGTCAAGGCAGCAGGTCCGCGGCTTTCGCGTTGGATGCCACCTGCTCGACGTTCTTGCAGCCTGGGATGACGCAAGCCACGGCGGGGTGTCGCAGGCACCAGGCCAGCGCCCATTGGGCCATCGGAACGCCCGCGGGGACCTCCGTCCTCTTGATCTGCTCAGCTTCTTCGATGAGCCTTTGTCTCTCCTGCTCGCTTTGCCAGACGGCCCGCATGTCCGTCTGAGGGAAGCGGGTATCCTTTGTGTACCTGCCGCTCAGGAATCCGCTGGCCAGCGGCACCCGCGCCAGCACGCCGAGATCGTTCTGAAGACAGGAGGGGAGGATCTCCTTCTCCGCGTCGCGCTGGAGGCGGTTGTAGACGACCTGGATTGTCTCAGCGCCGACCTGCGGCGTAGTTTTCACCTGGTAGACGCTGGCTCGTTTGCTGCTGATGGAGATGCCGAGGTGGCGCACGGTCCCGGCGTCCACAAAGCTCCGCAGCGTCTCCCATAGTCCCGGCGTGTCGAACATCGGGTCCGTGCCGCTGTGGAACTGGTACAGATCGACGTAGTCCGTCTGCAGCGCTTCGAGCGACCTCTCCAATTGCTCGCGGACCTGCGCTGGCTCATACACGTCCTCGCGCTGGAAGGGCCCCGTGAATCTGTGGCCGAACTTCGTCGCGATGATCCACTGTTCGCGGCGGCCTTTGACGGCCTTGCCGATGAGTCTCTCCGACAGGTGGTCCCCGTAACATTCGGCGGTGTCGATCAGGTTGATGCCAAGGTCGGCCGCCTTCGCCAGAATCGCATCCACCTCCGCCTGCTCGAACGTCTTGCCCCACTCGCCGCCGAGCTGCCACGTCCCGACCCCGATCACCGATACCCGCAAGCCGGTCTTTCCCAGTCGCCTGTACTGCATCGATATCACTCCAGTCGCCTCTGCCTCAATCGCATCAGTACTTCAGCAGGAATGACTGAAGGTGTCAATGGAGGAATTCGTTAACGAATACCTCGGCCCGGATGACACAAGAGGGTGAACTCGGCTATCATGTCGGCATGGTTTCCCAAGGAGGTCCATACATATGATAGCGTCATCGTGGTTATGTACTGCAATTACCGTAATGGCCGCCGGCGTGCCGGGGTTGAGCGTTCGCGATGGCGTGCTGCTCAGAGATGGAGTCCCCTATCGAGCTATCGGCGTCAACTATTTCAGCGCCTTCTCGCGCACGCTTGGCGATCCCAACGACAGGTCGTATGAGGCCGGGTTCCGCGTCCTGGCGGAGCACCGGATTCCCTTTGCCCGGTTCATGTGCACGGGTTTCTGGCCCATCGACATGAAGCTGTATGTGGAGGACAAAGCAAGGTATTTCGAGCTGTTGGACGGCGTGGTTCGCTCGGCCGAGAAGTCCGGCGTCGGCCTGATCCCCAGCCTGTTCTGGTACATGCCGACGGTCCCCGATCTCGTGCACGAGCCCTGCGACCGGTGGGGCGATCCCGCCAGCAAGACGCACGAGTTCGTGCGAACCTACACGCGCGAGGTCGTCACCCGTTACCTCGACTCGCCGGCGATTCTCGCCTGGGAGTTCGGCAACGAGTTCAACCTGGTTGCGGACCTGCCGAATGCGAGGCAGCATCTGCCGCCCACTATGCCCCAGCTTGGGATGGCCCCGACCCGCAGCGATCGCGACATTCTGACGCACGAGATGGTCCGCACTGCATTCCGTGAGTTCGCTCGCGAAGTCCGCAAGTACGACCGCACGCGACCGATCTCCACAGGCAACTCGATCCCGCGGCCCTCCGCCTGGCACCAGATGCACGAAGGCACATGGACCGCGGACTCGCCTGGGCAATTCGCCGAGATGCTATTGGGGGACAACCCCGACCCGGCGGATACGATCAGCGTGCACATCTACAAAGATGCAATCGGCCGCCTCACGGAGGCCACGGAGACCGCCAAACGGGCCGGCAAGGTCCTGTTTGTCGGCGAGTTCGGCGTCGAGGGGACCGGCCCCGAATCTGAGCAGCAATTCAAGACTCTCCTGGGCCTCGTCGAGCAGGCCGAAGTCCCACTGGCGGCTTTGTGGGTCTTCGACTTTCCGGTTCAACGGGAATTGGACGTACGCGCGGATAACGCCCGCTCGTATCAGCTCAAGGCCGTCACTGAGGCCAACGAACGCATTCAGCGTAAACTCGATCTACCTGCCGAAGTGCTGCGGGACAAAATTCGTGGCGGCTTACTCGGCCAGCTCCTCGGCAACCTCAATGGCCTGCCCCATGAAATGAAGTACATCGCCGAGCCTGGAGAGGTCACGGAGTACACGCCGTCGCTGCCACAGGGGGCGTGGACGGATGATGACACGGACTTCGAGTGGGTCTATGTCAGGGTGATGCAGGACGAGAACTGCCTGCTCCTGCCGCCGCCGCGGATTCGCCGGCTGTGGATGGAGCGGATCAATCAGCGGATCTGGTGCTCGAATTTCTATGCCCGGCAGTTGATGGACCTGGGGATCGAGCCGCCGCTGACGGGGACGGCCGCGTTCAATCCGTGGGCCGACTTCAACATCTCCGGCCAGTTCATCTGCGAGAGCTTCGGCCTGATCGCACCGGCCATGCCTCGCCGCGCCGCCGAGATCGGCCTGAACTACACCCGCGTCACCATCGACGGCGAGCCCGCCCAGACCACGCAACTATTCACCGGTATGATCGCGACGGCGTTTGCCGAGAACGATATCGACGCCATCCTCGACGCCGGCCTTTCGGCCATCGATCCCAACAGCGAAATCTTCCGAATCGTCAAAGATGTGCGGCGCTGGCACGAGGAGCACCCCGACGACTGGCGCGCCACGCGACAACTCCTGAAGGACAAGTACAGCAGATACAACGGCCAGATGCGCGACCGCAACGGCTACGAGCTGAACACGGGCTCGACCCTCGCGGCGCTGCTCTACGGCCAAGGCGACTTCATCAAGACCCTGATTGCGGCGTTCAACTTTGGCTGGGACGCGGACAACAACGCCGCCACCGCCGGCACGATCGTCGGCGTGATGAAGGGCTACCGCTGGATGCTCGCCCAGGGCTGGCAGATCGTGGACCGCTACAAGAACACCACCCGGCAGAACATGCCGATGGACGAGACGATCACCAGCTTCGCCGACCGCCTGATCGATCTGGCTGAGAAAGTCATCATCGAACAAGGCGGCGAGAGAGTGACGACCGGCGGCGGAATCGTCTATCGAATCAACGTGCAGAAACCAACGTGCATTCGGCCCATGCAAAGCGCCGATACACAAATGGCCGAGTTGAGAGAGAAGCTCCAAAGCCACATCAACGAGACTATCGCGCACCCAGCCTCCAGGGAGCAACTGGCCCGCGCTGCCTACTTTGCCATTTGTCTCGACCTAGCCCCCTCCATTCGGCAGGAGCAGCCGCAGCTCTGGTCCGACGCTCTGATCGCCCTGAGCGGCTACGAAAACGTGGTGCAGGCCATCTTCCACCAGTCTCCGACGCCGCTGGGCGACAGACTCCGCGAGAAGGCCCTCGCCGCCGGCCTGCAGAAGCCGGCGGTCCGGAAGAACCCACAATAGAGACGCCGCCCAAAGCTCGTCAAACGACCCGGCAGGCATCTGGCTTTTGCCTGTGCAGGATGCGGGAAATCCTTAGCGGCTCATTGTGCTTCAGTGGGCTACCGTGACGGCAACACCGGAGGTCAGCCGCATGGGCTGTGTGCAAGAAATTGCGACGAGCGTTCAGGAACTGAGAAAGTCGGCCGTATGTCCCGTATGCGGCAGGCGGACCAGACTCTCCGGTGACGCTGCGTACTATGACCAGTCCGCCAGATATAAAACGCCGGTCTACTACTGCGGCTCATGTGACGTCTTTTGCCGCGATGTCGATGCCCGCAGATTAGTCAGCCACTACTACGCGGCCAGCTACGTTCAAAGTAAGAATGAGCAGAGCCTTCTCCATGCCCGGATCAAATTCTTCCGGCGGATCTTATCACTTGTGAGCAGCTACCTGCCCGCCAGAGACGCCGATGAATCGCACCGGCCCACACTCCTGGACTTCGGCTCTTCCTACGGCCACCTGCTCAGCCTGGCGCAGGAGCAGCAATTCCGTGCCATCGGCATTGAGCTGAACGACGAACTGGTGGAAAACTGCAAGGAGAAGGGGCTTTGCGTCTATCAAACACTGGATGAGTTCTCAGGCAAAGTGGATGCGGTCACAGCGATTGACTCGCTCTACTGCGTGCCGAATGTCCGGGAGTTGCTGGCCGACATCCGGGCGTGCCTCAAGCCCGATGGCGTATTCCTCATCCGAGTGACCAACCGGAATCTATATGCCCGGCTGAACAGCCGATTTCTGCACAAGGGCGACCTGAGCGTGATCGGCGATGCGACCGTAAGCTATTCGGCCAGGAGCATAAAGAAACTGCTAAACTTGTCCGGCTTTCGCGTTGCGAAGATCATCCCCGACTACGGCAAAGGCAAGAAGCTCAGTGCCCGTAAGCGGTTGTTCTATCTGTCGGGCTACATTCTGACGCTGCTGACTTTGAAAAGGTACATCCTGACGCCGGGGATCATCGTCGTGGCGAAGAAAAAAGCGCCGGAGCAGTCGGCACAAAAGAGGTAAGCACTCCGGCAAACCGGATTGTCCGGCCTATAAGGCTCTGTCCTGATGCCCCAGGCTTTCTCAACCTCGCGCCTGGCACTTGGACCCGTGCATCGACTGCTCCCGGCACGTGAAAACTACCAGAAATGGCAGTAGAACACAAGCCGTAATTGCAGGTCGAACGGCATCGTGTGCGACTATATTTCGTGGAGTCAGCGGACGACGTTCTGAGTCCCGCCTTCAGGCGGGCCAGCCGGCTAAAGCCGGGACTCCGAACCGGCAGATCGATAGCCGCCATCCATTCGTCAAGAGGAACTGATTCTCCACCAGACCCCGCATAATCCTGATGTCAGCCCCAAAGTGGAATACGACACTTCTTCTGCTACGGCCTGACGGCAGTGCCGTCGGGTCTTCGGACGGGGGTCCAGTAGCCGGGGTTTTCGGGCAGCGGGTACTTGGCGGCCAGGTCCTCGTTGAGATCGACGCCGAAGCCGGGGGCCTCGTTCACGCGCATGTAGCCGTTCTCCATGGTGGGGCAGCCGGGGAAGACCTCGCGCGTCCTGTCGCTGAAGCTGACGCTCTCCTGGATGCCGAAGTTCCAGATAGCCAGGTCCAGGTGTGCGTTGGCGGCATGGCCGACGGGGGAAACGTCGCCCGGGCCGTGCCAGGCGCTGCGGACGTTGAACCACTCGCCCAGCGTCGCGATCTTGCGGGCGACGCTCAGGCCGCCGACCTGGGAGATGTGCACGCGGATGAAGTCGATCAGCCGCTCGGAGATCAGGCCGACCCATTCGTGCGGGCTGTTGAACAGCTCGCCCATGGCGATGGGCACGCTTGTCTGCTGGCGGAGCATTTTGAAGTAGCCGATGTCCTCGGGGGCGAACGGGTCCTCGATGAAGAACGGGTGATACGGCTCGAGCCGCTTGCAGAGGTTGATCGCCTCGATGGGCGGGATTCGCTCGTGGATATCGTGGAGCAGCTCGACCTCTTTGCCGCAGGTGTTGCGAACGTGCTCGAACATTTCGACGGTTCTCTCCACGTACGGGCGGACCGCCATCGGCGAATCGACCGGCATGCCGAAGCCGGCGTCCTTATAGTCAGCCTTCTTCGACAGGTGGGGCGAGCCGTACCCGCCGCACTGAATGCGGATGTGCCGGAAGCCCCGCTCCATCGCCCGCTTGACGCTCTCCTCGATCCCCTTGAGATCGTTGCCGCCGCAGTGTGTGTAGCAATCGACGGCGAAGCGGCACTTGCCCCCAAGTAGTTGATAGACGGGCATATTGGCCCGCTTGCCCTTGATGTCCCACAGGGCCTGGTCCAAACCGCTCAAGGCGTTGTTCAGCACCGGCCCATTGCGCCAGTAGGAACTCGTGTATGCGTTCTGCCAGAGGTCCTCGATGTTATCGACGTCCCGGCCTTTGGCGAACGGGGCGAGGTACTCGTTGACGGCGGCGGCAACGGTGAGCGGCCGCTGATTGAACGTGGCGCATCCAAGCCCGTAGAGTCCCGGCTCGCTCGTCTCAACCTTGACCACGCACAGCCGAATTCGCTCCGGCGCGGTGAGAACCGCCTTGATATTCGTGATCTTCAGAGGCGGCAGACCCTGCGTCGCCTTCGAATACGTCTGGGCGACAGCGGCGTCATTCATCGGTCGCAAGAAACCCAGCATGCTCGCCGCGGCTCCCAGCCCAAACCCCTTCACCATGTCACGTCGGTTCATCAGATGCTCCTATTCTCGATTGCCGATGGATACGTGTCGAAGGCGTCCCGCCTTCGCATCGCGGGCAAGATGCCCGCGACACAGCCATCGGCAAGCCCTTCGGCCTAGCCGATGCCACCCGTCGCAGCGTTAATCCGCCGTCTGCAATCCGAAATCCGCAATCACCTTCGTCTCCTTCACCGGCTTTCTCCGCCACCAGCTCGCCAGGATGGACCCGGAGACGTTCATCCAGGGCCCGAAGATGGCCGGCGCCAGGGCCGCGGCAGAACTGTGGAGCACGCGCATGGCGAGGGCCGAACCCATTCCGCCGTTCTGCATGCCGACCTCGATGGCCACGGTCCGGCAGGCCGTCTCCTTCAAGCGAGCGGCACGGGCCAGCCAGTAGCCCAGCAGATACCCGGTGAGATTGTGGGCCATGGCGGCGAGGATCAGCAACGGCCCGACCGTCATCAGGTCGTTGCGCGAGCGGACCGTGATGATCGCTATGATGAGGCAGATCGACACCATGGACACCACGGGCAATGCCCGGCCCATCCAGTTGCCGGACCTCTTCAGCCACACTCCGAGCACTATTTTCGCCAGAGCCACCATGCTGATCAGCAGCAGTCCGACGATGAGGCCGTCCTTCTGCAGGGAGGCCCACGTTGTCCACGGGGTCCATAGATGCAGCAGACCGAAGAGAGACGGGTTATCCTGCAGGGCGGGGTTGCCCACGGTCAGAATCGCCCGAGGCGGCAGTAGTCCCAGGCCGACAGCCAACAGGATGCCCGCCATCGCCACAAGAGCCAGCGGAAGGCTCCGATGAAAGGCTCTCTGCCGGCCGTACAAGATGCGATTGGCCGCAAACCCGGCCACGATGGGCACGATGATCATGTTGATGATGGAAAACATCATCTCGAAGAAGTTGACCGGGACGGACCGGCCGGCCAGGACTTTCATCCAGAAGGGCGTCATGACCGGCGAAGCGAGCGTCGAGCAGGACGTCATCGTGACCGACAGGGCCACGTCGCCGCCGGCCAGATAGGTCATCACATTGGAGGCCACGCCTCCGGGACAGGAGCCGATCAGGATGATCCCCGCCGCGATCTGCGGCTCAAAGCCCAATCCCCAGGCCAGGCTGAAGCCGACCAGAGGCATGATGGAGTACTGCAAGATGAAGCCGATGAGGACCGGCCAGGGCATCTTGAGGACCCGTGTGAAGTCTGCGACACTCAACGTCGTGCCCATGCCGAACATGATGATCTGGATCAGCGGGACGATGAGGTTGCCCAGGTCGTAGCCGCCCCATGTCATGAAGATCCAGGGATAGAACATCGACGCGGCGACGAAGGCGAAGACCCAGACCGTAAAGGCGTAGCTCTTGAGGAACGGGTGGCGCATGCAAAATAGTGCCAGGGAGGCCAGCGCAGCGACCACAAACGGCCCAACTTGGGACCGATAGCCCATGACGAGCATCACAATCGCTATCCCCGCGAGCAGGCCGGAGAGCCACGCGAGATATCTCGATGTCGCCCGCAACGTATCTGCCATCGTTCAGGACTCCAAAGCGCAAAGGAAATGTACCCTGGTCGTCACGTGCCCTATAGTCTTACACGAAGAGGGCCCAACCGGCAATCCAAAACCGAGGTGATGGAGAACCGGCAACGCGGCAAAGTCACGCTGGGGTGAGGGCCTCGTCCTGGATGTAGTCTCGCGGCCGATACCATCGCGCGACTGGTATGAAGAGCACCGCCGCAGCCAGCATCGCGATAACGAAGAACCAGTAGTAGCCCGGCCCCGAGAGCTTGCTCGTGCCGTCCTCGTTGCGAATGAACCAGTTGACGACGGCGGTGAAGGCGTTGCCCAGGGAAATGGACAGGAGGAAGATCGCCTGGATGAGCGACTTCATCGCTTTCGGCGCCTGCGTGTAGGAGAACTCCAGGGCAGTGATGGAGACCATGATCTCCGCGGCTGTGAGGAACACGTAAGCCAGGCCCTGCCAGCCGAGACTCGGCTTGAAGCCGCCGGCGATGCGCATCTCGATCCAGGCGGAAACCACGAACGATAAGGCCGTGACGAAAAGACCGATGGCGATCTTGCGCAGCGAGGTGAGAGGCACGACCTTCTCGACGGCCGGATAGATTGCATAGGAGAACAAGGGAATCATGGCCATGACCAGGACGGCATTGATCGCCTGGGGCCACTCAGGCAGCCAGGTGAACCCGAGCCATCGCAGGTTCATGTTCTGAGCCTGCAGGACCCAGGCCGATTGCGACTGATTGTACAGTGCCCAGAACATCACGATGAATACGTAGATTAAAGAGAGCCTGCCGACCACCCTGAGCCCTTCGCTGCTGAGGGTCTGTCTGACGAATCGGGAGCCGGCGGGCGGAATGTGGACGAGCTTTCTTCGACCGGCCCAGTAGGCGACGGTGGCCAGGATCATAAGAGCCGCCGGGACGCCGAATGCGGCAAACGGACTGACATGGTGCAGTAGCCAGGGACACAGAAACATGGACACGGCCGCGCCGAGATTGATCGCGAAATAGAACCATCCGTAGAATTTGGACATCAGGTGCTTGTTCATCTCCCCGAACTGGTCGCCCACGTTCGCCGCGACGCAGGGCTTGATGATCCCCGAGCCGACGGCCGTCAGAATCAGGCCCAGCACCAGGCCGAGACGCGTGTCGTCCACGGTCATCGCGATCAACCCGACGCAGTATACCAGGGAAAAGTAGATGACGGTCTTATACTTGGCCAGCCAGATGTCGGAGATCAATGCCCCCACGAAGGGCAGAAAATACGCGGCGGAAGTGAACCAGTGAAACCACTCCGTCGCCTGCTCCTTGCTGAAGGCGCCGCCCGGGCCCCGGAGAAACGAGGTCATGAAGACCACGAGGATCGAAGTCATGCCGTAAAAGGCAAATCGCTCCGCTGCTTCGTTGACGAAAATGTACGGGATGCCGGGCGGCATCTTCTTCGTGGGCAGCGGTGCGGTGAGATATTCGCGTCGAGCCATAATCGTTCCGTCTTGCTCCTGTATCCACCTTGCTGTTACGCGAGAGGATAAACCATGCACATCCTGCATCACCTCCACCCCGGCATCCACGTGCCGCGCACCCTTGCCAACCGCCGGCCATACTACCCGCACCGTCCGCCGGCATCAAACAAAAGTGCGAGATGGAAACCCATCGACATGCACTTGCCAATTGTGTAAGGTTTCGCGTATGAAGATCACGGTGAACATCAGCGATTCGGTGGGGAAGGAGCTCAAGGAGGAAGCGGCCCGGCAGGGGTGCACTACATCGAAGTTAGTCGAAATGGCCCTGCGCATGCTCTTGCAGAAACAGCCGCCGGTTGGGGAATTGCCCCCGTTGCTGGAGTTCGATATGGGGCAAGAGAGGGTGGACATCGCCGACCGCAAGGCCCTGTATGACAAGATGGAAGAGTAACAATGCTCGCCCTTGATCCTCTCGAATAGTCATGCTCTGCCATAATCCTGTCGTCCACCTTACCCGCGGAGTGTCCGGCAGTGGCCTTGCATTGGCGATGGGGGGGTGATAGTATCTGGCGGACGTACTGGAAAGCAGGCGCACACGTGAGGGGCAAGGAGAAACGATGAAGGTTGTGCCCAGTCTGATCGCGATGGTCCTGTTCAGCGGCGGTGTGTTTGGCGCCGAGGCGCAGGACGCAACCCACACGCCGGATGCACGGATGCTGCGGTTCCCCGATGTCAGCGCCAAAGAGATCGTATTCGTCTATGCGGGCGATCTGTGGATCGTCGGCAAGCAGGGCGGCACGGCCCGGCGGCTCAGCTCGCCCAAAGGGCAGGAGATGTTCCCGAAATTCTCGCCCGACGGCTCGCTGATCGCCTTCAATGGCAACTACGACGGCAACACGGATGTGTACGTCGTCTCGGCCCAGGGCGGCACGCCTACCCGGCTGACGCACCATCCCGACACGGACATGGTCGTCGATTGGTACCCGGACGGCAGGAACATTCTCTACAGATCGACCATGGCCAGTCCGTCGCTGCGGTTCAACCGGTTCTTCAAGCAGCCGGTGGAAGGCGGCTTGCCGGAAACGCTGCCGCTGCCGTACGCCGAGTTGGCCGGCTTCAGTCCCGACGGCACGCGCATGGCGTTCCAGTTCATCTCCTGCGAGTTCCGCACGTGGAAACGTTATCAGGGCGGCATGGCAAGCGACCTGTGGCTGTACGACTTCCTCAAGAGTACGTCGGAGAGGATCACCGACTATGCCGGCACCGACGCGGTACCGATGTGGCACAAGAACACGATCTACTTCCTGTCCGACCGGGACGGGCACAAGAAGCTCAACCTCTGGGCCTATGACCTGCGGACGAAGAAGTCGCGGCAGGTTACGGACTTCACCGAGTACGACGTGAAGTGGCCGAGCATCGGGCCGGACGCCATCGTTTTCGAGAATGGCGGCGTCCTGCACCTGCTGGACCTGGCCTCGGAGAAATCGCGGGCGTTGAAGATTCAGGTGCCGTGCGACCTGCCTCAGACCCGGCCGGTGCTCAAGAGCGTCTCGGACCGCATCCAGAATTGTGCGCTCTCGCCCAGCGGCAAGCGGGCGATCTTCGAGGCTCGCGGCGAGGTGTTTACCGTGCCGGAGAAGTACGGCAGCGTTCGCAATCTGACCAACACGTCGGGCATTGCCGAGCGGTATCCCACCTGGTCGCCCGACGGCAAGCTCATCGCCTATTTCTCCGACAGGACGGGCGAGTACGAATTGTACGTCCGTCCGGGCGACGGCACGGGCGAAGAGAAGCTGATCACGCGGGGCGGCACGGCGTTTCGTTACCGGCCCGTCTGGTCGCCCGACTCCAAAAAGATCGCCTTCAGCGATAAGACGGGCAGCCTGTTCTTCGTCGAGATCGAAACCGGCCGGATCAAGCTCGTGGATAAGGACGAGTGGGAGGAGATGGACTCGTACTCCTGGTCGCCCGACAGCCGCTGGCTGACCTACTCCAAGCGAGGCGCGAACCGCCGTGCGGCTATCGTGATCTACGATGTCAACGACGGCGTGGCCCACGAAGTCATCGGCAGCTTCTACGATAACGCCGGCCCGGTCTTCGATACCGACGGCAAGTACCTGTTCTTTTGCTCCAATCGGGCGTTCCGTCCGGTCTATAGCGACATGGATTCGACGTGGATCTACCCGAACTCGACGCGGGTCTACGCGGCGACGTTGCGGAAGGACCTCGAATCGCCGCTGGCGCCGCGCAGCGACGAAGAGGAAGTCAAGAAGGACAAGGACAAGAAGGACCCAAAGGACACAAAGGACAAGACGACTGATCCGAATGCGGCCGGCGAAAAGAGCAAAGACAGTGAAAAGGACGAAAAAGCCGAGAAGAAAGCCGAGCCGGTCAAAATTGACTTCGATGGTTTTGAGAGCCGCGTAGTCGAGCTGCCGATCCAGGCAGGCCGGATTGGGGCGCTGCACTGCGTTGAGGGCAAGCTGCTATTCATCCGGCGTCTGCCGGAAGGGGCGGGCAAACCGGGCGAGCCATCGGGCAAGCTGCTTTACTACGATCTGAAGGAGCGCGAGGAGAAGATGGTCATCGACGGCATTGGCGACTACGAAGTGTCCGCCGACGGCAAGAAGGTCCTTTATGAGAGCGGCTCGACGTACGGCATCATCGATATCGCCGAGAACAAGAAGGTCGGCGACGGCAAAATCGCCTCGGACGATCTGAAGGCGTGGATCAACCCGCAGGAGGAGTGGCGGCAGATCTTCACGGAGGCCTGGCGCATCCAGCGGGACTACTTTTACGATCCGGGCATGCACGGCGTGGACTGGAACGCGATGAAGGGCCGCTACGCCGCACTGCTGCCGTACATCGTCGACCGCGAAGACCTCAACTACGTGATCGGCGAGATGATCGCCGAGTTGAACTGCTCGCACACCTACGTTCGCGGCGGCGACACGGAGCAGCCATCACGGCTGTCTGTCGGCCTGCTCGGTTGCGACTTCGAGCTGGACAAGAAGAACAACACCTATCGCATCAGCAAGATATACAAGGGTGCCACGTGGGACGCGGAGGTTCGCTCGCCGCTATGCTGTCCCGGCGTGGACGTCCGCGAAGGTGACTACCTGCTGGCGGTCAACGGCCGGCGCGTGGAGACCTCCGCAGACCCCTGGGCCGCGTTCCAGGGCCTGGCGGGCGAGACGGTGCGACTGACGATCAGTCACACGGCGGACGTGAACGATACGAATGATGTCCTGGTCCAGCCGATGTCGAGCGAGTTCCGGCTCCGCAACCTGGCCTGGATCGAGGACAACCGCCAAAAGGTCGAGAAGGCGACGCAGGGCCGTGTGGGATACATCTACGTGCCCGACACGGGCACGAACGGTCAGAACGAGCTGGTTCGCCAATTCACGCCGCAGTGGGACAAGGAGGCCCTGATTATCGACGAGCGATTCAACAGCGGCGGCCAGATTCCCGACCGGTTCGTCGAGCTGTTGAAGCGTCCCATTTACAACTACTGGGCCCGGCGCGATCTCAGGGACTGGCAGACGCCGTCCGTCTCGCACAGGGGGCCGAAAGTGATGCTTATCAATGGCTGGTCCGGCTCTGGCGGCGACGCGTTCCCATACTATTTCCGCGAGGCTGGGCTCGGGCCGCTGGTGGGCACGCGAACCTGGGGCGGCCTGATTGGCATCAGCGGCAACCCGCAGCCGATCGATGGCGGGACGGTCACGGCCCCGACGTTCGGGATGTACGAAGAGGGCGGCTGGGCGGTCGAGGGTTACGGCGTCGCCCCCGACTACGAGGTTGAGAATGCTCCGCACGAGTTGGTGGCCGGTCGCGACCCGCAGCTTGAGACGGGAATCAGCGTGGCGCTCAAGCTGCTGGACAAGGAGCCGCCGAAGAGGCCCAAGAAGCCCGCGTACCCAAATCGCTCGGCCGATGCGAACTAATTGGCCCTGTGGAACGAAGAGAGTGAATTGAAGGGTGGACTATGCCCTGGTGAAGTCGGATGGCATGGTCAAACTCGTTTGCCGTTGACTCCTGAGCAGTTGGACGCGACATAATGAGCACCGTCAAACAAGTTTGGCGGTGCCACCCGGTGGTTGGTTCTGGTTGAGTTGATAGGAACTGGCGACAGCCGTAGGGTGGGCTCTGCCCGCCGGTTCGTGTGACGATGGTGTATGGCGAAAGAAACAGCAGGTCGGCTTTAGGGAGTGCGACGGAATGAGAAACTGGTATGTAGCGATCGGATTGGTTGCGATGGGACTGACCACGCAGGGGTATGCGCTGAATGAGAAGGAGACTCAGTTGAAGGACTTCATTACCGCACACGTCGAGAAGATCAAGCCATTGGAGAAGCAGCAGAACCTGGCCTGGTGGGAGGCTTATACTACCGGCAGCGCCGCCGCGTATGACCGCCTCAGCGAGTTGACGCTGCAAGTCCGCCGAATCCGCAGCGACCCCAAGGAATTCGTATTTCTCAAGGATATGAAGGAGTCCGGGCAAGTCAAAGACCCGCTCCTGGCTCGTCAACTGGTGGTGCTCTACAACGGCTATCTGGAGAACCAGATCGAGCCGGGGCTGCTCAAGCAGATCGTCGAGCTGGGCACACAGATCGAGAAGAACTTCGGCAGCTTCCGCGGCAGCATCGACGGGAAGAGGGTCACCGACAATGAGATCGTGGACATTCTCAAGACTGAGACGGACTCGGCCAAGCGGGAGAAGGCGTGGCTGGCAAGCAAGCAGGTCGGTGAGGCGGTCGCGCCGGACCTCGTCCGGCTGGTCAAGCTTCGCAACCAGGCCGCCCGCAAACTCGGCTTCGACAACTTTCACACAATGTCCCTGGCCATCGGCGAGCAGGACGTCAAGCAAGTCGATAAGGTGTTCGACGAGCTGTACGAGTTGACGAACGAGCCCTTCCGCAAACTGAAGGAGGAGGTGGACGGCATCCTCGCCCGCAGGTACGGCGTCTCGCCCAAGGACCTGATGCCGTGGCATTACCACGATCGGTTCTTCCAGGAGGCGCCGATGGTCTACGATCTCGACCTCGACGCCTTCTATAAGGACAAGGACGTCAAGAAGCTGGCCGAGGGCTTCTACGCGGGCATCGGCCTGCCGGTCGATGCGATCCTCGCCAACAGCGATCTGTATGAGAAGGAAGGCAAGAACCCGCACGCGTTCTGCACCGATATCGATCGCGAGGGCGACGTGCGAGTCCTGTGCAACCTCAAGAACGACGAGTACTGGATGGAGACAATCCTGCATGAGTTAGGTCACGGCGTGTACGACAAGTATCTCGACTATGGCACGCCGTACCTGCTCCGCATGCCCGCTCACGCCTTCACCACGGAGGGAATGGCCATGTTCTTCGGCCGCCTCAGCCGAAACCCCGCCTGGATGCAGGAAACGCTCGGCCTCTCCAAGGCCCAGCGGGCCGAGATCGAAAGAGTCAGCGACAAGTACATGCAGCTCAAGCAGCTCGTCTTCGCCCGCTGGGATATGGTCATGTACTACTTCGAGAAGGGACTGTACGCCAACCCCGACCAGGACCTGACGAAACTGTGGTGGGACCTGGTCGAGAAGTACCAGATGGTGAAGCGGCCGCCCAACCGTACCAACCCGGACTGGGCCGCCAAGATTCACTTCTCCACCTCGCCATGCTACTACCACAACTACATGCTCGGCGAGATGTTCGCTTCGCAACTGCACCATACCATCGTGCAGAAGGTGCTCGGACTCAAATCGGACAAGAACGTCAGCTACATCGGCCAGAAGAAGGCCGGCGAATTCCTGAAGGACAAGGTCTTCCACGCCGGCGCCCTCTACTCCTGGAACCGGATGATCGAGCTGGCCACCGGCGAGCCCCTGACAGCCAAGTACTTCGCCCAACAGTTTGTAAAGTGATGATGACAGCAAAGAGAAAGACCCAAACAAGGAAGGTCACCGGCCTCGCGCGACGCGGTACTCTCGTCCCCGCCATCGCCAGAGCGGCGACAGAAGTCCGGGACTTGATCGAGGCCGCCCGAAGCCACGTCTCAGCGACAGCGAACTTGGCGATGGTAAACCTATACTGGAACATCGGGCGCGTCATTGCGCAAGAGATTCAGCGGGATGTGGCGCGGGCTGGATATGGCGAGAAACTGATTGAACGTCTTGGTTCTATCCTCTCACAGGATTATGGCAATGGGTTCTCCGCTCGGAACCTGTGGGATATGAAACGCTTCTTCGGGGAGTTCCAGATTCTGCAGCCAACGGCTGCAGAATCGGAAGAGACGATTTGCCAGACACCGTCTAACAAATTGCCAAGAAAGGGAATTCTGCAGCCGCTGGCTGCAGAGTCTTCGTCGCGCACGATTCTCCAGCCGCCGGCCGGACAATCACAGATCAAGCAGATTTGCCCGCCACCGGCTAACGAATTGCTTTCTGGTCAGATTCCCCTGACAGAACCGGCCGTTTCTCCTGATCGAATCGGCGTAGATTTTCGGAAGCACTTCCGTGTTGGCTGGACTCATTACCGGATGTTGCTTGGCGTCTCGGACCCAGTGCAGCGACGGTTCTACTTTGAGCAAGCGGCCAGCCAGCATTGGTCGAAACGAGAACTCCGCCGGCAGATTGACCGCGGGTTGTTCGAGCGTGTGGCGCTCTCCAGGGACACTGCTCGACTGGTGGCACAGGAGAAACGAACGGGCCCGGCGGAGATCGCTCGATATGAGGACATCTTCAAGGACCCGTATGTTCTCGACTTTCTTGGACTCAAAGGGGCCTATTCGGAGAAGGATTTAGAGGCCGCCATCATCCGCAACTTGGAGCAGTTCCTTACGGAGCTGGGGACGGATTTCTGCTTCATCGGGCGGCAGTACGCCATGCGAGTTGACGAGGACGACTACTTCCTCGATTTGCTCTTCTACCATCGCGGCTTGCGGTGCCTTGTGGCCATCGACCTCAAGATCGGCACGTTCACGGCCGCCGATAAGGGTCAGATGGACCTCTATCTGTCGTGGCTCAAAGAGCACGATTGGCGCAAGGGCGAGAACGAGCCGGTGGGCCTGATTCTCTGCACGTCCGCAAGGCGCCAGCACGTGGAATTGCTCCTTCGGCATGGACCCCACAAGATGAAGGTAGCCGAATACCTGACGCGACTGCCCGACAAGCGTGTCCTGGAGGAGAGATTGAAGATGTACAGCAAGCTGCTGAGGGAACGGAGCCGGTAAGGCGGGCGGGCTCGCCGCCCATGTGATTATTCTTTGTCTGGAGACAGGTGTTTCATGGATGACAAGCACAATACACCCTTGGAATTGACGGTTCGGGTCATTCTTTTTGGCATCGTGCTGTCGATGATTCTGGCGGCGGCCAATGCATACCTGGGCCTGTTCGCGGGCATGACCGTCTCAGCGGCGATCCCGGCAGCCGTCATGGCGCTGGGGATCATGCGATTCTTCAAGGGCAGCTCGATCTACGAGTGCAACTTGATCGGCACGTGCGCCTCGGCGGGCGAATCCCTGGCCGCCGGCGTCATCTTCACGCTGCCGGCACTGCTGCTCATCGGTTTTTGGGACAAGTTCCAATACCTCTGGGTCGCCGTCATCGCCGGCTTCGGCGGCCTCTTGGGGGTGCTGTTCACCATCCCCTTGAGACGGTCCCTGATTGTCGAGCAGAAGCTTCAATTCCCGGAAGGCGTCGCCACCGCCAAGGTGCTGGAGACCGGCCGCAAGGATACCTCCGGGATCAAATATATCGTCCGCGCCGCCCTGGCCGGCGGGCTGTTCAAGGTGGGCGCCAACGCCATCGGAATCTGGCCCGAAGTGATGCAGGGCGCCGCACGCGTTGGCGGGTCCATCGCCTACTTCGGATCGAACCTCAGCCCGGCTCTGCTGTCCGTCGGCTTCATCGTGGGCTTGAATATCGCGGTCCTGATCTTCGTCGGCGGCGCCGCCAATTGGCTGGTGACGATCCCGATCGTGGCGGCATCGGGCGACTGGCCGACCTACGCCTCCGGCGCGCACGCCGGAGAGGCCATGTCCGCCCTCGATTACGCGAGCCAGCTCTGGGCGACGAAAACCCGCTACATCGGTGTCGGCGGCATGCTCATCGGCGGCTTGTGGACGATCTTTCGCATGCGCAAATCCCTGATCAGCGGAGTGACCAGTGGATTGAGGGCGTACAAGCAAATCAAGGATGGGCAGAGCACAATCGAGCGGACGGAGAGGGACCTGCCGATGCAGTGGATCATCTTTCTGATCATCGGCTCGGTGGTCCCGCTGTTCATGGTGTATCAACACTTCGTCCAGCACATTCAGATCTCCGGGATCATGGCGTTGGTCATGCTCGCCACGGGCTTTCTGTTCGCGGCAGTGGCCGGGTACATGGCCGGTCTGGTCGGCTCATCGAACAACCCGATTTCCGGCGTCACGGTCTCCACCGTGCTGGTCTCGTCGCTGCTTCTGGTGCTGCTGATGGGCAAGACGGCCCAAAACGGCCCGGCGGCCGCGATCATCATCGGCAGCGTCGTCTGCTGTGCGGCGGCCATCGCGGGCGACGTCATGCAGGACTTGAAATGCGGCCGGCTCGTCGGAACCACGCCTTGGAAGCAGCAAGTCATGGAAATGGTCGGGACGGCGAGCGCCGCGCTGGTCATCGCCCCGGTCCTCATCCTCCTGCAGGGGGCCTACGGTTTCGCGGGCATGGAAGGCGCCGGTCCCAAGGCCCTCTCGTCGCCTCAGGCCAACTTGATGGCCTCCGTCGCCAAGGGCGTCTTCGAGGGGGGACTGCCCTGGCTGTACGTGATCATTGGAATCGGCCTGGCCGGTCTGGTCATCGCCCTGGATACGTATCTGCAGGCGAAGAAGTATCCGTTCCGGACCCCCGTCTTGGCCGTGGCAATCGGATTCTATCTGCCGTTCCAACTGTCGGTGCCGATCTTCGTCGGCGGGCTCATCAGCATGGCCGTCTTGAGGTATCACCGGAGGAATAGGAGCGACACCCAGGCGATGGAAGCCTCCGAGCGCCGGGGTCTGCTGATGGCCTCCGGCCTGATCACCGGCGAGGCCCTGATGGGCATTCTCGTCGCCATCCCCATTGTCCTTTTGAAGCAGTGGGACATTGAAATGCCGTTGACCGTGCCCCTGTTCGCATTCCTGAAGCAGAAAGGCATTGAAATACTGCTGTGGGACCTGTTCGGCGGCGCCGTCGGCGTCATCCTGCTGGCTCTCGTGACCTTCTGGCTCTACCGGACGGCGGCCAGAGGCAAGTAAGGATTTCCCTTAGCCCTATCGGGCGAATGCAGGGTAGAATGGAAACCGGAATGAAACTGTGATGCACCCGCTTTCATGGGAGGATACAGGAGAATGGCGGATCGAATTGAGAGCTACATCGACGCGAATCGGGATCGTTTTATCGAGGAGCTCAAGCAGTGGATGCGTTTCCCCTCCGTCAGCGCCCAGAGCCGGCACGACAACGACACGCGTGCCTGCGCGGAGTGGCTGAGAGACCATCTCAAGGGCCTGGGCTTCGATGCCGCCCTCGTGGATATCGGCGGCCGGCCGATCATCCGCGCATCGCTCAAAGGCAAGAGCCCAAAACGCGTCTTGATCTACGGGCACTACGACGTGCAGCCGGAGGACCCGCTCGATCAATGGCAGGCGCCGCCGTTCGAGCCGACCGTTCGCGACGGCATCCTGTACGGCCGCGGAGCCACGGACGACAAGGGACAGGTCTTCACTCACGTCAAAGCCGTCGAGGCCCTGCTCAAGACCGAGGGCCAACTCCCATGCCAAGTCATCTTCCTGCTGGAGGGCGAGGAGGAGTCGGGCGGCGACGCCTTGCCCCGCTACGTCGAGCAGGCCAAAGATGAGTTGAAGCCCGACGTGATCGTCATTTCCGATAGCACCATGTACGATGAGCACACGCCCGCGATCACCTACGGGCTGCGCGGCATCGTGGCCTTCGAGTTCACCGTCCGAGGCCCGAGCGCCGACGTTCATTCCGGCTCCTACGGGGGCGCCATCGCCAATCCGGCCATGGTGCTCGCCCAGATGCTCGCTGCCTGCGTGTCCCGCGACGGCAAGGTCCTCGTCCCGCACTTCTATGACGACGTGGCGCCGTTGCAGCAATGGGAGTCGGAGACGTTCCGCAAGCTCGCGTTCAACGACGAGGGTCTGATGAAGGAAGTGGGTGTGCCGCATCTGCACGGGGAGGCCGGCTTCGGCACCCTGGAGCGGCTCTGGGCCCGGCCCACTTTCGAGGTCAACGGCATCTTCGGCGGCTACCAGGGCGAGCGGTCCAAGACCATCATTCCCGCTTTCGCTACGGCCAAAGTCAGCGCACGCCTCGTCCCGCACCAGGACCCGAACCGAATCCGTGACCTGATCTTCGAGCACATCCAGGCCATCTGTCCGGACACGGTGCGTCTGGAGATGTCCGGATTTATGACCAGCCCGCCGGTGCTGTTCGACGTGAAGAATCCGTACATCCGGGCCGCCCATGAGGCCCTGCGCGCGGGCTTCGGCCACGAGACGGTATTCATCCGCTGCGGCGGCTCGATCCCCGTGGTCAGCACGTTCGTCGAGCAACTGGGCTGCCCGGTGATCCTGATGGGCTTCGGCCTCGACAGCGACCGCCCGCACGGACCCAACGAGCACTTCAGCCTCGACAGCTTCATCCGAGGCGCCAAGTCCGCCGCGTCTTTGCTGCGAAAGATCTGACGCAAACTCGGATTGGTCCCCGCTGTCCGTTATCTGCGACGAAGTGAAGGAGTCGGTCTGGGCACTTGAGAGACTTTCCATTGGCCAACCAGAGATCCTTCGCTGTCGCTCAGGATGACAAAGTCCTGACACCCGAGCACGGTTGTCGGTCCAGATTACATCTGATCAGGTCAGGGCAAGAGTTCGATAGGCGCCTTGTCCGGAGGCATGCGCTCTGGTAGTATCCGGTGCGTGTCGGCGGCCAGTAGAGACGCAACATCCTGCGTCTCTGTGGCGACCGGGCACTTGGATTGGATGGGACGTGGAGGTCAGGAGATGCGGACGATTCGGTTCGGGATCATCGGCTGTGGGATGATGGGTCGGGAGTTCGCCAGTGCGGCGGCGCGGTGGCTGCACCTGCCGCAAATGACGGTGCGGCCGGAGATCGTCGCCATCTGCAATCGCACGCTCGCGACGCCGAAAGTCGACTGGTTCAGGCAGCATGTCCCGACCATCCGGCAGGTCACGAGCGACTACCGCGAGCTGTTGAAGAATCCCGACGTCGAGGCGGTCTACATCGCCGTGCCGCATAATCTGCACGAGGAGTTCTTCGTCGCCGCCCTGGAGGCGGGCAAGCACGTGATGGGCGAGAAGCCTTTTGGCATCGACCTGAAAGCGAACGACGCGATCCTGGCCGCGATCCGCAGGCGCTCGGATTGTTTCGTTCGCTGCGCATCGCAGTTTGTCTTCTTCCCGGCGGTCCAGAGGATCGGCCGAATGATCGACGCCGGTGCGTTCGGCGAAATCATCGAAGTCAACGCCGGCTTTCTGCACAGCAGTGACTTGAACCCGCAAAAGCCCATCAACTGGAAACGCATGGTCCAATACTGCGGCGAGTACGGCGTTATGGGCGACCTGGGCCCGCATGTCCTGGCGGTGCCCCTGCGGGCCGGCTGGCTCCCGCGCGACGTGCGGGCCGTCCTGTCCAAGATCGTGCGCGAGCGCCCGGACGGCCGGGGCGGGACAGCACCCTGCGAAACCTGGGACAATGCGACGTTGCTGTGCGAGGCCCACGACCCGGCGTCAGACAACCTCTTTCCTCTGAGCTTGCGCATCGAACGAATCTCGCCGGGCGAAAAGAACAACTGGTACATCGAGATCTATGGAACGAAGGCCAGTGTCAAATACAGCCTGAAGGACGCCAACGCGCTGGAGCTGCTCGAATACGAGATCGGCGGCGAGCAGGCGTGGCGGCGAATCGATATGGGTCACGAGGTGGCGTTCGCATCGATCACGCCGGATATTTTCCAATTCGGCGTCTCCGACGCGATCCTGCAGATGTGGGCGGCCTTCCTTTACGAGCTGGATAAAGGCGAGCCGCTCACACGATTCGCCGGCTGCGCCACGCCCCGGGAGAGCACCGTCTGGCATCGCCTGTTCACCGCCGCCCTCCAGTCGAAAGCCAATCGCACAACGGAATTGGTGCCAGGCTCAGAATGACTGGTTCTCGGGTCCTGCTGACCGATGGAGTGCGATGAGCTATCCGCTGAGGACCCGCCCGGATTTCAGCGGACGCCGGCCCACTGACCGTTTCCCGCAGACAGGCATCGCTCCCGAAACCCTTGCACGCTAGGGGAAAGTCCGCAAATTACGTATATATAGAGACTGTAGCATTGTTACAGAGGATTT
>Ga0315277_10001785_pt1 | contig 30608 bp, 25 predicted proteins | sample YL17G05_15_MG_FD_203695 | JGI IMG/M metagenome (GOLD analysis project Ga0315277, IMG submission 203695) | Sediment microbial communities from Yellowstone Lake, YNP, Wyoming, USA - YL17G05_15 | ecosystem: Environmental > Aquatic > Freshwater > Lake > Sediment | place: USA: Wyoming | collected...
CGACCGTATCCCGGATGACCGTCAGGTTGCGGAGGCCGAGGAGGTCCATCTTGAGCAGGCCGATGGTTTCGATGTCCCCCATCGCAAACTGGCTCGTGATTTCGCCCTTGACCGACTGATAGAGCGGCATGAACTCGACGAGAGGCCGGGGGGTGATGACGATGCCGGCGGCGTGGATGGAGGGATGGCGCACCTGGCCTTCGAGGTTCTGGGCGACGGCCAGAAGGTGGGCGATCTTGGCGTTCTTGTCGCGGAGCTCGCGGAGCTGGGGGATTTTTTCCAGGGCGCCGTCGATAGTCGCATCCGGCCCGACGGGGGGGATCATCTTGGCGATCCGGTCCACTTCAGGAAGGGGGACCTCGAGCACACGGCCGACGTCCCGGATGGCTGCCCGGGCGGCCATCGTCCCGAAAGTGATGATCTGGGAGACGTTCTCCCGGCCGTATTTGTTTGTCACGTAGTCGATGACCTCGCCGCGGCGCCGGGCGCAGAAATCGATGTCGATATCGGGCAGGCTGATGCGTTCGGGGTTGAGGAAGCGCTCGAACAGGAGGTCGTACTCGAGGGGGTCGACCTCGGTGATGCCGAGGCAGTAGGCCAGGAAGCTTCCGGCGGACGACCCGCGGCCGGGGCCGACCGGGATGTCCCTCGACCGGGCCGTCTGGATGAGGTCCCAGACGATCAGGAAATAGCCCTCGAACCCCATCTGGTTGACAAGTCTGAGCTCGCGCTCCAGCCGGTCCTGGTAGTCTTCGATGGGATAGGTCAGCTCGCCTTTCTCCCACTTCGGCTTGAGCTCTTCCAGGCGGAGCTTGAATCCTTCCTTGGCCACGAAGGCCAGGTATTCGTCAAGCGGCATCTCCCCGGGCGGCTTGAACTGGGGCAGAAAGTGGCCGCCCGCGGGAAAATTGAAATGGCACTGGGAGGCGATGTGGGTCGTGTTCTGAAGGGCTTCGGGAACCTCCTTAAACAGCTCGGCCATCTCGGCGCCTGACTTGAAATAAAACTCCTGGGACCCGAAACGGATGCGGTCCTGGTCGCTCAGCTTCTTGTTGGTCTGGATGCAGAGAAGGATATCGTGGCTTTCGGAATCTTCCTTGCGCAGATAGTGGATATCGTTAGTCGCCACGAGAGGCAGGCCGAGCTTTCCCGCCAGCCGGACGAGCTTGGGGTTGACGTCTTTCTGCGGCGGGAGGCCGTGGTCCTGGAGCTCGAGATAGAAGTCTCCCTTGCCGAAAAACGAGGAATACTCGCCCGCCGCCTTTTCGGCGGCCGCCTCGTTCTCCCTCTCCAGGTAATAAGAGACTTCGCCCTTGAGGCAGCTGGAGAGGCCGATCAGTCCCTCGGCATGGCCGGAGAGGAGCTCCTTGTCGATCCGGGGACGATAGTAGAACCCTTCGATATAGGCCTTGCTCAGCAGGTGACAGAGATTGCGGTACCCCTGGTCGTTCTTGACCAGGAGGACCAAGTGAAAATGGTGGGGGTCGCGGCTGTCGCCCGTCTTGTCGAATCGGCTGCGGGGCGCCACATAGATCTCGCAGCCCAAGATGGGCTTGATGTCGCGGGCCTTGGCCTCCTTGAAGAAGGTTACCGCTCCGAAGATGTTGCCGTGGTCGGTCAGGGCCACGGCCGGCATCTTGTTCTGGTAGGCCGCCTCCACCAGGGCGGCGGTCTTCGCGGCGCCGTCCAGGATGCTGTACTCGGAGTGAGTATGAAGATGGATGAATGAGTATTCCATTATTAACTAGAGACGCTTATTCCCATTCGATTGTCGCCGGGGGTTTCGTCGTGACATCGTAAACCACCCGGTTGACACCCTGAACCTCGTTGACAATGCGCGTCGAGATCCGAGAGAGGACCCGCGATTCGACCGGAAACCAGTTGGCCGTCATCCCGTCCACACTCTGGACGAGCCTCAGGACCACGACCTGATGGTAGGTCCGCTGGTCGCCCATCACCCCGACCGAACGCACCGGAAGCAGAACGGCGAAGGCTTGCCAGAGCTTGTGGTAGAGCCTAGCCTTGCGGACCTCCTCGAGCAGGATCCGGTCGGCTTCGCGGAGGATGGCGATGCGCTCTTGGGTGACCTCGCCCAGGATGCGGACCGCCAGGCCGGGCCCGGGAAAAGGATGCTGGGCGATGAACTCGCGGTCGACGCCGAGCTCGGCGGCCAGCGCCCGGACCTCGTCCTTAAATAGCTCCCGCAGCGGCTCGACGAGCTTGAAGCGAAGACCCTTGGGGAGGCCGCCGACATTGTGGTGCGATTTAATAGTCGCCGAGGGGCCTTTGACAGGCGCGCTCTCGATGACGTCGGGATAGATCGTACCCTGGGCGAGGAAATCGGCCCGGCCGGTCTTTCGCGCTTCGGCCTCGAAGATTTCGATGAAGGCGCGGCCGATGATCTTGCGCTTGCGCTCGGGAGAGATGACCCCGGCGAGGCGGTAAAGGAAGAGGTCGGAGGCATCGACGCCGATGACCTTGAGGCGGAGCTTCCGCCGCAATTCCTCCATCAGCCCCTCATATTGGCCTTTTCGGAGGAGGCCGTTGTCAACGAAGACACAGGTCAGCCGGTTCCCGATGGCGCGGTGGACGAGGAGCGAGGTGACGAGCGAATCTACACCGCCGCTCAGACCGGAGATGACCTTTCCGCGGCCGACGGACCGGCGGATCTCAGCGACCTTTCGCTCGATGAAGGACTTAATGCTCCAGTCCGGTTTGAGGCCGGCGAGGGAGAAGAGAAAATTGGCCAGGACGGCCTTGCCCTGGCGGGTGTGGATGACCTCGGGGTGGAACTGGACACCGAAAAGCCTTCGGGCCGGAGATTCGATGACCGCGACTTTGGTGTTGGCGGTCCGGCCGGTGACGGCGAACTGCGGCGGCGGCTTCTCCACGAGGTCTCCGTGGCTCATCCAGACCTGGCCGCGGTCCTTGATGCCCTTGAGGAGCCCGCCGCGGTCAAGGACATCGAGGCGGGCGAACCCGTATTCCCTATGGGAGGAGGGAACGACCTTGCCGCCGAGGAGATGGGCCATGAGCTGGACGCCGTAGCAGATGCCCAGGACGGGAACGCCGAGGTAGAAGATGGCGTCGGAGGCGAGCGGAGCGCCTTTCTCGTAGACGCTCCGCGGGCCGCCCGAGAGGATGAGGGCCTGCGGGTTCTCTTTTTTGAGCCGGGAGACCGGTGTATCAAACGGGAAGATTTCGGAGTAGACGCCGAGCTCGCGGACCTTGCGGGCGATGAGCTGCGTGTACTGCGACCCGAAATCGAGGACGAAGACTTTGTTCACTCACCGATTTTAGCAGAACGATTTTAAGGACACAACATCACTTTTCGCCCACTTTTTGCGTGGCCGCTTCGGTATGGACTTCCTCACTATTTTTCTTCACTGTCCGATACCCGTGAATTCTCCGTGACCTCCGGATCTTTCATCGAAAATGGATATGGTGTCCCCCTTTTATCATTTTTTTTCGCATATGATGACTATTTCAGAAAGGCGACGTTCACTTTTTCAGATTCTCCCACTTCTCCTCCTCGCTCGGAGGCTCCACGCGTCCGCCCATGATCTTGCCCAAGAACTCCTCAATCGCGGCATAGCGTCTTATCACGTTAGAAAATCCCCCTCCGCCCAGGTGGCCGGCGTTGGTGAAGACCAGGTACGTCACTTCCTTTCCGTTCCTCCTTACAGCAGCGGCCATCTGGTCGGAATGTTCCTGCTTGACTCTCGTATCGTTCGCATTGTGGGAGATAAAGAGCGGCCGGACGATCTGGTCGGCCTTGAAGAGGGGGCTGATGCGTTTCAAGAATTCCTGATCCTTGCCCAGGCGCCTTTCCCACTGCGCCCTGCTCGTTGTCCAGCGAGCGGGCAGGGCTGCCATGAAGGCGGACCAGTCGCTGACTCCGCTCATATCCACGCCGCAGCTGAATTCCAACGGCCGGAAAGCCAAAGCGGCCAGTGCGGCATACCCCCCGAAACTCCCGCCCATGATGGCCACCCTTTGGGGATCCGCGATGCCCCTGCCCACGACCCAATTTTTCCCATCCACCAGATCCTGGATGATCTTGCCTCCCCACTCCAGATCGCCGGCGTTCTGATGGGCTTTGCCATAGCCCGTCGAACCGCGGAAATTTACTTGGAGCACGGCGTAGCCCCGATTGGCCAGCCATTGCACGACGAAATTGAGGCTCCAGGTATCCCGAGTCCAGGGTCCTCCGTGGACTAAGACGACGAGGGGAAGTTTTTTAGCCGGCACGCCCGCTGGACAGGTCAGGTAGCCGTAGATAGTCATGCCGTCTAGCGCCCTAAAGCTGATGGGCTCCATCTTTGCGAACTGGACCTTTTCGAGCTTGGGGTCTTCGGAGAAGAGGAACTCGGCTTTCCGGGCTGCCCGATTGAAGTGATAAAAGACCGTCGGGCTGTCGGCCGCCCGGAAGCTTACGACCCAAGTCCTGTCCGCCTGGTCCCGGCTACTCACCCAAATTTCGCCCTTCCGCAGCTTCTTGAGAAGCTTAAAATCCTCCTGAACGTCCTTGTCAAAGAAGGTCCACTCCACCTTTTCCTTCAAGTAGGATACTCCCTCAAGCGTATGCCTGAGAGGGTTGATCATCCAACCGTTCACATCAAAATGTGGATCTTCGCTCAGGGTCTTCCTCTCGCCCGTCCGGCAGTCAACTTCCAGAAGGCGCTCCGCGTCGGCGTCAAGGCTGCAGATGATCCATAACTTGCTATTGTCGGCATTGAATCCGATCACTCCCGTATTGTCCGAATCGATTTCCCCCGGGTCCCCATTTGATGAGCGGCCGCCAAAGTCCCTGGGCGCCATCACGGACGTGGATCTCGGTGGAACCGTCGGGCTTATTCAGCTGGACGGCCCTCACCACCATATTGTTGTCGGGGATGAAATAATCCGCATCGCCGGGATTCTCCGCATCCAAATCCAACGCTCCGGTTTTCAGATTGAGACGGTAGAGGTCGCGCAGGCGCCGGTCCCGGGCGTTCAGATGGATCAGGAGCGTATCTGGGTATTTCGGGTTATTGATCAGCGTGCTGGCCCTAACGCCCGGAAAAGGCGTCAGGTCACGGACCAAACCGCTCTTTAATCCGATTTGGAGCAGGTGATAGTCTTCGTCTCCTCCCTGATCTTGGAGGTAGAGCAAGTGTTCCCCGTCCTGCTGCCAGTAAAAGGAGTTGATACCCTGCTGGGAATCATCGGTGATGACCCGGTCATCGTTCTGGCCAAGGGTTTTGACCCATATATTGGGTACTCCTTCGTAGACCGCTATATAAGCCAGCCTTTTCCCGTCCGGGGAGAGCCTCGGCAGGGTACGATCGGCGTCCTCCAATATAAGCGCGCGGGGAAGTAAGGGCGGAAGTTCGGCCCGAAGACCGGGACTTCCCTCAGCCCAGATCAAACTCAGGGTCAAGATAGTCAGAATCTTCCTTTTGGCGTGATTCATCAAGAATGATTCCTTTCGTTATTTGGCTCACTCTTCATTAATTAATACGCGTTGACCGGCGATATAGGCGGCTAAAACCTTAATATTTCGTCTTTTTTCCGCCATGGTGATTATTCCGAACGCGTCGCGGGGAGCGCGTCCGCACCCGACGGCAGGCGACCCTGGCCCCGGATTCCAATCGTATAAGTCGCTCTAATTCTTTATCGTGATCGCATCCACGGTGACTTCCTCGTTTTTCTGCTTCTCTGATCCGATGTCCGTGAATTCTCCGTGGCCGGGGTACACCCTTGTTGTGTCGGGAACCTCGGTGTATAACCTCCGAACTGAACGGACGATATTTTTTGTTCGACCCACTTTTTTTTATCTTAACTCTTCACCGGGCGAACGCATTATTTTAAAATGGGGGCTAAGGAAAAAAATGAGTGATGCCGATCCGGTCCGAATTCCTATCGATGGGGTGCTCGACCTCCATGCTTTCCGGGCCGAGGAGGTCAAGAACCTGGTGCCTGAATACTTGGAGGAATGCCGGGAGCGGGGCATCTATCAAGTCCGGATCATCCACGGAAAAGGGACCGGTTCCCTCCGCCGGACCGTCCAGCGCCTGCTTCAGAAAAACCCGCATGTCCTGAGCTTCAAGACCGCCGACCTCGGAGGAGGGGGCTGGGGCGCAACCGAAGTCATCCTCAAATAGGGGACACCATATCAATTTCCGAATATTTCTTTCTCAGATCTAACCACCTACTCGGGCGGACAAGAAAATAGGAAATTGATATACTGTCCCCAATTTTTAGTTAATGCTGCCGATAGGACTGGAGGTCAGATGAAGGAAAAACAAGAGATCAGACGCAGAAATTTTATCAGGAGCGCAGCCCTGGGGATCGCCGGCGCCGCCGTCCCGGCGCGGGCCGCGCGCTCTCGGTCGAACGTTCAGGATAGTCCGCCAACAGAAAAAACTCCCCCCAAAATCAAGGAATACCGCGTCCTCGGCCGGACCGGCTTCCAGGTCTCGGACCTGGCCACGGGCTACATCCAGGACTTCGGCGTGTTCAGCGCCATGCTGGACGCCGGCGTCAATTACATCGACACTGGCGAAAGCTATCCGGGGTCGCACAAGCTCATCGGCCGGGTGCTCAAGGGACGGGACCGGAAGAAAATCTTCCTCACCTCCAAAATGCTGCCCGAGGACGATATCACCAGAGAGGGTTTTCTCAAGCGGGCCCGGAAATGCCTCGAGGACCTGGAGACGGATTATTTCGACTGCATGATGCTCCACATGCCGGAGCGGGTGGATGTCCTCAAGACCGAAGGCTACCACGCGGCCATGCAGGAGCTCAAGGCCGAGGGCCGCGTCCGGTTCCTCGGCGTATCCCACCACGGCTCATTCTGGTTCCGCGACCCCGAAGAAAGCATGGACAAGGTGCTGCTTGCGGCTATCGAAGACGGCCGGTTTGATATCTTCCTCATGGCCTACAACTTCCTCCAGATGGACCGGGGCGAGCGGGTCATTCAGGCCGCCAAGGAGAAGAAGGTCGGCATCACGCTGATGAAGACCAAGCCCGTCGGGACCTACTATTTGCTGAAGTCGAGGATCGAGCAGCTGGAGAAAGAGGGGAAAGAGGTCGATCCCCTGTACAGGGAGGGTCTGGCCCGGTACAAAGATAAGGTGGATAGAGCGGAGGAGTTCGTCAAGAAATATAACCTCCAGAACCCCGAGGAAATCAAGGAGGCGGCCCTCCGCTTTGCCCTCAGCAACCCCGATGTTCACGCGGTCTGCTGCTCGGCCAAGACCTACGCCGAAGCCGAACAATTCCTTCGCCAGTCGGGGTCAAGGCTGAGCGAAAAAGACGCCGCAACTCTCGCCCGATACGGAGAGGCCTGCGGCGCGCTCTACTGCCGGCATGCCTGCGGCTTGTGCGAACCCGAATGTCCGCGCGGCGTGCCGGTCAACACCATCATGCGCTACCACCACTATTTCGCCGCCCAGGGCCGCGAAAAGGAGGCCATGCTCAAGTACGCCCGGATCCCGGGCGGGCGGGCGGAGTCATGCGGGAGCTGCCCCGGTCTCTGCGAAAGGGCCTGCCCCTTCGGCGTCCCGATCCAGGGAATGCTCCTGCTAGCCCATGATCAGCTGACGCTGGCCTAGAAAAAGGAGCAAAAGATGAAAAAGAAATTCCTCCTTATCGTGCTGTCTTTGTCCGTCTTTGGAATGATTGAACTTGCGGCCATGTCCTGGCAAACGGCCGTGATCCTTACCCCCGCGCCCGGAGCGGCGCCCCGCATCAACGGAGCACGCGTGGTGGGCGTCCGAGCCCGCTCTCCTTTTCTCTTCCGGATCCCGGCCACGGGCGAGCGGCCGATGGCCTTCGGCTGCGAGAACCTCCCGGCCGGGCTGACCATCGACCCATCGACGGGAATCATCACGGGCGCAATCCTGGAGTGGGGTTCTTATTCCGTCATGCTCAGGGCATCCAATTCTAAGGGCACAGCCGCGCGGGAGCTCAAAATCGTCTGCGGCGACACTCTGGCTCTCACGCCGCATATGGGCTGGAATAGCTGGTACGTTTGGGAGAACCATGTCACGGACGAGATCATGCGGGCCGCGGCCGACGCCATGGTCTCGAGCGGAATGGCCGACCACGGCTACATGTACGTCAACATCGACGACTGCTGGCCGGTCAAGCCAGGAGCCACCGACTCCACGCTCCAGGGCGAGCCGCGCGACCAGTCCGGCAAGGTCAATTCCAATCCTCGCTTTCCCGATATGAGAGCGCTCACCGATTACATCCACGCCAAGGGCCTCAAGGCCGGCATCTACACTTCGCCCGGTCCCACGACCTGCGCCGACCACATAGGGGCCTGGCAGCACGAGGCCGTGGATGTCGAACGCTTCGTCGAGTGGGGTTTCGACTTCCTCAAATACGACTGGTGTTCCTATGGACAGATCGCCAAGGACAAGAGCCGGGAAGAGTACCAGAAGCCTTACCGTGTGATCAGTGAGATCCTTCGCCGGCAGCCCCGGGACATCGTCCTCAACCTCTGCCAGTACGGCATGGGAGAAGTTTGGGAGTGGGGAAAGGAGGTCGGCGGCAACAGCTGGCGCACCGCCGGCGACCTCGGCGGATCCTTCGAAAAAATCGGCCTGGCCCTGTTCCGCGACGGGTTCGACCTCTACGCCGAAAAAGATCTCCATCGATTTGGAGGCCCGGGCGGTTGGAACGATCCGGACTACCTTCTCCTCGGCTACCTGAGCAACTGGAAGGGCCAGACGGTGCCCACGCCGCTCACGCCTAACGAGCAGTATTCCCACGTCTCCCTCTGGTGTCTGCTGGCAGCGCCGCTCATCTTCAGCGGCGACATCACGAGGCTGGACGACTTCACCCTAAACCTTCTCACCAACGACGAGGTCATCGAAGTGGACCAAGACCCGCTGGGAGGGCCGGGGAGGCGCGTAGCCAAGGACGGCAGCCTCGAGGTCTGGTCAAGGCCGATGGAGGACGGGTCGCTGGCCGTGGGGCTTTTCAATCGGGGCGAGGGGATAAGGGTCATCGAAGCGAAGTGGGAAGACCTCGGAATCCGGGGCCCCCAGAAAGTCAGGGATCTGTGGCGGCAGCGCGATGTCGGAGTCTTCGAAGGCAAGTTCGAGGCGCTCGTCGCCCCCCACGGCGTCGTCCTCGTCCGCCTGCGGCCTGACTCCTGATCGAATGCCAAAGGGAAGGAAGGAGGGCATGCGTCGGCTTATGGCCGTAGCTTTAATCGTCGTCCCGGTCCTCGCCGGCATGGACATTCGCGCTCACTCGACAGGCGTTAGAGACAGACAGGGACCGGTCTCCCCAGCTTCCACCCGAATGAGCCCCTTGAGCCTCTCCTCGCCGGATGCATCTCTCCGCCGCAGCTTCGACTGGGCGAAAGAGCAAGCCCTTGCCTATGTTTTCAAGGGCGACCCGGTGGGCGACTGGTACGAAGCGGCTCTCCCCAAACGCGAAGCCTTCTGCATGCGCGACGTCTCGCACCAGGCGATGGGAGCGCAGGCCCTGGGGTTGGAAGCGCTAACCCTGAACATGCTCCGAAAATTCGCCGCCAACATCTCCGAAGCGAAGGATTGGTGCACTTACTGGGAGATCAACCGTCATGACCGCCCCGCCCCCGTAGATTACCGCAACGATAAGGAGTTCTGGTACAACCTGCCCGCCAACTTTGATCTGCTGGACTGCTGCTACCGGATGTACACTTGGACCGGCGACAAGACATACCTTGACGATCCGGTCTTTACCAACTTCTATGCGCGGACCGTGACGGATTATGTCAAACGCTGGGCTCTCGGGCCGGATGAGGTCCTTACACGCGAGCGTTTTCTGAACCGGCCCAGCTTCGACCCCGAAGACCCCTATCAGTCCTGCCGCGGTATCCCGAGTTATGACGAGGAAGAGCCCGGCCGAACGCGGCTGGGAATCGACCTTCTCGCTCTGCAGGCGGCGGCCTATCGGTCCTATTCCAAGATGATGAGCATGAGGGGGGAGGCCCTCCTTGCCGCCGAATTTCAAAAGATGTCGGAAGCGACCAGTCGTTTGCTCGAACAGACCTTCTGGGAAGACGAGAAGAGCTGTTTCAACACCCTCCTTCTCACAGACGGCCGGTATTCCGGCCGCAGCGGAATGGAGGTCTACGCCCTCTACGCTGAGTCCGTGAGCTCGGTGGACAAAATCCTAAAAACGCTTCGTTCACTCCTCGCCGGGCCGCCTCCCAACATCGAGATCCGGTCCCATTACCCCGAGGTCTTCTTCCGCTACGGGGCTCATCGGGAGGCGTATGATCTGATCCTCGAATTGAGCTCTGCCCAGACGCCGCGGCGCGAGTACCCGGAAGTCTCCTTCGCCCTGATCGGGGCTCTGGTAAACGGATTCATGGGCATCCAGCCTGAGGCTTCAACCGGAGGCGTATCCACGCTTTCCCGGTTGACCGAGAAGACCCCCTGGGCTGAGATTTCCCCAGTGCCTGTTTTGAGAAACTCCATCCGCGTCCGCCACACCGGCCGGGAAGAGACCCGTTTCACGAACCTGACCGGCCCCCCTCTCATCTGGATAGCCAAGTTCTACGGGGAAGGAACCGATCTCTTTGTCGATGGTAAGAGAGCGCCGGCAAGCCGTTCCGCGGACCTGGCGGGAAAGCCGGTCCAGTCGACACGGCTCAAAGTCGAGGCCGGAAGAACATTGACAGTGCGGCTGACGCCCGCGGCACGCTGATTCTGGCCCTAGTCCTATTGTGTACTTCCCTTTATTTCGGTATATTGAGAAATCATGGACTGGGAAACACTGGCCAGAGAACTTTCGGTCTCAACACCATCGAAAATCGTCCTGCTCGTGCTTGACGGCCTCGGGGATCTCCCCGTCGACGGAAAGACGGCGCTGGAGAAGGCACGGACTCCCCACCTCGACCGCCTGGCGGCCAAAGGGGCCTGCGGACTGACCGACCCTGTCTTCCGCGGCATAACTCCAGGGAGTGGTCCCTCTCATCTCGCCCTCTTCGGCTATGACCCGCTGCGGTACCAGCTCGGCCGCGGCATCCTGGAGGCGCTCGGCTCGGGGGTTGAGGTGGGCCCGAACGACCTGGTGGCTCGTGGCAACTACGCCACCCTTAAGGACGGCTTGGTCGTCGACCGCCGGGCCGGCCGCATCCCGACCTCCGAGAACGAGAAGCTCTGCCGCCGGGTGAACGATGCCCTCCAGCCGCCTCCGGGACTCCGGGTGGCGCTCTTCCCGGGCAAAGAACATCGCTTCGTGGTGAGGTTCAGCGGCGAAGGCCTGAGCGACGCCCTGTCCGACGCAGACCCGCAAAAGGACCACAAACCTCGGGCCTATGCCAAACCGCTCTCCCCCGAGGCCAAGAAAACGGCCGACATCGTCAACAGCTTCCTCGACGACGTGACCAGGATCCTCAGCGACCTCACCGTCGCCAACACGGTCCTGCTCCGCGGCTTCTCCAAGTTCCCGGCTATACCGAGCATGCCCGATCTCTATAGGCTCAAACCGGCGGCTGTGGCCAATTACCCGATGTACAAAGGGCTGGCCAGGCTCCTTGGCATGAATGTCCTGGAGGTCGGAGCCGATACCGGAGACCTGTTCGACGCCCTAGAGGCCGGCTTTAAAGACCACGATTTCTTCTACGTCCACTACAAAAAGACCGACGCCGCCGGCGAGGACGGGAATTTCCCGGCCAAAGTCAAGGCGATCGAAGAGGTCGATTCATTCCTGCCTCGGATCGAAGCCCTCGGGCCCGACGTGCTCGCGGTCACGGCCGACCACTCCACCCCCTGCCTGCTCAAGTCCCACTCCTGGCATCCCAACCCGTTCCTACTAGTCGCCAAGTCGGCTTTGCCCGACGACGTGGCCGAATTCTCGGAGAGGGCCTGCAGCCACGGCTTCCTCGGCCGGTTCCCCGCCCTCCAGGCAATGCCCTTGCTGCTGGCCCACGCCGGTAAGCTCCAGAAATACGGGGCCTGAGCGTGGGGCCTGGGTTGCGCATATCTTATTGATCTTATATTATAAGTAGGAATTGGCCAGACCAACCCGGATCGCGAATCGACTGAGCGCTCTCCTCATCCTTGCCTCATCCCTGTTCCTGCTGACCCCCTCTCCTGCGGCGCAGCCCTCGACCGTCGAGGTCTATAACCTCCGCTCTTATACGCATCCGACCCACACCCGGATCGTCGTCGACATCGGGAAGCTCAGGGAGTTCTCCTCGTCTGAACTCAAGGACCCCGACCGTATTTTCGTCGATATCTACCAGGCCCGCCTGAATCCCATCCTGCTGGGCAAGACCTACGTCGCCCGGTGCGATTACATCAAAGAGGTCCGGATCGCCCAGAAGAACACCACGACCGTCCGGGTGGTCGCCGAACTTGACCTGGCCAAAGTAGAACGCTACCAGGTCTTTCCCCTCTTCGACCCCTTCCGAGTCGTCATCGACATCTTTCCCAAGGAAACAGCTGCGGCGCCGCCAGTCACTCCACCCGGCCAGGAGACGCCGGCCGTTCCAGCGGAAAAGCCGGCCAAGCTTCCGGAGCCAACGGCTGACGGATACAGCATGGCCCGGCAGCTCGGCCTCGGAATCCAGAGGGTCGTCCTCGACCCGGGTCACGGAGGCGAGGACCCGGGCGCGATCGGCAAGAAGGGCCAGAAGGAGAAGGACGTCGTCCTCGCCGTCGCCTCGGAGCTACGAACCCTCCTGGCCGCCAAAGGGCTGGAGGTGATCATGACGCGGGAATCGGACATCTACATCCCGCTCGAGAACCGGCCGGTCATCGCCAACCAGCAGAAGGCCGACCTGTTCATCTCCATCCACGCCAACGCCAACCGCAACCGGAAACGCCGGGGCGTCCAGGCGTTCTACCTCAATTTCAGCCCCGACCCCCAGGTTAACGAGATCGCCGCCCTGGAGAACGCCACTTCCACCAAGAGGATCGGCGAGATGCAGGACACCCTCAAGAAGATCGTCCAGAACAGCAAGATCCTGGAATCCCGCGACCTGGCTTATAAGATTCACGGGAATCTGGTAAAATTGTTATCTCAACATTATTCCGCCGTGGAAAGCCTGGGCGTGCGGGGCGGGCCCTTCTGGGTGCTCATCGGCGGCGAGATGCCCTCGGTCCTGATTGAAATCTCGCACCTGAGCAACACCCAGGAAGAGGAAAGGCTCAAGAGCCCCGCCTACCAGAGGCAGGTGGCCCTGGGCATCTACGAAGGCATCCTGGAATACATGCGCTCGTTGGGCAAAGGATAGAATGATGAATAGACGCGATTTCATGAAAGACCTGGCTCTCGGGAGTGTCGTCCTGCGCTACGGCCCATCGCTCCTGGCCCAGGCCAAACCCAACCCTGACATGGCCATGGTCACGGGCGAATCACCGGCCGCCATCACCAAGGAGGCGCTGGCGGCGCTCGGCGGGATGAAGCGCTTCATCTCCAAGGGCGACAAGGTCATGATCAAGCCGAACATCGGCTGGGACCGGACGCCCGAGCTGGCGGCCACGACCAATCCCGAGGTCATCAAGACTCTGGTCGAGCTCTCGTTCGAAGCCGGGGCCAAGGAAGTCACGGTCATGGATAACACCACCAACCAGGCCCAGCGCTGCTACGCCCGCTCCGGGATCGCCGAAGCGGCCAAGGCGGCCGGGGCCAAGGTTCCGTTCGTCAACGAGTACCGCCTGAAGAAAATGGCCCTCAAGGGCGAGTGGCTCAAGGATTGGGAGGTGTTCACCGATTTCGTCGAGGCGGACAAGCTCATCAACGTCCCTATCGCCAAGCACCACAGCCTGTGCCGGCTGACGATCGGGATGAAAAACTGGCTGGGTGCCATCGGCGGCGCCCGCAACCAGCTCCACCAGAAACTCGACGAGGGCATGGTGGACCTGGCCGCTTTTTTCAAGCCCCAGCTCACTGTTCTCGACGCCTACAGGATCCTGACCCGAAATGGACCCCAGGGCGGGCGGACCTCTGACGTCAAGCTCCAGAAGACGGTGGTGGCCAGCATCGACCCGGTGGCCGCGGACACGGTCGGCGCGGGCTTTTTCGAGATCCGGCCCGAGGAGCTGGCCTATCTCGGGATCGCTCAGAAGCGTGGGCTCGGGCAGACCAACCTGGAGAAGCTGACGATTGAAAAAAGAACGGTCTAAGAAATACCGAGCGCTTCAATTTTTAAGGATCGTCAGTCAGGCCCTTTTCTTCGGCCTCTTCCTCTATCTCCTGTTCAAGACCCATTTCACCGGCCAGGACTACATCAGCCGGGTGGAGGTCTTCTTCCACTTCGACCCGCTGCTGGCCATCGCCACGGCCATCGCCTCAAGGGTCCTGTTCGCCTCGTTTATCCTGGCCGCCGCGACACTCATCGTCACCCTGGTCGCCGGAAGGTACGTCTGCGGCTGGGTTTGCCCGCTGGGCTCGGTCCATCAGTTCTTCTCGTTCGTTTTCAAGAAGGCCAAGCTCTTGAAGCCGCGAAAAGAAGAGAAGAGCGCAGGGCGACTGGCCTGGAAATATTACGTCCTGGTCGCCGTGCTCGTCGGCAGCCTCTTTACAGTCGATCTTGTAGGAATTGCCGACCCGCTCTCGTTCCTCTACCGCTCCTTCGCCACCGGTATTATCCCCTGGTTCGCCCGCGCCGGGGCGGCTGTCACCGGACTCCTTTACGGGCTCAAGCTCTCTTCGGTGGGAGACGCCGCCGCCCAATTCTTCGGCACGCTGTCCCTCAACCAGATATTCCAGCAGGGATTCCTGCTCAGTTTACTGTTCCTCGGCGTCGTCCTCCTCAACATCTCCAAAGAGAGGTTCTGGTGCCGCTATCTCTGCCCGGCCGGGGCTCTCCTCGGCCTCGTCTCCCGCTGGAACGTGGTCAAGGTCCGGGTCGACATGGACAAGTGCATCAAGTGCAACCTCTGCACTCTCCATTGCCAAACTCAGGCCAATCCCTATCCGAATGAGCAGTGGCGGAGCTCAGAGTGTATCTACTGCTACACTTGCGCGTCCATCTGTCCGACCAAGGCCGTCTATTTCCCGGTGAAGGGGACCCCCGAGAAAATCGCCTCCGTCAACCTCTCGCGGCGCCGCCTGATCTTTACTTCGGCGCTTGCCGTCGTCGCCGCTCCGTTCTTCAAGATCACTCCGGCCGGAAAGCGGGCCGCGGCCAAGCTCATCCGGCCGCCGGGTGCGCTCCCCGAGCCGAAATTCCTCACGAAGTGCGTCAAATGCAGCGAATGCATGAAGGCCTGTCCGACCAACGCTCTGCAGCCGGCGCTCGACGAAGCCGGCCCGGAAGGGATCTGGACGCCGGTGCTCAAGCCCCGGATCGGCTATTGTGAGTACTACTGCTCGCTCTGCACCCAGGTCTGTCCGAGCGGAGCGATCAAGGAGCTGACCATCGAGGAAAAAATCAAGGTCAAGATCGGGTCGGCCTGGATCAACAAGAATCGCTGCATCCCCTACGCCCTCGGACGTCCCTGTATCGTCTGCGAGGAGCACTGCCCGACATCGCCCAAGGCGATCAAGTTCGTCATGGTCGAAACGAAGCTTCCGGACGGAACGACGGCGACCCAGAAGGCGCCGGTCATCGACCTCGACCTCTGCATCGGCTGCGGAATCTGTGAGAACAAGTGCCCGGTCATGGACGACCCGGCGATCTACTGCACCAGCGTCGGCGAGGACCGGTCCGAAAAGAACCGTCTCCTCCTCGAAACCATCCAGCCGACCACTCTTGCCGAAGAGCCGAAAGACCCCTATAAATAGAGATCCTCGCTTCTACCTGCTTTGATCGGTTCCCATTATGCCCCGACGCAGTCGGGAGAATTTTGACATCTTCCCTGCGGTTGCATATAAATGGGGATGCTCTTTGAGATCGCCGAAAAAGGAGGCGTTATGGCCATGTCGCGAAAAAACTTCCTGAAAATGCTGGGGCTCGGGTTCCTATCGACGGGCGCGGGGAAAGGGCTCTCACAGCCTTCATCGCCTCTCGAAAAAGCCAAGGCAGAAGCCTCGAAGCTCAAGATCACCGGAGTCGATATCTATGCCTTTGATATCCCGCTCAAAGAGCCGTTTAAGATCTCGATCGGGACGGTCTACGCAGCCAACGACGTCCTCGTCATGATCCAGACCGACGCCGGGATCGTCGGGCTCGGAGAGGCCTGCCCGTTCGCCCCGATCACGGGAGAGACCCAGGAGACTAACCTGGCCGCCGCCAAGGGACTGCGTGAGACCGTCCTCGGCAAGAACCCGCTGGCCATCGAGAGTCTCGTTCACGGATTCGGTCCCTTCCTCCACTCCAACCCGAGTGCTGCGGCGGCCTTCGACACGGCCCTCTACGACATCCTGGGGAAGGTCGCCGGCCTGCCTCTCTATCGGCTCTTCGGCGGCGATAAGCCTTCCTTCGGCACGGATATCACGACCGACCTCGACGAGCCCGAAAAGATGGCCGCCAAGGCCAGAGAGTTTATCGGCCGCGGTTTCGACACGATCAAAATCAAGGTCGGCCAGGGCCAGGAGATCGACCTGCGGCGCCTCGAGGCCATCCGGGACGCCATCGGCTATGAGCGCCACATCCGGATCGACGCCAACCAGGGCTGGACTCCGCCCCTGGCCATCGATACGCTGAAGAAGATGGAGAAATTCCAGGTCCAGTTCGTCGAGCAGCCCGTCCTCGCTTCGGATGTGGACGGGCTAAAGGCTGTCCACGCCTCAAGTCCCATCCCCGTGATGGCCGACGAGGCGGTTTTCTTGCCTGCGGATGCCCTCAAGCTCATCAAAGCCGACGCCTGCGCCTACTTCAACATCAAGCTGATGAAGGCGGGGGGGCTCCTCAACATGGTCAAGATCGCCCACCTCGCCGACGCCGCCAACATGCTCTGCATGGTCGGGTGCATGATCGAGTCTAGGCTCGGCCTGACGGCCGCAGCCCAGGTGGTCGCCTCGAACCGCAACATCGTCTTCGCCGACCTGGACGGACACAATTCTCACACCATCGACCCGGTCGTCGGCGGTATGCTCTTCGAGAAGGGGCAGGTCACGGTCCCAGAGCTTCCCGGCATCGGGGCGGACGTGGACCCGGCGTTCTTGAAAAAACTCAAGAAGATATAGCCGGCTCAGACCAGCTTCTTCAGCTCCTCGAGCAGCTGGTCGATTTGGGCGTCGGTGTGTGTAGAAAAAATCGAAGCCCGCAACACCCCGCCGCTCGGCGCGCCAACGTACTTGAGGTAGGCGACGGCGATCCCCCGGTCCAAAAGCTCCTTCTGCACCTTCTTCATCTCGTCGGCCGACTTGAGCGTCCAGGTAACGATGGGCATGGGGGAATCGCCGACGTCGAACCCGAGCTGGCGCATTCCCTTCTTCGTCCGAGCGACGTTGTGGCGCAGCTTCTCCCGCCATTCGGGGTGGCTCTGGACGAGCTCGATCCCCTTGGCCGAGGCGGCGGCGATCGGCGTCGGAGTCGGGCTCGCCCCGCTGTAGGCCCCGACTGTCTGCTTGATCTTCTGGATGAACGCCGCCGACGCCGGGATGAACCCGCCGTGGCCTCCGAAGGCCTTGCTCAGCGTCCCGCTCATGATGAGTTTATCGCCCGGCTTCAGCCCGAAATACTCGCAGGTGCCGTGGCCGTTCGCTCCAAGCACGCCGACAGCGTGGGCGTCGTCGAGACACAAGATTCCGTCATACGGCTCGAGCTCCTTGATAATCTCGGGCACGGGCGCGATGACACCGAACGTCGGAAACACGCCGTCTGTAATGACGAGGGGCCGCTGGCCCGCCTTGAGTTCGGACTTGAGCTTTGACCTCAAATCGGAGGGATCCCGGTGCTTGAAGAAGACGATCGGTTTCCGGGTCGAATTGATCCCGTCCTTGATGCTGAAGTGGGCGGTTTCGTCGACAAAGGCCAGGTCGAACTGATCGGCCAAGCCCTGAGCCATCATCAGCCCGTTGAAGTATCCGCTGACGTAGTAGAGCGCTTCCTCGGTCCCGAAGTAGCCGGCAAGCTTCCTCTCGGCGTCGAGGAGAACGGGGTTGTTGCCGAAGCCGGAGCGGGTCGTGGCGCTGTGCATGCCGTATTTATTGAAGGCCTCGATTCCCGTCCGGATCATTTGGGCATTGCCATGGAGCGCGAAGTACCCGGTGCCGCCGAAATAGATGTACTTGCGGCCGTTGATGACCGTCTCGGCGCCGGGCGCGCTGTCCATGATGAAGGGCACAGTCTGGCCGGCGGGAATCTGTTCCGGTTCAAGGCCCAGCTCCTCGGCGAAGGCGCGCAGGCTGTAATGGGCGAATAAGAGGCCAAGGGTTGAATTTCTCAAGAAGGCTCTTCTCGTCGTCATCGTCTCTCCTATCTTCACGGGATCGGCTATAAGCTATGCCGATTATCCGGAGTTGTCAAACCAACCGCCTCCGCCCGTTTTTTGCGTTTGGCCTGGATTTCACATATATTAATTTTTTGCGGCGCAAGCACAGATGAAAGAGCTCATCCGGAAGTCCAGACCGGCCTTCGCCATCCTCTTGGCGGTCTATGTCCTCGGCTATTCGGCCGGATACCTCGCCGGCAGACTCAACTGGACAGATACAAAATCCCTCCAGGAATCCCGGGTCTTCGGGTTCTCGCACAACCTGGAATACAAGGTTCCCGGTTATTCCCAACTGCTCAAGGGGTATAAAAAGTGGCACGACAACTGCCGCCTCGGCTATCTCTTCCAGAAGAATGCCTGGGGGCTGGGGACGCTCTTTTTTATCAACAATTTCTTTGTCGCCAACCTGACCATGGTGGTTCGCGCCCTGTTCGTTTTGCCCGTCGTCCTCACGGTGTTTGGAAAATTCTTCCAAGGAGTGGTGTTCGCGCAAGCGCCTGCGCCCGGACGGATGTTCAGCATTTTCCTGCTCGAGTTCGGGGGCTATTTCCTGACGATCGGCGCGACGCTCAGTCTGGTTTTCTGGACGCTTCTCCCGCGGCGCTTCCGGTTCGCAAGCCGGGAAGCGGGTTTCTTTTCGGGTCTGAAACTCTTGGGGTTTGCCTATATTCTTTCCGGCCTCTCGATTCTTCTGGGCAGCGTTCTCGAGACCCGCTTCATTCTGCGTTTTTTCAGCGGAGGATAGCTCAATCTAAAAGGAGTAACTATGAAAAAAACAGCTCTCTTCGCCCTGGTCGCCCTGACCTTCGCTTTTTCCATTCAAGGGTGCGCGCCCAAACCTAAGCCCCTGGCTGTGCCGCGAACACAGCCTCTCTTTTTCGGCCTACACGTTCTCATCGAAAGCAAGCCGGCGGCAGAGGCGCTCATCACCGAGCTTCCAGGGTTGGCCAAAGCCGGCATAAATCTGTTGATCTTCGAAGTGGACTACAACTATGAATATGTCTCCCATCCCGAGCTCCGGGGCGAGGACCCGATCACCCGGGAGACGGTTAAGAAAGTCGTCGCTATGTGCCGTGAGTACAAAATCCGGCTGATCCCGGAATTCCAGTCCCTGGGCCACCAATCCTGGGCGGAAAAGACCTACCCGCTCCTCGTCAAGTACCCGCACCTCGACGAATCTCCGGGCAAATACGCCGGGAACAAGGGCCAGGACCCATGGGGGACGGACTTCTACTGCCGGAGCTGGTGCCCGCTCCATCCGGACGTCAACCCCATCATCTTCGCCCTCTATGACGAGATCCTCGAGGTCTTCGAGGCCGACGCCCTGCACGTCGGAATGGACGAGGTCTTTATCATCGCCGACGCCGATTGTCCGCGCTGCGCCGGGAAGCCCACAGCGGAGCTCTTCGCCCGGGCGGTCAACGACGCCTACGACCACATCGTCAAGAAAAGGGGCAAGGAGATGCTGATGTGGGCAGACCGTTTTCTCGACGGCAAGGCCACGGGCTACGGCCCCTGGGAAGCGTCCGAGAACGGGACCCACCCGGCCATCGACATGATCCCCAAGGATATCATCATGTGCGACTGGCACTATGAACGGATGAAATCTTATCCCTCCATACCAATCTTCCTGAACAAGGGATTCCGAGTCCTGCCGACGAGCTTCCGCGATGTCAACCAAACAAAGAAGCTGATTGATTTTTCGCTGGCCTTCCCCTCGGAGCGCATGCTCGGCCACCTCTGCACGATCTGGAATGCCCCGGAAGCGGGCAAAACCGCGAAGTGGCCTCCGCTCCTCGCCGCCGCCAAGAAGCTCCGGAAGATCAAGCCATAGCCGGACGAGATGCGGCGTATCCGGGCCAACCTCCTGAAGATCTACGCCTACAAGTTCTTCAGCGAGTTTTACCTGATCGTCCCCGTTCTCATACCTTATTATGTATCTCACGGTCTGAATTCGACCCAGGTCTTCACCATCCAGGCGACCTACGCCCTGGCCATCCTTCTTCTCGAGATACCCTCGGGTTACCTGGCCGACGTCATCGGCCGCCGGCCGACCCTCATTCTCGGCGCCGCGTTCTTGCCGCTGGGACTTGCGGTCTACGCCTTCACCGACCGTTTTCTTACCTTTGTCTTGGCGGAGGCGTTCATTGCTGTAGCCAACAGCATGCGGTCGGGTTGCGAATCGGCCCTCATCTACGACACGCTCCTCGAGCTCAGGGAAGCGGAGTACTACAAGAGATATGAAGGCCGGGCGTTTTTGTTCACCAGAGTCGGGACCGCCGCTTCGGCCGTGCTGGGAGGGGCCGCCGCGCTCGCCTTCCTGCGCCTCCCCTTTTTAATCAACATTGCGACGAGCGCGCTCCTGCTGCCGCTGGCCCTGTCGCTTGTCGAACCGCAGAGGACGAAACGGCTCGCCCGGAACCCTTTCCTGGACATCCTGCGGATCACCCGTTTCAGCCTGGTCCACGGCGAGATCCGGCATCTTATCTTTTATGCTGCTCTCATCGGCAGCACGAGCATCATCGCTATCTGGGCTTCGTTTCTGTATTACGAATCCCTGGGGATCAGCGTGGGGTTGTTCGGTGTCATCTTCGCGGTCTTCCAGCTCGCCAGCGCTTTCGGGTCGAGCCGGGCGCACGCGATCGAGAAAGCGATCGGGATGCGCAAGGCCCTCACGCTTCCGCTTCTCATCGGAGCGATCTTTGTACTGGCCGGACTCGTCCGGTCGGTGGCGGTGATCCGGTTCATCATCCTCTATTCATTCCTCTGGGGGCTGTCCACTCCGCTCTTCCTGGACCTGATCAACCGCCGGATCGGCTCGGATATCCGGGCAACGGTGCTTTCTGTCGCCATGATGGCCGGAAGCCTGGCTTACGTAGTCCTGGCGCCACTCTTTGGAAGGTTCGTAGACGCAAGCTCGCTGGGAAGAGCGTTCATTGTCCTGGGCGCCGGCTTTCTGGCGGGGATGACCTTGGTGCTAGTCTCCTTATCGAGGCACCATCCCGGTGTTTTTGACACTAAAGGCAATGACCGGAGGGCGGCTGGAGACATCCCGGCACTCTCATGCCGTTCTTGATATCTTTTTGCGTCGTGATTTATACTTTCCTTCGATGATTGATGGGAAAGTCGAGCCAAAGACGCCCAGTCAGCTAGCGCAGCCCAAAACCAATTTCCTATTCCCCCATTCCCTATTCTATTTTGAAAACGAGTTTTCTTGCCTGTTCGAGAAATTGATGCGCTGCATCCAAGAGCCTTTGACAACCCCTCTTTGACCAGCGACCGTAATAATCGGCATCCTCTCTCAAGCTCTTGGCTTCCTTGAGTCCATCCAGCAGGCATTTTGAGAACTGTTGACTGTCTACGAATAAAGCCTGGATCGCGGCAATAAGGCAAAAATGGCTGTGTTCACGCAAATTTCTCGAATAAAGCAAAGCCCGAGCCGAATGAAACATTGAATAATAGAGCTGGATAGACGCCCATTTATGATCGCCGTCCAAAAATGTCTTCTCGGCTCTCTCCAGATCTGATGCCGCCGATTCGATTTCTTTTCGAGCGAGAGACCTTCCCCTGGAAAATGGCCTGATCTTCCCCTTTTTTAAGCACTCTTCATAATCAAGGTTTAGTTTTGCTCTTCCCACAGGACGATTCCCTTTTCGATTTCTTCGAAAAACACCTTTTCTCTTTCCCTGAAATCAGGCCATTCCGCGGGCGCCAGGATAATCGGCCGTATTTTTCTTTCTGTTTTAAATGACGCTAAGAACTCTCCGATAGTCTCAGAATCCTTGGACAGGATGAACAGGTCTATGTCACTTGAAGCTGTGTCCTCACCGCGGCTGGCGCTGCCGAAAAGGACTATTCTCACTGAGAGCGGCTGTATATTGAGAATAAACGGTTCGAGAAGCATGATGTTCATCAAGACTTTGAATTGTTTGACGATGGGATTTTCGTAATTTAAAGAGTAAATGTGGAATCGGCCTTTTTCTGTTTTGATGACGAGTCGTTCTCTCATCAGATCCTGAAGCGCCAGATAAGCGCCAGCCCTGCTGACCGATACCGCAGTCTGAATTTCGCTGCTCAGAAATTCTTGGCCCGGGTTTCTTGCTAAAAAAGAAAGGACTTTTAGTGAGTTTGTTGATCCAAAAATTCTCTCCAGAGGTTTTTTTCTCATGGGAGCATTATGTCTAATAAATTAATCAACTGTATAATATATTAGACACTAAAAAACGTCAAGTGATTCTATTCCCGGACTTCAGCCGGCTTTCCTTTCCCGGAAACGCGCAACTATAAGAAAGCCTTCTTATAGAAATTGCTAAAGACCCAGGCAACGCCGGTCCAGACGAACTAGAGGTTAAACTGAGGGGTAATTCGAGCCAAAGATGCCCGCACTGCAGGCGCGGCATAAAACGAGATTCTCACAAGCCCAAGAGCCTTATAAGCTCGACGGCTTCCTAACCGCGCAGCTTCTTGAGCTCTTCTTTGAGCGGGGGGATGACCTGAAAGAGGTCGCCGACGACCCCGAAATCCGCCACCTTGAAGATCGGGGCGTCCGGATCCTTGTTCACGGCCACGATCACCTTGGAGGAGGACATCCCGGCAAGGTGCTGGATGGCGCCCGAGATGCCGAAGGCCAGGTAGAGGTTGGGGGAAATGGTCTTCCCGGTTTGGCCGACCTGGTGCTGGTGGCCGATCCAGCCGGAGTCCACGGCCGACCGGGAAGCGCCCACGGTCGAGCGTGGGATGAGGGCGGAGATCTCCCGTAGGAGGCCGAAATTCTCCGGCCCCTTCATGCCGCGGCCCCCGGAGATGACGACGTCGGCCTCGGTCACATCAATCTCTCCGCCGCTTTCCTGGAGGATCTCAGTGACCTGGGCCCTGGACGCAGCCGCCGGGATATCGACAGCTTCGCGGATGACTTCTCCGCCCGCGGCCGCCGGGGCGAGGGGAAAGACGTTGGGCCGGAGGGAAGCGACCTGGGGCGAGGACGTCAGCCGGAAGGTCAGTAGCGCCTTGCCGGCGAAGATCGGCCGAGTAAAATCGAGCTCTCCGTCCCGGACAGCAACACTAGTGCAGTCGGAGGCCAGCCCCACACCCAAGCGGGCGGCCAGCCGCGGGGCGAGGTCCTTGCCCATCGCCGTGGCGGAAAAGAAAACCGCCGCCGGGGAGAGCTTCTTCACCAGGCCGGCCAGGGCGGCCGCGTAGTCCTGGGTCGAATACCGGTCGAGCGAGGCACTCTCCAGCAGGTACACCTTGGAGGCGCCGTAGGAGGGCAGTTCAGCGGCCAACCCTTCCATTCCCGTCCCCACAAGAACGGCGGCCGCCTCGGTTCCGAGCTCGGCGGCTTTTCGCCGGGCCTCAGACAGCGCCTCGAGCGAGGACTTCTTTATCTTTTTCTCTCTGGTCTCGATGTAAGTCAGGATCATGGTCCGCCTCCTCAGATGATCTTGGCTTCGGCGTGGAGGTACTCGACGAGCTGCCGGGCGGTTTCTTCCGCAGTCCCCGTCACCACGCGTCCCGCCTGCCTGGCCGGAGGCTGGTCCATCTTGATGATCACCACCCGGGGCGCCACTTCGTCGGGCTTAAGCCCGAGTTCTTCGATCGAAACAATCGGAATTTCCTTCTTTTTGGCCATCATGATGCCCTTGAGCGTCTCATAGCGCGGCTCGTTGAGCCCTTTCTGGGCGCTGACCACCGCCGGGAGCGTCAGGGACACTTTTTCCTGGGCCCCCTCGATCTCGCGAAGAGCGGTGGCCGTCTCACCCTCAACCTCGAGCTTCACAACGACGTTGGCCTGGCCGATCCCCAGGAATTCGGCGACCATCGCGGGCACTTGGGAATTGTCGGCCCCGACCGACTGCTTGCCGAAGAGCAGGAGCCGGGCGTCGGGGTATTTGGCCTGGACGAAGCGGGCGATGATCCGCGCCGTCCGCAGACCGTCATAAGTCTCCGGCAGCGGGTCCTTGATGAGGACGGCCTCGTCCGCTCCCATGGCCAGGCATTTCCTGAGGATGACTAGCGACTCGTCCCGGCCCACGGTCACGGCCACGACCTTCCCTCCCTTGGCCCCTTTGATCCGGAGGGCTTCTTCCACGGCGTATTCATCATAAGGGCTGAGGATGAAATTCAGCCCCTCTTCGACGACGGAATTGGTTTCCTGGTTGATCCTGATCTTCGATTCCGTGTCGGGAACCCGCTTGACTAAAACCAGGATGTCCATTGTCCCCTCCTCTGGGAAATTCTCTTGGCCCTCACCTCAGTCCTCTCCGAATGGGAGGAAGCAGAAGGAGGGAATCGCCGCCAGACCCTCTAGGTTTTTTCCTCATACCGCTTCAGGATGAGACAGCCGTTGGTCCCGCCGAACCCGAAAGAGTTGCTCAGGGCATAGCGGATCTCCGCCGGTCGGGCCGCGTTCGGAACATAATCCAGGTCGCACTCCGGGTCCGGGTGCTCGTAGTTGATGGTCGGGGTCATCACCTTGTTGGCCAGGCAGAGCGCAGCGATGCCGGCCTCAAGGGCTCCGGCCGCGCCCAAAAGGTGCCCGGTCATGGACTTGGTCGAGCTCACGCCGATGCGGCGGGCGTGCTCGCCGAAGACTGCCTTGATGGCCAGCGTTTCGATTTTGTCGTTATAGGGGGTACTCGTTCCGTGGGCATTGATGTAGCCGACCTCGGTCGGGTAGATACCCGCGTCCGCCAGGGCGCGCCGCATCACACCCTTGGCGCCTTCGCCGTCCTCGGCCGGCGCGGTGACATGGTAGGCGTCGCCGCTCATGCCGTAGCCGACGATCTCGGCATAGATCCTGGCTCCCCGTCGACGGGCGGCCCCGAGCTCCTCGAGAAGCAGGATGCCCGCCCCTTCGCCCATCACGAATCCGTCGCGTTGGGCATCGAAGGGACGAGAGGCCTTTTGCGGCTCGTTGTTCCGCATCGAAAGGGCGCGCAGGGCGCAGAACCCGGCCACCCCCAGCGGGGTAACCGGCGCCTCGGCCCCTCCCGCCAGCATACGCTCGGCGTCGCCGCGGGCGATGATCCGGAAGGAGTCACCGACGGAATGGGTGCTCGTCGCGCAGGCCGTTGCCGTGGCCAAGTTTGGTCCCCGGCTACGGTACTTGATCGAAACATATCCGGCCGCTTCGTTGATGATGATCGAAACGAGGAAGAAAGGCGAGACCCGGCCCGGACCTCTCTCCATTAGAGTTTTGTGGCTCTCCTCGATAGTGGCTAGCCCGCCGATCCCGGAGCCGATATAGACGCCGGTCCGGTCCCCCTCCAGCAATGCCGGGTCAATCCTTGCGTCCTCGACCGCCAGCGCCGCCGCAGCCAGGGCCAGTTGGATGAAGAGGTCCATCTTTCGAGCCTCCTTCCTGTCGATGAAGGTCAGGGGGTCGAAATTCTTGACCTCGCCGGCGATCCGGGTGGAGTACTTGGAAGCATCGAACCGGGTGATGGGGCCGATCCCGCTCTGTCCCCGCAGCAGGGCCTCCCAGTTCTTCTGAACTCCGATTCCCAAGGGGGAGACGAACCCGATGCCGGTGATCACGACCCTCCGGGCGGAAGAGGTCCCGGGCGACGAACCTATCAAGTCCATGCCGGAAGCGCTTTATTTGGAGAGACGCGTCGTGATGTAGTCTAGGGCCTTGCCGACAGTCGTCAGCTTCTCGGCTTCCTCATCGGGGATGTCCAGGCCGAACTCGTCCTCGAGGGCCATGACGAGTTCCACCGTATCCAGCGAATCGGCGCCCAGGTCATCGATGAAGGATGCGGTCTCAGTTACTTGCTCCTCGCTGATGCTCAGCTTGTCGGACACGATCGCCCTAACTTTCTTGAAAAGTTCCTCTTTTTCCATGTTGACCTCCTCAATTTATCTCAAGCCTTTAGGTGTACATCCCTCCGTTGACATGGATGACCTGGCCTGTGATGTACGCTGCCTGGTCGGACAGCAGGAATTTGACCGCCTGGGCCACATCCTCCGGGGTCCCCATCCGCTTCATGGGGATCATCTCAAGGAAGGCTTTCTTGACGGCCTCGGGAAGCCCCTCCGTCATGGCGGTTATGATGTACCCGGGGGCCACGCAGTTAACCGTGACCTCGCGGCCGGCCACTTCCCGGGCCAGGGACTTGGTCAGCCCGATGACTCCCGCCTTGGAGGCGGAATAGTTGGCCTGCCCGGCGTTCCCAATGACGCCCACGACCGAGGAGATGTTGACGATCCGGCCGAAACGGTTGCTGATCATCGGCCGGACGGCCGCCCGTGAGAAATTGAACACGCCCTTCAGGTTCACGGCCATGACGGCGTCCCATTCCTCTTCCCGCATCCGCATCAGAAGATTGTCCCGGGTGATGCCGGCGTTGTTGACCAAGTAGTCGAGCCGCTGATGCTCCCTGACGACGGCTTCGACGACGGCCGCAGCCTGGTCAAAGCGGGAGACATCCGCTGTCTGGGCAGAGGCTCGTCCGCCGCTCCGGGTGATTCTCTCGGCCACGGCCTCGAGTTTCTCGGGCTGGATATCAACCAGGACAACCAACGGGCCTTCCTTTGCCAGCTCGAAGGCGATCGTCTCCCCGATCCCCTGGGACGCGCCGGTGACCAGGGCGACACGGCCCGAAAACGTCGGGTTAGACTTGGTTTCCATGGCTTTCCTCGGAGAGCCGGGGGCGATCCTGCAGATGACAATGGTTCACCCTCTCGCCCGCGGCGATCCTCATAGGTTCCCCTTTATTCGCTTTCGGCTTCTTCAATCACCTGCCGCCCGCGGTAGTAGCCGCATTCGGGACAGGCCCGATGGGGCAATTTGGGAGTGCCGCAGTTCGAGCAGACAGAAAAAGCGGGGAGGCTCAGGGCGTCATGGGCCCTGCGCTTTCCCGTACGCGAAGGCGAGTGACGGCGTTTTGGGTTGGGCATTTAACTCTTATCTCTCACGAAATTTTTTAGCTTAAGCAGCCGGGGGTCTTCTTCCTTGACCTCGCAGCTGCAGTCGCCGTTGCGTCGGATCTTGCCGCAGACCGCGCAAATCCCCTCGCAACTCTCCGCGCAGAGCGGCTTGAGGGGGAAGGTCAGGTTGAGCTGCTCGAGGATGATCTCCCGCAGATCGATCTGGTTGTCGCGGTAAAAGACCTGGCCCAGGTCGTCTTCTTCCAGCTCGTCCTTCATGAGGTCCAGCTCTTCCGGCAGGTAGACAAGGTCGAACCTGGAATCGACGGGGAACTCGTAGGGGCTGAGGCAGCGGCTGCAGATGAAGCTCAGCCGGGCGGTCAGCCTCCCTTTGATCCAGATCTCATCGCCGACCTTGCGGACGATGGCCTCGGCGTGGGCCGGGGCGAGGAAGACCGTGTTCTCCTCGACCAGGTCGACGCTCAGAAAGTCGAAGTCCCGGGAGAGGGATAGCCCGTCTTTGGGAATTTTATCGACATCAATAACCATGGATTTTCTCTCAAAAATTCACTCTATTATACCACCTGCCCTTTGAATGTCAACGCGAGGCTCGGGTATGGATTCGTCAGCCCGCTCGTTTCCCCAGCGAGGAAACTCGCTCCGCATCCTCCTTCGCTCTTCTCTCCTTTCAGTCGAGAAACCGTGCCCGCTCAGTCGTCCACGGACTTCCTCTTCCATACCCTTCGCCTTGGGTAATAGAAGAGAAGCGTGCCCGCTCCGCTGCGGAGGGCTTTCTGAGAGACTCCGGCCTTTAGCGGAGACACTTACCTGCTTCATGGCATCCCTTGATTCCCCAAGGGAGGAAGGCAGGGATTAATAAACTAATAATGAAGTCCGAGGGAGTGTCTCCTCCAATGGATCAAAGAAAGGCCGACCTTATTCATCCGTTTGACAGCATCCAAGGGCGATGCTAATAATGGGAGCTGTAGAAAATGAGGAAAGTCGCTCTTCTCCTCCCGGTCGTCCTGATGCTCTGCCCTGCCCTCAAGGCGATTGCCGAAGGCTTGGCCAAGGATCGAGGCGGGACAGAATGGGTTGTCCTTCTCCATGGCCTCGGACGGTCCAGCCGCTCCCTGGCCCGCCTGGAGTCCGACCTGGCCGGCCAGGGGTATTCGGTCCTCAACCTGGACTACCCTTCGCTGAAATATCCCATCGAATACCTGGCGAATGAGGTCCTCCATCCCGAGGTCGCGCGTCTCTCCGCGGCCTCCCCGGCCAAAATCCATTTCGTGACCCATTCGCTGGGCGGGATTGTCGTCCGCTATTATCTCAAGCACCATGACGTGCCGGCCTTGGGCCGGGTCGTCATGCTCAGCCCCCCGAACCAGGGGAGCGAACTGGCCGACCTCCTCAACGGGAGTGCTTTGTTCCAGAGATTCATTGCGCCGGCCGGCCGCGAGCTGGGCACCGACACAGACAGCCTCCCGCGGAAGCTGGGAGGTGCCGACTTTGACCTGGGAGTCATCGCCGGCAGCAAGAGTTATAACCCGATCAATTCGCTGATCCTCGACGGCCCGGATGACGGGACGGTGACCGTGGAGAGCACCAGGATGCCCGGCCTGGTGGATTTCATCGTCCTGCCCTGCAGTCACAATTCGATCATCCGGGACAAGACGGCGATCGGCCAGGTCATCCACTTCCTGCGGCATGGCGCCTTCCAGCGCACCGCCGGGAGCGGGTGAGGCCGGGATGAAGGACCACCGGATTCCCCTCTCCCTGCTCACGGGGCGCCGCGTGTTTATCGGCCGGCTGCTTTCCGATTCTCATGTTTTTAAAGCCGCTCAAGAGTATGCCTCGGAACAGGGGAAGTCGCTGGAATGGGCCTTCGAAAAGGTCAAACGATACGCCGAGGAAATCGTCCCCGCCCCCAACATTTATCTCTATTTCCGCCTCGGCAACTGGCTCGGGAAAGCAGTCGTCCGGACGCTCTTCCGGGTTCGGCTAGGTTTCGCCGACGAGGCCCGATTCCGAAGGATCGACCCCCGCTCCAGCCTCGTCTTCATCATGAACCATCGCAGCAACATGGATTATGCCCTCCTGGGGTATTTCTCTTCGAAATGGACGGCCCTGAGCTTTGCCGTCGGCGAGTGGGCACGAGTCTGGCCTCTGAAGCCGTTGATGAAGGCTATGGGCGCGTTTTTCATCCGGCGAGGGTCACAAAATCCCCTCTACCGGGCCGTCCTGGCGCGCTATGTCCAGATAGCCTCGGCGAGCGGCATCGTCCAGGCGGTCTATCCCGAGGGCCGTCTCAGCCGGGACGGAAGGCTCGGGGAACCGAAGCTCGGCCTTTTGGATTACCTGCTGCGGGCCTTCAAACCCGAAGGGGAGCGGGACCTGGTGTTCATCCCCGTTGGCGTCAACTATGACCGGGTGTTGGAGGACCGCACTCTGCTTCTGACCGCAGGCCCGTCAGGAGTAAAGAAAAGCAGACTGGCCGCAGCCAGGACGGCACTGGCCTTTGTCGGCCGTAACCTGGGACTGATGATCCGCCGCGGCTGGCACCGGTTCGGCTATGCGGTGGTCAACTTCGGTCCCCCGATCTCGATGCGCGAATATGTGAACCGGCGCGGCATCAACCTCTCTAGTCTCGCGAAAGACGCCCGTATCGAAAAGGTCAGGGCCTTCGCCCTCGAGCTCATGGTGGCCGTCGGAAGAGCCATCCCAGCCGTCCCCGTCGCCTTGGTCTCGACTGTGCTGCTGGAAAGCCCGGAGACCGCCCTCGCCGGAAAGGAGATCGAGGGCCGGACATTTGGCCTGATCGAACGCCTGGAATACCGGGGCGCTCTCGTCTATTCTCCCCGACGCGACCGTCGCTACACTGTCAAGGTCGGCCTTCGGATGCTGACCCTGCGCCACCTGGTCGTTGAGGCGCACGGCCTCTACCGTGTCGTCCCCGGGGAAACTGGACTGCTCCGCTTCTATGCCAACTCCATTGCCCACCTGCTCGCTTGATATCCTCGATTTGGCGAGTATAATAGGAAACAAATGGCCGGATTCAACACCGAGATCAAGCGCCTGGCCGCAGTCTTCCACGTCCAGACCCAGGATGTCGGTCCGAGTGCTCGCTATGTCGAGTCGCTCATCTATAAATCGGGAAAGCTCCTCTCCTCCCGGAAGACCGACTACACTTCCTCACTGGCCAATCCTCAGCTTCAGGCCAGGGTCCAGCAGATCATGGAAGAGCAGCACAACACTGTTCTGAGAGAGATCGCAGACGGCAGGTTCGACCACTGCCTGACCGCGGAAGAAAAGCGTCCCGTGCCTGACAAGGGCTGATGGCCTCGGAGAAAAAGCTTTTCCTGATCGACGGCAACTCTCTCCTCTATCGTTCCTATTACGCCATCCAAAGGCTATCCACGT
>Ga0315277_10001786_pt1 | contig 30582 bp, 15 predicted proteins | sample YL17G05_15_MG_FD_203695 | JGI IMG/M metagenome (GOLD analysis project Ga0315277, IMG submission 203695) | Sediment microbial communities from Yellowstone Lake, YNP, Wyoming, USA - YL17G05_15 | ecosystem: Environmental > Aquatic > Freshwater > Lake > Sediment | place: USA: Wyoming | collected...
CCCAGTGCGTCCAGACGAAGTGCACGATGTCATTCCCCGCGAGACGCCCGGTCTGGTACCCTTGGGCGCTGTTGTGCTGGTAGTCGTAGCTGGTGTTGGAAATCGGCAGCGCACCTACCGGATCAGGCGGCGCGGCACCATAAGTGCGGAACGCCGGGTTCACCGCGTAGCCATTGTCACTGATGATCGAGCTGTTGAAATCCACATTGGGATTCGGACCACCACCGTCGGCCAGGTAGGCCCAATGGATGTTCGGCGTCATGCGATAGCGCTCGGAGTTGTGGAGCTGTTTGATCCGGCGCTTCTTGATCATCTTCTCGACCGTCTCCGGGGAGTCGGCTGCCTGCAATGAGACCAAACCCACGGCGAGACCGAGGACCGCGGCCAAAGACCATGCTGCGAGCCTTCTTCTGCTCATCAGACCACCTCCAAAGAGAGAGCGAACGACTGTCCCAAAAGGTCTTGAGGACGGAAAGAAACCCGCACCAGCGGTCGATCCACTGCGCCTCAGCGCCCATGGCAGCTCCCGCCGCGAGCTTTCAGTACTGCGGCATCAATCTCGCCGGCTTAGGTCAGATTGTCAACTGGTTTGTGAATTGTCGCACATCGGGATCCCGGGGCGCCGGTGTGAGGTCAGCAGGCTCCCCATCAGGTCGAATTCGTTTAGGGCGGCGGTAGAAGCACAAAGCCCGCGAGGCGCGAACCCCACGGGCTTCGGTGTCATCCTCGTCTTGCCGGCTCACGGCGTGCAGGGATGGCAGAACTCGGTCGCCGGGTTCGCGCCCCGGAAGGCGACATTGACCATCTTCACGACATCCTGCACCGTGGAGAAGCCGTCGCAGTTCACGTCGGTACGCTCCCGAGGACAATTCGGATCGAACACCGGCGCGGCCCCCCGGAATGCCACGTTCACGGTCTGCACCACATCCTGGACGTTGCGGACACCGTCGCACTGCGGGTCGCCGTGGCAGGGGCAGGCACACTCGCAGGCGTCCCCAATCCCATTGTGGTTCGCATCTTCCTGACCCGGATTGTAGACCGCCGGGCAGTTGTCGCACACATCACCGACGCCATCGCCGTCGGTATCGAGTTGATCGGGGTTGTAGGTCACCGGGCAGTTGTCGACGTTGTCGAGCCGTCCGTCGTTGTCGTCGTCGACATCGCACGCGTTCCCATACCCATCGCCGTCCGAGTCGGTCTGCAGAGTATTCAAGGCATCAGGGCAGTTGTCCAGGACGTCGACCACACCGTCGCCATCCACGTCGAGCAGATCCGGATCACCGCCCCCGTGCGCCCCCATGTCGTTGCGGACAGTCCCGCGCGCCGGATAGAGCGCCAACCCCGGGTTGGCCGGGTCCTCGACGTCGTTGAAGATGGGATCCGGATCACCGGCGTCGATGACGACGGATCCGATGGCGGGCACGAACTCGTTCAGATCAACGAATGCCGGAGGCGTGTTGATGTTGCCATCTCCCGGCGGCAGCCCCGTCTGGCCAATGTCAGTGTAAGTGACGTAGAAGGAGCCACCCGTGCCTGTCCCCGCGTCTGACGGCGTGTTGGCCCAGACGACGCAGTTCTGCACGTACGTAGTGCCGCCGAGACTCAGGACGCCGCCGGTGCCGGATGGCGACGAATTTCCATAGATGGTGTTGTTCTGGATAACTGTCGCGCTGGTTCCATGGTTAACCCAGACGGAACCTCCGCCGTAGGCGCCGCCGGCGCTGTTGCTCTTGAAGACGTTGTTGCGTACCACCGCCGCGACCGGATGATTGAGAACAATCGCGCCGCCATATCTACCGAAGTTCGACTCAAACCGATTGTTCAGGATTCGCGGGCTCGCGTCGCCCGCACGGATGCCGCCGCCGCCTGTATTGACAACGCCGATCGTGTTGGTAACGAAGTTGGCATAGATTCGGTTGTGTTTGATGGTCGGCGAGGAGAGAGCACAGAGTATCCCGCCGCCCTCACGGAAGTAACCGTAGCCGTGCTCGTCGTTCCAGCGCGTCCCCTCACCATAGCGAACCGTGAACCCCTGGACAACAGTCCGCGCATCTTCGCCATCGATGATGAGAATCACGCTGGCGGTATCGGGATTCGCCGGCGCACTGCCGTCTATGACGGTCGATGACACGAAGCTGGTGTCGCCCGTCAGCGCATAGTGACTGGTCAGCGTGATGCGCTTACCGCGGAGACGGATGTTCTCGTAATATGTCCCAGGCGCCACCAGCACCGTGTCGCCGTGACTGGCGGCGTCGATTCCCGCTTGGATCGTGCTCTGGCTCCCGGGGACGTTGATTGTCGTGGACGACCCGATTCGTGTGAACTGCAGAACGGCGATGAGAACCGAACCGGCATTCGACAGCCGGCGAAAACACGCGCGACCCACCATTGCGACCTCCCGCTGTTGCCAGAACCGCATGCGATCCGTTGATCCGGTCTGCGTGGGTGAGGATCCACACGAGCACGGACGTCGACACCCGGTTTCAATATATGGCCGGTTGGGAGATCGGCTTCTCCTATGTGACGGATGTCACACTGATGGGACAGACGGCGGGCTGGGCGGGATGAGCGGTGGGCCTGAAGACCCGACTCAGAGAGCGTCGTCAAGATTGCGCCGGTAGCGACGGCTCACGCGCACTTTGGCGCCGTTGCTCAGAACCAGCTCACACTCGCCTTCGCCCCACCAGCGCAATTCTTTGATGCGTTGGATGTTGACGATGGCATGACGGTGGACGCGCCGGAACATATCGGGATCAAGCGTTTCCTCCAGCGTCTTCATGGTGCGGCGCAGCAGTCGGCCGCCGTCCGGAGTGTGCACGAGACTGTAATTGCCGCTGGATTCAATCCACTCGATAGTGTCCGTCGGGACGAACACCGCCTTCCCGCGGTCCCGGATCAGCAGCCGGGTCTCGTAGGATCGGCGCGGAGACAGGCCGGACAGGAGTTCCAGGAGTCGGCCGCGGTCGACCGATGCGAGACCGCCCTGCAGGTGTTCGCGGGCGCGGCACAACGTCTGTTCGAATCGTTGCTCGTCAAACGGTTTGAGCAGGTAGTCAAGGGCGTGGACGTCAAAGGCGCGGATGGCGTACTGATCATAGGCCGTGACGAAGACGATCGCCGGGATTGCGGTCTGATCGAGCGCGCGCAACACATCGAACCCATCCATCCCCGGCATCTGCACGTCCAGAAAGACCAGATCCGGCGCCAGACGCTGGATCGCCTTCACGGCATCGCCACCGTTGCGGCATTCGCCCACAACCCGAATGCCCGTGCGCCCGGAGAGAAGGCGTCGGATTCGCCGTCGTGCCGGCGGTTCATCATCGACGATCAGGACGTTCATCATTCCCGGATCCATCGGAATCGGGCACGCGGCGTGGGATCACAATCGACACCGACACGCCCGAGTCGCTGTTACAGAGAGTAAACTGGTGGGCGTCGCCATACAGACGCGTCAATCGTTCCCGGACGTTGGACAGACCCAAACCGCGCCCGGAACCACCCGCGCCGCGCGTACCCAGGCCGGGGCCATCGTTCGTGATCGTCAGGCGCAGGGTGTCGGCGGCGACATGAGCTTCCAGTCGGATGGTGCCCCCGTCCGTACGCGAGGCCACGCCGTAACGAACCGCGTTCTCAACCAGCGGCTGCAGCATCAGACTGGGCACCTGCGCATCGAGTCCCGCCTCATCGACGTCGAACACAACCTGCATGCGATCGGAGAAGCGTACGCGCTCAATGTCCAGATACGCTTGAACGAACTCGAGCTCCTGGCGGAGTGAGACAGTCTGCCCTTCCGCGTGATGGAGAACCAGGCGCAGGAGCTCACTCAGGCGCGACACCATGCGATCGGCCGCCGCCACGTCCTCGTGCATCAACGACGAGATCGTGTGCAGCGTGTTGAAGAGGAAGTGGGGCTGCAACTGCGCCTTGAGCACGTCGAGTTGAGCGTTGACCAACTGGGTGGACAACCGGGCCGCCTGCAACTCCTGCTGTCGGTAACGCCTGTAGTAGAGCAGTGCATACGACACGACGGCGATGAGGGCGTACGCCATGATCGCCGCGTGGAGCTTGACGCGGAGAATGTACAGGTACGCGTCCCAAAATGAAGCCAACTCCGGCGGTGGCCCCTGTTGCATGAAGTACTCATCGATCGGCCGCTGGGCCGCGTTGTAAAGGAGAAGCTGCAGCAGACTGATGCCGACCGCGCCGACGACGTGAACAGGCAGCGGTCTCCACCACCGGGATTTCTGAAACGGCAACCGTGACGAGATGGCATAGATGGCCAGCGCAAACGCACCCCACAAGTACCACTCGACCAACCCGAGGCACATCGACTCCATCCATGTGATCGGGGACGTCTTGCTGTCCTTGAACAACCAATACCATCGCGTGGCCCAGAACAACCCGACCAGGGTCCACAGCCCGGCGTAAAGGAGCCACAGGCGCGGGCGCGTTTTTGTCGCAGACGGGGCGGACATCGCGGATTCACAAGGTGGGGATGAACGTCTGTGCGAGCACCAGAACTCGGACAACGCCGGCCAAACCCGGCGCCTTCTCTCGGAACGACTCCTCCCCAGGAATGGCGAGAATTCCCGCGGGCACACGAGTCAGTATTCTGATCGGCACGAGAATCGGTCGCCCACAGGTATTATACACCTGGTTCCGATCGGCCCGGAACCGCTGCCAGAGAACTGCGGGCCCCGATGATCAATCTACAATATGTCGGGGCAACAACAACGGCTTTCACACAGCATCGGGGCGGCAGATACCGCGCGGGGACCGAGGTCGATCCCGCCCTCTCCCCGCTCACGGGCGCGCAAACCCGATCCGGTCCACCGGTAGCGGCACTAGTTGCACCGATCTCGCCGAGCGCATCACCTCCCCCATCTGGTCGAACTCGTTTAGGGCGGCGGCAGAAGCAAGAAGCCCGTGAGGCACGAACCTCACGGGCTTCAATGTCATCCCCGCCCTGCCGGCCTACGGCGCGCAGGGATCCCAGAACTCGGTCGCGGAGTTCGCACCACGGAAAGCGACGTTGACAACCTTGACGACGTCTTGCACCGTGGAGTAATGGTCGCAGTTGACATCGGTGCGTTCATACGGGCATTGAGGATCGAACACAGGCGCTGAGCCGCGGAATGCCACGTTCACCGTCTGCACAACGTCCTGGACGTTGGTCACGCTGTCGCATTGCGGATCACCGTGGCAGGGACAGATGCATACTGTCGGGCTGCAGCATGTCGGAACGGGGTATTGCGCGAAGCAGCTCATGCCATGAACGAAGTAGCAAGAGAACAACATCGCGTCGAGGGAATCGATGACACAGTCGCCATTCAGATCACCTTGATAGATCGAGGGCGAGGGTGGCTCCTGCCCGCTCAACACCCTGCTCAACAACACCGCATCCGCAACCGTAAGCGCGATCCCATCGTCATTGACATCCCCGTACGCATCACGGCGGCACACGCCGCAGTTGATCAGCACCGAGACGTTGTCGCTGGCCTCATTGGCCACCGCCAGGTCGGCATCGTTGTCCCCGTCCAGATCGGCGGCAAAGACCGAGCGCGGGTAACTCCCAGCCGCGTAGTTCTCCGCCGCCGCCAAGGTCCCATCCCCGTTGTTCAGCAGCACCGAGACGTTGGCGCTGTACCGATTAGCCACCGCCAGGTCGGCATCGTTATCCCCGCCCAGATCGGCGGCAAAGACCGAGTAAGGGCCGTCACCGGCCGCGTAGTTCACCGCCGCCGCAAAGGTCCCATCCCCGTTGTTCTTCAACACCGAGACGTTGTCGCTGCCCTCATTGGCCACCGCCAGGTCGGCATCGTTGTCCCCGTCCAGATCGGCGGCAAAGACTGAGCGCGGGGTGACCCCCGCCGCGTATGTCACCGCCGCCGCAAAGGTCCCAACTCCGTTGTTTCTCAGCAGCGAGACGTTGTTGCTGACGTCATTGGCCACCGCCAGATCGGCATCGTTATCGCCGTCCAGATCGGCGGCGAAGACCGAGATGGGCCCATCCCCGGCCGCGTAGCTCACCCTGGCCGCGAATGTCCCGTCGCCATTGTTCTTCAGCACCGAGACGTTGTCGGTGAGGGCATTAGCCACCGCTAGATCGGCATCGCCATCCCCGTCCAGATCGGCGGCAAAGACCGAGACAGGGTCAAACTCGGTCGCGTAGTTCACCGCCGGCGCAAAGGTCCCATCCCCGTTGTTCTTCAGCACCGAGACGTTGTCGGGGCCGACGTTGGCCACCGCCAGGTCAGCATCGTTGTCCCCGTCCAGATCGGCGGCAAAGACCGAGATAGGGGCATCCCCGACCGCGTAGTTCACCGCCGGCGCAAAGGTCCCATCCCCGTTGTTCTTCAACACCGAGACGTTGTCGGGCCAGTAATTGGCCACGGCCAGGTCGGCATCGTCATCCCCATCCAGATCAGCGGCAAAGACAGAAGCAGGGGCATCCCCGGCCGCGAAGGAACGGGCGGCCTCGAAACAGGACTTCGGTACGGGGCAGGTCGAGTCCGGCGGGCAGGTATCCATCTGCCACGTAGGCACCTTGCACGTGTCGGTGCCACGGCACGTATTGTAACCCGCGCAGGTCGAAACTCGGGTGCAGGTTGACCTGGTGTTACACGTTGCCGTCTTGTCACACGTGAAGTAGGTAGGGCACGTTTCGGTCCCCTGGCAGGTTTCTGTCCCTTTGCACGTCGGTGCTGTGCAGGTTGGAGTGTCTGGGCACGTTACAGACCCACAGGAAGTGGGCCCCAGGCAGAGGGTTGCCTTACAGGTCAACGTCCCGGTGCAGCTCGCGTTCCCCTTACAGGTCGCCATTTCGTAACAGGTCTGACAACAGGTCGGCCTCCCGTCACAGCTCGGCGACAAGTCACAGGTCTGCGACGTAGCAAGCGTCGCCATGGCCGACCCGGCCGGAAGTATCGCCGCGCCAGGACTTGCGGACTGCTTGGCCACAGGAGCCGCAGGATGGTCCTCGCCATTCAACTGGGCCACAGAGGCCTGCAAACTCTGCTGGAACAGCGGCGAGGGCAGAGGATCGGCGTCCTCGCCATGCGTGATTGGCACCGTCCCGAGCAAGAGAAGAACAGTAGCGGCCAGGACCAATACCGCCCGAGTCCACGTACTCAAACGACACTCGCAGTTACGCATACCAAACTCCCTCTCCCGCCGCCCTCGGGCACAAACCGAACGCTCGAATGGTCGATCGATATCGCATTCTTCACCTCCGGCAGGTGAGCGCATGTCCGTTAGACACGGATTGAGCAAGAACCTGGCTTGTGACCAGATTGGGACTTGGACCGGCGGTCGATCCACACGCTGGAACGCCTGTGGCAACTCCCGCCGCGAGCTTTCATTACTACGGTATCAATCTCGCCGGCTTAGGTCAGATTGTCAAGTGGTTTGTGAAACTGCGCACTTGAGGGTTACCGGTGGTTCGTGCGGGGCCGACAGATCGCAGACAGGAGATGGGACTGTCAGGTTCCTCAGCGAATCTGCACGGCAATGTCCACCTTGGAGTCTGCTCCGAAGGTCACCGATGCTATCACCAGACGGATAACGCGGTTGCGCTCCTCGGGTCGCATCACCTCCCCCATCTGGTCGAACTCGTTTAGGGCGGCGGTGACTTGTTGGGGGTATGGCAATCCTGCTTTGAGACGATCAATTGAGCATCAACACGGATCCGCGGTCGTTGCCTCCCCCCAAGGCCAGATCGCGAATCGCGCCGGGGTTCAGAGCGCTCCGGACTTCACCTGTAGCCTCGTCCGTTAGACCATGGTCTAATCCGCCCCCCGGTGACGGGCAAGCAGCCAACCGCCTGCCCGGTCGCGGCTTACGACGACGCCCGCCGCCGGCTCCCGCCGAAGAGTGGCCCGAACCATACCAAAACCGCAAAAGCTCCAAAACAGTCCAATCTGGTATAGTCTAGGCCAACCGCCGACGCCCCGGCGCCGGGTCAATCGGCTTCGCATAACAGGCATTATGCGATATAGTTACGACAGTAGTACACAATCACTCACCCGGCACTATAGGCGAGACATTTCAGATCTATGAGGCCGCGGGCATGCGTCATTTCTTGCAGAAGCAGAGCTCCTTGGACGTCTGTCCCTTGTCCGGCGGGTAGTGCTTTGCCAGGAACTTGGCCTCGTCTGTGATCTCAATCCAGAGGGAGCTCTCCCCGTTCTTGCTGCCCCACGTCCCGGCGGCCCCCCCTTTCTGGGCCATGGCGTGACGCCAGTTATCGTCATTAGGTTGTTCACCCGGTCCCACGTGGAAGATCATCTTGATCTTGGGCCCCTTGCCCTCCGGGCACTGGCCGGCGCAGGGGACCGGGTTGTCTACATCGTAACCGCACGCGGCAAGGATGTCCTTCCACTGCTGCCCCTTCTTGTCAGGGTGCTCCGGCTGAACCCAGCAGTTGCTCCCGCAGAGCGCATAATCAAAGCAGTTGTAGGGCCTTGGTCCCGCTGCTTCTTTCGGCTTGTAATTGAAGGCGTACGAATCAGTCTTGTCGTCCGGATCTGGGCCGTCCACTGTCGGAGGGTCGTCAAGATTGTCATCGTCGGCGGGTGTCTCCGAGTTGGGCTTCTCGGTCCCGCTCCCCTCTGCCAGCACGTCGAACAGGATCGGCCCCAGCCATCTGATGCCGGAGCCCTCCAGCGGGAACGGGAGCAACCGCAGGTCCGCCAATGGAAGCATTGCCTTTCCCTGCCACCACAAATGATACTGACCAATCGCCAGGGCGAGAGCTGAGTCCGGATCCACGGCTGCGGTGTCGCCCAGAATGATGGGCGCATAGTGGGGCGCGGGAGAACCCCGGAGAATGCCGTCGATGAGATAGACTGCGATCAGACCGAGTGGTAAGGAACCCGATGCCCGTATGGAGCTCCGCTCGTTCTGGTAGACAGAACCGCTGAAGAAACCGCACGCGTCCGTAAGATCAAGCAGAGAACCTATTGATGCGCGCCCCAGTTCGAATAGCCGCAGATAAGCCGAATCAGCGGTCTCGCCGTCGGGACTGCGTATGCCCTCGATCAGCGCACCCACAACGTCGCAAGGTTTGCAGAACGTGACTTCCGCGCTCGCGCCCCGGAAGGCCACGTTAATCACCCTGACCACGTCGCGTACGTCTGTATAACCGTTACAGTCCACGTCGCTACGGCCAGAATGGGCACAGGTCGAGTCGATCGCAGGTGCGGCTCCCCGGAAGGCCACGTTGACGGTCAGGACCACGTCCTGCAAGTTGGTGACGCCATCGCACAGCGGGTCGCCGTGGCACTCGCACACGCAGTGGACCACAACGGGAGCGCACACATACGCAGTGAACTGACATATGTCCGCCTGCCCAGCTTTGTCGGTCACGTTGATGTATACCGGATGGGGGCCGAGGTCGCCGCACGAGGTCGGCCAAATCCAGAGACCCGTCATCGGATCTATCGTCCCTGGGCCGCCGACCATGGAGAACGTGTAGGGCGGGCAGCCGCCGGCGGCAGTGATGATCTGTTGTGCCGTCTGGCCGCATTCGACCTGTACGTCTTGCGGGGAGGCGAAGCTCTCGACCACAAGGAAGTCGATCGGATACTCCTGCGGCGAGGGCAGGCTCGGCACAGGGTGCGTGACGAGGATCGTGTCCTGATATAACCCTTCTGTGAGCGCCGCTGCGCTCATCGTCACCGTTACGTTGATGTCGGGATCACCCGCCGAGATCGCGTACGATCCTTGCGGCGACAACTGCAGCCATGTGCTCGACAGCCTTGTGCTGATGCTCCCCGTCATGAGGGCATTGCCCAGGTTCATCACGGTCAACGTCTCGGGCTTCGCAACTGTCCCCGAAGCGGCATGGTACCCGCAATCCGAGGTCGCGGTGAGGAAACCGGCATAGTTAGCCCCAATCACCGGACACACATACTGCGCGTCCGTGGTGCCGCCCGGCACGTGCATGTACATGACGCGGTCGAGCTGCCACGTCCCCTCGCCCAGCGGAATGCCGCCGGCGTCGTTGTCCTCAATGAACAGGACGTCGATATCATTCACCTCCGGACCGATCGTCGCCCAGTGCTCCGAACGGCAGACCGAATCCGGCTGCGGCGGCACGGTGCCGCCCGCCGGCGTCGCCCCCGGATTGCAGCCCGGGGTCTTGGTGTTGGTGATGTTCACCGGCGGCGCCCAGGTCCGGCCTCCCGAATTCGACACCGACAGATACAGCTCACCGTTGTAGTATCCAAGGGCAGAGTAGTCGGCCTGCGAGACCGGATCGGGGCCGCCGAACTGGGTGTACACCACGTACACGTAGTTCTTGTTCGACTGTAGACCGCTCTGGCAGAGCGTCCCGCCCGAGCCGATGCCCATGGTCACCTTCGCCAAATGCAGGTTCCAATAGCCGGTCAGCGCCTCGTTGTCCCAGTACCCCAAGGCCACCGGCCGGGTCTGGTACGCCGAGTCGCTCCAGTGGCGAATGGCGACGTCATAGCTCGTGTTCGCCACCCGCTGCTCATCCCACACGATGTGCAGGTACCCGGAGTGGTCATACCGGGTCGAGGTGTGGCCCCAGAACTGCGGACCGGTCGGATCGTTGTAGTTGGTGATGAAGTTCTTGTTCACCGTACCCAGCTCGGTCTGGTTTATCCACCCCTTGCCGTCGCTGTGCGACTCGTAGTAGGCAACGTTGTTATTCCCGCTGGTGAACTCACGGGAGGTACCCAGCGTGACGGCCACCTTGTGGCTGTTCGGATCGGCTGCCAACGTGTAAGACAAGCCCGTGCCAGAGTCTATCGCCACCGGGCCGTACCACTTGACGCTATCCGGGTCGAACCGCCAGTAGAGCAGGCGGTTTCTCGTGTCGTCCGTGGAGCCGTGGGCGACAAAGTGGTAGACATCGGAAGCCCCGGGCTTCTTGGCGATCGTCAGGCGCGGCCACATCAACTCGCCGAACACCGTCGTGCTGAGCAACTCATCGTCAACGTGCAGCGCCGATCCCGGCGTCGGGAACCACACGTGCCAGGAGGTATATGCAGTGTCCGCCACCGCCCGCTGGTGGAAGGCCGCGTGGAAGCAGTTGTCGTCGTCCACCTCACCGCCGCAGTACCCACCGCGGGCAGTCACACCCAAAGACACGGTGGTGCCGCCGTACCCCTGGTTGAGAGTCGACGTGCTGATCGTGTACGACCCATAGTTCACAAACCGGTCGGCGTTGTCGATGCTGGGCGGGATGATGTTCCAGTACATCCAGATGAAGTGCACGATGTCATTCCCGGCGAGCCGGCCAGTCTGGTACCCTTGGGAGCTGTTGTGCTGGTAATCGTAGCTGGTGTTGGAAATCGCGATTGAACCTGTCGGATCCGGCGGTGGGGTACCATAGGTGCGGAACGCCGGGTTCACCGCGTAGCCGTTGTCACTGATGATCGAGCTGTTGAAATCCACATGGGGATTCGGACCACCACCGTCGGCCAGGTAGGCCCAATGGATGTTCGGCGTCATGCGATAGCGCTCGGAGTTCTGGAGCTGTTTGATCCGGCGCTTCTTGATCATCTTCTCGACCGTCTCCGGGGAGTCGGCTGCCTGCGCCACCCAGAACAGAATCCCCGTCAGGACCGCCAGCAGTGCAAGAACCGCTGGATAACGTCTCGAAATCATGAGCACCTCCCGAGAAATGGGAACACAAACAGATACTGAAGCTCCGGTACGGCCAACTAGCGCCAATACCGACGATCTGGCCACCGCGCTTGAACGCCCGCGGCGGCCGCCGTACCGAGCAGACTGCAACTGCTATGTCTACCCCGAGTTTTGCCAAGTCAAGTGGAAAACAACAAGATGAAATCTGTTAGCGTTGCGGAAACCGGACGTGCAGGAACCCTGCTTGAATCAACGCCTTACCGTCGCGGTCCCGCAGTCGCGTGAAGCACTCAGACACAGCGCACGGCCCGCCTCAACGCTTCCTCCCCCACCGGCGCGTAGATCTCCGTGGTCGTGATGTGCCGGTACCCAAGGGCGCGCTGGACCAAGTAGAGATCGCCGGTTTTGTGGTACAGACGCGTGGCGAAGGTGTGGCAAAGGAGTGGATGGAGACGTGGCGGGCCTGGGCATACCCGGTGACGCGAAGCGGTATCCTAACACTCCATTGCGAATTCGACGTCGTGTCGAGTCTCACTTCGCCCCCAAGACACGCCACCGAGATGCCAACTGGAGGCCGGAGGTCAGTAACCGCAGAAGAACACCGTTAACCGGACCGGTGCATTGCCAAAGGACGGGATCCTCTGTCGTTGCCCACATCGAGAGAAGAGTGGTTGACATATGACGACTTGGTAAGATATAGTCGTGAGCCGGGGCACGCCAGTGTACTGCCGGCGCAACCCGGGGTCAGCCAATCGACTGTCAACGCTGTTCGCGCTGATTGGGCCCAAACAACCTGCAGCGGAGGGATAACCTCACCTCCGAGGAGGAGCTTATGGCAAGAATCAGAATCCAGTTCGCGGTCGTCATTTCCATCTGGGCCGTCGCCGTCGCCGGCTGGGCGTTGGAGGCACCCAACGACCCGGACTTCGTCGACTATGCGAGGGGGGTGATCGCCATTGAATTGACCTCGCCACTGCCGGACGGGCAGATGCGCGTTGCCCCGAGCGGCTATGCCACCGTGGGCATCGCGTCGCTGGACGCCATCGCGGCGAAGTACGCCGTGTCCAGTATCCAGCCGATGTTCCCGGGGGCCGAGCCGCGAACCTATGAAGGACAGACCGTCGATCTCTCCCGCTATTGCGTTGTGCGGTTCGATTCGACCATCAGTCTCGATTCCATTCTGAATGACTACCGGCAGGATCCAAACGTTGTCGGGGCAGATCCCAACGCGATCTACCGACCCGATGCCGTGCCCAATGACCCTCACTACACTGACCAGTGGCATCTGAACCAGTTCAGCGACCATGATCTCGACGCACCCGAAGCGTGGGGGTTACAGACGGGGAATCCGGTGATCGTCGTCGCCGTGATCGACGAGGGTGTGCACCACTACCATAAGGACCTGGGCGGTGCCAACGCCTCGTATCTGACCCCGGCGGCCTCCCGCGGAAACATGTGGATCAACAACGCTGAACTCAACGGCCTTCCCGGTGTCGATGATGATCACAACGGCTTCACCGACGACTGGATCGGCTGGGATTTCTGGGACAACGACAACGATCCGGCCCCGCCCGACGGTGCCACTCACGGCACGTTGGGTGCAGGTCTGATTACGGCCATGACCAACGACGGGTATGGGACAGCCGGCGTGGCCGGTGGATGGGGCAACGGAACGCTTTCCGTCGTGGGCAACGGTGTCCGCGTCATGGCCATCCGGGCCGGCAATCACAATGGGATCGGCTCGTTCGAAAGTGCCTCCGGTTTCTACTACGCCGCCAGAAACGGCGCGCGCATCGCCAACCTGAGCCGCCGTGTGCCGGCATCAGTAACGCATCTGCAGAACGCGATGCTGTACTTTGCCGCCGGTGGCGGTCTCATCTTCAAGGCGGCCGGAAACGCCAACGAAACGGCCAACGACTGGGCCGATCAACGGACCGACATGATGAGTGTTGCCGCCACGGACGCGTTCGATCAGAAGGCGTCGTTTTCCAACTACGGTTACAGCATTGACATCAGCGCCCCCGGCGAAGGCGTCTGGTCGACGTCGTCGAGTGGCCCCGCGGGCGACACCTGGGGTGCGGCATCGGGGACGTCCTTCTCTTCGCCGATCGCCGCCGGGGTGGCCGCCCTGATCTGGTCCCAGCATCCCGACTGGACGGCCGCGCAGGTGAGGGAGCGCCTCCGGAGTTCGGCGGACAACATCAACCTATTTCTGCAGCCGCAGTACATCGGGAAGATGGGCGCCGGGCGTGTCAATGCCTATCGCGGCGTCTCCGGCCAGGTGGACATCCGTGTCCCCGCCGATGCACCGACCATCCAGGCGGGCATCGACATCGCGCCAACAAATGCCCGCGTGCTTGTCTCCCCCGGGACCTACTCGGGAAGCGGCAACGTTGACATCCGATTCAACGGCAAGCCGGTTGAAGTCGTCAGTACCTACGGCGCCGACGCGACGATCATTGACTGCCAAGGCGCCGCGCGTGGCTTCATCTTTGACGGCGCCGAGACCCCGAGTTCCGTTCTTTCCGGATTCACGATCATCAATGGGAATGCCGGCATTCAGGCCGGCGGTGGCATCTTCATCGCCATGGATGAGGGGGAGGGTGACGGGGACATGATTCCCCTTCTGCCGTGCTCGCCGACCATCCGCAACTGCGTCATCCGCGACTGCCGCGCCGGCATGGGAGGCGGCATCTACGTCAGCTCGTTGAGCCGCGCCATCATAGAGAATTGCACGATTGTCAACGACAGTGCCGGGCAGGGCGCGGGGATCATGTACGAACGGGCCACCACGGATGCCTTGTTCAACCGCAGCATCGTCGCCTTCAACAAGGGCGAGGGTATCCGCGGCGCATACTTCGGCAGCAGGTCACTGACCTGGGCGTGCAACGTGTACTGGGGCAACAGCGGCGGAGACGTCGTGGCGCTCAGTACCGGCGGCGTGGACAATCGCCAGGCCGACCCGATGTTCTGTGATCGGAGTGCTGGCGACTATCACACCTGGATATACTCACCCTGTGACATTCACAACAGCCCCTGCGGATTGCCCATCGGCGCACTCGGCAGATGCCAAACGCCTTTTGCCGGTCGGGGCGATGTGAACCGCAATGGCACGCCGTTCGAAGCCGCGGACCTGGCGTTGTTTCGTCAATGGTTCGACGCGGGCGATGCCGTCTTCACGGTCGATTTGGATGCGCAACGGCGTGCCACCGATGTAAACTGCGACGGGTTCGTGCTGTCATCCGAGGACTACGAGCAGCTTTCCGGTATCGTCTACTCCGGTGCGCCGTCCGCTTGTCCGGGGTCTCCCCCCATCACCAGGCCAACGGACACGCTGCGCGTCATCGACACGTCATATGCCAAGGGTGCAGTCCGCAAGGGAATCGACCTCTACCTGGCATTTCGTGGGTCGGGGATTGACGGATTGCTGACGGGGTTGAACGCCAGAATCACGTACAACCCGCGCGTCCTGACTCCTCACTGGGACCCCGCGTTCGGGGACGGCCGGCATGTCGAGTTCGAGCGGCTCGGCCCGCTCGCGGGATACCGCGGTGATATTGTCGTGCGCAGTCTGAGACCCGGCGAGCTTCTCATCTCGATCATCTATGCTCCTGCCGGCGTGCCGATGTTCCCGATCTTCGCGGCGAGCAGCCGGATCCTCATGATCTTCTTCGACGTGAACAACCTCCAGGTCATGCCGTCGTCGTCGCCGCTCACGTTGGCCAATGCCGGCTATTTCGACAACCACAACAACCGGTTCGCGCGCGCGATCATCCCAACGCTGGTCAACGGCACGTTGACGATCCCCCCACCTCCCTCCTGCCCCATGCTGTTCGCGCACGATGGCGCCGCCTTTGTCCCGGAGAACCCGCTCTTGACCGCCTGTGAGGCATCCGGATATCGCGCTGTGGTCACGGACTACTATCACATCAAGAAGACGGTGCCCTCACCGGATGGCGTTGTGAGCCTACAACTCCGGGAGCTGGAGGACGAAATCAGCACAATCGAGGAGCTCGAACTGCTCACCGTCGATCATTCGTCGGAGTTCCAGGTGGCAGTTGCGTCCGACGGCCGGATTGCCACTTATCGCGACGTCAGGGCGCCGCTCTCAGCCGTCGATCAGGACGGCAACGATCGGCTGGCCGAAGTGCGCGACAACGATGGGGTCCTGTTCAGCGCCCAAGGCCCGGGGCACTTGATCCTGACCTTCCCTACCGAGGACCGTAGTTCCACGGGATACACGCTGTGTGCCAGCGCCAAACCCCAGTGCCCGGTTCCCGTTGATTCCCTACCGAAGACCGGCCCGGAACCATCGGTGCGCACAACATCGGATCCTGTGGTCGTGGAAGCTCTCGGCACAGCCGGCACCTGGGTTCCTCTTGGGTCATTGTCTCCGCGTCAGCACGGCGTTGACGAAGCGGTCATGGCTGACGCCGCCGCTGTCGACCCATCAGGAGTCACGACGATCCGCGTCAGTTGGAGCGATCGCTACACAACCGATGCCATCCGGCAGTTCATCAAATCTGAAGAGGAACCCCAGATTGCGCGCTGGGCGATTGCTGCTTCGGATCTGACCCGGGCGAACGATGGAGCTGAGGCGCGGTTAGGCTTCGAGTCAGGCTCACCCCTGGTGTTGCGCAAAGGTGATGTGCTCCAATTCCGTTTCGCGACTGGCCCACTTCCCACTTCCGCGACCCGGGACTTTGTCCTGCGCGCCAGGGGCCGTTATGAGCCGAATCCCGCCATCTATGGATCGTCTGTGCCGGCCGATTTCCAGGTCTTCGCGAACTACCCCAACCCATTCAATGCCGGGACGACGATCGAGTTCGCTCTGGCCCGACCGGGACATGTCGCTGTTCGCATCTACAACATTCTGGGACAGCCGGTGAGGACACTGGTGGATCGGGAGCTCCCGGCCGGAAACCACCGGGCGGTCTGGGATGCAGCCGACGAGAGTGGAAACCCAGTAGCATCGGGGACATACTTGTATCGCGTGACCTCCGGACAGCACGTCGTGACCCGCACAATGGTACTCGTTAAGTAGGTCGCAGTTGCGTAGAGCAGGGAGCCCGGGGCAGAGACGCCGCGGGCTCCCCTTCGTTTGCGGCTGACTCATCGGCCACGGGCAGACTACCCAGTCGACCTTGTCATGATGTCGTGTCACCCACGTCATTGCACACCTCCCCTGTCACACACCGCCCCGGCCTTCGGAGGATGCGAAGCTGGGAAGAGTGGGAACGGACGATGCGTGGGCTGCCACGGAGATCAAACCCGTACAACGGCCTGATGCAGCCGAGCGTCCGACATCCGCGCATAGATCTCCGTCGTGGTGATGTGCTGGTGGCCGAGGGCAATTGAGAATGAAACGGGGACCATGTGCCCGCCGCTGTGAATCGCAATAGCCCGGCCCGGGCAGCGCTCCCATAGCAAGACCGGGGTCGCTTACAACCGCTCCCCCGGTCCACTCCCTCCGTCCGGCGACGCCGACTGACTGGGTCCGGGTCGATCGTATATGATCGAGCGACCAGTTCCCCTCGCCGTCCTACGAGGGTCCAGCATCCTTGCCCAGCATCGCCCACACGATTCGCCTCTGGCGCCGCGGGCAATCCGCACATTGATACGGCCCAATTGCGAGTAGTATTGTCCTTTTTGTGGCGGGCGAGCGATCAGGGATATTGCACGGCGTGCCGCATCGAGTCATCCGACACCCTGTCATAGATCTCCGTGGTCGTGATGTGCCGCTGGCCGAGGGCCCGCTGGACCATGGACAGGCCACCGGCCCTTCTCGGAACGGTTGAGCTTGTCGCACGGATACATCGAAGCGTCTCGATCTACCATCCGTACTTGCAACAGGGCTGCGCCGCCGGCGTACCACGAAACGCGACGTTCACAGCCGCCACCACGTCGCGGACGTCACTGATCCCGTCGCAATTCACATCGGAGGGTGCGTACGGACACTCAACCGAGAGGCAAGTCCAAGGCACAGTTGAGGGCACGCGGGTGGGATCATCTGCTCCCGGTTGACCATCCGCTCCCAGGGTACCATGGTTACCCAGTGGGGAAAGATCACGCACCTGCTGGTCGGTTGAGTCTTCATCAAAGTTCCAGTATCCGACCAACCCCGTAGAGCCAGGATCGACCGGACGGCCGTAATTGTCGCGGATTTGATCCCCGGTCCGGGCCACACTCCAGATACGGACCTCATCCATCCATCCGACCAGCCGCATAGACGCCCCGCAGGTGCCGCTCTGCCCCATCTTCAACGGTGAAAGCACTTCCTTGGATACAATCCCCGCTTCGGCGGTTACCAATTCCCCGTTCACGTACATGCGGATCTCGCTGCCGTCCGCTGTGAATGAAACATGGGTCCAGATTGTGTCCGGAGTCGTCAGAGGCGCAAAGTGCACGACATAGCTTCCGCCGACGGCCGTCGCAAAACTCACGACATCGTGGTTGGCGCCTTCGACCCCGATGTTGTAATTGAGGTCCCCACAGCCCGCTCGCTTCCCCAGAAGGTGGTAGACCCCGGAGCGGGGACCGCCGCGCTTGAACCAGAATTCGATCGTCATCGCCTCCGGTGGAGCACTGAAACTAATGCTCTCGTGATGCGGAATCACCACCTCGTCATCCGTTCCGTCAAACCAGAGCGCGTACCCCCCGGCTCCGGCGGTCGCGAGAGGGGGGTGAAGGATCGCGATCGACAGGATCGCTGCCAGCAGTGCGAATGCGCTCTTCCTTAGCATGATACACCTCCGGGTTGCAAAGTTTGTGCCGGGGATGGATCCCGGCGCTTGGGACAATCACCATAATATCTCGGCAACGAGCGATGGTGTCAAGGCCTGACCGAATGCCGCCCCCACAGGAGACGGAGATCGAAGAACCTCTCCTCGCCCGCCAACGACGTGCATGCACTGACCTTAGTGTCAGATTCCTGCGACAGCGCCTCTGAGGGCCTCCTCGAAGCGACTCGGAGATCAGCCGGTCACGCCCAGCGAGTGTCTCAGTTCGGTCAGGTAGGGCTTGCCTCAGACACCCTATCTCCGCCTCGGTCAGAGTCGCCGGCTCCCTTGCCGTCGTCCGCGCCGACCGGATCAGCCGGACCGGGTTCTCCTTGATCCACCCCGAATCGACACGGAACCCAAAGAACGATCGTAGCGCCGACTTCGTGCGGTTGACGGTGATCGGCTTGCGGGGGGAGCCGGAGGGGGTGAGCAGCACCTCGTCGGACACGAGGAATCGGGCCAGAGCGTCGGGAGTGATCCGGCGGACGTCGGGATCATTGCCTAACCACACGGCCAACGCCGCCAAGTCCCGCCGGTACGCCGCCCGGGTATGCCCAGACCGGCCGTCCGCCGCCAACTAGCGTGCGAACCCTGTGATCGCATCTTCGAGCTTGATCTGCCAACCACCTCTGCCCCGACATCACTTCATCGATTGAATGGCGCAGAAGTCAAGCCGAAGAAGCGGCTCTCTTCGCAGAATCCTGCGTGAGGCGGCGGACCCGCATTCCCTTGACCACGTGACAGAAAGCGCTATCTTGCCTGCGTAGTCCGGTCGTCTGTCCTGAGACCACGAGAACCTGATTGACGCGGGAACTGCGCGCAGTCGTTCTTCCCGGGGCACGGCTGTTTCAATGAGGCATTCTCTTCCATGTGCAAGAACGCCGAGAAATGGGTCTTCTGCATCGACCAGGATTTCACTTGGAGCTCTGGCCTCACGATTACTGAGGACGTCGCGTTCCTCGATCTGACCGGTGTCCGGCGCCTCGAGTTGAGGCGAGGGGGAGAGGTCCGCGTACTCAAGGATTACGCGTGGGACGGATGCACACCGAAATTCTGTCTGTTGGACCTCGTGTTCGGCATCCCCGACGGGGTCGTCGATTCCCGCACCAAGAAACCCAAGACCTACTATGCTTCCATGGTGCATGACGCCCTGTACCAGTTTCTGTCGGACGGACTTCCGCTGAAGCGGCGCGATGCTGATCGGTGTTTCCTGATGCTCATGAGTGAGACGGGCTTCGTGCTGCGGTATCCGTACTACTGGGCCGTCCGCCTGTTTGGCGGCATGTTCCGGAGAATAGGGAAATGGAAGCGAAAGACCTCCGGACGCATGATTCTCCTCAAGGAGCAAGCGTGGAAATTGAGAGCAGACGAGACCAACGTTTCCTGACCCCGCCCCGGCGACGAGGGGTGGGAAGGCGCGAAGGAGAAAGTCATTCAGGCAACGTGTGTCTTAGCTTGGAGTCCGAACGTGTCGGACTTGTTTGACGACGTACACGGCACGCAATCCCGTTCGACAACCATGGAGGCGGCAATGTCACTCACTCGACTTTGGCTAGTCATGCCGGTCGTGCTGTTGATCGGCGCCGGCAGTGTTCACGCACAGGTTCGGGAAGTATGGTGGCACGTCCGCGCCGCTCCCGGAGACAATGAGGATGAGGCCGTGGGCATCGGGCTCGATGCCGGCGGCAATTGTTACGTCGCCGGAGTGAGCACTGGTTCGGCCGACTGCGATTTTCTTGTCGCCAAGTACAACGGTTCCGGCGGGGTGGAGTGGGAGCACTCCATTAACGGTCCGGGTGATTCCTCCGATTATGCGATGGCGTTGGAAGTTGACGGCGACGGCAACAGCTTCGTCGGGGGGTGGACCGCGACGAAGGGAGTGACGGGACAGCAGGCTCTGTTGATCAAGCTCAACACCGCTGGTGAGGTCGTGTGGACCTGCAAGAGTGGAATCGCGAGTGCCACCGTGCGTGACCTCGTCACCGGGCCATCCGACGACATCATCGCTGTCGGGATGGGCCGCCAGGGGGAATGGAACGCTTACGCGACGAAGTATTCACCGGCGGGTGATTCGCTCTGGACGAAGTTCTACAAGTGGGCGGGATCCAGTGGCGGGGACGGAAAACGTGGCGCCTGTGCGCCCGATGGTTCGGTCTATATGGCCGGGTTCGTGGGATATGGAACGCCGGTCGACATACTGACCGTGAAAATGTCCGCCGACGGCGACACGCTCTGGGGACGGGCCTACGACGGCCCGGGCCACGGGAGCGACGCGGCCAGCGGCATTGCGGTGGATAATGGCGGCAACGCCTACGTCGTCGGAAAAGTCATCGGTACTGGTGGGAGTTCGGATATCGCCGTCCTGAAGTACAGCCCCGCCGGCGACTTGCTCTGGGATTGGATCTACAACGGATCGGCCAACAGCACCGACGAAGCGGTGGGCGTCAAGCTCGACCCCGACGGAGACATCTGCGTCGGCGGCACGACCAGCCAACTGGGCAAGGGGCACGACTTTGCCTTCATCAAGCTTTCCCCGGATGGTGATTCATTGCTGGTTTCGTACGCCGGAGTCGCCGCGACTGATGATGCGTATGCCATGACGCTCGACTCCAATGGCAATGTGTACATCACCGGCCAACGGCCCGGCGTGGCCAGTTACGATTACCTCACCATGAAGTTTGATGGCGCCACCGGCGCCAAGGTTTGGGAAATGACTTGGGATCGCAACGGCGGGTACGATCGAGGAACCCATGTCTGCGTCGGTCAGGAAGATCACGTGTACGTTGCCGGCTATGTCAACGGAACCAGCCTGCCAGACACGAAAAACGACGTCGGTGCGGTCGCCTACGAGCCGGTCGCCGCCGCAGTCTTTGAACCGTCGGTGAATGAACCACCCCGCGGTTTCGCCCTGCATCAGAACAGCCCGAACCCGTTCAACGCCGCAACGACGATCCGTTTCGATCTGGAGACAGGTGGTGCCGCCGCGCTGTCCATCCTCAATATCCTCGGACAAACCATCCTGACACATCGCGAGGATGACTTGCCCGCCGGATCGTACTCGTTCGAGTGGGATGGCACCGACATGAAGGGCCGGCCGGTCGCCAGCGGTGTCTACCTCTACCGGTTGCAGGGCAACAGACAAGTGACCTCGCGGAAGATGGTGCTCTTGAAATAGCTCTCTTCCATCCCCCGGGCGACAAACCCGGCGACGGAGTTCTGTGAGCTGTGCGGAATGAGAGGGGCTGACGATTGAGGGGCAGCGGCAGGGAATGAAACGCAAGACGATTATCCACGGCGAATGGCGTACGGGAAGGCCCTTGCCCTCCGGCAAATCATGTCTTAGCTTAGAGTGCAAAGATGTCCGATTCGTTCGACGACCTATACTCCGGAGGCAAGCGTGTGTGACCTTCTGTCAACCCCTGCGGAGACACCGATGGGTGATGTGATATCTGGGCAGCGTTGCGTTGCGATTGACTGGCGCCGGTCGGGCAATAGACGGCGGTGTCTTGGTCTGTGGTCTCTCCCGTTTGCCGTTTGGCTTGCGGCGATGCTCCACTTTGCGAACGCAGTCCAGGCAGGGACACCCAAGCCGGAGTGGTTCCAGCACTTCACCGTCACGGTAGGGGTCTACGGGCACAACGGTTCGCCGGTAACCGGCAGCATGGTGCACGCCTTCTCGGAGGACTGGGGCACGAAGGTGCCCAGTGACGGCTTCTTCTTGGGGACCGGCCCGGATGGTAAAGTTGCTCTAACCCTACCCGGCGGCCGCTGGTCAATCATTGCCGGCGGCGGCGACGCCTACGGCAGTGGGAGTGTTGGCCGCGCGTTCTTCGTCTTCCAGAGCGGGATCGACATAGTGTCCGATACGGAGTTGACCCTGTGGGCTGGCGCAGAGGTCAGCGTGCAGTTGCGCGATACGCTCGGCAACCCGATTCCGATCGATGAACTGTGGGTCACCGGCTCGCGCTTCGCTCCCGTTTGGCGCACCGGCATCTGTGGGCGCTCCGACCTTCCCACGCTGACACTGGAGACGATCGCCGACGAACGGATCGATCTTCTGGCGCGGCACGCGCCGGGGCCCGGTACGGCCGGTTATCTCTGGAGCGCCAAGAACCAGTCGACCGCCGGCGCGATCGACTTGAGTACCTCCGGGGGGATGAAGACCGTGTTTGATCCTCTCGACAAGGACATGAATCCCACCACCTGGAACATCGAGTTTCGCGTACCGAACTTCGACATCACGCCGGAATTCAACACCAGTATGGATTTCAGCGAGCCGACACGCATGGTCCTGAGCACGGATACCTTTGTCACGTCGGTACGTTACAGCCGACCGGGGTGGTATCTGTACTTCACCGGCGACGTCCTGGAGCCCGGTGAACCGCCGGGCGACACCATTCGCATCGGCGGACCTTTTTCGCTGACATTGCGCATGATCCCTGAGGGATCGATCTCATATTCGCCGGCGACGCAGCTGTGGTTTGACGTGGAGGACGCTTTCGGACACATTCTGGAATTCCATGACGCCCCCTCGGGGACCAGTGTCGCCTTCCGACTCTGGCGAGACACGGAACTCCTGTACGACGAGCTTCTGCCATCCCGGTTTACTTCCCTCCCGGAAGTGTTTGACAGCACCGACAATCTGTCTTTCGAAGCGGAAATGGACTTTGGAGAGTTCGATACTCTGACGTGCACTGGCGACCTGTGGGCCCCGGAGTACTCCTATGACCCGTGGGGATACGAGAGCACCCACTTCCGCTTCAACACACCGACGATCTTGGCGGACAAGAACCAGCGCATGGTCCCGGAATTGGAGACGATGTACGACATCATGGCCGACATGATGGGCCAGCCGATTTCAGAGCGGGTTGACGTCAACGTTGACATCGCGGGGCAGGGATTCCCCGGTGAGAGCATCCCCCTGAAGGTCCCGTTGATCGTGTACCTGATGTCGGACCATCGTCGCCCCGCCTCGCTGGCTTTTATGTATCACGAAATGGGGCATGTCCGTTTGCTGAAAACACCACTGCGATTCGATCCGATCATGGAGTTCGGTGAGTCCGAGGCGACACTGGTCGGCAACAGGGCGATTGGACTGCAGATGGATTCGCTCGTGGCGCTGTCGCTGAATGGGGATCACCACAAGTTCTTCGATCATTTGCAAGGTGAACCGATCGGTGACGTCTACGATCTCATCGAGACGGCCCAATTCATCCTGAGCTACGTGGAGAAGGTCGCGGGCTGGGAGGCGCATCGGGACCTGATCAACCGCTGGGACAGCCAGTTTGAGACATGGTGCTATATCCTGTCGGAACAGGGATACAATCCCCATGAACAGATGGCGGTTCTCTACTCCTGTGTTGCCCAGCAGGATCTCGGTTGGCTCTTTGCGTTGGCGGGATTCGATGTCGACACGACGAAGATCGGATTCGGGCTGGAGGTGATCGGTTGTGAGCTCACGCCTCCTTGTGCGTGTGACTGCCATGCCGATCCGCAGTGCGACGGAGTAACGACGGTGCATGATGTGGTGCGGACAGTCGACGTGGCCTTCCGTGGCAGTGCGCCGATTCCTGATCAGAACCCCCAGTGTCCGCGTCAGACGACGGACGTCAACTGCGATGGTGTGACAACGGTCCACGACGTGGTAAGGATGGTCAACGTCGCCTTCCGTGGCTACGACCCGGCGACGGAGTTCTGTGAGCCGTGCGGGATGTGAGTTGGAACTGGTGCAGTCTGCGGGGTGAGGTCAGGGGTGGCCAACAACCGGCCGGGCGGGAATGCCAACGAGATCAACCGGCGGGTGGCGGGGCAGCTTCAGCTTCTGCTACGAGAATGATGCCGCTGCCAGAGACTGTCATAATGCCGGCTTCAAGTCACTTCCAAGCCGTGGCGGGACCAACGCAGGAGACTGGACAGACCGTGGGAGCAGTTCAGAGGTCGTCTTGACCTTGCGGCGGAAGATGGCTATGTTGTGGTTCTGAGAGTCCAGAAAGCTGGCTCAAGTTGTCGGTTCGGTCAAACCAGAGGCGTTCGAAGATTCCCGCCGGCAGAAGGGGAGTGATCCTCTCGTTACTCTTGCTTTCGTGTGCGGGGAAGGGAACTGAACCGTCTGGCTCCTCAGCAGTGATCGAGGCAGTCCACGTCAATAACTGCAGCACGCTCGTTACTTACCCAGGCAGTTCAACGATTCCGCAGACCGTGTACTCGGCGCCGGACGGTTGGGACATCGGATCTTTCTGCTATTCGACGGATCGGTGCTCGAACTACCTGGTATTGTTGGGTCATGATGAGGGTCAGGAACAACTGACTACGTTGCTGGTCCTCCTTCAAACCAATGGGCAAATCACCGAACTGCACCGATTCACATCGTGCACGGATTGTGAAGGTGCATACATGTTCGGAAGACTTCATCAGTCACCCAATGGCCGCTACTTGGCGATTGAAACGCACGGCTACGAATCCTCGGGCCTCGTCGTGTTCGATCTGACAAGGCAACAGTTCGTCGACTTCGACTGCCGCAGCAGGTACGACTACACTCAGTTTCTTCTGTGGCACCCTACAAAGAGCGCGCTTTACGGCCAGTCCGGACATACTCTCATCGAGTATGACATCGATGCGTCGCATTGTTATGAGTTGGCATCCCCGAATATCCGCGACTACTTCACGGAGGCAGAACTTCTCAGTCAGGGATATGTTGGTGAGCGGATTGACTACGAGCGTCTGCTCGGAAACCGATGGCCGGCGATCATTAGCTGGCACCCAGACGGTTGGCACTTCGCGTATGAACGCAACGACAGTCTGTACCTGTTCGACATGAGGGATTCGACCGAAGTCCTAATCTATGGAGGCAACTTCAACTGCAGCTCGCAACACTTCGACGTCGAATGGGCTGAGGGCGACGGAGCCCTCCGCCCTCCCGAATTCGGTGATCGTGACATAATCGCCCCGCTCGATTCGACCATCCTGGACAGCATCTCGTCGCTAAATGACAGCATCAAGTACACCATCGGAAGGTCCGGTCCGGTCTCCTATCTGGAGTGCAGGTGGGGGACAGGAGTCTATTTCTCCCAGTATCTGTTTCGGGGCAGTGCAACGATTGAGAAGTTCCACATCGCCGAGCTGGACTACTTGCTGTGGGAATTCGCCCTCGACCTGACTCCGGAGTTCTGGTTCCTAACCGGTCACTACACTGGCGGACGCCTGACGGATTCTGCGTATGCGGCAAGGTACCAGGCGATGGTCGATGACTACTGGGTGGCGCTCCAGATGTTCCGTGACTTTCGATATCCGCCGTCTCTCGCTGACAAGGCGGAGCATTACTCGGACCTCGTTCAGCTTGATTGTCGGTTTGAAGCAGCGATAGCCACCTACCTCGTGAGCCGGGATCGCACGGCCTTTGCTGACACGGTTGCGTCTCTCAAGCCGGGCATGCCATCCTCATTCGTGGATACCATTGCGACCTGGCTGGAAGCCTTTCAACTTGGCGACAGAAGCAAAATTGCCAGAGTAATCCAGGCTCTTCATAACCGGTACTTCAACTACTATGGACAAGTGATCGCGCCAGACCTCGAGAGCGTATTAGACACCTATGCCATCGAGCCGTTCTATGATGACGTCCTTGGTGCGACGATCCCAAAGCGAAAGTCCCGAATGACAGATAGCTACTTCGTTTGGAATATCTGCGGGCGCCAATAGTTGCGGCTTCATGACCCTGGGCATAGCTTTGGCCTGCCCCTTGAGAACTCGTCCAGTGCTCACGTGGAGATCAGGGGGCTCCAAAAGAAGAAGAGAAGATAGGTAGGCCGAGAGCGTGGGAGCGTTCTGCCACAGAAGAGCAAACGCCGACGAGAGGGCAATTAGGCAGACACTGCGGGACAACAACCTACGATTTCGAAAACCGTTTCACTCGCACCGCATCTCAACCTCTCTCGAGCCCCCTGTAGACAATATGGCGCGCCAGTCCTAAGGGATGGCGTTGCGGCCGCATTGTCGCGCAACAACTTACGAGTTCGCGAACCGTCCGGTCCGGGGAGCTGTTGCCAGGAGCCTTCGAACCGCTTCTCTCCCAACGAGATTGGCCTTCACGCAATCGTGAATCAAACGCCCCCGCAACCCGCGCACCGCTGCAGGGTTACGGCGGGCACCAACAGGCCATCCCTCACGAGACTAATCCGTGAAGGGCAAGCAGTGCCCCTCCGGGGCCGATTCGCCACTCGAAAACCGCCCTATCCCGCCGAACGATCTGGGATTCGGTGACCGAAGATTCACCCGCCTTGGCCGGCAAGAGAGAAGCCCGCGGGGAATGACCCCATGGGCTTCGATTCTTCACCTAACGGCTCGCGGAATGACCAGCCGATGACGGCTGCTGGTGCCTCGCCAACGCCGTTCGCCTCGCGGGAGTCTACTGGGTCCTTGCGGGAGTCTTGGCCTTGGTCCCCATGACCGTAAACGACGTCCACCAAGCGCCGTCCTGCTCCCTTTCAAGCGTGCCCGAGACGTCCGTCTGATCGGCGCTGAAGGTCCACGTGCAGCGCCACTTGACAACCGCCGCGTTGGCTGTTCTTGTGGTCCCGTTCTCCACGTACGTTCCGCCATCGGACGTCGCAGTCGAGACCCAGGTCGTACCGTCGCTCTCGAAGGCGGAGGAATTGTAGATCCTGTTGATGGGGTCGTAGGAGAGAATCTCCAAGCAGTGCTGCTCTGGGCCATTGCCTTGCCAAACCTGATCGATCTGAACGAAATGGCCTCCCAGGATGCGACGGCCACGCAGGCGCCAGTCCACCTTATACTCAGCCTCTGTCGGACCGTCCTTCGCCGTCCCCACCAACGTCCAGTCTCCGATCCAAAGCTCCAACTTGTCCAGCTCTGGTCCGGACTTTGGTGCCTGCGCCTGGCTGGACGCGAGGTTCGGCAGGCAGAACATGAGTGCGGCAACAAGTAGAAGAACCGGCATTCGCATTTCGTCTCTCCTCTCCCTTCTGCGCTGTGCTCCGGTCCGCCCAACGCTGCGCATCAGGCGCGGCGAGCCTTGCGAGCCGACGCCCGCATATGCTTGTTCGGCGGTCGGCCTTCGCAAGCAGCGATTCGCACATCACTTTTCGTCAAGTTTGAGGAAGCGCACCGCATTGTTGTAAAAGATGTCCCGCTTCTCCCCTTCTGACAGGAAGACGGCTGACTCGATCCCTTCCACGGCCATTCCGATGGCCTCGGGCCACACCATCTGGTCTGATCCGAAGAGCAGCCGCTTGCCGAAGCCAGCGACGATGAGTTCCCGCAGGTAGCCGTGGAATTCCTCCCGGGGTATGATCCAATTGATCGTAGCAAGATCGGCGTAGACCTGCGGGTACACCGACAGGATTGCCTTCGTTTCCTGAAGGTACGGCCACCCGCCGTGCATCAGGTAGATGCGCAACCGTGGGTGGCGAATGAGCACTTCCTCAACGAGACTCGGGTTTCCGAGCGTCACACGGAAGTTCGGGCAGCACGGTTCGTACGGCGTTCCCGGGGGACCAACCCCCGTGTGGATCCCGACCGGGACGTCCATCTCTTCGGCGAGAGCGTAGTACGGCTCCAGGCGAGGATCGCTTGGCGCCATGCCTCTCATTTGCAGGATCAACTCGCCCAGAACCTGCACGCGACCCGCCTGCATTTCGGCGCGAAGTCTCGCGAGGTCAGGTAGGGGGCTCGCCTCGTTGATCCACGCGCTGACTATGATCCTGTCCGGAGACGCCTCACGCCACTGGCCGACCATTTCTGGTGGCCCGCTGGTGACAGCCTTCACGATGCTGTAGCGCTTGAGCTCCGCCAAGGTCATGTCGCGAAGTTCGGCGCTCGTTCTCGCAGCAGACGGTCGCTCGGTGACGGGATTCACTGCGGGTGGCTCTCCGTCGTCCAGCCGGTAGGCATGAAGGTGCATGTCGATGATGGGTGGTCTGAGACTGTCGATACCCGTCTGGGCCGCCGAGTGGTCCAAGGGGATCGCAGCCGTCACAAGCAGGAGCATCAGTGCAGGCAGTCTTTGCATGATATCCTCCATGACGCGCGTGTTTTGGCCGCCGACTTCATCCGAAGCTGAGTACCTGACTGCACGTCGTCAGGCAATCCGGACGCGTTGACACACCAAGCCAAGGCATACATCGGCGCTCCGCGGGCTTCTGTATCACTCTGCTGTCTTCGGCCTCACGGCGCGCAGGGATTGCAGAACTCCGTTGCGGGATTCGCGCCGCGGAAGGCGACATTAACCATCCTTACCACATCGTGGACCGTCGTCACACCGTCGCAGTTGACGTCCGTCGTCTGACGCGGACACTGGGGGTTCTGATCAGGAATCGGCGCACTGCCACGGAAGGCCACGTCGACTGTCCGCACTACATCATGCACCGTCGCTACACCGTCGCACTGCGGATCGGCGTGGCACGAGCAGGCGCAGTCGCAGGCACCAACTGTGACGATGAATGCGGCGGACTCGGTACCTCCATTGCCGTCATCCGCAGTCACGGTGATCTTGGCCTCCCCACGCGACACACCGGTCACTCGCAGCATGGTTCCATCCATCGAGGCGACAGCAACTCCAGGCTCGGAACTTGTCGCCCCATATGTCAGGGCATCACCATCTGGATCAGAAAACACTGCGGAATCTGCGAGATTCAACTCATACTCCTCAGAACACCCCGCTAAGGACACGTCGGCAATCAAGCGGACCAATACGGGAACGGTGTTCAGTTCTCCGGCCCTCGATACCAACGACTCGTAGAAGTCGTCGTTGATCGGGAAGTTCAGCGCTGCGAATTCTGAACGCAGGTCACTCTTGAAAGCGTACGACACAGCCGCTACCAGCAGTGTTGCGCGGGCCGAGTCTGCATCAGCCATGTCGTTGTTCTGGTCAAACGCATCCATCAGATCCTGGTCGAACAACTGCAACAGATGCAGCATCCGCTTCACAGGCGCCCGGTAGCCCCAGCCGGAACTCTCCGCGTGCTGGAAGAACTTGTACGCTATGGTCATGAAGGTTCTGAAGGTCGCGTCCCCCGGCGGATCATTCCACGAGGCGAAGGGGGCGCCGGAATCGACGTAGCTGTCATACGAACTGCGCACGATACTCATGGACGATCTGACGCTCTCCTTAATCTCAAAGGCAAGATCGTCGTCCAAGTTGTACTTGGTTGTCCCATTGAGCAGTACCCAACCGGCCGCATGTTGGTAGATCTGCGCCATCGTCTCGGAGTAGATCTCGTTGGCAAAACCGTCGATCCGGCCCCCATAGTAGAAGCTCCCGGGAGTATTGAGACTGAAGTTGTGTCCCATCTCATGAAACAGCGACGAGTAGCCGATGCTCCCCTGCAGATAAGCGTCTCCCGCACCAAACGCAACCGGGTCGGTGAACCAGATTGAGTAGGCTCCGCCGAACGTCGAGTCGCGGAGAAGTACCTGCTCGAACTTGGATTCGAACATGTAGACGTTGTCGTTCGTGAAGTCCATCTCGACGGTTGCCGCGAGTGTCAGGATGGACTCGAGGGTGCTTCTCGAAATAGTCCGAAAGAATGAATCGTCGAAGGTTGCGAGGTTTAGGGGTATCCCGTAGAGACGTGTCCCGAGTGTCGGCATGACTGACGGCACGGTCACCGCCAGGTCGGCAGGCAGACTGTCCGGCGTGTACGATGCGGGCACGAAGCGAACCAGAGTTTCCACCGTGTCCTCCGCGCCGCCGACGTAGTGCGAGATTACCGAGACCACGTAATTCTTGGTCACGTCTGCATACGTGTGAGACTGCGGGAAGAAGTCGTTGTAGATCGATCCGTCGCCCCAGTTCCAGGTGAACGGCATCGTCGTCACGCCCGTCTCAACTCCATTCAGTTGAGCCAAGCCGGATGATGAATCAATGGCGACAACCCAAAGGAACAGAGTAGGGGGATCGCCGAAGAGATACTTGCCGTAGTTAAAGAGCGCTGTCTGCGCCGAACTGGGAATGGGGCACAGGCACGTGAGTATAAACAATGCCGCGGATACGGTCTTTGTCATCTGCGACTCACCTTGTCATACGCTCAGGGGCACGGATCACGGAACTCCGTAGCCGTCTACGGGCACGGCACCGCGCCGTTGCGGAAGACATGATTGACCAACGTCACCACGTCTTGGACGTTCGCCGCAAACCCGTCGCAGTTGACATCCGCCAACAGCGACGGAT
>Ga0315277_10001788_pt1 | contig 30532 bp, 28 predicted proteins | sample YL17G05_15_MG_FD_203695 | JGI IMG/M metagenome (GOLD analysis project Ga0315277, IMG submission 203695) | Sediment microbial communities from Yellowstone Lake, YNP, Wyoming, USA - YL17G05_15 | ecosystem: Environmental > Aquatic > Freshwater > Lake > Sediment | place: USA: Wyoming | collected...
GGTTATCGAAAACGGATCTCACAGTTGCCTAGCCGCTTATGAGCGAACGTGCAAGCAAGAATATGTTGCTCTTGTGTTCACGAATTCGCCTGACGGAGTAGGCCCACCAGCTCTTGCCAAAGGGAATATATTCACTTACTCGATATCCGCGTTCAACGAGTTCAAGCTTCTTCTTGTCTCTAATTCCCATTAACATCTCAAATTCAAAATCCGCATGATGTACGTTACTGAGCTGGATCGCCTCCTTAATGAGTTTTTCATCGTGAGTTGCGATTGCGAATCCCTTGGAGCGTTCGAATATCATTCGCATGAGTTTCGAGAAGTTCTGATTGATCTGATCTTTCCTTTTGTAAACTACCTCCGGGCTCTCGTTGTAGGCCCCCTTACACAATCTGACAATCCCACCGGAATCGAGCATCCGGTTAACATCCTCCTCACTCCTCTTCAAGTATGCTTGAATTGCAACGCCGACATTACCAAATTTCTTTCGGAATTCGAGGTAGGAATCGATTGTGTCGGGCATGTACTCGTATCCTTCCATGTCGACCCAGACGAAGTTGCCAAAGGATTTGGCGGCGCTGAGAATAGTGCCTAAGTTGTCTTTGAAGAGCGTCTTGCCGATACCTAGCCCCAACTGTGTTGGTTTGATAGAAATGCAGCTTTGGATCTTGTGTGCGTCGAGTGCTTTCAGGATCTCAAGATATTCTGTCGTGGAAGCGGTGGCGGCCTCTCGAGCAGTAACCTCTTCCCCGAGAAGGTTGATGATTCCTCTCACTTTGTGAGCATTCGACTGCTCCGCGCGTGCCATTGCATCTTCATACCTCTCCCCTGCTATCCAGTGCTTGGCAATTCGGAAGAGCAGACTGCTCCACAGACTGGCCAACTCTGTCACCGCTCACCCAGATTACGCGTAGTGCTTAAATCGCTTGGCTATTCTTTGCGCTTATGGACTATTGACTGTAAATACGAAAACCGACGTAATCGCACCTTCACTCGGTCTCTGACCAAAGCATTATCTCATTTGCTGATTCTTATCACGTTCGAATGACTTTGATCGACCATCGAAAAATCGTCGAGTCGATCGTCAAGACGATTGAGAGTGAGGAGATTGTGCAGGGTGTCTTTCTCTCGGGTTCCCTAATCGATGGGAACGATGATAAGTTCTCAGACATCGACCTCGGAATCGCCTCAATCAACAGCGAGGAAACTTTCGAAAAGGCGTATTCGCTGCGACATGCCATCATGGAAGCCGTCGGTAAGCCGATTAGCTTTCTGGAGCGTGGCTGGGAAAACTGCAAGATGGTTGCAGCGCTCTTTGGCAAGTCACAATTCCCACCTCTTGGGCTCGAAGTTGATGTGATCTTCAGTCAACTCCGTCATGTCTCCGAGCAGATGCCGTATGCGGATTATGAGATCGTGTTTGATAGGTCTGGGGCACTGGGGCAGGCGTTGGCAAAGCTTAGCCGTAGGAAGCCCAAAGAAGAAGTCCAGAAGGAAATCCGACTGCACCTCGCCCGGTGTCCCTTCTATGTTCATGATGCGCTCAAAGCCTGTGAGAGAGGAGATTCACCACCATTCCACACGTTACTGGATGAAATTCGAAAGCAGGTCTTCTTCGCTGCAGCTGCAAGCAGGGACCAGCAGGTGTACGGATCTAAACGTGGGCTGAAATATCTCTCAGCGAGTGAGCGGCTTGCTTTCGAATCGTCATACCACGGTTTCAACAAGGGGACGGTTCAGAAGCTGACCGACCTTTACGTGGCGAAGCTCAAGGAGCTAGAGGTACGTTATCAGCTTGGGTCCGACGTGGAACAGTTACAAAGAACTTTGAAAGAACTCCTTTGAAACTGACAGACGGATAGATGATTACAGCCCAGCTTTGCCCGGGTTCATAATTCCAAAAGGATCCACTGCTCTCTTGAATCTGCGCATGATCTCCAACCCCAACCCATGCTCGCGCTCCATAAGATGAGCGAGCTTGAGTCCGACTCCGTGACAGAATTCCATTGAGCCACCCAAATCCTGAGCACACACTAGAATCTTGTCAGACGCCTGCCACAGTTTCAGACCTGCGTTCATCGGGTTGCCAGCTTTGGAAGAGAGCACCAGTGAGACCAGTTCAGGCCCGTGCCACAGACCCACCTCAAGAACTTTGACCCCGTGCTCTTTTGCGATACGAAGTGTCTCGCTCCGAAATTGGAGCACTTTGGAAGCCATGAGCGAGACGTGAATGTAGTCGTATTTCGTGCGTGGCTCTTCCTCATACGTGGTTCTTGAGATTCGTTGACTGAACATTAAGGCAATGTCATGTCTATGATCCCAAAACTCTTGGGCCTCTCGATCTTCCAATTTCTGACCTCGAAACTGACTTGAGATTTGATCAGCTTTCGCTACGTGTGCGTTTACTTCGCCCTCCCTGCCGTCGAATGCGAGGTTTAGTTGAGCTTCTTCGTTATGGGTGGGATCTTCCTCGCCGTAATCCACCATGCTGGCCCTGATGTCATTGGCTCTCATTGTCAGGATTGCACGGTAGCCATCTTCGAAGCTGGGGAATTTGTAGCTGGCTAATGCGAATCTTTCTGGTTGGGGAAAAGCGCGAATGGTCGCTGATGTTACTATCCCGAATGATCCTTCGGTGCCAATGAAGAGTCGCTTGAGGTCAAGGCCGGTGGACGAGAACTGCGCGGGCCGAGTTCTCAATACTCGCCCGTCTGGGAGAACCGCTTCGAGTCCGAGGAGTTGGGTGCCGATGGATCCGTACTTGGCGCCCAGGTAGCCGAGGCTGTTCGTGGAGATGGCTCCTCCGAGCGTGGCGATGGGACGCGTCCACGGATCATGAGCGAAGAAGAGGTCATGTTCTTGCAACTTATTGTATAAGTCCTCCAAAACCGCGCCCGATTGAGCTCGAACAAACATGTCCTCCTCGGAGATTTCTTCTATCTGGTTCATCCTGCTCGTGTCGATCATTATTCCGCCGCGAATTGCTATCGCTGCACCCATGAGCCCCGTCCCGGCTCCATAGGGAACTATTGGGATCCTCGAGCGTTTCGCGATGCGAATGATCTCAGAGATCTCAGCGGTTGTCTCTGGTCTCACAAGAAAGCTTGGGACATAACCTTTCATTCGAAGTTTCGGGTAGGGCCGATATGGCCTCAGCGCGTCGAATTTGTATCTAGCAGGAATTCTTTGCGCAGAAAGCAATCGGTCTTCAGGAATGGCAGTCTCAAGTGTTTTCTCGAGTCTTCGGTGATCGGACAATTCACACGATCTCCATCTGCATGTGATTCCACGGTCCCGTGACTAAACCTTGCTTCCAAACACCCTTGGGAGTCCAGCGAAAAGCATACCTATCCAGTCCCGGCCCCTATCTGGTCAGGTATACTCCGCTTGAGAATGAGATACGACAGGAAAACGGACCAGTTGCAGATGCTCGTGCATGACGAGAAGGACACAACAACTAAGAAACTTGACGAGGACGTAAACGTGTCCTATACCAAAAACGGGGACATCGCCAAGATCAGCATCAGCAACGCCCTCACAAGAATCTTCGACGGCCTAGGCGTCAAAATGCCCTCCGAGCGCCAAGCACCAGCAGAAGAGGCAGAAGGCGGAATAAGGGTCGAAGTAGATGCGGACAAATGCCTCGGATTCGGAAGCTGCGTGATCGTCTCACCCGACGTCTTCAGACTAGACGAACGACCAGGCCAGGGAGTCTTCCAGAGCCGAGCAAAGCTCGATGTGCTCGACGAAGCAGGCGGGAAAGACTTTGAAAACCTCCAAATCGCCGCCCAATCATGTCCCACGCAGGCAATTACGATAATCGATAGGAAGACTGGGAAGCGGATTTATCCTCCTGAGTGACCTCTCCCTCGTTTCTTGACGTCAAAATCGTTTCGACCTGCAACGCTTATCGCTCATTGAGCGGAGCAAATACCCGAAGTATGGGATCGCCGAGGCGGAAAGATGACCGTTCAGATTCTTCTCACTGCGGACAATCATCTCGATCCGCCCGCCTCATCTTTCGGGTCAAAGCGCTTCGAGCGAAGAAGGGATCATCTCAGATGCTTTGAGGAAGTAATCGAGTACGCAAAGAGCAACCGACCCGATTTTCTGCTATTTGCAGGAGATGTGTTCGACACAATCAAGCCTGGGAACTTCATTCGCGCGCGAGTCATGGAGGATCTTAGAGCTGTTCATGATCTGGGCGTTCGAATTCTAGCAGTGAGCGGAGATCATGATACCCCCAAGTCCGCTGAAGAAGGATCATCACCGCTCGCTGTATACGGAAATTCCGGCTGCGTTGATTTCTTCCAAAACCCCAGCGAATTCAACTCCAAGAAATTCACGGTCGATGGTTTGAATGTGAAAGTTGGCGGGCTGAGTCGAAACCCGCTATTGGGACCACGTGACGATCCGCTAACCACAACCGCCGTCCACTTTGATGGTGACGTGAACATACTCCTCACCCACTATCCGGTGGAAGGTTTCATTGGATACGCACACGATGATCCCGTGATCAGACTGAGTTCGATTCCATCAAATTGTCAACTAGTCTGCGTAGGCCACTTCCATGCCTATCAGACGAAGGAACTTCAGCATTCAACGATAATCTACCCTGGGAGTACCGAGAGGGCTTCGTTTCAAGAGGAGAATGAGGAGAAAGGCTTCGCGTGGATCGAGCTAGGCAAAAATGGTGTAGTGTCCAGAGAACACGTCAAGACCTCTGCACGCCCCTTCAAGACTGTCGAAGCTTTCTTTCCAGACGAACAAGAACCAATGAACATTCTCAAGCAAACGCTCGACGAGTGCAAGAGTCCAGAGACAATTGTGAGACTACGTCTGAGAGGGCGCGTCCCAGTTGAGCGGTTGTCCCGGTATCGTAGAAGCGAACTTCTCATGCATGGAGAAGGCAAGTTCTTCCATCTCGCTGTAGACGAGAGCGAATTAGAGATAGAGTCGCCCGAACCAATCAAAGCGCTTCCCAGAACAACCCCTCTTGAGGAACTTCGCAGACACTTCGAAGCCGCACTTGCAGGCGCATCCAGCGAAGAGAAGGAGATTCTCGAAGAAGCGCTGAGACTATGTCAAGCAAAGCTAGAGGAGGCTGGAGCTTGGTAAGGCTACTGTCCATTCAAGCTCGCAACTTCAAGAAACTTCACCTCGATGACCCCGTCCAGTTCAGCGATGGCATAACCCTGATAACAGGACTCAACGAGTCTGGGAAATCCTCGGTTCTGGACGCGATCCTGTACGCTCTCTTCGGCAGAGTAAACCGACCCCCTAAGGCCAAGAACGAGGATCTCGTCGCATATGGCACGAAAGAAGCAGTCGTCAGTTTGGATTTCGAAGTCGGAGAGCGGAGATTCAGAGTATCACGCCGCCTAAGCAAGACAAAACCTACTCGAGCGAGCCTAGACGAGGTAAGAATGAAGGGTTCACCCCAAACTTTGGCGAGTGGACAGGAGAAGGTCAACGAAGAGATTGTACGCTTGCTCGGCGGAATAACCTATCAAGAAATCGTGTCGAGCACTGTTGTGGCGCAGAAAGAGCTGAACAAACTGATCGAACTGAACAAGGACGACAGAAAGAAGATCATCAACGCCTTCCTGAATCTTGAAAGCTTCAACTTTGTCATGACGGATTTGGTGGAAGAGCGCAGAAACCTAGAAGGCTCGAGCTCAAGAGTAGGTAGACTTCACGCAGAAAGAGAAAAGCTAGAGCTGCTCAAACGCGAACTTGATGAATACCAAAAAAGCAACCAGGAGAAAACGAGACTAGTCGATGAGAGCTCTAAACTCGACGAATCCGCGAAAGAACTTCAAGTGAAGTTCAACGAAAAGGATCAGATGTACAGTGATTTACGGAAGTACGAGACTGCGGTCAAGACCAGAGAGAGTCTAGCCTCACAACTCAACAGCAAGAAGAAAATCCTCGATGACCAGCGGACCCGAGCGGAACGATTGCGCAAGGAAATTGATTCTGTAAGGCAGGAACTTGAGAGATTCACCACCTACGACAAGGCAGAGCCGACGCTAGTGGAACTCAGGAGCCGCTTGGAGAAAGCCAAGTCGTGGTCCCTGGAGCTGTCGGCAGCTGAGCGCTCTTGGAGAACTCTCAACCAAGAGGTCCTAGAGCTAAGTCAGAAGCTGGGATCCAATGATGAGGCTAAGCTTAGAGATACGAGAAGCCAGGTGAGCAAACCGATTCTACCATACGTGCTCCTATCTGCTCTGTTCTTTGTGGTAGCATTTGTTGCATTCACCCTCGACAATCTCATCGCAGCTTTCGTCATGATAGCTGCGGCTTTGATGCCCGCCATCATCGTTGGAGTCAGACTCAATGCGGCAAGTTCTCTTGCCAAACACCAATCGGTCCTAGGCGATTTAGGATACCTTGACGCGAAACGTCACGATCTCACCAGCGTAGAGCAACATCAGACGCAGGCGAGGCAAGAATTCGAATCGTCCCAACGCGAACTCGAAATCATCTGTGGGAAGTTGCAGAGTTACGGCAACATGTTCAGGCTTCCAGCGCAAGGAGGAGCTCTGGAAGCAGCGCAAACAATCTTGGACTCCTCAGGCAAAGATTTGCACGCCCGAGAAGCACTCCGCGTCAAAGTTCAGACGCTTAATGATGAGGCAGGGAAGCTTCCGAGGGAAGCGGAGATGAGCGGGCTTGAGAATGAAGTGACGGATCTTGAGCAGCGTATCAATGAGCTAGTTCTTCCAGCCCTGCGAGACGGAATTGTGTTCGCGCCTGAATTGGTGTCCGCCACGCTCATTGCTCGCGACGAATTATCCCGCCAGCTCACGACAACTCAAAGCAAGATTGAGCAAAATCTTCAACGCGTACGCGAACTCGAGAAGTACCTCTCGGAACATGCGGGAATTCCTTCATCGGTTCAGTCTCAAGAGCAGCTTGTCGGAGAACTTGACCGCCGGCTGAGAGTCATCAAGCGTGCAATCGAAGGAGTTCAATCTACAGGCGAGTCGCTCAGAAACAGGATCAGGCCGAACGTACAGGGATACATGAGTGCCGTTCTTCCTGCTTTGACCTCCTCAAAATACCGGGCGGCGATGTTGGACGATGATTACAACTTGCAGGTCTGGGATCCGGAGGCTGGAGAGTATAGACCCAAGGAGGTTTACTCGGGTGGGACGGAGGATCAGTTTCTGCTTGCTATGAGGTTATCATTTGCGCTTGCTCTGCTGCCTGAGGTTAAGGGGCAGAAGCCTGAGTTCGTCTTCCTAGACGAGCCGTTAGGAAGTTCTGATGAAGTTCGGCGGTCTGGGATCGTTGATTATCTCGCGCAGGATTTGTCGAAGAAGTTCAAGCAGATTTTCATAATCAGCCATGTGGGCGGCCTGGAGGAACACGTTCAGAACATAGTCTCGCTGGAAGATGGTAGAGTGGCCTAGGCCAAAACAACTGCATTGAAGGAAAGAGGGAGGTTTAGTCGCCTTGCGGTGAGGCGAGGTTCAAGTACTCGAGCTTTGGCGCAGGCACTCTCGCTTCTGGCGGTGGCCGCGATGCTAAACGCATTACGATCAATCTGTTGGTGGTTCCTGGGACGCTTCCTTTCACCATGATGTAGTCTGAGTTGATAACCCCGTATCGGAGGAATCCACCTTTCGGTGTGACTTCGCTTCCATCGTTGCCTACCTTGATGACTAGCTTGTTGTATTCGGTTCGTTGATGGAAGCCCATCTGTCCTGCACGTGGAACTGAGTACATGACGTAGTGCGGTGTCCAAGCTCCAATGCTACCGACCTGTCGAACGGTTTTGCGGGCTTTGTGGAACTTGCGTCTGATTCCCCATCTTTTGACCGGGCCCTGAATTCCCTTGCCCTTGGTTATGCCAATTGTATCCAGAGCTTGGCCTTCCTTGATGAAGTCGGTCAGCTTCACTTCGGTGCCGAGCAGTTTCTTTGCGTACTCGAATCGTTCCTTGATTGCTCCTCCGCCTATCTTGACCTCTATCAGATCGGGTTTCTTCTTGGCGCGTTTTGCTAGACGCGGTTGAGTTGCCAATACCATGCGGAGGTCCACAATCTTGTCGAGATTCGATTCAACCTTCTTGAGCGCGTCCTCTGTTGGGAACTTCTCAGGGACGGATATTACTCGCTCGAAATCCTTCGGGGGTTTCTCCATCCAAGCCTCGCCAAAAGTCTGCAAGCCCTCGTAGGTCTTTGTGTAGGCTCGCAGAGCGCAAGCCAACATTGGGGGCGATTCAAGAACAGTCATCGGGATCACAATCTCCTTTCCGAAATTCAGCGACCCTTGACGATTGTCTATGGCTAGACCGTAGGTCATGCCCGCTTTGAATCCTGCAAAAGCCAGAAGTCTAGGTCCGGCTTCAACTTCAGGCCAATATCTAATTCGCCCGATCCAACTTGCCGCACGTCCCTTAGGCAGAAACGCCAACGAGCCCCTTTTCGGAGCATGAACTTTCCTATGGCCCAATCATTACACCAGTTTCAAGCGGGTAGCTTCGAGCCAGTTCCATTCGAGCTCTAAAATACTTTGTGTGAGCTGGGCAGCAGGAACAAGAGGAGGCTAGACAGGACTGTTCTTACTCTTCGTCGTCTTCCACGGCGGCTTCTTCGCCTGCAGTGGTGCGTTGGCTTTCGAAGTTCTTCATGGCCTCTTGGAGTTCTTCCTCTGTGATCTTGCCTGCTAGGAAGAGAAGGTCGTTGATCCATTCAGAAATCAAAGTGTCAATGTTCGCTGGAGGCACAAGCGGATGCTTTTGCAGCACGCCTTGTAGGTCAGTGAATAGGTTGTCGAGTTCGACGCTGTCGACCTTCTGCTTCTTTCCGAATGTGAACTTCAACTAGGCCACTGACTCTGCCCGTCTTAGTCGTTCGGGGCTTTTTGTAGCTTGGTTCAGTAATCTTTATGACTCTTTGGATAGCGCAACGCATCGCGAACCCCGACGGGTGAAACTTGTACGACTTGGAAAGGCGGGGGTAAGATTCCGCTGAGCGGACTTCTCTCCAAAGCCCAGCCAGGTCAAAGAGGGCGTTTCGTTCGCCCGTGGGAGCGCAGGACTGAACACTCGCAACGGCGTGTGTGTCTAGAGGCTCCTGTCCCGTAGGGGTTCAGGGGTTCGAATCCCCTCCCCCGCACCAAACTTCGGGTTCGAGTTCATGATTTCTGCGGCTCGGCCGCTTAAAAGCCCAGAAAGGAACTCGTATGGTGTCCGTAGTGCGTGGAAAACACATTGACATTCACAACTATCCGCAGCGACTGGAACGAGCCATTAGATTCCTCAAGAACCATCCAAGAATCGTTGAGGAAAACAAGACTCAGATATTCAAATTCATCGAACGCATCAAGGCGGAAGGGCTCAGCCTAGCTAGGCAGGTTTCCTACGTTCAGTGGATGACAACCATCGCGGTCGCCCTTCCTGGCGGGATGACTTTCCAAGAAACAACCAAGCTGGATGTTGAGCACTTGCTGGCGGATTTCAACGGAAGAGACTGGTCTGATTCAACTAAGGAGAACTATCATGAAGCCGTCAAGAAGTTTTGGAGGTGGCTCAGAGGGTTACCGCAAGGAAAGGACCCGGAGGAAACCGAATGGGTCAAGGTTGGGGGTGCCAAAGGAAGAAGACTTGTTCCTGAGGAATTGCTGACTCCCGAGGAGGCGAAGAATCTCATGGAGGTCGCTGAACACCCCCGCGATAAAGGGTATGTCGCCGTCTCCGATGAAAGCGGGGCCAGACCAGAAGAAATCCTAAGCGCTAGAGTACGCAACGTCCAATTCGACGGCTATGGCGCAGTCCTCATAGTAAATGGCAAGACTGGTTCGAGACGCATCAGACTGGTCAGGTCAGCTCCACTTCTCGCTCGATGGCTTGACAACCATCCTAACCAAAACGATCCCAACGCACCACTCTGGGTCAATATTGGAACAACCCGTCATGGAGGCGCCTTCGACTACAACGCCGCAAGGAAGTTGCTGAAGGAACTGGGTCGAAAAGCAGGCATAAAGAAGCGAATATACCCGTACCTCTTCCGGCATTCAACCGCAACTCACCTCGCGAACCTACTCACCGAAGCCCAGATGTGCCAGTATTTAGGCTGGAAGCAGGGCAGCCGAATGCCCAGTTTCTATGTCCATCTCTCAGGGCGAGACGTCGATAACAAAATGCTTGAACTCTACGGCTTGAAGCCGAAGGATGATGGTCTGAAAGGCGAAATCCAAATCTGCCAGAGATGCCAGTTCAACAATTCACCCGTAAGCAAATTCTGTAACAGATGCGGTTCAGCCCTAAACGTCAAGGTCGCCCTAGAAACTGACGACAGAATCAGGACAGCTGAAGAGATCATGGAAGCACTCCTAAGAGACCCAGAGGTCAAGGTCTTGCTGACCGAGAAGATGCGTGAACTCAGACTTGGAGAGAAGCTTTCCTAGACCCTGCCTTAGACGTCTCGGCTTCCTTCATGATATCCTCAAGCAACTTAACCCAGTTTGGAACGTTCTCATCTGTCGACATGAGTATGCTGTAGATTGGGTTTAAAAAACGCGAAAGCGAGGGCCAACCTTACGTTGTTCAGGTTTACGGGTATTGTCTTTTTGAGCAAGCAGTAAAAGACCAGGTTAATTCTGTGAGCGCAAGGACTTTGGAGATTGCAGGAACGAGAATCTATGAAGTCTTGGAAACACAGCTCTTCGGTCGAAGGCTGGAGGAAGGTGTAGGGCGCAGCAAGCATAAGTTGAAGATAGTCAGAAAGCTGGCCAAATCCCGAAACGACGCCTATTCGTTCACCGAGATCGAAAAGATAACTGGCATGACGAAGAAGCAAGGATTGGGCGTATACCTGACCCAGCTCGTCGAAGCAGGATGCCTCCGAAAAAATGCGGCCGGAGCTTGTTCATTTTTCATGAGGATTTTCAAGAAGTTTGTTTTGGGCAGAGCAACATCCATCGATGTGGACTAGGTAAGCGAGTTAAATTAGATAAAATTCTGGTTTATTACCTAGTTTATCTCGCAAGAAAAGGGGGATGTGAGTTCCAAATGAAGAAAACTGGTTTGGCGAACCAACGATCGAGCCGAATAAGGCCCCGAGAGCAAGCAGTCTCAGCCAAGTGTGGAGCTTGGCAACGAACTCTTCTGGTGCCAGCTGATCTGCCTCGACCATCAATACCCTATCGGAGTGGATGCTCCTTCGGGCAATTATTTGTTCGTTGAAGCGAACAGATATCCGAGAATGAGAAAGTGAGCTACTTGGTGGGCCATATGATGTGGACGGATTAAGTCAACTAGCTGAAATCATCAGAAATCTCGGAGCTGCTAACTTCAACGCCGTTTTCTTGACTTTTGAGAAAAAATATCGCTCTTTCGTGGCCCGTTACGCATTATCTGTGTCCCCTAGCGTCAACGAATAATTGGTTTTCGAGGCATCTTTCACGTTATTTGTGTACCCAAGCAAACACAAATAATTTCACCACATCCGAAAATAGCAGCAAAATGAGCCGCTATTCCAATTATCTGTGTATCAATACGACCACAAATATCCATACCGAGAATCAACTTTCGAACCGATGAGCAATCCGGCTACACGATAAAGGATGAGAATCCACAGTTCAACTACGAGCTCCTTTCGTCAATGATGAGCTCGGCAGTCTTAGCCTGTCCTGGGATGGAGGCCCTTAGTAGGGCGTTCATCCTGAGCCAACAGGCGATATCTCCTCCTTCATTCTGAACATTTTCCGCGCGGAAAACCGACGGCTCACATGACCATCTTCTTGGGTGCTTTAAAGGCGGCTGCGGATGACTGTCAACCTCGATCGAGGGTTTCTAACCCATAAACGACGAGGACCCTGAACGCCCTTCAACTGGGTTGAACGGCGGTTTTTCCTAAGTAGTCCTCTCCATAACAATTCCTTTCGCTACGCACAAAGTAACATTGGAAAACTCCCGCGCTAACACGCCGTTTCCCAAACAAGTTTCCCATATTCCTGAGCCCAGCATAGCGCTAGTGAAAATTCGGCTGGGTGGGAATTGCCCTAGCGAAAACAAGTGAAAACCGAGGAAAATTCGAAATCAGCTTCTGCCAGGTAGATTTCATGACGCTTGCGAAGAAATGTTGCTCTTTCAGGGCTATTTGGACATCATTTGTCCCCCTTACTGCGGACGAATAGTTGCTTTTGAGCGAGGCTTGGCAATTATTTGTCCGCCCATGCGTGGACAAATAATCTCCGAGCTTTAAGGAATCGGCTGATAATCAGTCGCTTTGGCAATTATTTGTCCCCTCCGGCGGACAGATATTGAGAAGTAAGGCTCAGCTTCTAGGCGGCGATACTCCAGTGAACGACTTTGGTGGTCAATATCTCAGTTGAGAATTCGATTCCCGGGATACGCCAACTCTTTGCGGAGACGCCGCGTGCGACTTGGAAAGCAGTCGTTTGAGTTGCCTTCTCTGATTTTGCTTGAGTAATTGTGTCCTGATGTAGCATACTTTGATCTTCCGCTTGTGGGCCCTAATATCATAGCCCGCATAATGTTGAACCTGCGGATACGGGCCATACCGCTTGCCATTTACAATCCTCGACACCATCATGAGACTCCCAGCCCTTCCGCAGACCGGGCACTTCGCTATCAGCAACCCTCCACCTCTACCCGGCTAACTGGAAGACTGTAAAGGACACAGAAGACAATCGCAAAACGCACGTCGCACACTCTGGGCCTTTCTTTTAGGTTTGTTCTTTTTGTTAGCATAGTCTGTGACGTCTGTGTGGTTCGCTTTCCTTCTTGGCCTTTGTTTTCTCTTTCTGTTTTCTTTGTGTGTTCTTGTTTGGACTGGGCCTCTTTCTCGTGGGGCGGGAGGGCTGTGCGATGGAACGTTTGCCTTTCGGAAGCCGAGTTGGGGTGGAAGAAACGTAATTCCGATTTGAACTGCTAATGACCAAGCTATTGAAAGAGAGGATGGTTCAAAATGACGCGTTACCAAGGTCTACCATTTTGGGGCTTTTCCCCGGTCGCGGAGAGGGTGGGCTGCAGAACGCCGAGCGTAAACCGGTCTACCATCGCAGACCACCCATTTTGAGCCGTTTTTCAGAAGCTCATCCGGTGTTCGCGGAGTCAAGCACAACAAGTGCGGGGTTCAAATCCCACCCCCCGACGCCACCATTTTTTGGTAGTGAGTCCTTTCCTTTTATCGGATTGATGATCGCTGATTTTCAGCTTGTGCGCTGAGAATGTCGAGAGATGAAAGAGCATAGAATGTGTCTTCGAAGGTTGAAATGCCTAGGAATATCGACCTTCGGAATCCACCGTTTCTATTTTGGAACTTACGAATGAGGCTTAAGTTCTGTGAGGGAAATTGGGACGCTGCGTTAAGAGCTTCGAGGGCTCTTAGTCCGTAATAGATTTCCTCGAGTATCAAGTAGGGATCGAAATTGTTTGGGCTTCCCGCAAAACCTCCGGCTGAGTTCTCGCAGGCCCTAATCCACTTGAGGGTGCCATCAAGGGAGCTCATGTCGTATCCAAGTAGCTTCAGCGAAGCGAGTGCGTAGTACACCGAGGCCATGCGTGAATAGCCTCCTCGCCCAAAGCTCCCGTCAAGATTTCCAAGTCTAAGTATGAGCCCAGTCAATGGTTCTGTTTCCACAGGTTTCCTTAGCAACCTCAGAGTCTCAAGAGAGAGATACGTGGTTTCTACCTCTGAGGAGGCTTCAATGTTGACATCAAAACTGCCTAGTCGTCCGAGTGAACTCTGGGCTAGAAAAATGGATTTTTCAAAACCTCTTTCCGGTGTTGCTCCCAACTCAATTAGGGATGTTGTGACGCAATAGGCCACCTTTATTGAGTCGAAACCTCCATCTGGATGCTGCAACTTCTTCAGGAAAGCGATCGTACGTTCTTTGAGCGCTGGCTCAACTCCGAGCATCTTGAGGATTTGAAGGGCGTAGTAAGTGTCCTGTGCAGATGATTCAGCCCATTGGGCAAATGTGTATCCCCCATCTTCATTCTGCCGTTCAGTGACATAATCGACGATTGGGTCAGTCCGAATATACCTGCTGAAATCGACGTGCTTATGAGTTGATTGCGTTGATTCCAAGTATCGCTACCTCGGGGGCAGGAACGAGCTGAGTGCTCTCAACGTTGACAGAGCATCATGACGCTGGGAAGCGACAAAAGGCGATACGCCCACCACAGTACACCTGCCATACGCTCTGGACTAATTTCCGACCGCCCATATGTAACTACCGTTACACTTAACCTATTGAGCTTGTTCTCATCTGACAGCTCACAACCACATCCAGTGGGGGCCTTGCACTAGGTTCTTCTCTCTCAACAACAACGCCATGCCCAAGTGGTAATCGGCCCTCTCGATTACTCGGCTCGAAGCTAACGGGGGTTCGGTCATACCTACCTGACAAATGCTTTGCGGCCGGGATAGATCGCTACAGTGCCCAGCTCTTCTTCGATGCGCAGTAGCTGATTGTATTTTTCAACACGTTCACCGCGACAAGGAGCTCCTGTTTTGAGGTGTCCGGTTCCCATTGCAACCGCTAGGTCGGCAATGAAAGTATCCGTGGTCTCGCCACTGCGATGTGAGATCATTGCTCCCCATCCTGCTTTTCGTGTCATCTTAATCGCTGCAATCGTCTCTGTCAGCGTACCAATCTGATTGAGTTTGATTAGTACAGCATTAGCAACATCTTCTTCGATGCCGCGGCTTATCCGTTGCACATTGGTGACAAATAGATCGTCGCCAACCAACTCAAGCTTTTCTCCCAAAGTCTCGTTCAGCAGTTTCCAGCCACTCCAATCGTCTTCAGCCAGCCCGTCTTCGAGCACTATGATAGGATATTTCTGAATCCAATCAGCGTACATGGCAACCATATCTTGTGAGGTAAGATTCCGTTTCTCAGTCCGTAGACGATATTTGCGGGCCTCATAAAAGCTGCTTGAAGCGGGGTCGAGTGCAATGGCAATCTGATGGCCTGGCTTGTATCCGGCTAGCTCGACCGCGTCTATGATCAGGTCGACGGCTTGCTCGTTGGTTTTCAGGGCAGGTGCAAACCCACCCTCGTCCCCGACACAGGTAGCATATCCCTTGCCTTTGAGCACCTCCTTGAGCGAATGATATACCTCGCTGCCCCAACGTAATGCTTCTGCAAAGCTCGGCGCCCCAACTGGCACAATCATGAATTCTTGAAAGTCTGCACCGTCCCAGCCCGCATGAATGCCGCCGTTGAGAATATTGAACATCGGTACTGGGAGTATCCTCGCTGTTTCGCCACCAAGATGACGATATAACGGCAAACCGAGAGCGTTGGCCGCTGCCCGCGCGACCGCCAGGCTCACACCTAGGATCGCGTTGGCGCCGAATCGACTCTTGTTGAGCGTTCCATCGAGTTCCACCATTGTTCGGTCCACATTTGACTGGTCCAAGGCGTCTCTCCCAGAGATTGCTTTGGCGATTTCTTTGTTTACATGATCAACAGCTCGCTGTACACCTTTGCCGCCGTAACGTGTTTTATCTCCGTCTCGAAGCTCAAGCGCCTCATGGGTGCCAGTAGACGCACCGGACGGAACAGCCGCGCGAGCCCATGCACCGTTTCCTAACCTAACCTCGACTTCGAGCGTCGGGTTTCCGCGTGAGTCCAGGATCTCACGGGCCCAAGTACGATTGATTGCGGTCGACATTTCTATCTCCTGTATCAACCCGGTCTAGTTCTAATTGCTTCCGTTCGCCTTCGATTCACGTGATTGATAGTTCTTCACAATTCCTGCACTCGCTGTTAGAATGGAAAAATAGCTGGATGGGTTTTTGTTTGACAGCTGGTCTGTATTTCGCCGAATTTGGCGTTAAGCGGTCACTATTGCACTAATGCTCCACGCTAGGAGAGTGACCAATCCCCCTACGATGCTAGTGCGAATGCCCATCACAAGCGGTGCTCTGTGAGTCTTCGTACCGATGTAGGCTCCTATGCAGAATAACGTGACTAACGCCAGAGATATCGCTATTATTCTTGCGAGAAGGATTGGCCCCAATAGTATTAGTGGCAGTAACGGGATTGATGCCCCGAGAACGGCGAACAACGCCATCGTTGCTGCATATAGATACGTGTGATGACTATAAGCGGATCCAATGCTTGTTGAACTAAGACTCGGCACCATCAGATGCTTTTCGAACTCTGCCAGCTCTTGGCCGGCGACAGCCGTCTCCGCCACGTAGGCTCCGAAAGCATTCGAAAGCGCGGAAGACAAGCCTGCCGCGAGAGCGGGTGTCAGCGCCAGCGCTAACGTAGTGACCTCACGCGTAGCGGTCACGACTCCTAACGTAATCAAGGTACCGTCTATCATGCCTAAGGCCACATAACGCAGATTCAACCGGCCTACCTTCTCACTCTGGAAAGAGGTACGGGAACACTCTCGATCATCTTCTCCCCACCCACAACCTGATCCACGCTATGAACCACCGACCCGCAACGAGCAATCGCTTCATTGACCGCAGAAAAATCAATTTTCTCCCCTTCCACGGTAACAAGCAGCCCTTCCGTCTTTGAGTCAACTTCCTCCACCGTAACATTGACAGACTGAACGCCTGTCACACCGCCAATCGTCTCTGCGAGGGATGCGATCGAAGAGACGCCAGCAGGCTTGACAACGTCAAGCACAACTCGTCTCAAGTTGAATTTCTCCAAGTCACTATCACTTGGGAAGACGCGATGTGACCATGCTGCATTTATCTCTATTCTCCCATTCTCTCGCGAATTTCTTCAGCAACTCGATGCTCAGGGTGTTTTCCAACGCTGCAAAGATAATCCAGATCAGATCGCCCGTCGTTGGAGAGGAAATTCCAAGAGCGTTTCTGGTTAAGGGAACTGCCCCGAGTATGCTTATGAGCATCGCCTCCCAGATGACTGCGAGAATCACCCATTTGGACGGCTTGACTTCTAGCAAGGAATACGTTAGGGAACCGCAGTTCAAGGCCATAGCCAACTCCATGCCAATGAGCATAAGGAATAGTCTTGACCGAGCAGCAACAAGGCCCTCACTCAGACCGCTCACGAAACCGAGCAGCAAAACTGGGGTCTGGACAATGAGAGCCATGACAATCAGTCTCGTGACTTCTTTCGTGAAGACAGACTCAGTCTTCGGCCTTGGAGGTTTTTTCATCAAATCCGGCTCGGGTGGGCTAAAAGCCAACGCTATTGCAGGTAGGCCGTCGGTGGCGAGATTGATGTAAAGGATTTGGACAGCGAGAAGAGGTAGCGTATCACCACTGCGATAAGCCATCAATGGTAAAATGATTAGAGAAGTTAGCGTAAGCACACCGATCTCGACGAAGTTGCCCTGCAGAAGATAGGCCAAGTATTTCTTGATGTTATCGTAAATCCACCTTCCTAATTCTATGGCTTTGGTGATCGTTGCGAAATTGTCGTCAGCCAGCACTAAGTCAGAGGCTTCTTTGGTGACGTCTGTCCCGGTGATTCCCATTGCAATCCCAATATCCGCCTTCTTTAAGGCAGGAGCATCGTTAACTCCGTCTCCGGTCACAGCTACGACTTTGCCCTTTTTCTTCCATGCGTCGACTATCCTGAGTTTGTGGCTTGGCGAGACACGAGCGTAGACACTGATTTTTTCCACCTTCTCCTCGAATTCTTTTTCGTTAAGTCTGTCAAGTTCCTCGCCGGTCAGCACCAAATCCTCGTCTTCATAGATGCCCGTCTCCGTCGCGACTGCCAAGGCGGTCAGCATGTGATCCCCTGTGATCATCACGGGCTTGATCCCAACAGCCTTACAAGCTGCAACGGCCCCGATCGCGTCTTCGCGCGGCGGATCAATTAGTCCTGCCAGACCCAGCAGTGTGAATTCCGATTCAATTTGCTCTTCAGAAAACTCTGTCGGAATTGACGGTAGCTTCCTCTCAGCAACAGCCAAAACTCGAAGGGCTCTCCGCGCCATCTCTTCGTTGAGTGCGAGAATTCGCTTCTTGTCGTCTTCTTTGAGTTCGATAATTTTGCTGTCCTCGTAGAAGAATCTGCAAAGTGAGAGTACGATTTCTGGGGCGCCCTTCGTGTAAGCTACTGCTTCTCCGTCTGGTTCCGTGTCGATCACTGTTAGGCGCTTCCTCTCTGGGGTGAAAGGCAGCTCACCGATTCTCGGATGTGAGTTTCGCATTGCGTTCTGCCTTATCCCAACCTTCTCTGCAAAGGCAAGGAGCGCACCCTCGGTGGTATCTCCCTTCACGACCCAACTTCGTTCTTCCTGCGCTAGTACGGCGTCGCTGCATAGAACCGCAGCCTTCGCAAGCCTTTGCAGGTTTTCCCGATCTGCCGCCTCGATGTTGCCGTCTCTGGGTAGAGCTTCTCCTTTGGGGTCGTAACCCGTGCCTGTAACTTCGTACAATTTTCCTGAAACGTATGCTTCTCGGACAGTCATCTCTCCCTTTGTGAGCGTTCCTGTCTTATCGGAGCAAATTACCTGAGTCGATCCAAGAGTCTCCACAGCAGGCATTCTACGTACCAAGGCATTCCTCTTTGCCATCACTCGCATGCCTATCGCCAAACTGCCAGTTACGATTGCAGGCAAAGCCTCTGGGACTGCCGCAACTGCGAGAGCTACGGCAAAGAGGAAGATTCTGGCTATGAACCCTGTTCCGAGGATACTCGTCCTTGAGTACTCTTCCAGCAGCCCTCCAATGGCGATGACCACTATCAGGACAAGAACTATCCGACCAAGTTTAGTGCCAATCTCCTCCATACGCCTCTCAAGCGGTGTCTCTTCAGCTTCAATGGTATGGATTTGCACTGCAATCTTGCCAAATTCGGTATGCCCACCGGTACTTACGACCACAGCTTTTGCTCGGCCTTGCATCACGGTTGTTCCGGCGAACACCATGTTGATCCTATCGGCCACATAGGTAGCCTCACCCAATTTTGCTACTGACTTAGTCACTGGCGTCGACTCGCCTGTTAGCGAAGCCTCGTCCACTCGGAAGCTGAAAACTTCTATTAGACGTGCGTCGGCGTTGACCCTATCACCAGCCTCAAGCAGAAGTAAATCCCCTGGTACGAGCTGTTCAGCGCGAATTTTCTTCCGTGTCCCATCTCTCACTACACTGCAACTCGGACTGAGCAACTTCACCAGGGACACAAGCGCTTTCTCTGCCCTCAACTCTTGGAGGAACCCTAGAACAACCGCGAAGAAAACTATGACGATGATAACTATCGCGTCGATAACCTCACCCAGCAAATACGAAATGATGGTCGCGATAAGTAAAATGCCAATCAGCAAATTCGAAAACTGTTTGAGAAAGATCTTGATGGGCGATATTCCACTCTCAGCCTCTATCAAGTTAGGACTATACAGCTCAAGCTTAGACTTCGCGTCACTCTCCGAAAGCCCTCGGTCTAGGCTGGATCCTAGTGCTGCAACAACTTCGTCAGCTCGCAAAGTGTGCCACTGCAAATCCGCTGTACGATACCTATCGACGCCCATTTCGCGTCTCTCACACCGCTAGATTCGGTTAACTTGCGAGTTTTTCAAGAGAAGAAACTATTTTGTAACACGAAATAGGACGAGGGCACCCAAAGCGGACAGGACTGCGGCGTATTGAAACGCTACAAGAGGCGACACAGCAACCCAGAGGACGCCTACTACTGCACTGGAGACAAAGTCGCCGATCCCATTGATGGTCTGGAGCACGCCATAGCCGGTTCCCCTCACATCTTGGGGCAGAAGGTCTGCGGCAAACGCACCCTCAATGGTCTCGGTTACAGCACTGAATATACCGGCTGCTACGAAAATCAACGATATGTATACTAAATCGCTTGAAAGATAAGCTGTGGCAAGACATGTGACGGCAGAAAGAAAATAGCCTGCTACTAGCACCATCCTCTTCCCGATTTTGTCACCTAGCGCCCCTATGGGAAAGCATGTAATAGCGTAGACGAGATTAAGCAATGTGTAAAGGGCAATCGCCAATAACGCTGCCTTAGTAGCGCCCATCCCAGGAGCGAGGACTTGTTCAGCCCTCAACGCAAAAAGCGTGTTAGCAAAATTCGCAATGCCGAACATGCCTACTCCTGCTATGAAGAGCTTGAATGTCCTAGGTAAGGAACGGATGGTCAGAACAAACCCTGGGCCCTTAGGAGAATCGTTGCTCTGCTTCCGTTTGATATCCTTAACCAAAAATACGACGATAAATATCGCCGCGATGCCAGGCAACGCTGTCAAAAAGAATATTTCACGATATCCAAGGATGGTCACAAGTACGAGCGCCAATGCGGGACCTATGGTAGCGCCAATAGTATCCATCGCTCTGTGAAAACCGAAAGCTCTGCCATGGAATTCGCTTGTGACAGAATCCGCGAGAAGAGCATCTCTGGGACCCGCTCTGGCACCACGTCCGACCCAAGCGCCCATCCTTAAGCCGGCTATTTGAACCCAGTTTGAAGCAAACCCTATTACTGGAACAAGCAACCCCGTAAGACCATATCCCAGATTCATGGGAGGTTTCCGCCGTCCCATCTGGTCACTTATGTATCCGGAGAATGGTTTTACGAAGCTAGAAGCTCCATCAGAGAATCCTTCGATTAATCCAAGAACTGCAGCAGAATAACCCAGCTCGATGGTAAGAAAGAACGGCAAGATTGCGGTGGCCATCTCGTGACTGGCGTCGCCCAGAAGACTCACTAAGCCCATGTAGAATACGTTCCCAGACAACCAACTAGTTTTCTTCGTCATCCTCCATCATCCTAATGAATCTCGGTGTAACAGTCGTTACATTTAAACGTCTCATGTTATGCCGCTGTTACGTCTTAGAGGAAGGCCGTAAGTTTTAGTCGTTGGGGGACCACGCCATTTGTGGACAGCAGAAGCAGGATATCTGGCCGGAAAGATTAGGATATGGCCACCTCTCAGCGACGACCTGAAAGATGCTCTAGTCGAGATTGCCCTGAGAGGGACGCCCATTACCTTGAGGAGAGTCGCCAGACTTTTCGATTACTCTCAGGCGGGAATACCACCGATAATCTCCGACCTGGTTAAGTGCGGATGCCTTGAGCTACATCGGCATTATTCAGCGGATAAGGATGCCCAATTTGACTTGACCCCGACTGGTTTGGTCCAAGCCCTGTGTGCAGACAATCGCGTTTGGACAAGCTTCAAGAGAATTCTCTCGCACCTCGAGGAGAAGATGCCGAACCTCAATCGTAACTGGTCGACAATCTGCCATGCTTCACGTACTGCGAGTCTAAGACTCCTAGGTGACGCCGTCCAGTTTACGGTAAGTAGCAGAAAGTGGCGCGATGGAAATCGTTGGGAAGCATTCGAAGAAAACTTCGTTCTGCAAGTTTTCAAATCAGTCAACATAACAGAGGAAGACCGCGGAAGCATTCTAAGGGCAGTTTCGAATGATTCTGCGAGCCGAACCTTCTTCCGGGGCACAATTAACGATCTGTATAAACGCGCGGAGATCACGCTCGAAGAAAAACATGAGATGATCCAAGCTATAGGTTGAACGCGCTCAGTTGATATCCGATTTGGGTATTGAGCAACCTGTACTTTGACTTAGTGCCCTATGTTCGTGATCGTCTAGGTTTTTGATTTCGATTGGTCAGACATTGTTCCACGGTCTCTTCATGCGCCTACCCGTTTCGAAGCATATTCGATTGGGGGACTTGTCTGGCGACAAGAGCACTTGTAGTCAACAGCAAGGCTGTTGACACAAGAAGCGCTATAGCGAACAGCGGGTTAGAGGCAAACTCCATAGGAACAGAGAGGACCAGTACGATCAGCGAGATAAGGGATGCGAGTCCAGCGACAAATAGAGTGAATAAAGAATGCCTCTTGGCAAGAGACCAAGTCCGTATGGATTGATCGCTGGTACTTGCAATGTTACGACTCGCTGAAACACCCATTAATCGAAGAAAATCAGCAAAATCAGCAAGAACCAACATGAGCATCACTGACGCAATTGCTGACAAATAGGTTATGTTGGGCAAAGAAAACTGAGTTGCTGTGAAGCTGACGCCAAGTCCGATCCAAGCTAAGAAGGCGATACCTTCTTGCTTCAGAATGTTTCCTACAATGAAAGCCAACATGCCCAGAATCAATGGGACCAACATCATCGATCCCACATGTCCTTCGACAGCGATTACAAATGTCCATGCTGAGAGCATGACATATGCCAACAATAGTCCAAAGCGGAATACATTCAAAGACCCTACCTCCTCTTGACCTTTGTCCATAGAAATGTTGCCTCTTGCAGGGCCTCGCTCAGAGGCTCATTGACCCTCCAGTCAACGACGACGGCATGCTTGCGCAGTAGGTCTATCTCGGCCTGTCGCTCGAGTCTTACGATGTCCCTAGCGATTCTGTAGATTCTCGTGTCAGGGACATTGCTAACTTCGATCGCTATAAGAGAGGGTGAGATGACCAATACTTCGTACCCTTTTGCAGATATATCGGCAATGGCTCTGAACGATTTTTCATCGAGGAGCGGGGTGATCACGATTATCTGAGTCATTCTTGAAAAGAAAATGGATAGGTATCCCGCCAAGTTACCTATCTCCCAAGTGTTCCCTGCTCGGGTTTCCGAGAGAACGGTGAGAATCCTGTTAAACTGTCTCCGGCCGAATGCTGGACTCACCTTCTCCAACCGGTCTCCGATCACAATCATCCCCACCCTGTTCCTATCCCTCAAGAGACGATAAGCTACGATTGCCGCCGCTCTGACAGAATATGTAGCCAATGAATTCGCTGAATTGGCCGATTCTGACACATACCTTGCATCCAGAGCGATTATGGCGTCCCCGCCCAGTTCACTCATGAACTGGTTGCTTAGTAGCTCGTCGAATCGAGCAGAAGCTCTCCAGTTGATCCTCTTTAACGGATCACCAGACATGTACTCTCGCAGGCTGTAGAATTCGAGTCCATGTCCTGGCTTTCTAGAGACAATTTCGCCTGGCCAATGCCGTGTCCTGCGAGGCCTCACATTGATGCGACTGAGATACTGTATCTGCGGGAAGACCCTCAAATTGGTAAAGGTTTCATAGGTTCGTTCTTCAACCCATAATCCAAAGATGTCCGCAGACCTGATTTTGACAGGGCCGATCGTATATGAGCCCAGAAGCTTTGGTGAGACCTCGTATGCGAATTCGAATGTTTGGGTTGCCTGAAGTGACGTGAATTGGTGGTTAGAACCTGTCTCTAGGCGAAGGTTCTCGGGCAACGTATCAAGAATCTCCACGAAGTCCAAGGGAGCACTGTTGTTTCTCACCCTAACCGTGAATATCTGCGTCTCATCCTCGTAGATGCTCTGCCTAGTGGACGTTCGTTCTACCTCAATGTCAAGATGTGGAGGGCTTCCCATCAAACGGGCAAGCACCAAAAACAATGTCAGCGGGGCTGATGAGGCCGCCAAATATTGGTTTTGGAGTATTAGCCCCAGAGTTAGCGCCACCATAGCTGACGCGGCGATAGCTGCCGCCTTTGTCGAGAACATCCTAGTCGACCTTAGGCACAGGAACCTTTCGCAATATTTCATCGACTATGGCAGCGGTTTTTCCACCTCGAAGCCACTGCTCGGGTTTCAGTATGAGTCGATGTGAAAGGGCAGGCACAGCTATGGCTTTCACATCGTCTGGAATGACGTACCGTCTTCCATTAAGCCACGCTTTCGCTTTCGAGAGCTTCATTATGGCCAACGAGCCTCTGGGACTCGCTCCGATTTCCACATCTTGATGCGTCCTCGTGCCTCGAACTATCTCGACAACGTATCTCTCTACCGCTTGGTCTATGTGAATTTCTTCTACAGCCTTCTGCATTTGAAGGACTTCTTCGGCGCCAGCTACCTTGTTTATGGCGACATCATCAGTCTTCCTTTGATTCCGCCGCTCCACTATTTCGACTTCCTCTTCGGCCGACGGGTATCCGATGCTCAGCTTGAGGATGAAGCGGTCAAGCTGCGCCTCAGGCAGCGGATAAGTGCCTTCGTACTCGATTGGGTTCTGCGTCGCAAGCACGATGAAAGGTTTCTCAAGCTTCAACGTTTCGTTCTCTATCGTGACTTGTCTCTCTTGCATAGCCTCCAGCAGAGCAGATTGTGTCCGTGGAGGCGCGCGATTAACTTCGTCGGCGAGCAGAAGACGCGTGAATATCGGCCCCTTCCTCAACTCGAAATCTGAAGTTTTGCGATTCAAGACAAACGTGCCAGTTATGTCAGCCGGCAGAAGGTCAGGTGTGAACTGAATCCTCTTAAAACTGAGACCAAGAGCGGACGCGAATGATTTGGCCATGAGAGTTTTCGCCAGGCCGGGATAGTCCTCGACTAGCACGTGGCCATCACACAGGATAGCTAGCAGCAGAGTCTCGAGGGCATCCTGTTTTCCAACAATAGCCTTGGAGACTTCTTCGAGGACTCTCAGATAGGATTTTTCAGCCACCGTCATTCATGTTCCACTCTCGCTGATGATTCTGATTGCCTCCTCAAGGCTTGACAGGTACTCTTCTTGCTCGCGTGACAATCGCGTGCCAAATCGATGTCGCTGGCCTTCGTCTTCCGTCGGATCAAAGATTTCCAGAACTCTCGGGTTCTTTCCAACCAGCAATTTGAGCTCTTCACGCGCGTTCTCTCTCGAAGCGAATCTCCAATGCGCTCCGTCCGATTCGCCTCCAAATCTGGGTGCCAACGCGGTTCTCAAAATGTCAGCCATCTTAGTTCTGCTGTAGTAGTAGCCTCTTGCAGCTCCGTTTACAGTGATCGCAGCTTTTGCTATCAACTCATTCCCCGATCTGTCATCTGAACGTGCATATGTGAACCAGGACACCAGATTGTGGCCGTTCTTGAACATGGTTCGAAGCAACAAGATTAACGTAAGCACAAAAATAATAGAAGTAAGTGCAAACGACAAAATGCTTAGGCCGAGTATCCAACTTCCCATGATGGCTACAAAAGCCAACAAGATCGCTGCAATGAAGCTAGGAGCCTTAGTGAAGACCAAATCCCTCAAGGACTCACCGCCATCAACCTCTCATTAGACTCGGCTCTTTCCTCAACCCAATCACGCAACTTCTCCAAACACTCGATCGATCTTCTTGCTTCGTCTTCCGACACAAAGTCCTCACTGTAACGCGCTTTTTCGAAGAGGAAAGTTGCTTCACGCAAATATTCTGTACTGCCCCCAAGCCTGCTGATAGCAAGAGCCTCAAGCTCGCGTGCAGTAAGAGTTGAATCGTTCGAAACCCCGCTGCTTTCCAGAATCTCACATAGAGTCCGATAGCAGTCGATCACCGTACTACGATAATCGCTTCCAGTCTTCAAAGCATAAATGGTTCTATCGAGTACGGATGCAACATGGTGGGCTTCTTCAGGCATCCTGGTGGGATCGAGGTAGACCTGTGAAGACTCGTGAGTGCGGAAAAACAGTAACAGCCCTGAAATAGAACAAGCAAGAATGAGACTGACTGCCAGCGGAATTAAAAATCGCGAAATATCTGGGTGAACTGGTTCATAGGATAGGTAAACCAAGTTCGGCAAGTTTCTCGCCAGCTCCACTAGGCCATAGAAGATGAACACAATCAAACCAACAGCTATTATCAGCGCTGTGCGAGCCATTTTAGGGGGTTCGTTTCCGTACCACCATTCCTCTCTCTTCGTATGTCGCCTTCGAATCCGCCAGATCAGGATGGATGCCAGTGCCGCAAGAGCAGATAACGCAGCCAATTCATACACAGACGACGACGAACCAGCATATTGCACAGTGCTCACTTGAGATGGCGTGTTTGTTTGTCCAACGGGCTCGGTCGCTGGTTTTGTGCTCTGCCAACCCGCTATCTGTGCCAGTTGCAAATTGGCAATGACGCTTGTGACAATCCAGGGGAAGACCACCAGCATAGTCATGAGTACAAGAGTTGACCAGGCAGTTCGTTTCATCAAATGAACCTTCTCCATCTGGCACAGGTGCTTCGCTCAAATGGCCCCTTCCTTATCCCGCGCATCCATCAGTTGACCTCGCACTTCTGCCATTCCGAAACAACCTAGCTGGTCCGAAAGCACTAGCTTCGTCTTTCTTAAATGTAACGACAGTTACAGCGCTCTTTCTCCATGGCTCCCTCTGTTATCCAAACTTTTGCGATAAGCTTTCGGATGGCGGCTCGACCGCAATGAATAAACTGAGGCGAATCAGATAAATGTAACAGCCGTTACGTTATTTCAGCGGTTCTGATGTACGGAGGAGGAGTGACATCTTCGGGCGCGGGTCGAAGTCCGACGAAGGAGCCTACGTGGCTCATGCTTGGAAAACCACGACCACTCCCCGCGGATGTTTCGGCTCTGTTCCATGCTGAAGCTAATGAGTCCTCCTCGGAGGAAGGGAATGCGGTGGCTTCGGCTGAGTTCGTGAATGCTCATCCTGAAATCGCAGCTAGGGTGATAAAAACTCTGCTCGACCATAAAGTTCGCGTGTACTATACGCCTATCTCCTTTCCTAACTTACTATTAAGAGGCGGAAGAATCTTCGAAATACTTGACTCGAGCTTACGCGAACTCAAAGATATAGACGCACGCGCTGTCCTATACGAACTAAAATGGTCCATGACCGGAAAATACCTCAAGGTTTCCGGAACCGTTGAAACGATCGATGCAGGAGACCATGCAGGCATACTGATTCGCCTTCGAGATCAATATGGCTATCGGAATGTGATTCTCGATTCGGCTGAGGGACAGGATGTGAAAACAGGGGACTCACTTGAGATCGTAGGCTCATATTTCATCGGAGCAGCGGACGTGCCCTATCTTGAAGCGGTCTGGATTGAAAAGCGCAAGTATCGCTTCTGATTCATCCTCCGGTCCTTCACCTTCATTCTCTCCTGGTTCTTCGTGTCGATTATCTTCTGGTTCTTGTTCATTTGACGTCATGGCTGGACGTTGCCCTGTCTGAAGCCAGTCCGATAGAACTCGGAGCACTTGCTCATTATTTACTAGATTACGAAGCTTCGAGATGACTCCATCACTGTCGTACTTCACCCTTCCAAAGGTAATCTGCCTCGTTTTCGTGTCAAGTATTGCATACGACGCTCGCGGATCGCCGTCCGCAGGGAATCCCACGCTGCCTGGGTTGACAACCCAAACACCCTTCTTCTTCACTTCGTAAGGGGTATGCGTATGGCCGAGCACCAACAAGTCCGCGTCACCCATGTCTAGGCTTGCAGCTTCTTCCCTTGTCACATACCGGTAGAGTTCATCTCCTGGAGCGGCATGCAGGGCCCGCAGTTTCATGCCATCGTATTCGAGGTCCAGTTTGCGTTCAGCCTTGCCGAGAAGGTTAAGGAACTTTGGTGCGAGGAGCTTTCTTGTTATCGCTTCACGTGTAGTCACTGATGCCGCATGTGTTGCAGGATTACTTCGGCAATCCCTATTGAACGATGCGGCGGCGTCGTGGTTCCCAAGCACCCTTTTTGCCCTGATGTAGCGGAGAAGATCAAAGACCTCGACAGGATTTGGCCCGTAGTCCACAATATCTCCCATAAAAAGAACCTCATCAAAGTTCGTATGGTTGAGAACCTCTTCCAAGGCTTCCAAGTTCGCGTGCACATCCGAGATGAGCAGCAACCTCATAGACCCAAACCCAGGGGGTCACGCCCTGTGCGTCGTTATTAAATGTAACGCCCGTTACATCCGCGCGACCTGAAGAGTACACGTGGAACTGAATCTTGGCAAGTTACCCATTCCATCTTTACTCCGTAAAGTGAGGGCTTGGCATCAAGACGGCATGTGTACTGTTAATATATCATTAGTAATCAGGCTTCGCACTCTAGGTTATCCTCTCACTGAAAAGCTTGGCACTCACTCGGCAAGTCCCGCAAAGACGTTCCAGCGAATGTAACGGCGGTTACGTTTAAATCATACAACCAAGTCATGCCTGAAATCAATCGTTACCAAAGACCTCCCGCAGGCTGATTGTGTTGCATCCCGACCTCCAAGAGGTGAGCCCTTCCATGCCCTTCGACAGCATCCTGTTTGACCGTCCCCAAAGCGGCGCAGAGATGGATGGGCGGGAGGTGTCTTCGTTCTTTGCTGACTTGAATCTAGATCAGATCCTCTCGTCGGTAACGGCAGGGCGAGGGGAATACAACCTAAAGCCCTTCTTTTGCATGCCGTTGAACGATGCCGCGGCCATATTCTATCGTCATGACATACTGCGGGATCTTGAGGGAGAAGCGCTAAGCGCACATATGAAATCCTTTGCGAGGAACATGCGTGCAATGCGCGAGCATCTCGCTCAAGCAGACAGGCTCTCCTACGAATACCAGAAGGCAAGCTGGTTCTTAGACGCGGTGGAGATATATTGCGACGCCGTCCGCAGCTTGGCGGCCGCGCTGTCTCTTGTAGACGTAAAGTCGCGTGGCTTTCTGGCCTTCCGAAGGTACCTGGCGACCTATGTCGACTCGGAGAGTTTTAGGTCGCTGGTCGCCGAGACGAAGAAGCGCAAGAACGAGCTGTCGTCGGTGACATACTGCATCCACATAAGAGGAAAGCGTATTACGGTTAGCAAATACGAGGCGGAACCTGACTACAGCGCCGAGATAGAGGAAACATTCCAGAAATTCAAGCAAGGGGCCGTCAAAGACTACCGGGTTAACTTTCCCAACCCGGCGGACATGAACCATGTTGAAGCGGGCGTACTGAACATGGTTGCGCGACTGTATCCGGACATCTTCCTTGCGTTGCGCGACTATTGCAATCGCCACCGCAATTATCTCGACGAAACGATTCGTCGTTTTGATCGAGAAGTCCAATTCTATGCCGCGTACCTAGAGTTCATCGAACATCTCAAGTCAGCCGGTTTGAAGTTTTGTTATCCGCACGTCTCTGACCGGTCCAAGGAGGTCCATGCCTATGAAACATTTGACCTAGCCTTGGCCAACAAGCTCATCCATGAACATTCAATCGTGGTGTGCAACGACTTCTACCTAAAGGACCATGAGCGCATATTTGTTGTATCCGGTGCGAACCAAGGCGGTAAAACGACGTTCGCCCGGACGTTTGGGCAGCTACATTATCTAGCCCGCCTAGGATATCCGGTGCCAGGTAGGGAAGCCCGACTCTTTCTGTGCGATCGCCTGTTCACACATTTTGAGAAAGAAGAGCACATCGAGAATCTTCGCGGTAAGCTGCAGGACGAGCTAGTCCGAATCCTCGAGATCCTACAGCAAGCTACGAGTAACAGCATCCTGATAATGAATGAAAGCTTCGCCTCCGCGACATTGAAGGATTCCCTTTTTCTCGGTAGAGAGGTTATGCAGCAAATAATCCAGCGAGACATGCTTTGCGTATACGTGACATTCATCGACGAATTGTCATCTTTAAGCGAGACCACCGTGAGCATGGTGGTCACCGTAGTTCCTGAAAACCCGGCGTTGCGGACATACAAGGTCGTAAGAAGGCCTGCGGACGGCCTCGCCTACGCCGTCGCAATCGCGGAGAAGTACGGACTCACCTACGAGTCCCTAAAGAGGCGCATCGCGCGATGAAGGTCTTTCTGATGCATAGAGATAAGGACTTCGACCTGCAGGGCGATCTGCCGCCGAACGCGGACGATCTCATGCAAGACCTGGAGCTAAACACGCTGTTCGACGCAATGGCTCTCGGCGACAAGTTCCTGTTCGACGTGACCAAGAGGGCCGTTTTGCAGAGTCTAAACGACCCGGAGGCGATCGCGTATCGCCAGCAGATTCTTAGGGACTGTCTGGAGCACTCAGCCATTGTCAGGGAGATCTACGAAATCGCAGTAGAAGCAATCCAGGGCGAGAAAAAGGGATGGGGCATCTCCTTCGGGAGCAGTCCGGACTGGATACTTTACAGCTCTGTTCGGGTGCTGGAGTTGTTTGTTGGCGCGCTTATGAAACTCAGGCATATCGCCGACGAGCATGGCGGGCAATTCCGGTCGGAGGGATTTGTTCGCTTCTTCGGGATGCTCACACAAGAGCTGGACGATGAATATTTCCGTGATGTTCAACACCATCTGACGCAACTTGGATTCCGGGACGGCACCCTAATCAGCGCCGAGCTTGGGAAGGGTAACAAAGGCACTCACTACGTACTCCGCAGACCTTTGTATGAAAAACAGAGCTGGATGTGTGTCCTGGGCAAACGCGTCTTTGGCAAACGCGGGCCAGCGTACAGCTTTGAAATCGCTGATCGTGATGAAAGCGGCGCCCGGGCTTTGTCGGAGCTAAACGGCATGGGCATCAACCTAGTGGCCAACGCGCTCGCCCAGTCGACCGACCACATTCTCAGTTTCTTCAGGGTGTTGCGGACCGAGCTAGGTTTTTACGTTGGTTGTCTGAACTTGCACGGGCAGGTTGTACGCAAAGGCGAGCCAACATGCATCCCCGTGCCTTTGGATGCGAACAAGCCTGCGCTTTCTGCTGAGGGAATATATGACGTTTGTCTGACGTTAAGACTAGAAGCCAAAGTAGTCGGCAACGATCTGGCCGCAGACAACAAAGAGCTCGTGATCATCACGGGCGCCAACGAGGGCGGGAAGTCGACGTTCTTGC
>Ga0315277_10001789_pt1 | contig 30531 bp, 22 predicted proteins | sample YL17G05_15_MG_FD_203695 | JGI IMG/M metagenome (GOLD analysis project Ga0315277, IMG submission 203695) | Sediment microbial communities from Yellowstone Lake, YNP, Wyoming, USA - YL17G05_15 | ecosystem: Environmental > Aquatic > Freshwater > Lake > Sediment | place: USA: Wyoming | collected...
TCCCGACGTCACATCCGCAACTACCGCTTGCTTAAATGCTGAGCTATAACGATGAATGACCTTTTCCATGGTCCTGGCTCCTGTTGATAGTTACATTTACCTGTCAACTTTTTCCAGGACGACACAAGGCTCCACGGATGACGGTTCACTATTCACTACTCACCATCCGCGGTTCACGATGCATCTCTTACTCATCTCACTTCTCACCATCCAGGAGTCATCCGTGAACTCACTTCTCACCTTTTACAATATCCGGCGCAAATGCCTGCTTGTAATCGCACCCTCGGACCCCGTAATTAGTCCCAGGTTTTGATAACGACTCTTTCTCGACGATGAAATCTTGGTTTCCAAAAACGTAGTTATCACGTAACCTGCATTTTCCAAGAACACGATTATGCCCCAATTCACGAGCAAAGCGCCCCTTCTAAGAAGATTTTTTCCACGACGGTGCATCGCTGAGGCGACAAGCTATGGCGAATGAAACCGATTTGGCCATCTCCTTCTTCCTGCAATCGCTCAGAAAGGAGAAGAGGAACGAAAAGACCGTCACGGCCCATGCCTCTGACATCGCCGGCCTTCTCCACCATCTCGGTTTGAACTCTCAGTCCCTTGACCTGGCCACACTCGCCGGAGTTCAGATGCCAGACCTCCAGTCTTACCTTAGCAGGCTCACAGCCAAGGGACTCAAGATCGCAACCGTGAAGCGACGTGCGGCTGCCATCAGGAAGTTCTTCTCATTCCTCTGCGCCGAGGGCATCCTCAAACACGATCCCTCTGCTGCTCTGTCCGTCAGGCCCGCTACGAGAGCAGTCCTCTCAGCCAATGAGATTCTTTCTGCATTCCGGTACCTGCTTGGCCACCAGCAAAGCGAGAAAGGAACGCAGGCCATTCGATATCGCAGAGACGAGCTCATCCTGATCTTGATGCTGTTCTACGGCGTCAGGCAATATCAGATTGCAGGTCTACGTTTGTCCTGCATTGACAAACTCAAGACGGCCGTCACGTTGAGCGTCAACAGAGATTTCGTCCTCAGGCTGGACGGGTTTGTGATGGAGAAGCTCCGCGCGTACCTGGCGGAAAGAAGGTCGAATGCCGATACGATCTTTCTTGAGCCCGCCCGGAAAAAACCGGTCGATCATTCGATCATCAAAATCATCCTCACGGAATTGTCCTTTGCCGTCCACGTCAATTATACGCCCCGGCTGCTTCACAACACATTTCTCTACCTACAGCAGAATCCGTCCGAGCGACGTGTGCTTATCGAGAGAATCATCCAGGATGGTCCTGCTCACACTTATGGTGCAGCCGCGAATGCTTAGCCTTCGTTTTTCATTGTCTTTGATTCTGTCGTCGCTAATGACCTGCAGTCTCCCGACGGCGCTCGACGATCCGGCGCTTGTCACCAACTTGCGCTTCTCGCCCAGCGCGTTCGATTCGTTCAGGACCAACACGGCGATCTACTACACACTCAAAACACCGGCAACCCTAAGCATCTACATCCTCAAGAGAGACTCAACGAATCAAGACTATCTCGTGAAGACGCTCGTTGAAAACGTGAACGAATCGAAGGGCACTCATTCTCATACCTGGCTTGGTGACAACGACGAGGGGTTATTTGCTCCCATAGGCACCTACATCGGCGCCCTCCGGATCCGGAACAAACAGTTCGAAGCTGCAGTGCTCGTCTTCCACCTCTGACAATATTGGAGATGATCTTTGTCCACTGGAGCTCAACTCGAAAACCCACTCTGTCATGCTGAACTTGATTCAGCATCCATTCCTCAGCCTGAAAGAGGCCCCCAGGCCTTGAATCAGCACATTGAGCCGAACGACCCCGCAAACATTCTGGGGACACCTTCTAACCAATCACACCACAACTCAATCTCGGAGGCTCCTATGACAACATCATCTGATCAAAAACTCGTCCGCACGCTCGATTGGCTTGCCTACGCGCTGTTCGCGTGCGCCCTTGGCCTGCTCGCCGTCGCGTTCATTCAGGGATGCGGAACGAACAACCACCTCAATCAGCCGCCTGAACTACCAGACCTTCCGCAATACCAATTCGAGGCAAGCGGTGAAGACTTCCTCATCTCTGCACTCGACGAAGTTCATGCCATCGCCGATTGGGTCGGTATTTCCGGATCCCAGTCAGGCCCCCTAACCACAAATCAACCGCCGCGCGCAGTCAACAAGATGATCCTCGGCAAAACGGCCACCGATACTGTGTATATCTATGGCCAGATCACTCCCGGCGGCTACGGCGCCGTTGTCACAGAGCGTTACGCTCATCCCAAAGGGCTGCTCCTCATCACAGTGAGAAAATCGTACGGCAGGGAAAGCGGACATATGGTAACGGAGACAAACCGATACATCTCCTACGCCGACCTGCAGAACGAGCGCCCGCAGCAGACGAATGTCACCGAGATGTACGGGCTCTCCTCAGACACGATCCTGACCAGCGTTCTGCGGAATGGCACCCTTCAGACATACACCTTCCGCCTTCCTGTTGTAACACGGGTCGTCAATCCTGATGACGGCTCGGTCAGGATAACCACCCGGTATGCAGAGAATGGTTCGATCGTTTCGGAAGTGCGGGACGACCTGGGCACCTTGATCCAGCGCCGAACGAATTACGGTCAGCCTGATGGCAGCCTCGTCACAAGAACAGAGTATACAGATGGATCCTGGAGACAGGTCCGCACTTGCGGACAAGCCGACGGAAGCATCCTCCGCGAGACGACCTCCAGTCCTTCCTCGTCACTCCGGCAGCACTAGGAAGTCTTCGTGAGCCAACTAGGTGAATATGATTCAACAGGCCAGGTTTGTACGCCGACCGCAATGGATGATCCCTTTATGCTTGATCCGAGGGTTCGGTGCCGACCGAAATCGCTGGCGGTGTGGGAAGACGGATTTTCCCGCGGGTTTAATTTCGGTGCAACTGCACTTCGCGTGTCACATCACCTCCACCTCACGCACCGAAATTTCGGCAGGTGCATTGGGGTTCTACCACGTGCGTTGCGATTTCGGCGTCCTCTTTCTTTTAGCCCATTTTCTTTCTGGACGAGCAGAAAGAAAATGGGCTCAGAGGACAGATCCTGTAGGTCTTCGCACTCGTCGCTATAAGGAGGAGCTTTGCTAGCCCGTATGCCGCATCATTGGTCGCTATCCCAGATAAGAGTCATCTCATTTTCACTTCTGGTTTCGGGGGAAGTCCTTTGTGGGCAGACCTGCCTGAACGCCATTGGCGGGCAGGCCTGCCCGAACGATTTGCCCCAAGACGTTCGGGGCGCGGTCGGGCGGGCCCGGCTGAACAGCACAGTCGGGCGGGCCTGCCCGGATGACACAGTCGGACGGGCTGTTCCCGTCTTCACTTCTGAGATGGGAACAGCTCCCCTGAGGACGCTGCAGAACGACGCCGACAGCATGGCCTTGAGCCTGCTCGAGATCGACATTGGTAAGGCTGAGGAGAAAGTGACCAGCACACGCTTTTGGAGGCGCCTCATCCCGCAAGTCCATCTCTCTGCCAGTTTTGGTATTCGTGACCTCATGTTCATCGATCCGGCAAGCTTCATCCCATACCTCATTCCACACGACTCATACAGGCTGACCATCAGCCTCTCATTGAATGAACTGTTCTTTTCGTCTCAACATGCACAGGCCCTCTTCGACCTTGACAAGCTCAGAACCGAGTACGCTCTCCGGAAGAACCAACTGGCCCTCTCTCGTCAGGCACTTGAGAGACAACTCAGCGACATCACCGAGGAACTCCAATTCCTCGCGGAGGAGCTCTTGCTTATCCAGGATCTCCTTCGCTTCAACGAGCTCCGTTTTTCCCAGGGGAAGATCGAATTCGACACTCTGACCAGGACCAGACTCGAGTTGCTGGCTGTCAAGGAGGCGCTTCAGCGCCTCCGCGAGAAAAAAACCGCTATTGAACTGAAACTAACCCCCGTAGGAGAACAATGAAGACGTTATTGCGCAATAGCTGCCTTCTCTTCATTCTCTGCCACGCGCTCAACGCGCAGTCGCTTATGATTCATCATATCGACGTAGGGCAGGGGGACGCAACCTTGATTCGCGTGCCCAACGGGAAGACCGTGCTCATCGACGCGGGAAACACAGGAAAGGGAAGGAATGCCGTTATTCCGTATCTCAAAGCCCTTGGCGTCACATCCCTCGACTATCTGATCGTATCTCACTATCACGCCGATCACATCGGCGCAGTCGATGAGGTTATCGACGCTCTCTCTCCTGATAGCGTTCGATTCGTCCTGGACAGAGGCGATGCGCCCCCTCTGCCTACCTCCAACGCGTTTTCCCAATACCGCTCGGCTGCAGAGCGGATACCAAGGCACTTCGCTGTCACCGTTGGCCAAACGATTAATCTTTCGGACGATGTCACTCTGCGCTGTCTCGCCGGCGATGGCTCCGTCCTGGGCTACAGCTCGCCAATTGCCGACAGAACTGATGAGAATGGCTTGAGCCTCGTGTGGTTGCTCTCCTCCGGCCAGCTTCTCAATAATAACCTGTATCACTTCACCTACTTCACAGGCGGAGATTGCGGCGGCCCGACACCTTCAAGTGCGGATCTCGAAACTCCTCTGGCAGCGATCGTCGGCGATGTCGATGCGATGAAGATCAATCACCACGGCAGCCGTCGTTCGACCAGCCAGCTTTTCCTCGACAGTCTGAGGCCCGGAGCCGTCGTCATTTCGGTCGGTGATCGGAACACCTACGGACATCCGGCACAAGAGATCCTTGATAGAATTCAGGCTTCAACATCGGTCCGGTTCATCTACCAAACAGAAACCGGAAGTGGAGGGACGGCTCCCAAGGTGAAAGTCCTGGGCACGATTGCGATCGCCCTATTCGATTCCTTCTGCACCGTAGGCACGGATACGTTCCGCATCGCTCCTCGCACGGCAATTCAAAAAGGGACGACATCGACCGACACACCGCACATCAACGCGTCAGCTCAAGGCGACATAGAAGCCTCGATTGATAGCGGTATTCTCTCTTTCACTCTGACTGCTTCCTCCTTCGTCTCAGTCAGACTTTACAACCTCGTCGGTGTGGATCTTCGCAGCCTCGCAGACGGATACTTCCCCGCGGGCACATACCATATATCTTTGCAGGGGATCGGCCTGCCATCCGGCGTCTACTTCGTCCGGCTCCGGACCCCCTTCGAAACACTTGTCCGGAAAGCGGTCGTTCTTCGCTAGGACGATGTTGAGAGCCAATGATCAATGGTGCGACCAAGATCATCGAAGGTGTGCCGGGGAAACATCTCGATCCACTTCTGCTTGCCCAATCTCAAGCGCACGACGCAACTGGATTCATCATGCTCGCATATGACAAACGGCTTGAAACGAACCTCTCTCAGTCATCGCGCTTCTACGATCTTCTCTTCTTCCGCGGGCCCGAGATCTTCGAGAGCGCAAGAATGAATCAAGACCTCCGCTTCCGGCTTGACGTCGAGACGGCTCTGCAAACATTCAGACTTCAGGCCCTGGAAGACGACACCAGGATCTACCTCTTCACCGCACCGGAGCAGGTGATCAGTCGATTTCGCTTGACCCTTCAGTATGAGCCCTGCCTCAAGATACAGGTTGATGCTCTCTCCAAGAAACAGATTGCCAGGCTCCTGAAAGCCGCGAACTGCCACCGGGGAATCATCGAAATGAACGACTTCACGAAGGCGATCCCTTTGCTGGATCACCAGGAAGTATTCACACCTGAGGACATCGACCGGTACCAGCCGAAGTTCAAGCAGGGCCGCCTCCTGCTTTACGACATCGAGAGAAACGAACACTTGCTTCACGGCAGGCTAAACCTCTCCCCAAGCGAGTCAGACACTCTCTTGAATGAAAACACAAATAACAACGTCCGCACCCCGCCGGACTCGGACCAGGCTATAGTTCAGATAGTGAATTCTTCGAGCCAGCTAACAAGCAACCAGCTCGGTCCTGTTATAGACGAAAAACAGGCCGATGAATTCGCTGACTTCATAAGACAAATCCTCAACTCGCCTGAACCAGCCAGTCCAAATGGAGAAAAGGATGAGAGAAAATCACAGCCCATTTCCGTGATCACGAACAAGGGGAAGCCCTCCAAGCCCCGACACGACCACGCCGTTGTTGCGAAGAAGAACCCCGCACGACCGGGGAAGAAGATAGAAGCTATCGAACCGCATACGAAGGAAACGGATCCAAGTTTAGATGAACCCCCGGCGCCCCGGATCGAGAAACCCAAATCGACTTCTGAGCCTGTCGCGGTAGCTGATCCGATGAGCGCTCAGAACAATTCAGATTTCGTCAGACTCTTCGAGCGCCTGTTCCGCTCCTTCCGGCAGCAGGCTTTCGATTTCCTGGGCGACAGATGCGAAGCGACTATTGCTGAAGCGGAACGCAGGGTCCGATTTCTCACACCAGAATTTGATCTCCAATCAATCAACGAAGAGACAGCTCCCGCTATGCTCGAGCTCATCGAGACTATCACTAACGAGGTCTCGTTCCTGAAACGCCCTCGCTTGCGACAGGCAGCGCTCACGCTCGTTGCGGACCTCTATAACAAGCAATACGAACTCCTGGAACAGCACCGTGCAATCGACAAAGTTGAGCAGTTCTACTACCGGCTCAAGAAGTAGCGGCTCCAGATGAAATGGTTCCATCACGAATGCTCAGCCAGACACGATCCAAAACTCCAGATCCTCGGCTCGGCACACGGAGCCGAAGGCCTTGGGATATTCTGGGGACTTCTGGAGGAAATCGGACAGCACTCCGACACATTTCATCTGAAAGTTCTGGGAATCTCTGAAGCACCTGATCGATCCTTTATGGAAATCCTTCACAATCCGGAAAACTCTGTGAGCTCTTCATTCGACAGCCAGCTCGACCTGCAGAAGGTTCCGAGACTGCCCGCGAACATTCTGGCCAAGAATCTGTTCACTTCTCAACGAAAGCTGAGAGCTGTCATTGAAACCTCTGTCGGAGTTGGGCTTTTCGATTCCGACAAATGGCTGAAATTCAATGTCTTATACAGCCCACCCTTCGAACAACGTGCGGACGACTACACCCGCAGGCTCCAACGAAAGTCCGGGAATGCCCGAACAAGCTCCGAACAAACTTCGGCTACGCACCGAAGCCGGTCCGAACAAGATTCGGACAATGTCCCAAGAAACTCAGAGAAAGTCTCCCCAGAAACAGAAGCAGAACAGACACAGAAGGAGAATAGAAGTAGAACAGAAAAAGAAATGCTTGCTATTAACACGTCTGAGAAAACAAAGTTATCCACTGCGCCAGAGGCGCGTGAGCCTTTGGCTCAAACTGAGCAATACGAACTCCTGAAAAACGAGCCATACCTCCTTGAGCTGTCGGAGGAAGGATTCCAGGAATACTGCAGAGCATTCAGATTGATGGTAGCAAACTGGAATGATGGGCGCTCGAACAAGTTTGAATGGAATCCAACAGAATCAGAGCTTCGCAAACTCTTCTTCGGCGGCGAACAAGAACACAAAGTCACGATGTGCTACAACGCCTACAAGCTGCTCGGAGAGAAGATCAACTATCCGGAGCTCGTTCTCCGCGCTCTGGGGCTGATGCTCAGAGCAAGCGAGAAGACCAGGATCGTCAATCCCTTTGGATGGATGTGGAGCTGCCTGCACGGAAATGGTGATGGGACAACCCCCTGGGTGCAGCTTCTTACTGCCGAGGAGGAACAGGCGTTCAGCTCATTGGCGAAAAGGATCATTCCAGGCGGTCGGCCACCCTGAACCAACCATCGGGCCGTACCCATCAAGCTGAAACCGATTCACAAGGAGGTAAATCGATGTTTCCAGAAGCATTTGCCCGCGAGATTGCAGAAGACCTGCTCAACGATCTTTCACCTTTCTGCAATCGCATTGAAATCGTCGGATCCTTGCGCAGGCACAAGATGGCCGTCAATGATATCGATCTCATCGCGATCCCCAAACTTCTTCAGCTCGATGACGACACGCTCTTCGGCGAGCCGGTCCAGGAAAATCTGCTCGACCGTAAGCTCTCTCAGATGTGCCTGAGTACGGACCTGGCTCTCGAAGCGAACGGCACGAAGATCAAACGGTTCACCAAGACCGTCGACGGCGATTTCGTCCCCATCGACATCTATGTGTCGATAGAACAAACCTGGTGGACATTGCTCTTGATACGAACTGGAAGCAGAAATCACAATGTCAAACTGGCGCGCAAGGCCATCGACCTCGGTATGCATCTGAAGGCAGACGGCAGCGGCCTCCTCGCCGCCGACGGCAGCCTGATTCAAATATACTCCGAGGAAGGGATCTTCCGTCACCTGGGCCTGCAATATCGCCCTCCGGAAGAGCGAGACTGAGATCAACTTGGAGTCGACATGCTTCATCAACCTGATTACCGATGCTGCTTCGTGCGAGTGCCACTCCCAAGGGCAGAATGCATAACATCCCTTCCCCTCCACGTTTTGTGTGTCCCGACTCTTCTCAGTCGGGATTAGGGGAAGGGCAGCCCGCCCGCCGAGCTTTTTGGCGGGGATGGGGTTTACCAAATCGAACTAACCAAAACCCTAGAACTCGACCAATGATCGCCCCAACTCACATAACATTCGCCGAACTACTCTACCTGCTGCTCCTGACGACAACCGGCGTGGCACTCAACACCGTCAACGCTGTCGTGATGGTCTTCGCGTCCGTCTTGGCGGACATCGACACCGCTGCGAGCTTCCTCGGCCGCTCGCTCCCATTCATCTCCAAGCCGATAGAACGCAAATTCGGACATAGAACTCTGACCCATTCCCTCGCGTTCATCTGTGCGCTGGCAATTTTCCTCTCCCCACTCAATCTGATCACTCCCGACGTCTACATGTGCATTCTAGTTGGCTACGCATCCCATCCTTTTCTGGATACTATGACGGTAACCGGGGTGAAGCTTTTCTATCCCTTCTCAACCGCGAAATGCGTCTTTCCCATGGAGGTCAACAATCCCCACCGCTATCGGCTCCAGACCGGATCCAAAATGGACAAGGCTCTGGGCCTCCTTTTCCTCGTGGGCTGTATCCCAACGTATCTGATTGCCCATCAGGGCTACGAGCGTTTCATACGGTCAACGCAGAAGAACATCGAGTCGGCTGTTCGCGACTATAACGAGTTCTCAAAGACGAATCTCGTGTTTGCCAACGCTACTGCTTACAACATGCTCACGAAGCAGCCATTCAGCGGCCTCATCGAGATCATCGGGGCTCTCGATCCTGCGACCCTCGTCTTCAAAGGGGCTGACGGCGACCTGCACACGCTCGGCAAAGACTTCCAGGCTGACTACGTGGCCGACAACATAATCTGTCAGAAGGGCGAGCCTGCTCGTTCCTTCGTCCGGAGCATCGATCTCAGCAACCAATTGCTCTCACAGATCACAACGTACGTCGACACATCGACAGAGAACTATCTCTTCGGCGATCTCTCCACAGGCGACAAGGTCTCTTTACCGGAGAATATCGGAATCTTCAGTCCGGTCACCGGAGGGGGAGGGGGGATCAAGTTCAACTACGCTCGCTACCGCGACATACGAACCTTCAACCTCGAATATGTTTACATCACCAAAGGCATCTTGACGGTCAAATCAATCCTTCCCGGCAGGATCCAGCAGAGCGCTTCTGAGGTTGGCCTCACTTTGCCAAAATTCGAAAACTACACTCAGATCTCCTTCACGCTCGATCCCAAAGAATCCATCGTGTTCTACAAGACAAAGGGGGATACCATCACCGAGAAAGAACTCATCGCCAGGAAGAACCTGGCCCAATTCTTTGTGGACCAAATCGGCCTCAATGAAGGGAGAATTCAATCTCTCCAAGACCAGAAGTCCTCCTTCTTGTCAGACATCGATCAACGGATTGCTAACGCAGAGCAAGAAGCAAAGATTGACTCCACCGAACATAATCAGCAAACCGAATTATCTAAGGGCGGATTCATGTCTGATCGGGTGCTCAGGCTGTCAGAACTGAAATGGCTCAAGAGCAAGAGGCTTCTTTCTCAGCTCACCGCATCCAAATCGGCCCTCTCCTCGAAGACTGCCCTCGAGATTCAAAAACTGTCTCTGGCAAACCGTCAGCTCAGGGCAAAAGCGAACACGGCCGAAACACAATCTGAGGTTCGCTCGACCGTGCACGGCGTCCTTATCGATATTCGCCACGTCGTACGCAACAACAGAACCCAGGTCACTTTCGTCATCAAACGACTCAACTGACGTCCAAACCCCAGACTCCAATATTCTAACACTCCAAACCGACCGCCTGTATATGTCTTATGTTTGTTCATCATGCCACTCACTCTTTTCAAGCTTTCAGATCTCCTGTCCCGATTGTGGCCGATGGAATTCCCTCAGAAAACAGACGAATCCCGTTTCTGACGGCAATGTGCAACCTGTCGCACTCCCCGACATCGAATCATTCATCGTACCAAGGATTAACACCAGGATTCAGCAACTTGATGTGCTCCTTGGAGGTGGCTTCGTTCCTGGAAGCTCGGTTCTCGTCACCGGATCCCCGGGCGCAGGCAAATCAACCCTGGTCATGCAGGTATTGAAGAAAATGAACATCCCATCCTTATATGTCACTGGCGAAGAGTCCGTTCAGCAGCTCAAGCTCCGGGCCGATCGACTCAGGATATCAGGGCAAAACATACTCCTGCTGTTCGAAACGAATGTCAGCGCAGTTCTTTCCCTCGTAGAGCAACAACCGCCACGGATCCTCGTCATCGACTCAATACAAACTTCATATTCAGATGCGACCTCTGCCCTACCCGGTAGTACCACGCAGATACGAAAATGTAGCTACATCCTGCGTCGCCTGGCTCAGCAAAAGAACATTCTTCTCATCATCGTCGGACAAGTGACAAAGACCAAAACTGCGGCAGGGCCAAAGCTTCTCCAGCACGCCGTTGACGTCGTCTTCCACTTGGAGATTCTGCAAGATCCCAGGCACCATCGCGTTCTCTTTTCCGTCAAGAATCGCTTCGGCTCCACAGCACCCCGATGCATGCTCTATATGAGAAACACCGGACTGGTATTCCACAGGATGCAACCGTGAATAAATCCGAACCATCGTCTGACCTACGCCACGATACAACGTTCTTCGGCAGGACCGAAGAACTCTATCAACTCGTCAAGAATCTCTCAAAAGGCCGTCACACTTTGATCGCGGGAGACAAGGGCATTGGCAAAACTCGCCTCATGCTCGAAGCCAAGTGGATCCTTGCTGGTCGCACCAGGCGAATCGATTTCTCGGCAAATGTCATCACTCAGCTGCGTGGAAACCTGGGCGTTCGCGTCAGGCCGGACCAGTACAAAATCCTCTTCATTGAACACTCCAGCCCGTTAGGGGATTGTCTGAAAGAGATCGCGGAGAACCTGTTCTATAACGGGGATCTTCACCTCGAACTCGATGAAGAACGCACTGACTGGGCCTCTGCCAAGAAACAGCTGTCAGGCCTTGGCAGCAACAAGCTCCAGGCGTTACTGTTCGAGGGAATCTCTCAATCGCACAAACCCTATCTCATCTTCTTCGACAACTTGGACAGGATCTCGCCCACTCAACAGAAATTCTTGGAGACCCTATTGGACATCGCCCTCATCTGTGCTGCCGTGGTTCAAATGAAGGAGAATTTCTTCTTCAAGCGCATCTGGGCCTCCTTCACCAAGATCGAGCTGGAGCCTCTCTCCGACAATGTTTCAATCCAGCTCATCAATTACTTCTTAGAGAACTACCCTATGCACATCATCGATCCGGAGCTCTATCGAAGGGAGATTCTGAAGGCATCCAATGGCAATCCCTTTTATATCAAGAACACGCTTTGGCACGGATCTCGGGAAAAATATCTGAGCACAGAGGAAATTCGCAAGCTCCGCCAGGTGGACGAAGGCCACTACTTCAACATGGGCCCCATCTATATTTTTGGAGTAAGCATCTTCACGCTCTTCAAGATCTTTTCACTCGGCACAGACAATCGCGAATTCTACATCTACTTCTCCGCGCTCGGCTTTCTCGCGTATCTGATCTTCCGCGTGTTCAGAGCGTTCTTCTTGTTCAGACCACAAAAGTACAAATGAGAAATTGTCTTGAAGTTCTTCGTGGAATTGATTATTGTCTAGGGCAGTCGTGAAAAATCAACTCTCCGGCATCGCGGACACCCTCATCGTTCAGCTTGAAGACTTGAATCGAGAGACCATGAAGTCCGTGTTGACGTATGGTGAAATGAGCATGTCCGGAACTCAGTTCAAAGCGTTTCGAAAAGTGGTTTTGGATTTGTATGGAGGAAATGGGTTACAACGGAAGGTGCGTGACCTCGTCACAAAGTCTCTGGGGGTGGCTTCGGATCGGGCCGGTGTCCTCGAGGAGAAGGGACAAACCGATGGCAAGGGGGTGGTGAATATGAGGTGACGAAGACCAGCACGCCGCAATCGATAAAGTCACTTGAACTCGTAGATGACGTCGAGTTCTCTAGCGACGACATGAATGATTTGGCAGATATCCTTGCCCGAATGATCTATCGAAACTTAGTGGCGGCAGCGAAGACCACACCAGTTCCATTTTCAAGACACACAAAGGAGGGGACGCAGGATGATGCTCCACGAATTAGGGACAAATAGCGTAGCTGTCGGCTATGTGCGGTGTTCCACAGACATGCAGGAGGAAAGTCCGGAACAACAAAAGAAGGAAATAGTCGCTTTCGCCGGACGGAGCGGATTCAAGGTAGTCGAATGGTTCGAAGACTTCGGAAAGTCAGGGACCACATTTGAAGAACGCCCCGCATTTCGAAGGCTAAGGGAGCGTGTGGAAAACAAGCCCAACTTTGAGACTGTGATTTGTTATGACGAATCTCGATGGGGGCGTGCCATCGATGCCGAAGAAAATACGTTCTGGCGAGTCTATTTCCGTAAGCGCGGTGTTGAAGTACTCCTCGTGAAGACATCAGTCGATCCAAAGAACGATTTCGCACCGATGCTTAAGGCCTTTGAAGGGGTGCAAGCATCTCAGTACAGCAAGAAACTTTCTGAGCTCACGATGAGAGGTTCAATGAACAACGGAATCTATTCCAGTGGTGGGACCGCGCCATACGGTTATGAGCGGATTGCAGTCAACCTGATGACGGGCTCCGAAAGAAAGCTCCAACCGGGGGAATGGTGCGTACGCAGGCAAGAGAAGGTCAGATGGGTTCTGGGTCACAAAAACGAGATCGAAGCGGTCAAGTACATTTTCGAACAGCGTGCTAAGGAGCTTGCATACATTCAGATTGTCAAGAAGCTCAATGAACGTGGGATACCTTGTCCTCGGAGGGGCCGTTGGAGGAACCTCGACAGAAAATGGAGCACAGTCACTGTAAAGACAATCCTGGAGAACCCCGCCTACTATGGAGCTCGGGTCTATAACAAGATGTCTTCCAGCAGGATCGTTGCCCAGCTCAAGGGACGCAACACGAAACCGCACTCAAGTTATCCCTCCTGGAAGAACGATCGAGGAGAGTGGATGATTGCAGAAGAAGCCCACGCTCCAGTGGTGACCAAGGAATTGTGGGAAAAGGCAAATTCTACCGGAAGGCGCTTGGCAGATAGGGGAGAGCTAGGTTACAAATACAACACGCCCTATCTTCTTACCGGGCTGGTCATCTGTTCCAGTTGTGGGTTTGCCTTTCAGGGATGGTCTACACAAATCCGAGGAAAGAAATACTACAAATACATCGATGGAGGGTGGCATAACAAAAGAGTCTGTTCACATTTTGGGATTCCCAGAGACAAACTTGAGGATTTTGCAGTGAAGGCAGTGAAAGAAACTATCGCCGATCCTGCCCTCGTCAACAAGATAGAAGAGAATCTCCTGAACTTGACGAAGAGTGAACCGAATGAAGGGAAGGACGAGCTCAGGACGATTGAGTCAAAGCTGACTGACATCGCTCTCAAGAAACACAACTTGATCCAGGCGATCGAGCTTGGCAAGAACGGAAATGCGCTCCAAGCGTTGATCAATCGGCTTGGCGAGTTGCAGGAGAATGAACTGCGGCTTCAGAAAAAGTTGACTGAGATACGATCTGAGCTCGCTGATGCTCAGACCCACCTTGCTGATTGGTCAGAGGCGGTCGCGCGATTTGTGCTGAATTTCGAGAAAGAGTTTGAGAAGGCTCCGATTGAGGATCGAAAGAGCCTTATCAAGAAATGTATATCACGAATTGTCGTCAACAAGGAGGAAGGATTGGCAAGATTCTACGTCCGTCGCATTCCAGCCGTCACCCTTGAACTTCAGAGGCTATTCCAGCCCGCCGAAAACCCCCACGGCGTTGTGAGTTCTCTAAGTGCCCGAAGGGGGACTTGAACCCCCACCTCCTGTACGGAGACTAGACCCTGAATCTAGCGCGTCTGCCAATTCCGCCATCCGGGCAACGCTCGATGATGACAATCCCCGCTTCATCGGCGGGGACAACTCCAATATACGAAGACCGGTGGCTATTATCAACTGCCAGCTCGCCTCGGCGTTAGCGAATCTCGTTTCCTCGCCTCATCAACTGCACAGTATTATGTCCGTGCGCGTCCAGTTCCGACAGCAGCTTACCTTGATTGTCGGTCGTTTTGTGGGTATATTGACAAGAAATTCAACGTACAAGCAGAGGCACAATTTTGGTTGCGCTTGACCCAGATCGGCTCCGTTCCCTGTTTGGCGCATTCACCGGCAAACGCATTGCCGTCGTCGGGGATTTGATGCTCGATCGGTACTACTGGGGCTCAGTGGCTCGAATCTCCCCGGAAGCGCCAGTCCCTGTGGTAGAGGTAGAGTCGGAATCAACTCGCTTGGGGGGCGCGGCAAACGTCGCAAATAACGTTGCTTCCCTGGGGGGAATTCCGCTGATGGTGGGGGTCATCGGCGATGACGAAGCTGGGAAGGCGTTCCAAGCTCTCGCAGGCGACGGTGGTTTCCCGCTTGACGGGGTGCTTGTTGATCCCGCGAGGCCGACTACTGTCAAGACGCGAGTCATTGCCCACCATCAGCACGTCGTGCGAGTTGACAAAGAGGTCAAGCAGGATGTGGGAGAGCAGATTCAAGAGAGGATCCTTGATGTCCTGCGACGCCACATCGGCACCCTGGACGCCATCATCCTCGAGGATTACAACAAAGGCGTGATTGTCAAAAACCTCATTCGAGAGCTGGTTGAATTTGCGCGGCGGAGTCGGAAAACGGTTACCGTCGATCCAAAATTCAATAATTTCTTCGAGTACAAACAGGTTACGGTTTTCAAACCGAACCGAAAGGAAACCGAAGAAGCGCTGGGCGCTCGCCTCCACGATCAGCGAAGTGTCGAGCAGGCGGGCCGGACGCTCATGGAGCGGCTCCAGGCTGAAAGCGTGTTACTGACGCTCGGCGAGAGCGGAATGTCACTCTTCGAGCGTAGTGGGGAGACCACGCATGTACCTACAGCGGCACGCAAGGTCGCCGATGTCTCCGGTGCCGGTGATACCGTCATTTCAACGCTGACGATGGCACTGGCTGCGGGGGCTTCGATCAAAGAAGCCTCGACCCTAGCGAACTTCGCCGGGGGAGTAGTCTGCGGCGAGGTCGGGATCGTCCCGATCGATCGGAGCCTGTTGCTCCAAACAGCACTCAAGAGCATCGATCACGTGTGAGTGGGCAAATGGGCAATGTCGTCGCACGGTCTGAGCTGGTCAAGATCCGTCAAGAACTACGGCAGGCCGGGAAGCGCGTTGTCTTCACAAATGGCTGCTTCGACATTCTTCACCGGGGCCATGTTGACTATCTGACGAAGGCCAAGGCGCTGGGAGACATCCTGATCGTCGGCCTGAACTCTGACGACTCTGTGCGCCAGCTCAAAGGACCGGGCCGCCCGATCGTGGGGGAAGAAGATCGGGCAATTATCCTCGCTGCTCTGACGGCCGTGGACTTCGTCTCCATTTTTGCTGAAGAAACCCCCTATGAACTGATCCGCGCAGTGTCGCCGGACATTCTTGTGAAAGGGGCTGATTGGCCAGCTGAAGAGATCGTTGGCCGGGATGTCGTTGAAGCGGCTGGCGGCTCCGTGCATACCATCGATTATCTCCCAGACCGCTCGACGACTGGCATCATTCAAAAAATCGCTCAAACCGTCCTTCCCCACGCAGTGACGCGCAGTTGAGGTGCTGCTGACAACTCACTTTCTACTCTTGTTCCCTGCAGAAGGAACTCCTCTTTCGTGAGAAAGCTCTTTCGGGCTACATATTACATCGGCGTGAGCGCATTGTTTGCGGCGATCGTCATTATCGGCTTCACCCGAACGAATGCTTTCCGGTCGTATCTCCGTGACATGATCGTCGAGGCCGCGTCCACCGGCATCAGAGGTGAGCTCTCCTTTGGCGCACTGAGGGGGAACCTCTTCACGGGCTTTCGTGTGGACAGTGTCCGCGTGCGTGAATCTGGTGAAGACGTGGCAACGATCGACCGCATCGAAGCTAGATATGATCCGCTGAGCCTGCTAGCGAAGCACATCTCCATCTCGCGCGTCACGCTTGTCAATCCCACCTTCAAGATCGTGCGATCTGCTGCCGGATCCTGGAATGTCGCACGACTAATCAAGAGCGCCCGCGCGGACACAACTCCTTCTCTCTGGATCACAGATCTCAGACAAGTCCAGCTGAAAAACGCTCGATTCACTTTGGTCGATTCGCTGAGGATTGAACGACGACTGAGCGATAGCAGTTATGTCAGTGCACCGGATGTCGTTGATTATGCCGACATCCGGCTGGATTCCCTTGAGCTTAACGCGGGGGCAACCATCCGCAAAGGCAGCATCTCAGCCTCGATAAGGTCTCTCTCGTTCACGCTGGCTCGTCCGCATATCGTCCTGAGACACCTGGCTGGCGAGTGTAGGTGGGACCCATCGTCGACATCCGTGCGGGAACTAGAGGTCGCGACCGAGGGGTCACATCTCCGTCTTGACGCGGCGATGGAGCGGACAAATCTTATGAAGATTGACAGCCTGGGTGCGCTCCAGCGCTCTCCCGTCTCGCTTCATCTGGAAGTGGCGAAGCTCGACCTCGGGGAGCTGAAAGCGTTCGTCGGCACTGCCATCGATTTCCTGGACAGGAGCGTCTCGGGCCAGGTCGATGCCGATGGCGCCTTTGGCGCTCTGCGTGTACGAGAAGCGACCGTCCGAACCCCACGTTCCGTGGTTCATGTTGCCGGGACTCTCTCCCATCTTGATCACCCCCGGGACCTTGAGCTCGATCTCGCTTGCATCAAGAGCAAGGTCGATCCTGAGGATGTTGCTGGACTTCTCCCGGGACTTCATCTCCCGAACCTAAGCTCATTGGGTCGGGTCGAGTATGATCTCTGGTTCAAAGGGAGGCCCACCGCCTTCAGGGGTCGGCTCGCAAGTCAATCAAGCAGCGGGGGAGTTGATGTTGACGCGCAGATTGACGTCCAACAAGGCGGTCTCTCCTACGAGGGAACGCTGAACACCCGAAATTTCAATTTGGGCCCCCTGCTGGGCGATACAGTTCTTTTGAGCAGCCTGAATGGGACCGCGACCCTCAAGGGGAGCGGCACCCGATTGAAGGATCTCACGGCGGTCATTCGGGCCGAAGTTGATTCATCGGAGTTCTATGGATTGCCGGTGGGGCGGTCGGTAATTGTGACGGATATTGCTGATCGGACCGTTCGCACTCGTGTGGCGGTGCGTGCGAGCTCGACCCGGTTGGATCTTAGCGGCAAGATGACGATCGGCGTGAATGATTCCGTTTCGTACGAAATCAACGGCAGGATCAATTCACTCAACCTGGCGGAGATCACGAGACACCGACAGCAGACGAGCGATCTGTCGTTCGATCTTCACGCTCAAGGGTCAGGTCTGCGGCTGGACGCTCTGCGCGGAGAAGTTGGCGTGAATTTCTTCCAGTCCTCGTTTGATACGGTTGATTTTGAAGGCGGGGGATTTACGATTCGTCTGAACACGATGGACCGACTGCGTCAGTCACTGCATTTCACGTCTGACGCTGCAGACCTCGATGTCGAGGGCACCTTCACTCCCGCGACGATTTTCTCGACGATCACGAACGCAGCAGCATTACTCGGCCAAACGATCCGCTATCGACTAAGCACGCTGGATTCTCTCCGCGCTCTGTCGCCCGCCCGGGCCATCGTTGCTGATTTTCGACCAGCCGCAGCGGATCAGTTGGAGCCTGTGAATGCCGAGGTTAAGCTTTCTGTGAAGGATTGCTATCCACTCGGCGTCGTCCTGCGCACGGGGCTGTACGGGAGTTTCAGCCTGAACGGACGGGTGATGAACTCGCCGGAGGGAAGCCATTTGACCGGGAAGGTTTCGGTGGAACGACTCGAACTCGCTGATCCGAGCCTGCGCGTGGGAGTTCAAGATGCCGTGGTCTCCTATGAGATGGGGGGGCTCACCCCCAAATCGGTGATGGATTCGCTCTCTGCCTCCGTCGGTCTGCGAGCGCGCTACTGTGACATCAACTCTCTGCACAGTTCTGGTCTCGTCGCGGATTTCAACCTGAGGGGAAACTCGAGCGACTTTCGCATTGCCGCTCTCCTGGATTCGCTGGTCACGATCGATGCGGAGGGGACGTCACGTGATGACTCGGGCTTCGTGAACTTCGACCTCCGCCGGCTCAAGATCGATTTCAACACATACACCTTCGAGAACATCAATCCTGTGCGGCTCAGGCTTGGAAGCGATGGGCTGCAAGTGGCGAATCTCCGGCTGCGTCACGAAGCAGAGGACGTGAGTGCATCGGGTTACTTCGACCCCGGAGGTGTTTCCGACCTCACGCTTTCGGCAAAGAATCTCCTTCTCGAAGATCTCCCGAAGATCTACCCCGGTCTTGCGTTGGGTGAACCGGGCGCGACCTTTCGCGGCAATGTCAATGCTGTTGCCGTATTCAAGGGAGGCTTTGAGAACCCAATTTTTTCGGTTGAGTTCAACGCGACTGGCGTACGGTACGAGGAAACCTCATTCGGTCAAATCCTCCTGAGGTGTTCATACGCAGAGCGCACGCTCCATGTTTTCACAGAGTTTCGCAGCCGACCCGAGGAGCCGTCAATTCAGCCCGATGTGTTGATATCCGGGACCGTCCCCTACAATCTGTCGCTGCATGACACCTCGGAGGGGAAGCTCGAAGGTCAGATGAACCTCGACATTCACTCGACCAACTTCCGACTGGAGTTCCTGAACCCCTTTATTACTCAGCTGGGCAATCTCAGCGGTGCGCTCGTTTGCGACCTGCGGTTGGGGGGGACCGTAGATTCCCCGTTGTATAATGGATCGATGACAATTGAAGACGCACGCTTCTTGTTCAAGCCGCTCAACCTGACGTACATCGTGGATGGAAAGCTGGTGCCTTCCGGACAGCGGATCGCTCTGCAAAATGTCACGATCCGGAATATCCGAGAGGATCGGACGGATGGAACAATGGCTCTCTCAGGGACATTCACGCTCGAGGGGATTCAGATCAAGGACTTCGATCTAGTCGCCAACGGTCAGGTGTTGATGATGAAAGAATCTGCCCGTCGTCCCGGGCAGAGTCTGTACGGCGACCTCTTCGCCGCGACGGGCTCGGACGGTGTGCAATGGAAAGGGACCCCCTCTCGTTCGCACGTCTCGGGAACCTTGTTCATCAAGAATGCGAACCTGACGCTGCCGCCGACACGTCAGGCCCAGAGCCTCCCGAGCAGCACCATCCCGGTCAGGACTATTGACGATGTTGCTACGGCGGGTCGAGGGAACGGTGAATCCGCGAGCGGGGTGAACTCGGCGAATGGGTTCCAGGCCAACAAAGAACGGCTGAGCGACTATCATCAGCTTCCCGTGCCTGAGGTCGCTTCAGGTGCCTCGCAAGTCCCGACCAGTGGATCCTTCCTGGATAACATTGAGTATAATCTCGTGATTGAAACGCAGGGTCTGACCCAGGTGCGGTTTGTTTTTACAAACCTCACGAACGAAGAACTCTTCGCTATTCTGAAGGGAAAAACCACGTTCAGGAAGGATGGGGATCAAGTCCGATTGACGGGCGAGGTGGAGCTTGGAAGCGGTTCATATTACAACAACATCAAGAAACTCGATGCCTCCGGGAAACTGCGGTTCACGGGTGACCCCCTCAACCCGGAACTTGACGTCGTTGCGACGTACGAAGGACACTACCGGGGGACCGTGGATACGACCTCCAGTTCAACGCGGGGTGCCGGCGCTGCATCGTCATCGAGCGCCACGCAAGGGCTTGAGCAGAAGGTCATCGTCAAGCTGGACATCACCGGAACGCGCGAGCATCCGAAGGTCAAGACTGAGCTCGAGCGGTACGATCAATTCGGCAATCTTATTCCGGAGACCACCGGAGATGTCGAAGGAGACGCGATCGCATTTCTGATTACGGGTTCGTTTCGAAACGAGCTGACGCAGCAGGACCGGCTCGCGCTCGCCAGCAGCAACGTGTTGGGCGGACTCACGTCCTCCGTACTCTCCGGGCCGCTAACGGATTTGCTGCGCAAAGAATTCGGCATCATCCGCTCCGTTGACGTGCTGTACTATGGCGGGAGCTTCCAGGAATCCGCCGATGTGAGGCTGACAGGTGAAGTTGGGGACGCCATTTTCCGACTCGGCGGGCGCGTCTTCAACGATATCAATAACGCCAATGTGAGCATCCAGCTTCCGATGAGCAGTATCCTTGGCTCGGAGAAATGGCGCAACCTGGTGCTCGAGGCGGAGCGACGTGTCGAAGGACTCGAGAGCGTTGACCAACGGCGTGAGTCAAAAGGAATACGCCTGCTCTACAGAATCATCTTCTAAGATGTGGACTTTTTGTTAGACTTTTGTCTCTCCATGAGAGAATCCGGCGGAAGGAGTGCATCATCGAACAGATCTCAGACAGAATAGTATCGTTTCTTGCCCGCTACCCCAATCAACTCTTCCGGCCAAAGGAGCTCGCCCGAAGGTTGAGCCTGCGCAGCGACGTGGAGTATCAGGCGTTCAAACAGGCGCTGCGGTCCCTGCAGGACATGAACAGGATTAGAAAGGTGAAGGACGGGCGCTTCGGACAACTCGAGATACCTCAGACCCTCGCTGGTATGTACCGCACAACCACGCAAGGATTTGGTTTTGTGACGGTCGAAGAGCTGAACGAGGAAATCTTCATTCCGCCCCGCTATCGCGGAATGGCGGTGCAAGGGGATAAGGTTGAGGTCTCCTTGTTTCCCCAGGCCTCAAGACGGGGAGAAGAGGCTGCCCGGCGAGAAGGAGAGATCGTCAAGATCCTTGAACGTGGGCGGATGGATGTGGTTGGAACCCTGGAGAAGAGTCGACACTTTCACATCGTCATCCCGGACGACCGGAAGATTGCCCGCGACGTGTTCGTGGCAAAGGAACATCTCAACAAAGCCACTCCCGGTGACAAGGTTGTGATCCAGATAGAGTCGTGGGGCGTGGGGCATCTCAACCCGGAAGGTCGGATCGTCGAGGTGCTGGGAAAGGCGGGCGATCTCTCAGCCGAGATGAAGTCGGTGATTCGCGAGTTCAGGCTCCCGCGTGAATTTCCGCCGCCGGTACTCAAAGAACTTGATCTCCTCCCCGATCGCATCCCGGAAGCTGAGATTCGCAGCCGTCTGGATCTTCGGCGGGAAATTTGCTTTACGATCGATCCGGAGGACGCAAAGGATTTCGACGACGCCGTCTCCCTTCAGGAGCTGCCGGATGGAACGATTCGTCTCGGAGTTCATATTGCCGATGTGTCCTCCTACGTCAAAGAGGGAGGCGAGATCGACAAGGAGGCGCTCAAGCGGGGGACCAGCGTCTACTTTCCCAATGCTGTCATCCCGATGCTTCCCGAGAAGCTCTCCAACATTCTCTGCAGTCTTCGGCCCCGGGAAGATCGACTCGCCTTCTCCGTCCTCATGACGGTGACACCCAAGGTCCTGGTGAAAGAGTACGAGATCCGCGAGACGGTCATCTCCAGCGCACGGCGGTTCACGTACGAGGAGGTCGAGAGAATACTGGACGGCAAGGGCGACGAAGCCTCTCAGGGCCCGGACAGCAAAGCAATTACTGAGACGCTGCGGCGGATGTGGGCGCTCAGCGCCACGCTGAAGAACAAGCGCATGAAGGAAGGGAGCGTGGACTTCGAAACCTCGGAGGCCAAGTTCCGCTTTGACGATGAGGGAAAGCCGGTCGAGATCATCAAGAAGGTCAGGTTGAAGAGCCACCGCCTGGTCGAGGAGTTCATGCTTCTCGCAAATCAGGTGGTTGCGAAGCATGTCGGCCTCGCAAAGCGGGAGGATCATCGAAAACCGTTTCTCTATCGGATTCACGATGTTCCTGATCCTGATCGGATTCGGGAGCTGGCAGCGTTCGTTCAGCAATTCGGCTACAAGCTCCATTTCGACGGAGGCGTTCGCTCCAAAGACCTGCAGAAGCTGCTGGATCAGGTGCACGGGACGGATGTTGAGAATGTGATCAATGAGGTGGCGTTGCGGGCGATGGCAAAAGCCGTGTACTCAGAACAAAACATCGGTCACTATGGCCTGGCCTTCGAGTACTACTCGCATTTCACATCGCCGATCCGGCGGTATCCGGATCTTGTGGTTCACCGGTTGCTGAAGGAGTATGCGCGGTCCGCGTCCCTCAAGCGGCGAGAGGAGTTTGCGAACCGTCTTCCGTACATTGCCAAGCAGTCGTCGGCGATGGAGCGCGTCGCGATGGAGGCAGAGCGCGCGGCGATCAAAGTCATGCAGGTGGAATTCATGAAGCGGCACGTCGGCGATGAATTCCAAGGGGTGATCTCCGGTGTTGCGCGCTTCGGTATCTTCGTCGAGATCCAGGATCTGCTCGTGGAAGGGATGATCCATGTCCGGGACCTGCAGGACGACTACTACACATATGATGAGAAGAAATATGCTCTTATCGGTCGCCGGACGGGGAAGCAGTTTCGGCTCGGTGATCTCGTGTCGGTCCAGGTGATCCGTGTCAACTCCGAAGAGCGGGAGATCGATTTTTCGATCGTCACGCACGCTGGAGATGAACCGAAACGGCCGAAGCGGCATCGTTGAGGAGCCGGAAACCGTGCGTCGTCTGGTGTTGTTCTGCGAATGAGGGGGAAGAGTCTAAGTTGATTTTTCCACGCTTTTTGTCTACACTTCGGGAGGAGGCGCAAGCTTTGGATATTTCAGAGAGGGGGCGAGTATGAGAAGATCGTTGCTGGTGACCATTCTTTTGGCGCTCGCGGCAGGTGTCGCGTCGAGCCAGAACGCGGATCTGGCGTTTGGCAAGAACAAGGTCCAGTACAAGCGATTCCAATGGGAATACATCCAGACCAGCCATTTTGACATCTATTTTTCTCAGGATGGGTACGAGCTGGCTGAATTCACCGCGGACGCGGCGGAGGACGCGTACAGCTCCATTCGCAAGCTACTTCGGTACGAGATCACCAACCGCATTCCGATCGTCGTCTACAACTCGCACAACGACTTCCAGCAGACCAACGTCATCGGTGAGTACCTTGAGGAAGGCATTGGCGGCGTCACGGAGCTCTTCAAGAATCGGGTGGTCGTTCCATTCGAGGGAAGCTACGGCCAGTTCCGACACGTCATCCACCACGAACTCGTTCACGCCGTGTTGAACGATATGTTTTATGGCGGGTCGATCCAATCGCTGATTGCCAGTCGGTCGCCCTTCACGCTTCCGCTCTGGATGAACGAAGGGTTGGCAGAATACGCCGCGCTCGGGTGGGACACGAACTCGGATATGTTCATCCGCGACGCCACGATCCGGAATTACCTCCCCCCTATCGATTATCTCGGGGGTTACTTTGCCTATCGCGGTGGGCAGTCGGTCTGGTACTACATCGCCAATAAGTATGGGGAGCAGAAGATTGGCGAGATTATGAATCGCCTGCGCGGCGTGCGGAACCTCGAGCAGGGCTTCAAGAGCACCATCGGGCTGTCCGTCAAAGAGCTTTCGGACCGCTGGCAAAAAGAGCAGAAAGTGATGTACTGGCCCGATATTGCAAAGCGGGAGGAGCCGGGTGATTTCGCCCGTCGGTTAACGGACCATACGAAGGACGGCAATTTCTACAACACCAGCCCCTCGATTTCGCCCCAGGGGGACAAGATTGCCTTTATTTCCGACCGCAATGACTATTTCGATGTGTACCTCATGTCAGCCATTGACGGTAAGATTCTCGACAAGTTGATCAGCGGCCAGCGGACGAAGGATTTCGAGGAACTGCACCTGTTGACGCCTCGCATCGCCTGGTCACCGGACGGCAAGCGGATTGCGCTCGCGGTCAAAGCCGGCGAGCATGACGCAATTTATCTGGTTGACGCAAGCTCCGGCGACATGGAGAAGATCGAGTTCGGGCTCGACGGCATTTTTTCTGTTGATTGGTCGCCGGACGGGAAGAAACTGGCCTTCGTCGGCGTGAAAGCCCCGGAGTCGGACATCTATGTCTACGACCTCGAGTCCAAGAAGCTCACGAATCTGACGGATGACGCTTTCTCCGATTCGGATCCCGTGTTCGCGCCGGACAGCAGGACTATCTATTTCTCTTCGGACCGGCGAGACTTTACGTCGCCAGGGAAGATCCCGCCCGGCTTCAGGATCTCCCGGATGGACTACAGTCAGCTTGACGTGTACGCAATTGACGCGGAGACGCGCGCGATGCGGCGGATCACCGATTTTCCCAACAGCGACGAGACGTCGCCCGTGTTCTCACCGGACGGGAAGAAGCTCCTCTATATCTCGGACCGAAATGGGATCAACAACATTTACGAGCGCGATCTGCGAACGGGGGACGATCGGGCCATCACCAACTCGCTTTCTGGCATCTACCAGCTCACGATCTCCCAGGATGGTTCCAAGCTGGTTTTCGCATCGCTCCACCAGGCCGGATTCGATATATTTCTCTTGCGTGCGCCTCTCGAGCGTCGGCTGAACGTTGCCCAACTCGAGCCGACGGAGTATTTCAAGCGCAAGTTTGAGCTTCCCCGGGAAGAGATGCCGCACGAAGTGATGCCGAAGCCTTCTTCGTCGGACACGCTTCTGGTGCGGAACAACATCGTCGTCGTTCCCGATACGACGAGCCAGTCATCGAGATATCAGGCCGGGACGAAAGTTGATCTCAAGAACTACATCTTCTCCCCTGAGAGCATGCGGGACACGGTCGCGGCCCCGCGGCTGGCATCCCGGTTCGATGTCGCGAACAACCGCGATGCCGAAGGGAACTACGTTCCGCGCAAGTACAAGCTCAACTTTACGCCTGACCTCGTCTATGGTACGGCGGCATACAATACGTTCTACGGCGTCGAGGGATCGACCTTGATGGCCTTTAGTGACATGCTGGGGGATCACCAAATTATTTTTCAGACGAACCTTCTGCTTGACCTCAAGAACAGCGACTACGGCCTGGCCTACTATTATTTGCCGAACCGGATCGACTACGGCTTCCAGGGATTTCACAGTGCGCGATTTCTTTATCTGAACGATGAATTCGGCTACACCTATCTTTACCGATTCAGAACGTGGGCGCTCGGAGTGATGGCTTCGTACCCAATCGATCGGTTCAACAGAATCGATTTCAATCTCAACTGGTTGAACCTCTCTCGTGAGAACCTGGACAATCCGGCCGAGCCGTCTCAACAGCGATCATTGATCTTGCCTCTGGTGAGCTACGTGAACGATAACTCGCTCTGGCAAGGGGGATGGTTCGCGCCGAACAACGGCTCCCGTTTCGACTTCACGTTCTACGGCAGCGCTAAGTTCAATAACGAGTCCCTCGATCTGCAGACCTTCACGTTCGACTACCGCGACTACAACAGATTATTCCGGGATTTCATCTTCGTCCTCCGGTTTGCAGGCGGGCTGAGCAACGGCAAGGATCGACAGAGCTTTTTCATCGGAGGAACGGATGGTTGGATCAATCGCCGGTTTGCCCACGACGGGACGATCCCGATCGTTAATGTCGAAGATTATGCCTTTCTGACGCCCGTTCTCCCCGTGCGGGGCTATGACTACAACGCCTTGAACGGGACACGATTCGGCATCGCCAACTTCGAGTTCCGCTTCCCGTTGGTCCGGTATTTTATCCTCGGTGCGCTGCCCATCGGTTTCCAGAATATCCTCGGGGCGGCGTTTGTGGATGTGGGTTCGGCCTGGAGCAATACGAAGACGTGGCGCCCGTTCCAGTCTACGAGTGATGGGGTCGTGTCAAAAGACCTGCTGATCGGCACGGGCTTTGGGGCGAGGGTAATCTTCTTTGGATTTCCGCTTCGGATCGATATGGCTTGGAAATTCACCGGGTCGAGCTTCTCCAGTCCGGTCTACTACTTCTCCCTCGGCCAGGAATTCTGAGAAACTGACCCTTCCCGCACGTAGCAAAATCCCGCTGCAAACCTGCAGCGGGATTTTTTGTTGTGCCTGATGAACAGCCTGGGACGTGCGCCCGATTCACTCCTCTGGCACGTCAGGGACCCGCAGTCGGATCTCTCGCGTTCCTGGAACCAGCTTTTTCGCAAGAAAGAGGCGCTGTCCCTCGTTGCCTGCGACAAAGAATCCAAAGCCCGAGGCAAGGCTCTCGAGCGGTGCGCGTGCGTAGAAGTAGACTACACCTCTTAACGGATAATAGCGCTGGTAGATGTATGCAGGATGAGGCGAGAAGAACTTGCCCAGAGCTTCCGGCGGAACAGTGAAGCTCGTGTCAGCCGGCTGGCTCGTCTCGCCGAGCTTCAGCACCTTGACGGCTGCGCCTACGGAGTCGATCCAGCTCACGCCGACAAATCCGATTGAGGATCGTCGATCAGCGACGGAATTCAACGTCTGGACACCCGAGTATGCACGGGAGACATCCTTGCGGACCTCCCGACCTTGCAGCACGCGACGAGCAAGATACCACGAGATATCGGAAGAGTCTTGGTACACGACCTCGATTTGCCCCCTCATCGTCGCGCGATGTGACAACTGTTGCCATCGCGTGATCTTTCCCGTCAAGATGTCGCGAACTTCCTCTACGGTCATCTGGTTGACAGAGTTCTTCTGATTGACGACGGCCACCACGGCGTTGTAGGCAACCAAGACCTCTGTCAGGTCAGATTTGGACGTGCTGGAGACTTGCTGTCGTTCTTCTGCGTTGAGGGGTCTGATGGAGAATAGGCATCGGACCGTGTCGTTGACGAACCGGTAGATGGCGTTCTCTGAAGGGACAACCGAGTAGGTGATATGCGCCCCCTGTTCACGGTACGCATTCAAGAACTGATTGATCTCTTCTATCACCGCCGGAGCAGCGGACTGAGTGACGAGAACATACAAGTGCCCGCTCGTAGTCGTCTCGCTCGCTTTTTGTCGGCATGCCGAGAAGAAAAGAAGGAGCAGAACAAGAAGCAGGGAAATTCGAGTCATGAGAGGATTCCTCCACAGGATGACCGCACTTCAAAATACGCCACTTGGTCCTGAGTTGCAAGGCGGATTAAGCCTGGGGGGTGCCGGCGCGTCGGTGCTCAGTCTCGGTCACGCCCTGCAGGATGATAAGGCCGACCAAGAAGAACAGCCCGACAAAGAGGACGGCGATGCGCTGGTTTGTGAGGGCCGCAACGATGCCGTAGAGGGACGGTCCGATCACCGCGGATGCCTTGCCGCACAACCCGTCATAGAAACCGAAGAACTCCGCTTCACGCTCCTTTGGGGTCAGCAAAGCCATCAGACTGCGGCTCGCTGACTGGCAGGAGCCGATAGCCGCGCCCGCTCCCATCGCGACCACATAAAATGCCGCGATAGTTGTCACGAAATAGGCCCCGATCGTAATCAAGAGCCACAGAAGAAGTGTAATGGAGATCGTCTTCTTGGGTCCGATCTTGTCAGTGATGAAGCCAAAGAGAATGGAACCCAGGATCGCGCTCGTCTGCACGACTGCAAAAAAGAAGATAGTTTCCTTGTCGCTCATGTGGAGCATGCCCTTTGCGAATATCGCGGCAAAGGCAATGATCGTAAGAATGGCGTCGTTGTAGATAAAAAACGCGACCAGGAATCGGCTTACGGAGGGGTACCGCTTCTCGATGAACAGAGCTCGCAACGTTCTGTGTGCCTGTTGAAAGCCGGCGCGGATGATCCCTGACCGTTTCTCTTCGGAGCTCGTTGGCTCGGGCACCCAAATGAACATTGGAAGAGAGAACACCAGGAAGAAGGCAGCAGCAGTGACAAATGACAAACGGACGTGAAAGATGTAGTTGGGGGCAAGTGAGTCGGGCAACATCAAGTCGACAACGAAAAGGATGGCTAGGGCTCCGAGGTAGCCCATCGCGAATCCATATCCCGATACCCTGCCGTAGGACCGGCGTGAGGCAATGCTGGGGAGAAACGCGTCGTAGAAGACGATCCCTCCTTCGAATCCGACATTAGCAACGACGAAAAGGACCATGCCCAGCAGAACCATCCCCGCATGCACATAGAACATCAGCGCTGTGCAGACGATGCTCGCCAGCGTGAAGAAGAGGAGAAAGAGCTTCTTGTTGTGTGAATAATCGGCCGCTGCGCCGAGGGGGGGAGCGATCAGGGCCGCAAGAATCATGGAGAGGCTGACTGTGAGCCCCCAGAGCCAGAGCTGCCCGCCAGCGACAAGGTTGGCGAAATACGTCGAGTAAATAACGGTAACGATGATGACCGAATACGCGGTGTTGGCAAAGTCGAACAATGTCCATGCAAAGATCCTGCCGCGGGAATACGGCGTCGCCGGAGCATCGGGGGAGGTAGTGGGTGCAGGAACCAAGAGAGTTGTGATTCTCTTAAGAGGGTTTCTTCTTTGCGGAGGTCTCGAGGAGGCCGCGTCCGGTTTTCTTCAGCCGACCGTTCTTTCTCAAGTCGTCGAGCACAGAATCCAGAACGCCGTTCACGAACTTGTCGCTTTTCTCCGTGCTGTAGCGGCGCGCGATCTCGATCGCCTCGTTAATAGACACCTTAGGTGGAATGTCCTCAAAATACAGGAGCTCGCAGATCGAGATTCGCAGCACAATCTTGTCGATGACAGCAAGCCGACTGAATTCCCAGTTTGCGACCCTTCCTTTGATCAGCGTATCAAGTTCCTCTCGCTCTTCGATGACCTTCAGGAAGAGAGACTTAGCCAGCTCGAAGACTTCCTGCTCCTTTCTCAGTCCGGAGATGATGTACTCGATGATGGACTCTGGAGGCTCATGCGAAAGCTCGTAGGCATAGAGAGCTTGCAGGACTTTTTCCCGAACCTGACGGCGTTTGAATGACATAGGTCAATCATCAATGCAAGAGCGCATCCGTAGACCGGCCGGTGAGTCAACGACCCTTGGGATCACGCATCTCTTCCTTCTCTGAATTCGACAAAATGAGTGAGATGCGCGGGGAGAAGGATCGCGGGTGTTGGTCGACCAACACCGGTGTCCGATACACGCGCTCGATATTCGATTCTGTCAAGACCTCCGCTGGAGTGCCCAGCGAGACGACCGTGGCACCGGCTTGCTCAGAACCCGCGACTTCCTGGGCTAGGAGCATCACCTTCTTGCTGAAGGCGGCCGCGAGATTCAGATCGTGAGAAACAGAGATGATGGCTAGATCCTGCAGCTCATTCTGGTCGCGAAGGATCTGAAAGATCTCGACTTGATGGCAGATATCGAGATGGGCATTGGGCTCGTCGAGAAGCAGGATCTGCGGCTGCTGGCTGAGCGCACGAGCGATGAGGACCCGTTGACGCTCACCACCTGAGATGGCTGTGATTGGCTTGTCTGCCAAATGGTCGATTTGCGTCAGCTTCATCATCTGCCACGTTACCTCGAGATCGTGTCGACTCTCGAAGCCGAAGCGTCCGACGTAAGGAGAACGGCCCATCAGGACCACCTCGAGAACTGTGAAGGGAAAGACCCAGAGCGTATCCTGCGGAACATACGCAATGATACGGGCGATCTCTTTTCGATTGAACTGCTGCAGCGGGCGGTCCTCAAGCGTGATGGTTCCCTGTTGCGGAAGGAGAATGCGATCGAGCAAGCGCAACAGGGTCGATTTGCCCGAACCGTTCGGGCCAAGAAGACTGAGGAAATCTCCCTCTCGGAGTTCGAACGAGACATCACGAAGGACGGGAAGATTCGGATAACTGAAGAAAATGTGTTCGGCCCGGAGGCTCATTCGAATGCCACAAAAGACAACAGCGTGACGGGGAAGCGCTCGTTTTTCAATGCTGCGGAAAATAGAGAAAAAATGAATGGCAGGCAAGGGAGAGCCCAATCGAAATGTGATCGACTACGGGCGTTGTCCTGAATTGTGCGGTCAGGACTTACGTCCTGACCGGATCAGTATATGAGTCAGGAGGAAACTCCTGACACCACACGATTTGCCTTCGAACTAGGACACTACCCGAACACCGAAGCATCCGTAAAAGTGTGGTAGGGAGTTGACAAAAAGAAGGGTTTACCCGACGATAGAGTTAGGAAGAAACTATCGAAGGAGGTAAACCCTATGGCACGCGAACGTGCACACGAGAAGATAGG
>Ga0315277_10001790_pt1 | contig 30517 bp, 31 predicted proteins | sample YL17G05_15_MG_FD_203695 | JGI IMG/M metagenome (GOLD analysis project Ga0315277, IMG submission 203695) | Sediment microbial communities from Yellowstone Lake, YNP, Wyoming, USA - YL17G05_15 | ecosystem: Environmental > Aquatic > Freshwater > Lake > Sediment | place: USA: Wyoming | collected...
AAACGATAAGCTTTATATGCTTATGGTGGTCTGCCACCAACTTCAAGAAAGAGGATGGATCCGCAAGGTACTGGATTTCATCGACCAAGACAAAACATCTCCTCTCCCTGCCGGAGGAGGTGACCCCCTCTTCAAGAAGGTGTTTTACAAAGACGTCAACCCCTGCATCAAGAATTCTTACATAACGGGAATCTTCGAGGTCAATGAAATAGTTGGTCTCACCTCGTTCTTTCAACTGATCTTGAAGGTAACGGAGAATGCAAGTCTTTCCGACCTGATGCGCCCCGTGGAGAACAATAACATCATCGCTATCAATGAATTTATTGACCTCATCCATAACGGTTCTTTTGAAAATTTTTTCCATTGCCCACCAGATTTCGTTTCATTATCATGATAAGTTCAACTCAAATTAAAGTCAAGTTATATTTAGGTTTAAGTGAGCCTGGGGTCAGGCACGCTTATTGGCGTGCCCAGCGAAGGGCAGTGCGCTCTCATGGGTGGAAGTCCCGTCATGGTGGTTTAAGGTCACATCTAAACTATACACTTTACAGGGCAAGTTAATCGTGGGTAAAAGGGATGCTACTATTCTTAAATCGGTAGGTTCGAATCTGATCAGAGTGAAAGCCAACCTAACAAATCGCTGAAGCTGATCAGTTAACAGCCTATCTAAATCTTTCTTCCACTCGGAAATCTACAATCTTCGATATAAACTGAAGGTCACATTTTGTAGGAAAGATTTGGTTAAAAGGTAGGTTAACGATGTCTGCAAGGTCAAATCACAATTATCACAGTGAATGCTTGTTGGGCTTGTAGACAATGCCCGTAATCTTATCTTTTCTGAAATCAAAAATGACTTTGGATTCCGGTCCATTTTTTAATGTAACAACGGGCTCATCAATGACCTTTCCAATGATAGCAGCAGTAATCTCTCTTTCACGAAAGAGAGCAATCACTGGTTCAGAATTTTTTGGGGGAACGGAGAGAACAAATCCAAAACTCTGAAAGCAGATCAACCAATCGGACAATTCAATCTCAACGGGTTTGGGGATGGAAGCAAGCTCAATGATAGCGCCCTGGCCGGAGTTTTCTATCATAATGGAGACAGTCCCCAGAATTCCCGCATTGCTCACATCCTTGGTTGCCTGAGCTAACTCCCTTTCGGCAATAAGGGGTAATGCTTCCAGACGGTATAGCAACTCTTCAGGAGTCTTTCCAGAATTGGCATCCCAACTCACCACAGAATGACAACCTTTATCGCCTTTGAGGTCCACCGCAAGAATGATATCATCTCCTGCCTTGGCCAGATGACCGCGTAACAACTTATTAGCATGTCCCAAAATGGCCACTGCCAAGGAAGGAGTACCGCCAGGAGACTCCGGATGCAGGTGTCCTCCTACCATGGGCACCTTCAGTTTCTCACAACCCTTCTTAATTCCCTCAACTACTTGGGTCCGATGTTCTTCGTCTCCGCTGGCTAACACATTGACCATAGCCAGTGGTCTCCCACCCATCGAATAGATGTCATTGACCGTTACCATGACTGAGGCCTTTCCTGCTGCATAGGGCTCATTGATCAGCAACCTCGTCATGATACCATCGGCTGCAAGAAGCAGGAATCCCTCTTTCCAAGGGATCACCGCAGCATCGTCACCGTAGTTAGGTAACTGGGGACCGGGTTGACCGTGCAAAACGAGTTTGGAAAAGACATTCTCAATCGGCCGTTTGCGCAGTAGACCTTCATATCGACGGACCCTTTCAATAATTTGGGACAAATCAATATTCACAAGTATCTCTCCGATCAATATCCATTTCCAAATGGCATAGAGCATAACCTCCCAGGTTTAGGTTAAGGCTGAGGTTAAGAAGTTTTGTAACACTTTAGCTCTTTGAAACGAAGCTCTTTAACGGTCCACTTTTCCTGTCATTCCCGTGAAAACGGGAATCCAGGACCAATAAAATGAAATCTGGATTCCTGCTTCCGCAGGAATGACAACCTTTTTAAACATATTTTTTTCCATTTTCAAAGCGCTAAATTGATACGAAGTTCTAAACCTAAACCTTAACCTCAACCTTTTTAAGACTATTCACTTTGCGCCATGCGCTATGCGATTCATTTATGCATTATCGCGGCGACTTCAGCGACTCGCTTGCCAAGATTTCGAGCCGTTTCCAAGCCAACGGTATCATTGGCAATCCCATCGGGATGACCACTCCAAAGGGCTCCTCCAAAATGGGAAGTAGGTTGCCCATCACTGACCACGACCATATCTTGGACCAAGAAGGCAGCATGCACAGCGTGAATCGTAATTTCTTGCCCCCCGTTTCGGAACCCTCCTACGGCAATGACACCACCTACCCTATTTCTCAGCATAAATCCATTTCTTCTAAACATAACACAGCGATCTAAAAACGCTTTACACTGAGAGGTCATGGACCCAAAATAGACAGGGGTCGCCACAACCAGCCCTGCTACTTCTGGGTCAGAGAGGATAGGGATTAATTTTTGGAAATCATCTTCCTGACCGCATTTCAGAGCCTTCCTGCATTGATCACAAGCCAGACAGCCATTGATTTTCATATCTGAAAACTCAATGATCATTGTCTCTATCTCTTTGACTGCTTCTCTGGCTGCTTGGAGACAAACCTCCAGTGCATAATAAGTGGATCTTCCTTTGCGGGGGCTACAGGCGATCCCAACAATCTTCATGGATATCTTCCTCCCTTTTCATCTCTTCTTCTAAAATCTTTAGAACATCTCTCCGGATCTTATTACATTCCTCGCTGGTCCGATCCCTTGGTCTGGGGTATTCCACCTCCAATATTTTAATAATTCTGGCGGGCCTCCTTGAGAGGACAACGATCTCATCGCTAAGAAAAACAGCCTCGTCCACATTGTGCGTCACGAAGAGAATGGTATCGGCTCTCTTCTCCCAGATGCGGAGCAGAAATTCTTGGAGAGCATTTCGGGTTTGACTATCCAAGGAACCGAAGGGCTCATCCATTAAAACCACGCGGGGGTTCATGATCAAGGTCCGGGCAATGGCCACCCTCTGCTTCATGCCGCCTGAAAGCTGTCGAGGGTAATGGTTTTCAAACCCGCTCAAGTTGAAAGTCTTGATGTATTCCTTTGCTGTGGACCGTCTTTTCTCCTTATCGATCCCTCTGATCTCGAGACCCATCTCAATATTCTGCAAGGTCGTCCGCCAGGGAAAGAGGGCGTACTCCTGAAATACCATTCCCACCTCCTCTGATCCCTGAACCATCCCCTTACCATCCAGAAGGACCTCTCCTTCTGACGCTTTCTCCAATCCGGCAATAATCCGGAGAAGGGTGGTCTTGCCGCATCCACTCGGTCCGATGATTGAGACAAATCTTCCATTCTCAATCCGATGTCCGATTTTTTGGAGGACGTGGATGTTTTCTCCAGGATTTTTACCTGTAAATGTTTTACTGATGCCTAAAATTTCAAGAGTCAAGTCCAACTCCCACTTTAGCAAGATGCCCTAATCTTATTAAGGGGAGCATGAAATAGTTTACATTTCCAAAGTTCAGAGTCTGTCATTGCGAGCCCGAAGGGCGTGACAATCCCCCCCACCCTCTCCCTCCCCCTCGAGGGGGGAGGGTTGGGAGGGGGTGGAATTGCTTCGTTGTCCCACGAGTAGGACTCCTCGCAATGATTTGCTGAGGCTGACGTAAACTATAATGTGCTCCAAGTAATAACAGAGCAATCCTGAGTTTTTAGGTTAAGGTAACGGTTACGAAGCCCGTTTGGTTTAGGGTTAGGTGAAGTTCTCTAAACCAACAACCTGACCGAATGACGAAACGGGCGTCTCGTAGAGTCGAGTCTTCGACTTTACCCTCACCGTAAGACGTCATTCCCATTTATCTCCACCGAACCGTCCTTGATTCCGCCGCCCTCAGGCCAATATCAATCAACAGACCAATCACACCAATCACTAACATCCCTGCCAGAATTTCATCTGGTCTTTGTATATCTCGAGCCGTCATGATCATATAGCCCAATCCATAGCCTTCCTTCACCCCCGTAAATTCTGCTGCCACCAGGGTCATCCATCCAATGCCTACGCCAATTCGCATCCCTACGAAGATGGAGGGAATGGCTCCAGGGAGTAAAACTTTGAGAAAGATATCCTTCTCCCTCGCATGCAACGTTCGTGCGGCTTCTATCAGAATGGGATGGATCGATAAAACTCCAGAGATCGTGTTCAAGAGAATGGGAAAAAAGGCTCCCAAGAAAATGATAAAGGCTGCAGATTTTATGCCGATACCAAACCATAGAATAGCAATAGGAATCCAAGCCAGAGGGGGAATAGGTCTAACCACTTCAATGAGGGGACGGATGATCCTCAGAACTCTTCCCGACCATCCCATCAAAAGTCCCAAAGGAATAGCCAACAAGGACGCTGCTGTATAACCCAGCACCACCCGATAAAGGCTATAGAGTATATGGTTGTGCAGGAAATTTCCGGGAGGAACACCAACGATTAAGAGATCCTTAAACCCTAAGACGATCTCCACGGGAGAGGGAAGTTTATAGGAAGGGACCACTTGGATCGTACATAAGCCCTGCCAGATCACGATCAGCAATAGGGGTAATAGGAAGTGCTCCTTTTTCATCTTTTGATGACTTCTTTGACGAAATCAGGCTTCATAAATCGATCAACAAAACTCTGTATATCATCCACTTTGATGTATTTCAATTTTGTGAGAAAATCGACATATTCTTTTTCACCTTCGACACTGAGGACATAGGTATAATTCACATTCTCCATCGCCAACTTGATAGAGGCTTCATCCATTCCCGTATATTTGACACCGATTTTGATAGCTTCCTCTCGATGGTGATGAATGAAATCGATGGCCTTCATATGGCCCCGCACCATGCCTTTGGCCTGGTCCAAATGGTTTTCCAGAAATCGTGCATCGGCTGCCAGCACACAACAGGGATGGTCTTTCCAGATGTCGCGTGAAGCAGCCAGGATTCTCCCCACTCCCAGGGTGACCGATTTCGCTGGATAAGGCTCCCAAGCAATGAAGGCATCGATCTGGTCTGTCCTCAGGGCTCCGATCATCTCCGGTGGCTTCAAGACCATAATCTTGACCTGATCAGGAGATGTCTTGAATTGATATAATGCCTTTCGGAAGAGGGAGTCTTGTACAGTAGCGTGACCCGGAACGGCAGCACTTTTCCCCACCAATTCAGGGATCGTTTTCACATGCCCATCTTTTTTGACGACGATGGCTGACCCCTCGGTATTCACCTGAGCCAAAACAACCACTCTGGCCGTTCTGTTGGCCACGGCTGTGGTGGCTGGGGCTACTCCTACATAACCCATGTCCAGAGCTCCCGCAGCAAAGGCACTCATCAACTCCGGTCCTGCCTTGAAAATACCCGCCACTTCCACTTTGACTCCTTCTTTTTCAAAGAATCCTCTCTCCATAGCCACCCAGCAAGGGAGTTGATGAATATCACTCTGGAGATAGGCGATCCTTACAGATTCTTCCACCGAGCTTCGTGCATGAGCTGCCCCTATAAAGAGAAACAAGCCTCCTACGAGCAATAAAGCTATCTTTTTCATCTTCCCTCTCCATCCTTTCCATTAAGTCTCAAGTCTACGAGACAATGATGAAACCATCGTTTCTATTCCAATTCCCTTTTCCTAAAATTATTGACTTATCCATAATTAATGGAAAATATGTTTATTTGTCAAAGCAATTCAGAAGTGCGGATAAAAGGCCTGAGAAGACGTCGAGAACGCTGAGGTGTCATGAAGTGCAGCATACCATTCGTTTGAGTTAGCCCCGGCATGCAAGCTGTTGGCAAATCTGCTGAATTCCTCTTCATTATCCTATCTTAAACACTACCTCTAGCCATTGCAAGCAACACATTATCTCTACCTGGTCAGTAAAACTTAACAAAGGTCTATCAATTCTTTTTATCCTCTGGTTAATCTCATGAGCTGAATAAAATGCCCCGCATTCAGGAAAATCTCATTCAACTCCGTTATCTGATCAAGAGTCCGTCCGATTTTTAAAAGAAAGGAAGATACTGGAATGATACTTTGGCCCCATCTCCCAAGTGATGGAAGCCGAGATATTTCCTTGAATCAGCATCTGCAATAGCCTTTAGCATCCCGTTCATATTCTTCCCATAGAAAAGAAGATTTATGGCCATAAAGTAAGGAGGCACAGCGACAGCTGACGACACCCCAGGTACCACTTCGAAGGAGATATGGTTTTCAGCCAATGCCTCTGCTTCCTCCCCTACTCGCTCTAAAACAAAAGGGTCACCACCTTTTAAACTCACGACAACCTTACCTGCACGAGCTCTTTGGATGAGCAAGTGGTTGATCATTTCCTATTCCAAGGTGTGGTGACTCGACGCTTTTCCAACGTATATTTTTTCGGCCTCGGGGCGAGCTTCATTGAGGATGCTATCGTCAACAAGGCGGTCATAAATCACGATGCCTTTAAAAACGTGATCTTGCGGATTAGACATTTTTTCAACCTCTTCTGTTTGCATAAGTTCTTATTATCGCCTTAAGTTTCCCTAAACCTTCCCTAAGGTATTTCTCTTCATGTCTATAGATGATACGGAGATGTCCAGATCCGGTGTTTCCGAAGGCTGAGCCTGGGGTAGTAGCTATTTTGCCTTCCTCTAATAAGTATTCAACGAGGGGATCCGAAGGCTCAGCGATTTCTGAAACATCTGGAAAAACCCAAAACCCTGCTTCCGGGGCCTCGCAGGAAATCCCGTCTACCTCATTCAGCTGCTCTACTGTGATGTCACGTAACTTCCGATACCTCTTAACTGTTTGACGGACTCCTCTTTCCCCATTTCTCAATGCTGCCACAGCTCCCCTTTGGGCGAATGAAGTCGGGCAGCTCACGGAGTTCGATTGAATCATGACCATCTTTCTGATGATCTCCTCATTTGCCGCTGCAAAGCCCACCCTCCAACCATACATCGTATAAGCTTTCGAAAAGGCGTATACGACAATCGTTCTTTCTTTCATCCCCGGGAATGATGCAGTACTATAGTGCCTCTTATCTGTATAGATAAGCTTCTTGTAACTTTCATCGGAGAGGACAACTAGGTTATGCTTCTTCGCGATGTCACAGATCGCCTCGATTTCCCCCTTGGTGAATACCCTTCCTGTGGGATTATGAGGAGTGTTGAGGAGGATCATTTTTGTCTTGGGAGTTATTGCACGAAGGATATGTTTGGGTTCGACCTCGAAACCTTTGCCTTTCCGCATCGGCACTAATTTCGGCATTCCACCAGCCAGACTCACCAACGGCTTGTAGCTCGGCCAGAAAGGATCGATAATCAGAACTTCTTCTCCTCGCTTGACGGTAGCCTGTATCGCTACAAGAATTGCATTCTTTGCTCCCACTGTCACAATGATTTGGGAACGAGGATCGAATTGCACTCCCTCTTCAGACTCCAATTTCTCTGCAATCAACTCCCTCAGCTCAAACAAGCCTGATGATTCAGTGAGATCGGAACCTAGACCTTCATCGATCGCTTTTTTCGTAGCTTCTTTTACAACCAGGGGGGTATCATCGAGTGCTCCCCCAGCGAAGTTTACAATTTCAACTCCTTCCTGGGACATCCTCCGAATCCTATCGACCACTTTAAGCGTACCTGAGTATTCTAATTCCACCATAAAAGTATTCCCCTCCCCTCATAGGAGTATTTTGCTCAAGAACTCTTTCGTCCTTTCACTCTGTGGATTTTCGAAGAAGCTCTGCTTATCGGTGCTCCTTTCGATGATCTTCCCCTCGTCGATGAAGATGATCTCGTCTGCTACCTCTCGAGCAAATCCCATCTCATGGGTCACCACGATCATGGTCATTCCACTCCTTGAAAGGTTAATCATCACATCAAGCACCTCCCTTATCATCTCAGGATCGAGTGCTGATGTGGGTTCGTCAAACAACATGACCTTTGGCTCCATGGCCAATGCCCTCCCTATGGCCACCCTCTGTTGCTGGCCACCTGACATCTCCCCTGGATACTTACGGGCCTGCTCAGGGATCCCAACCCTTTCAAGGAGGCTCATCGCCATGGCTTCCGTATCTTTCCTCGATTTTCCCCTTACCTTCATGGGAGCCAAGGTGATGTTTTCAATGGCACTCATATGCGGGTAGAGTTCAAACCTCTGGAATACCATCCCGATATCAGCACGGAGCTCGCTGATATGGGTAGAGGGATCTTGTACAGATTTGCCATCCACGAATATCTGACCTTCTTGAAAACGCTCCAACCCATTGATACACCTTAGTAAGGAACTCTTACCCGAACCACTCGGGCCACAGATGACCACGGTCGTATTCTTCTTTATCTCTTCGCTGATGTTATATAGGACCCTGTACTTGCCGTACCAGAGGCTTACGTTCTTGATCTGGATCACCCAAACTACCTCCTTTCCTTTTTTTCCAAACGGCGGCCCAGAGTTGAACCCAGAAAACAGAGGATCAGGTAAACCACAGCGGCAAAGGCATATAGTTCTATGGATCTGATTTCACGGCTATCAACAAGGTGTGTACGTCGGAGAAACTCTTTAACTCCGATGACATAGGCTAAGGATGTGTCTTGGAAGATGATAACGGTATTCGTAACCAGGGCAGGAACCATATTTCGAAGTGCTTGAGGGATGACGATGTAACGCATCGTCTTAACATAACTCAGGCCTGTGGAATATCCGGCCATGACTTGCCCCTTGGGTATGCTTTGGATCCCTGCCCTCACAATTTCAGCAAAGATGGCGGCCTCAAAGGCTATAAAGGCTATAATTGCGCTGAGGAAATCTCCCAAGGGTCTTCCTATAATAATGGGAGTAATGAAATAAAACCAGAATATCACCAAGATAAGCGGAAGACTCCTGAAGAAATTTACATAGAACGTAGCAGGGGCATAGATCCATTTCCGAGAAGAAAGTCGGCAGAGGCCCATGATGATGCCGAACAGAAGTCCTCCCGAAATGGCAAAAAAGGCCAACTCAAAGGTCAGAACTAAACCCCCAAGAAGGAAATTTATGTTTCTTGGAATAACTCCCCAATCCATTTATGAATTATCCTTTCCTGACAATCAAACCGGGGATCGAGATCTTTTTTTCCACCCATCCCATGAAAACAGCAATACAGATGCTGATGGAGATGTAAACTAAACATGCCCCCGTTGTTGTCTCCAACCCGTGAAAAGTATACGAATCGATGAGGTAGGCCGCGCCAGTGGCTTCCAACACCGTTATGGTCATTGCCAAAGCGGAATTTTTAAAGATGGTCACAAATTCCGTGGTTAGGGGTGGCATGATAATCCTCATGGCATACGGGATAATGACATACCGATACACCTGGAATGTAGATAAGCCCGTCGAATAAGCCGCTTGGTAATGTTCTTTAGAAATGGAATACAAACCTGAGCGGATATGCTCTGCAACTCTCGAGGCCGTGTAGATCCCAAGGGCGAGGGCGGCGATCCAAAATGGAAATTTGCTTACATTTTTATATAACCAAAGTTCTATGTGCCGAGGTAGAAGGGCAGGTAATGCGAAGTACCAAAAGAAGAGCTGGACCAGAATGGGAATGTTGCGTATGACCTCAACGTATGTGGTTCCAAGAAGCCTGACCGGCCTCCACGGAAGTACCCTCATCGTCCCAATGGTTACACCTAAGAATAGGGCGATCATCCATGCCAAAAGCGATAGTTGGATCGTAGTCAATATGCCATCAAGAAACCATTTACCGTAGGGAGGTCGCCAGAGAACACTCCAATCAAAAGTATAATTCAACATTTTTGTTACCCATTCAACATATTATCCTGTTTTCGTCTGTGTCTTTAATATCAAGAGAGGTGATAAATCATCATCCCCTCTCTTGATATTTCCGTTACTCTCTTTTTTCTCAGGTTATGGCCAACACTGCAACTTAAGAAGAGTTTTGTATTCGGGCGACATAGGTAAGGGAACTTTGCCTTTAGGCCCCATCCATTTATCGTAGATTTCATAGAATTTCCCGCTCTTCACCAGGTCGATGATTGTAAAGTTTACCAAGTCTCGGAATTTGGAATCATTCTCTGGAACGATGAAGGCATAAGGCTCATAGCTAAAGAGACGACCTACAAGTTCCCAGTTCTCAGGGTCGGGAGCTGTCATTTTCAAACCGGCCAAAAGGATTTCGTCGGTGCAGAACGCATCGATCTTCCCTTGCCGCAGTGCAAGAAATCCCTTGGGATGTTCATCGAAAATAACGATTTCAGTAGGTGGTTTAATTACCCCTTTTTCATTAGCTGCCCGGACATGTTGCTCATTGGCATCGCCTCGAGAAGCTCCAGTTCTCTTTCCAGCCAGGCCCTCGAAATCTTTAATGGGGCTGCCCTTTTTTACCAAAAGCCTTCCCCCCGTGAGGAAAAAAGTGATGCTGAAGTCAACGACGTCATCCCGCTCGATCGTGTGCGTCGTCGAGCCACATTCGATATCGATAGTCCTGTTAGCTACCAAAGGGATACGCGTTTTTGGATCGACAGGCTTGAAGGTCAACTTGATACTCTTTCCTAACTTCTTTTCAATTCTCTTATGGATTTCCTTTGCAATATCCATGGAAAATCCCCCCCAATCGCCTTTCTCATCATAAAAGGCGAAGGGAATTGAGCCTTCCCTCGCACCCACTACAAATTCACCCCTTTTGTCGATCCTTTCTAAAGTGCTTTGTGCATCTGCTATACCAGAAATCATTAGGGCTACCAAGAACACACTTAATACTAAAATTGCATATCGCTTCATAGCTTTACCTCCCTTCTAAATTTTTCCTACCCAATTCAATAATAATAAGGACCAAACACCACAAGATCTTTCACTTTTCACTTTCCACTTTTCAGTTCTCACCCCCCCTCTACGGAGCTTTCCTTTAAGATCAAAGGCTCCTGACTTTTCCAAAAAGACACTTATTCCCTCCCTTAGCCACCTTAGCCGTATGGATGCTTTAATGCTGCCTTGATGGCATCATCCAGAATACCCAAAGCAGTGGAGATTTCCTCTTCCTTAGCGATGATCGGAGGCACGATTCTGATCACGTTTCGAAATGGAGGCATGCGCCAAGGGTTACAACCAACGATAAGGCCCATCCCTCTGCACTCCATTGCTATTCTGGCAGCAAGGTCAAATTCCGGCCTTTTGCTCACCCGGTCCTTCACGATTTCTATCCCCATGATGGTTCCTAACCCCCTGACGTCTCCAATCACTTCGTATTTTTCTTGAAGTCCTCGGAGCCCTTTCATCATGAAATCTCCAATCCACGCTGCATGATCGACGAGATGATTCTGCTCGATCAGCTCGATGGTGGCTAATCCCACGGCGCAAAGGAAGGGATCTCCTGTGTGGGAAGATGTATACTGAAATCCTTTCGCTACTGAGGCATCGGCAATTTCTGCTGATGTGATCACAGCGGACAAAGGGACCCCTCCTCCTATCGTCTTTGAAGTGGTGATCACATCTGGAGTCACATCAAAATGTTGGCACATGAACCATTTCCCTACTCTGCCAATTCCGGTTTGAGCTTCATCCGCGATCATCAGCATCTCTCTCTCATTACAAATTCTACGAATGTTTTGAACCCACTCCTTAGGCGGTACAATCACACCTCCACCGCTAATTAATAATTCTAAGATCAATGCAGCAGGCTTTCCAGAAGTCACCCTTTTTAGTAGCTCTTCTGTATAATCGATGCAAGAAAGACGGCAATCGGGGTAACATTCGTTAAATGGACACCGATAACAGTATGGAACAGGGATAAAGTAAACTCCATTCATGAGAGGACCATATCCTTCACGATTCACAGTGGAGCTTACTGAAAAGCTACCAAGAGTGGAACCATGATAATTCTTCATCACAGCGACGATCTCAAAGCGTCCCGTATACTTTTTGACCATACGAAGGGCAATCTCGTTGGCTTCAGATCCCGAACAGGCAAAGAAACTCTTCTGGAAAGGTTCTGGGGTTATTTCTGCGAGTTTCTTGGCTAAAAGAATTTCAGGAACGCTTGTGAAATTTGAACCCGTTTGCATAATTTTTTTAATCTGCTCGTTGATCGCTTCATTTAATTGCGGATGAGTGTGACCGGTAGACATACAGATTTGTCCACTTTCGAAGTCGATATATCTCTTTCCTTCAACATCCCAAACGTATATTCCTTCTCCTCTTTCTAAAATAACCGGTACGGTAGGCCGAGCATGGATTCGATAGTTCTTCCCTATCTCCAGCCAATATTCGTTAGACTTTTCCCTCTCTTCCAATCCTTCATTCATCCCCACGTCTCCTTTTAAGAAATGACTCCTTTTCTCTTTAAAAGGGCTAAGGTTCGTTGCATTTCATTATAAACGATCATATACCCCTCATCGACAGCCATCCCGGGCTTATTGTAAATCAGATCTGCCTTGACAGCTAAGGCAACATGAACAGTGACTCGACTCGATTGATCAGTACCGTTACATGTTCCTCCTACAAAAGCTTTGACACCATTCTTTTTGCAATAAAGAGCTGCCTCGATGGTGTTGTTGAACCCTCCCAGATCGGGTGTTTTGATCTGAATCATATGAGCGGCTGAAGCATCAACAAAATCTTTAATATCCTCTAAGGTATTGCACCAATCATCCGCACAAATCCAGACATTGACCCTTCTTTTTTCTAAAGCCTCTTTCAGTGACTTCATCTTTAAGATCAACGCATCTTTTTCAGGTATGTCAACCGGACACTCCACCGTCACAGGAAACGGTTTAGAAACCTCCTCCAATTTTCCCAAATAGTCTGCCATCTTTTCAGTCTCATTTTCAAAAATATATCCGATCGTACCATAAACATCGAGGTGCAAACGGGGTTGATAACCAGGTTCCCCATATTTGATGACTCGATTTCTCAGCCATTCCGCATATTCCAGGAGTACCTCACCTTTCTCCCCCACTTTCGAAATATTGTTGAAAAGACCTTGTGGAATCACAGGAACGCTTTTCAGGATCATCTTATCAACGCCTATGTACCGATCATCTCCAGATTGCGCTAGGACAGGAATGGGTTCATGGCTGATGGTGGTTCTGTATTCCTCGGATACGACTTCTGCCATTGTAATTCGACGCATCTTTGCCACGGCCTCTAAAAGTGCTTGGGTCACTCCATAACGAATTCCCGTATGGAGCTTTTTACCATTTGATTCAAGGGAATCCACCTCTTTCGCCATCTGTCTAAATGTAGTCATTTCTTTCCCTTTTAAAAAAGGGACGACCTCTTTATTGATAATAGGTATATATTCCGAAGCCAAAAAAACTGGATCCCTACCTACTACATTAGAATATTGGATTGAAACGCCATCCCCAAAAGCCACCTCATCATCGTCCAGAACCAATATGATCGAAATTGACTCCCCTTTCTGTCGTATCCGTTTATGTCCAGGTGTAACAGGATCGCCGATATACATAAATCCATCCATTTTGGCTCCTCCGTGCCGGATGGCCTCTAAATCATCGAAGTAATAACCTGTTAATCCAGGCGTCGCTAAAATATCTTTAATTTTCATTTTTAACCTCCAATTTTATATTAGACCATCCGAGGGGTCAAATATTTTCCAACGGCTGGAGAGCGCCTTTGTGGATTTGAATGAATTCCTGTGAATTGATATCTCTCGGATAGCCAGTTCACCCCTTATCTCCGGTCATATGCGAAAACAGACTTCGTTACTTAACGAATAAATGCGGACGAACAGTGGTCCAAAATTGTGGACAAGCAACCACAGTGGGATTTTTCCCTACAATCTTCACTGCCATCTTCCATGCCTCATCAAAATTGGGTGCAGGTACAGCCCCCACATCCCGTGCACCCCCGGGCCCTCCTTTTCCCTCGAGTTGAGGTGGAGCCAAGGGGATCTCACAGGTTGGAACGCCTGCAAAGATGACTTTATTGGCCCAATCCAGGATGTATTGGCTTTCGTAGAAGAGCCAAAAGGGATGAATCGGAGCATAGGAATAACGATGTCGGTATTTAAAGATAAGATCCTCGCGGTAGAGAAATTCCTCCTCATATTTTTGCAACTCATGGGGAGAATGACAATTTTTAAAAAGATTAATGACCTCCCTGTAGGAGGCATGGGCATTGTCATCGATATGGCCCGTGCATCGTGTTAACGCAATCACTACCCCTCCTTCGCGAAGAACGGGTTTATTGAGCCATATCCGCGGAGGCGTGCAGGCGGCTGCCAGGCTGATCAAGGGGTTGCTCGTCTCTCCATAAAGGCCGACCCTGGGAACACCCAGGATAAAGATATCAGCTTGGGGGACCTCAACGGTATAAAGCTTCTCAGCCAGGACCCACGTGGGCTCATTGATCTCAGGGGAATAACCTGCAAAAACACCTGCCAATTGAGCTCCAACGCCGAGAACCGCATCCACATAAAATACCCTTTTCCCAATAGTCTTTTCGATTTGTTTCATGACAGCTTCTTTGTGCTTACGGTAGAGCATTGTCCTATGATTCCCATGACAGGATTCTTCGTGGCCGACAACTGGAAATCCATGCGTGGAAACCATGCTCCGGGAGCTTGCAAGCCCAATGATGACACCCGTTCCTGTCATGCCCCCCCAGTTGGTCGGCAGCACTGTTCCACAATAAATGAAGAGAGCTGCCTCCTCGAGGAGGCTATTGTATTCGACATAATCTCCGAGTTCAGAGACACCCATGTATTTTAGCCCTTGAGGATCATGGCAGTCATGATTAAGAAGTCTGGAAGCACTACCCAATGGACGAAACCGATGATAGATCTCCTCTCCAAAATAGGTACGGAAACTCGTATCTGGCCATTTGCAGTGGTTGCCATTAGCGCTTAGTAGAAAAACATCTTCATCCTTGATCCCTGCCTTGTTTAAAACATCCATGATAATCGGTATGATAATGCGCCTTGGCGGAGCGGGTCGCGTCAGGTCATCGTGGGCGATCACGATCTTTCCGCCTTTAGCTTTTTTAGCAAGCTCAAATAAAGGTGGGGCGTCAATCGGATTTTCTAAAGCCTTTCTCACCGCGACTTCTGGCTCCTTGATAAGCGGAGGAGGTGGAACCACAGGGACAACCGTATTCTCTGGAACAGAAATTTGGATTTTCTTATCCCAATAATCTGTAGTAATCTCTTTATTTTTTGTCATCTCTATCCCTTTCCTTTTTCCTTAGACTATCAGTAAAAATTATAAGTCATCTTCCAAATATACCTGAGCGGCAAATCCTTTCAATTCTTTCTGCCCAGCAACCAGCCGAGATAACTGGATAAAGTGCTCAGCATTGAGGAAAATCTCATGTAAATTCGCCATCTGGTCCACCGTCCAACCGATCTTCAGCAAGTAGGACAAGTATTGAAAAGCGGTCTTCGCGCCGTCGCCCACAGAATGGAATCCAACGTATTTCCTTGATTTTGGGTCCACGATGGCCTTCACCAGCCCGTTTCTATTCTGCCCGTAGAAAAGAAGGTTCAGGGTATGCATTCTTCCACATACGGGAAGACCTTGATTTTCAAATCCGGGATAGTATTCTTCAGACTTCGGATCTTTCGGCTTTGGTCCCCAAGGAACCTGGACCAGGACGACATCCCCGTACTTCTCTCTCGCCTCTGCTTCGGTAAGGCCTACGCACGTTGCCTCAAGAGGAGGGATATAGATGTGATCAGGGACGAAGGAATAATCCATCTTAGCATCCTCTCCCGCAATGTTTTTGGCGGCAATCATGCCCCTCTTTCTGGCAATCGCCATGAAGTAGGGAGGTCCAGCCGCGTCTCCCACAGCATAAACCCCGGGGACATTCGTTCGACATCCCTCATCGATAATAATTTCATTACCCTTTCCAATCTTGACACCCAAAGGGATTGCTGGCTCGGAGTTCGGTGTTAAACCAATAGACACCATGACGGCGTCGCAGGGAAATTCCATGGTCTCCCCATTGAATTGTGCCACGACACTCTCCACTTTTCCTTTACCCTTTATCTCTTTAACATCGATCCCTTCATAAATTTTGATTCCTCGTCTTTTGAAATCGCGAAAGATAAAATTTCGAATATCTCGATCCCATTTTGGAAGGCACGTATATTTTTCCAGGACGGTGACCTCGATATTAAAGGGAGCAAACATAGCGGCTTTTCCGATCCCAATTTTACCCCCACCAATGATCACCATTTTCTTAGGATCGGTCTTCATCTCAGGGTGATCCTTGTAAGTCATAACACCGGGAAGATGGATGCCAGGGATATTTGGCATCGTTGGCCTGGAGCCTGCTCCGATCACAAGATTCTTTCCTTTATAAATCTTCCCGTTCACTTCAACAGTATTTTTGTCGATGATCTTCCCCTTTCCCCAAGCGACTTCAACACCTAATTGCTTCTCTGTTTGGTGTTTCATCGTGTCTGCGAATGCTCGTTGACCAACTTTTCTATAAAGTTCAGCAGCCTTCGCTGCGCTGATATTGCTCAGGTCAATTTTCGGGTACCAGGACTTTCCTGAGTAAAGCCGCATCAATTCTGCCATAGAGGCCTGATCGTAGAAGAAATTCTCAAAGGCACACCGGCAGACGTGGCATTCGCCACCAAGATGGTGCTCCTCAACAATTAAAGGCTTTCCCCCCAGTGCCTTGTGAAAAACAGCTCCAAATCTTCCCGCTGCTCCTCCACCCAACCAAATCGCATCATATTCCATAATAGACTCCCTTAAATTTTTTTGTGACTTTTTCAAGAAGCCACCTTATGTATTACTCCTATAGCCAAGCTGGCGAGAGATGAATAACGCTCTTTCTTTTAAAGAATCAGCCAATTGAAATAACTTTTCTGCATTGGTCCGTGATTTTTCATCCATTAAATTGATTGCAGCTACAACTTCACCCTTACCATTTCTTATCGGAGCAGCCATGCAATTTAGATCTTCATGTGTTTCTCCCTCATCAGTAGAGTAGCCCCTTTCCAGAATAAGTTTTAAATGTTTCTTTATTAACTTTTGGTCAACAATGGTGCCGTTAGTAAATTTTATCAAATTGGTAGATTTTAAAATTCTATCTTGCTCCTTTTCAGGTAGGTATGCCAACAGAACCTTCCCAATAGATGTACTATGGATCGGTAAATTCAAACCTAATCGATGAGTTAGTAGGTCAATATTCAGATTTTGAATTCGATCTACTACTACGACTTTATCGTTCCTAAGTATCCCCCAACTTGTTGTCAGATTAAGATCTTTGAAAATCTGTTCCAAATGTGGACGTAACAGTTTCCTTAAGGGGAAGTTAAAAACATAGGCCATCCCTAATTCGAAAAATTGTACTCCCAGACGGTACTTGCCATTCTCCAAATTCCTTTCAAAAAACCCCTCATCCTCTAATGTTCTAATCATCCGCGATACTTTGCTCGGTAACATCCCAAGGGTTTTCGAAATCTCAGTTACACCTCTTTCCTCAACTTGGAAAGTATTAAAAAGGGAGATAATTTTGGCTAAATCTTTAAGGGTCTTATATCCTTGGCTTGGCTCAATCCTTCTGGTTTTCAATGTCACCTCAGAAATATTATTTGCAAATAGTGCAATATAGTTGTAATATTTATCTTCACGTTGCATTATTTAAAAATTTTTGTCAAGAAAAAAATTAGGTCTTTTTAGAACGATTAGAAAATTTAGGCCAAAAGGGATCAAAAATCTAGCTGTTCTGTAAGATACAAAGGAGTGGAGGCGAATTTAAAGAGGTTCGACTGATTCTGTACTTATAAACCAATTGCCTCCATTTTTGAAATGGGTTTCAATTTTCGGATGTTATGGTCGAAGAACTTCATAATAACGGTTATTGCCCATTTCAGCATATAGAACAGGCCCTGGACAGGGAACAACGTATTTCTTTCTAAAGTTTGCACCGATGATATTAAAATATTCGAGGCAGACTGAGCAGATATGGGAGGTCTTATTGATGGAATGGGGCAGAGGGCAAAAGTAGCCTTTTAATCTTATGACCTCTGTAACAGACTTTTAACTTGCTGAGTAGAAGAGTTTTTGCCTTTTTCCGCTGACCTTTCTGCATCAATCTGATCAGTGAATCTAAATCGAGTACCTCCTGCCAGGCTTCTCCGTCCACAGCACAGCCTCTCTCTTTCAAGGCAGATCTGACCTCACTAATTAATGATAGTAACGTGGCGTATTCCTCTCCTAAACTTTTTTCAAGGTGGGTTCGGATTTTTCTGGCAAGAGCCGGACTTGTCCCCGCGCTCGAGACAGCAATTGTTAAATTCCCACGCCGGAAAAAAGAGGGGAGGATAAAACTTGACAGCCGGGGATCGTCTACCACATTTACAAGAATGCCTAATTTCTTTGCCTCATGAGCCACCGTCCGATTGATCTCTCTTACATCCGTGCTTGCAACAGCAATGGTTGCATCCATCAGGTCTCCAACTTTATAGTTTCGATGAATCAGATGAATGGCTTTCTTCTCGGATAACTTTGCCATGCCAAGATGAGGTTTCGGGCTGACAACCGTAACATTTGCCCCGCAGTCCAAAAGCATTCTGACCTTCCGAAGGGCAACGTTGCCTCCCCCGACGACAACACATTTCTTCCCTTGTATGTTCAACATGATGGGATAATAGACGGGGGTGTTAGACTTTTTTTTCTTCATTTCTTCACACGAACGGTTTAATGTCTCACTTATCAAACCAGCGCAGGTATTTCCGAAGTTGAACCACATCTCCCACGACCACGACGGAAGGCGGCTGAAGGTTTTCTGAATTAACTTTTTCGATGATATCTTGGAGCGTTCCCGTCACGCATCGTTGACGGCTTGTGGTTCCATGAGTAATGACGGCAACAGGAGTAGAAGGGGGTTTATTGTTTTTTATCAGTTGGTCCACCACATAGGCTAAATTTCCTATTCCCATCAAGATCACGAGGGTATCTGTGCCTGTAGATAATTTATCCCAGGCAATAAGGGGTTCGCCACTTTCAGAAGCCTTGTGTCCAGTGACAACGGTGAAGGAAGAAGCGACTCCCCGATGGGTCACTGGGATACCGGCGTAGGCAGGTACTGCCACAGCGGACGACACCCCTGGTACTACTTCGAAGGGAATATGGTTTTCAGTTAATGCCTCTGCTTCTTCCCCTCCTCGACCTAAAACAAAAGGGTCGCCCCCTTTTAACCTGATGACCACCTTGCCTTCACGAGCCTTTTGGATGAGCAGGTGGTTAATCATTTCCTGTTCCAAGGTGTGATGGCTTGACGCTTTTCCTACATATATTTTTTCGGCTTCGGGACGGGCTTCGTTGAGGATGTTCTCATCAACGAGGTGGTCATATATCACGACATCAGCCTTTTTGAGACAATCCAACCCTTTGACTGTTATTAAACCAGGATCGCCTGGACCCGCACCTACCAGGTACACCTTTCCTTGTTTCATTTTTCCGTTACCTAAGTGATCAATCGGATCGTATAAAAAATGATTGTATTGCTCAGCTATCCAATGTTAATCAATCTCCCAAAAATACTGTGCTCATCTGATTTTCTTTTAATGAGCCTCGGCCGTTCATTGCTCCGGAAGGTAGGATTTGATTCTTTCTGAAACTACCGTCACTGCTTTCTCCCTGCCTTCTCTGATCTCCCAGATGGGAACGATGGGAAAGACTTTTGTAAAGAGGGTATAGAGGAGCATGAATAAGGAGATACAACCTGCCAGAATGGACCACTCCACCCAGGTGGGAATGTAAAAGGCCTGCTCAACAGGAAGCCTCTGCCTCGTAAGCGTAGGAACAATGATGACAAACCGCTCCAGCCACATTCCGATAATGATAGAGATCGAGGCCACAACGGTTCCTCGGATCGTTCGAAATCTTCTCGCAGCGAGAATCGGCAAAGGGATAATGAAACATAAGACGAAGTGGAGCCAGAAGAGGGGAGCAAATTTTCCGGATATCTTCGACCAGAAGATGGCCATATGAACCGGTTCATTCCCATAGACGATGGTGATGTATTCAGCGAAGGTAAAATAAAACCACAAAAGGGTCATGGCCATCAGGAAGATACCAATGTTGTTAAAATGCACAGGCTTGATATAGTTCTCGAGGTGGTAGGCCTTTCGGAGCACCGCCATCACGACAATCACGCTGGCCACCCCGGAGAAGATGGCGCCGACGACGAAATAGGGACCGAAAATCGCACTGTGCCACAACGGCTGGATCGTCATGGCAAAGACAAACGAGACAACGGTATGGACGGTGATCATGACAGGGATCACGAGGATAGACATGAAACTGATCGCCCTATCCAACCTTCGGTGCTGACTTTCCGCCCCGGTCCATCCCAAGGACAAAATCCGGTAGAACCATTCCCTTTTTTCTCCAAGATCCCTGAGCAGGGCGATGTCAGGGATTAAAGCAAGATAGAGGCAGATGGAACTCACCGTGAGGTACATCGCAATACTGCATACATCCCAGAGCAAAGGAGACCGAAAATGAGCGTACCGGATGGCGTAGAGCATCCGATCCGGTCTACCCAGATCGATCAGGACACTTCCCACACCAAAGAGTAAAATCAAGACAGTTGTGAGCTCTGAGAGCCGGCTGATAGGCCTCCGCCATTCCGCCTTGAGGACACGGAGGACGGCTGAGATGAAAGTTCCTGCATGGCTGATTCCGATGAAAAAGACGAAATTGGTGATATAGACTCCCCAGAAGATTTGCCTTGAAAGCCCGGTCACCGTGAGGCCGTTTCGGTATTGGGTGATATAGGCGTAGAGTCCTAAGAGGACGAGGGCGCCGAGGATCGAAACCGTAATGTAAAAACCCTTTCCGGTCTTCCAGATGTGTTCAAAGAGAGTCGCGTCCTCTCCGATGATCTTTTGTCTTTTGTCAATCATTATCTTAATTCTCAGGGTTCAAGGGATCTAGTGTGGTGAATCAGAAGTACCTTTCCTTTTTTGTCATTCCGGGCTTGACTTAGCCTGCCCCGTACTTGATACGGGGGAATCCAGTGTCTTTCTGGATTCCCGCTGGAGTTCACCCCGTACTTGATACGGGGCGGGAATGACGAGCGTTGTTGGTTCGATTCAGAGTCGGCCATCTACTCATAGAAGGTAATAAACCTTCGGCTTCGTACCCAGTTCGGGTTGCCGTTGATAGATCGTCTTATTCTGAAGGGCCTTCCTGATCTCTGATTCAGGGTTTTTCAAGTCACCAAATACCAGCGCCTTTTCCTTGCATGCCTCCACACATGCAGGGATAAGACCTCGGTTCAGTCTTTCCTCACAGAAATTGCATTTCTCAACAACGCCTTTGGTCCTGGTCGGAAACTCCAGATTGACTTTCTTGATAAAAGGCCGGGGATCCCTCCAATTGAAGCTCCTCGATCCGTAGGGACAGCCCGCCATACAGTACCGGCATCCAATGCACCGGTGAAAATCCATCATCACGATTCCATCTTCTCTCTTCCACGTCGCCCTTGTGGGACAATACCTCACACAAGGAGGATCATCGCACTGATTACAGAGGAGGGGAACAGGTTTGTGTCGATATTCGTCTCCCGAATATTCAAACTCATGTTCGGGAAAGACTTTGTCATAAGGAGATGTCCAGACCCACTTGATCTCCTCTTTCAGTGTTCCCAGATCAGGCACATTGTGGATACGATGGCATGCATCAATGCAATCTTTGCATCCTTCCTGGAGCCAGCATTTTTTAAGGTCGATCGCCATGCCCCATTTTTTATTAGCCAAGGTTTCAGGGGTTGGTGAGGGTTCCGGCAGTTCGACTTTTGAGAACACATCCCATCCTGGCTTGGCAACAAGGCCGAGTAAGGTGAGCCCAGCAACCTTTAAGAACCCTCTTCTCTCAAAATCCATTTACTTCATCCCTTTTTCATTTCTTTAGGATACATATGGCAATCCCAGCACTTATTGGTAACCCCCATATAATTGTGGCACTGGTCACAGAACTTGGTCTTGTCTGTGTGGCAATTCATACAGGTACGATTCAGACTCATCGTATATTTCTTCTGGTTGCTCGCTTGATAGGTTCTTATACCATCACGGACTACGGAAGTCTTCCAATCCTCCAAAAGCGTTTTATGATTGACCCGAATGAAGGCCTTCGGTTCAACGCATTCCTTCTTATCCTTATCCGTGGGAAGTTCAGGTTTGGGAACATAACGGGCCTTTCCGCTCACCGTATTATGCCAAACCGGATAGGTGATCAATCCCAAGAAGATGATCAGCCCTAGAATGATTTTCTTCCCATCATACATGGTCTTCTCCCTGCCCACTCGCAAGGGGCTCACCACGGAGATTGGTTGTTCGTTCCTTTTCTCCTCGGACCACCAGGGCATTCCCGACCAGCTCGTGGACACCCGCCACTTCCACCCCGGGTACCCAGTACTCCATGAGAGGTGGAAGGGTCGCCTTATCAATCGCGCAGATACAGGTCAGGAGATTCACTCCGAACTGCTCCTTCACATATTTGACGGCATTCGCTCTTGGGAAACCTCCTCTTAAACGCATCTCCATATTTTCGTCCGAACCTAAGCCGGCTCCGCTTCCACAGCAGAACGTTCTCTCCTTGATTGTATTTTCAGGCATCTCATAGAACTCACGGCATACATTGTGGAGGATATATCGAGGTTCTTCAAGGAGCCCCATCCCTCTGGAGATGTTACAAGAATCATGGTAGGTGACTTTCCATTTATCATTTCGGCTCGGATCTAATTTTAGTTTATTGTTCTTGATCAGATCGGCAGTAAACTCGCAAATATGAACCATCTTGGTTGAACTTGCGTTCTCGAAATGGGTACCGGTGAGGGGAGAGAAAGGCTCATCTAAAAAATCAGCCGGGCCATTGAAAGTATCCATATACTGATGGATGACCCTCCACATATGACCACATTCTCCTCCAAGAATCCATTTCACTCCGAGCCTCTTCGCTTCACTGTAAATCTTTGCATTCAGCCGCTTGGCCAGGTCTGCGGAGTGGAAAAAACCGAAATTCCCGCCCTCTGAGGCATAGGTGCTCCAGGTATAGTCGAGACCGATCTCATGAAAAAGGATGAGGTAACCCAGGAACGTATACCAATGGGGGCTGCCAAAATAATCGGCTGATGGAGAGATGAAAAGGATCTCAGCACCCTTCCGGTTGATGGGTACTTCCACGGTCACCCCTGTCAGCTCCCTGATCTCATCCACAGCAAAATCGACGGTTGATTTAAAGGCATGCGGAGGAATGCCAAGATGATTTCCTGTGCGATAGCTGTTCGATGCCGGTTCGACAATCCAGTTGATGTTAAGGCCTATTAGATTAAGCAACTCCCTAGCCATCATGGTCATCTCGCATGTATCAATCCCATAGGGACAAAATACGGAACAGCGACGGCATTCGGTACACTGGAAGAAATAATAGAACCATTCTTTCAGAACGTCTTCTGTAAGCTCTCTCGCTCCAGCCAACTTTCCGAAAACCTTTCCAGAAAGAGTGAAATATCTTCGGTAAACCGATCTCAGAAGCTCGGTCCTCAGGACAGGCATATTCTTCGGGTCTCCAGAACCAATGAAGAAATGGCACTTGTCTGCACAGGCTCCGCATCTGACACAGATATCGAGGAAGAGACGAAATGACCGATAACGGCTAAGACGATCTTTCATTCCCCTCAGGATGGTTTCCTTCCAGTTTTCGGGTAGCTTCCAGTCTCCTTCTGTCGGCTGCCAGTCCCTTGGATTCGGAAGTTCGAGATACTTTTCGTGTTTCGATCCCGCGGGGTAGCCGTAAGTCCCTTTTCTGAATTGAACAGCGGGTTCCAACCAACTTCTGGCGGGTGGGGTATAGTCGATCTTCAAAGGCTTGTCTTTTGAAATTTCTTCTGACATTCTTATTCCTTGTCTACAGGTAATCCAACCTCTTTCATGGGTTGCCGGAATTCGTCCTCATACTCTTCGTAAGTGTGCACCTTCACCGGGTGACTCCAGGGATTGATGTGCCTGCTATGACGGCTCGTATTCATCAAGTTCCTTGTGGGACTCAAAAAAATCCCTGCCATATGCATCAGCTTGCTGAGGGGGAAGTAGGCAATCAAGAAACTGATGAAAAAGAGATGAATATAAAACAGCAAGTTCACTCCCTGGGGGAGCACAGGATGAAATCTGAGCATCGACAAAACCCATCCCTTCACTTGAACCAGGTCCACTCTATAGATGAGCCGCATGAGGATGCCTGAAAAGGCGATCCCTGCGATGATGAGAATCACGAAGTAATCGGAAGGGAGGGAGATATAGCGAATCTGGGGGTAGATCACTCGTCTTAGAAAAAGATAAGCTAAGGCGATGACGATGATGATATCCGTGATGTAGAGAACAGGAAAAAGCCCCTGAAGAACAGAATCGACTCTCTGGAGGATAACAATCAGAGAAGGAACCGGTTCAAGGAATAACCTTAAATGTCTCAAGAGAATAATCAGGAAAGACCAGTGGAAGGCCATGGCTCCCAGCCAGAGAAGGGTGCTTGTCTTAAATAGAATCTTCGTTGGTTCCTGGAGTTCAACCTTTTCATTTTTGAGAAGGGAACGGAAAAGAAGGATCTCCAGAGCTAACCTCGCCACCACCCCTCCTGTGGTATAGGGACTGTCAACACGACTGGCTTTGATCCAGGGAAGTGATTTTTGCTGACCGCAGATCGTAGGGATATGAAAGGGCACAGGCGAACTTGCCCATTTTAAGACGCGGTAAATGAAGCCTGCGATGAACAGAACGAAGGCGAGGTAAGGGATCACCACCCCAAAAAGGGAATACCAACCCATCCCCCACATTCCCAGGATGATTAAGAAAAGAAGGATAACGACTGCGGAAGTCGAATAGAGAGCGGCCATGTTAGGACTCCGAGTCCTCTCCTTTCCGTCTTTTTTCTTTTGAATAACTCATTCTCTCCATCATCCGGAAGGCCATCTCTTTTTCGGACTTGGCTTGATTGATCCTGATCTCGCAAATCTTCTCTCGGCAATCCATATAGATATCGAAGGCCTGGAGAGCCAGGTCGTCGATTCTCGATTGAAATCTCAGCCATTCGTCTATGACCAACCCTTTACACATTTCATTCTTTAGCGTCTCTCCAATGGCTCTCTTCAGCAGGAAAATAAATCCAACCGCTTTCGAAGGAGAGAAATCTTGAACTGATCTGATTTTAAGAATCGAATCTAACGAGGACTGACACTTTTCATCCTGACTGCCTTCACAAAGGTTTTTGAAGAGAACGTCTATCTCTCGAGAGAGAGTAGAGCCCACAGGATTCGTAAACTGATTCTTATCTTTTCTCATCATGGTTGCTGTATTGGCAGGATAGGTTTCCAAGATGAGATGGAACCATCTTTCTAAAATGGCCGCTTTATTTTTTTTTAATAAATCCTGCATCATCAGCGTATGATCAAAGGGCTAAGACATCATGATGTAAAATGAGATCTAAAATTTCATCCATCGTGGCCATCTTTCCTACAGCGATCTTATTCGTCAGCTCTAATTCTCTTACGCATAGTTGTCCTGCTAAAATATTGATGCCCTTTCCTTCGAGACGTTTCAAATGGCCCAGTATGGGAGACCCTTCAGCTAATAGTTTTACAGCCGTATTCCAACAGATGATGGCAGCAGGTCCATCGTCCCTTTTCGAAAGCGTATCTAAAAGGCTGACCAGAATCTCGAAACCGAGGGTTTCATCCCCAATGCCGATACTTTCCGATCCCAAGATCAATACTTTCCTTTTTAACTCATTCAAAGTCTTTCCCACTCCATTTGGAAATCGATCAATGCCATTCCCATTCGATGAAGGGCTTTTCAATATCTACCATAGCGTTCACGATTAATTCCACCAGGCCACCATAGTGGATATTGTATTTTTCTCCGATATCATAGTAGTTTAAGAGATCTCTGATCTGCCCTTTACAATTTGAGCAGGGTGCGCAAACATATTTTTTAATTTCGGGATTGGGGACATCCTGAAAGGCCTCAAGGATCTGTTTCAATTTCATCCTGCCAGAAACCTGGACCCGCCAATCTTGGAAATTCATAGAGGACATAATCGCAAACCCACTCCCTCCCCCACAGCAGTAATTATCTACACCGTGGGGCTCCATCTCTCTGAATTGGGGACAGATCTTTCTCAAGATACGCCTTTGAGGCTGCACAATTCCCATCAATCGCACGACATTGCAGGGGTCATGGAGGGTCACTGGAAAATCATTTTTCCCGGGGTCGAGTTTGATTTTATCGTTGGAGACCAGGTCATCGAGAAGAGGTAAGAAACTCTCCCTCGGGAAATTCATGTCATCGACCAATATCCGGTCAGCGATCACGATCAAACCCTTGTGGGCATGGCCGCACTCGCCCATCACGATCTTCTTCACTTTCAATTTTTTTGCCACGCCAATCTGTTTCAGTGCGATTCTGGCAAACTGTATGTCATCATACCAGGTCCCGTAATTCGTGGCCTCATACCCATAGATTTCACTCGACAGTGTCCAGCTCAGGCCCGCCGCCTCAAAGAGGATGGCAAAAGCTACCGGGTTCTCAATCCAGGACATAAACTCCCCGGAATTATGAATGAGGAGGATATCCGCTCCTTCGCGATCAACGGGAACCTTGATCCGTTTTCCCGTCTTCTCCTCGATCTCATCCTCCATAAATTCAACCATATTCTCAAAGGCCTGGGAAGATATGCCTGTGCTCGCACCCACTTTCAAATGCTGAACCGTGCCCGCATCATGGAGTTCCTTCGGAGCGATTCCCATTTCCTGACTGAACATTTTTCTCAGCTCACGGGTGATCAAACCATTGTCGCTCCCCAGAGGGCACCACTGAGCACATCTTCGACACAGGGTGCATCGATAAGCCAGTTCCGCCAAGCGGGCAATGGTCGGCCAGTTCAATTCGATATCGTCTCCAGTCAGTTTTGAGAGGATATTGCCCCTTTTATTGATGTACTTGTTGATCAGCCTCCGGAGCACTTCGACTCTGAAGGTCGGGCGATAGATCTCCTGCTTTCCACTGGAGAGGTAGATTGGACAGGCATCATTACAAGTCTGGCACCGGACACAGCTTCCAAGAGACTGAACCAGCGGTTCCCAGAAGAGCCAGTTGTCGTTCTGGGAGAGGAGTTTCCTAAGGCCGTCAAGAAAACGCTTGACGAGTTTATCCTCTTCTTCTTTGTTCTTGGGTTTTGGTAGGGTGAGGGCCGAAACACCGTCCAGGGCGCATTCATAACTCTTTCTCTGATTCTCAGAGAGCGGGGGAATGGGCGGCTTGGTTCCCGGTTGATCCATCGGGTGCGGAAGAGGCATCAGATCTTCAGCCGCAATGGTGAGAAGAGGTTCATTGGCACCCTTACCGATATCTCGTAATTTAACCTCTCTGTTTCCCATTTATCTCATTCCCGTCCCTGTGGTAGGATTGGCTTCTGAAGCAACTTCTTTCCACCGCTTGCCCACCGGGATATGAGGACCTGACCAGGTCACAGGTCGCTCAAGAAGCTCTTTTACTCTCCTTTCGACCTCGCTTCCCCTTACATTCGGGACATCATCCCAGCGCAACTGATGGTAATATCTAAAAAAGAGTTGCATGACATGGCTGAAGGGTATGTAAATTAACCACGCTGCAGCGAACAGGACATGGAGAGCGGGGGCTAATGCAGGATGAAGCTTATGCTCGGAATCCGCAAAAGTCACTTGCTCCCTCACATACTTCAACAGTACAGGCATGCTGGAGTGGAAATGAATATCTACCGCAAAAGCCCCTCCCATGAGGGTAAGGAGGATGAATATCCATTTCAAATAATGGATCGGAGGATAGTAGACTCTTAGGTCTGGATCTGTCATTCGCATGAGGAGGATGCCTACTCCCCCCAGAAATGTCAGTGTCGTGGCAAACGTCCCCCACATCCAGCCAAGGCCCGATGCCGTCTCGATGTTCGTGACAAGAGCGCTGACGAAAAGCCAAGCATGCCAGAGGATCAATAAATAGAGCCCTGCATGAAAACCATACAGGGGGTACCAGAATCTTCTATTCCGGCGGTAGAATTCCCTCAAAAAGAGAATGTCGAGCACCGTGGAACGAAGCTTTTTGCCGAGGGTGTTCTCAATCTTCGTCCACCATTCCGTCAGCTCATAAACAGAGCTTCCGTTATAAAGTTCCCAATGCAGATGCAAAGGAGCGGAAGCGTATCTTATCCCTCGAAGGACGGATGCCACAATGAAGAAAAGAATGCTTCCATAAAAGACAAAAAGGATCAACGCACCCATCACCTTTCCCCTACGGGCTTCGTAAGTTCTTGCCAGTTCATGAAAAGCTCAATGTTAGACACAGCCTGTAGGTTTGGGTAGCCCTGCGACCTTACAGGCCCCCTTGGCGGGTCCCCCTGGAAACAACTTGTAGATATATTTGAGATCGAACCCCGTCTGTTTGACGACCATACGGATGGGCGGGGCGATCCCGAATTTGAGGTAGTAATCCCTGAGATAGTTGACCAACTTCCAGTGTTCTTCACTCATTGGAGAAGCATTTTCAGTTTTTGCCACATCCTCGGCCACTTCCTTATTCCACTTCTCCGGCTCCTGGATGAAACCATCCTCATCAATCTCAATTTCCATGCCACCCAGCACAGATTTTGCCATTTTTTTCACCTCCCGGTTTTTCAATTCATATCAATTCAACTTTTGTCCTTGAAGGACACCATGACGATTCGTGCAATAATATTTATTGTAAAAGGTTTGGTCCAAATCTGCCATTATCTGAGGCAAGCCTTACCCTTTCCCTGACGAACCCTCCGGCTATTTCTCTTTTCCTTCCGTGCCAGCGATACAAACCCCTCAGCCCATTCAGGGGTTCCCAAAGCGTGCAAATGGATATAGGACGCAAAGAGATTTTTATATACGATCCCATCTCGTTGGCCGATGATTCCTCGTCCTCTTTTTATCCGATAGGCAGTTAAGAGATGATCAAGTTTCAAAAGACTGGAGTGGTGGAATTCGTGGCCGCGGACAGTCAATCCAACGGGGAAAACCGGATTTCCACTCATGACCTCAGCCACCACATAGCCGTGGCCTTCAGGTCTCTCAGAGAGCTGGACCTCAGAGGAAAGGACTCCCACCATTTTGTAGGATCGGTTCCGCCAAGAAATGCTCCGGCATAAATACATCAAGCCCGCACATTCGGCATAGACCGGCAGTCCCCCTTGGACAGCCTCGGCGATATCCCCTCGTAACCCCCGGTTGCCTTCTAATTCCCTCAGGAAGAATTCCGGAAATCCACCTCCGATATAAAGTCCATCCACTTTGGGCAAACGATCCTTGAAGGAATTGATGAAGATGAGCTGAGCCCCCTCATCGGCCAAAGCTTCAAGATTCTCCGGGTAGTAGAAATTGAAGGCACGGTCACGTATGATCCCGATCCGGACTTTTTGGATGCGAGCGGTCCCCTTCACCCTGTCCCTCTCACCGAGGAGGAGAGAAGATTTTTTTGTTTTTCCCTTCTTCAAGAGAAGGGATGGAATTTGAGGAGCTTTGGAACTTTGCGCAATCGTTAAAATCTTATCCAAATCGAATCGGGACTCAAGCTTACGGCCAATCCGTTCCACCAGCCCCTCTGCTTCAACGGATTCCGATGAAGGGATGAGTCCCAGGTGCCGCTCCATGATGCTAAGGTCCTGATCCTTTGGGAGGCTTCCCACGACAGGTATCCCGCAATGTTGCTCCACGGCATTTCTCAGTTTGCTTTCGTGACGAAGCCCGGAGACATAATTGAGGATGACTCCAGCGATGGGGACATCTCTCTGAAAATGTTGATACCCCATCACCATGGCAGCGATGCTACCCGTCATCCGGGTGGTATTGACCACGAGGAGGACAGGAATATTGAGGAGGCGAGCGATCTCCGCCGTTGTCCCACGGGAATCCACACCATCATAAAGTCCCATGGCCCCTTCCACAATGGCGAGATTCACTCCTTCACAGCTTCGATGAAAGGAAAGAAACAACCTGTCTTCAGGGATTAAAAAGAGATCTAAATTGCGGCAGCTTCGACCCGCTGCCACGGTGAGCCACGATGGGTCTATATAATCAGGGCCTTTCTTAAAGGGCTGGACCGAAAGGCCCCGGCGTTTGAGCACATCACACAAACCGACCGTTACAATGGTTTTCCCTGAACGGCCTTGAGGCGAGGAAATCAGCAAACGACCAAGATTTTGCCGACGTTGGAGAAGACCGCCACCTGACACCATTGTTTCTTAACCTTGCAGTTGCAAAAAAACGGTCCAAAAGGGAGATGAGTGTGCTGGGCGGATTTCCGGGAAGCCGCCATTAGGCGGGAATCTTCCCAAACCTTTACAGCGGCACCTTTAGCCTTTTAGCTACCCTGTTTCCCAGCATATTACAAAAGTCACCTCAGGTGACATCGCATGTTACCCATAAAACATTGAAAAACCCGCATTGGAAAGGTTTGGAAG
>Ga0315277_10001791_pt1 | contig 30495 bp, 18 predicted proteins | sample YL17G05_15_MG_FD_203695 | JGI IMG/M metagenome (GOLD analysis project Ga0315277, IMG submission 203695) | Sediment microbial communities from Yellowstone Lake, YNP, Wyoming, USA - YL17G05_15 | ecosystem: Environmental > Aquatic > Freshwater > Lake > Sediment | place: USA: Wyoming | collected...
GCGGCATTCCAGTTCGAGTTTGAGCAGGCGGGTAATCCGCTCGTTGTCTTCGAGGTTGCCGACATGAATGCCGCGGTCGAAATCGAGGTGTTCCGGCCGAAAAGCGATCGCACTTCGCGGTACGCGTGGATATAAAGGCGTTTTCATGACATTTGCTCTCGGGAGCGCGGGCGTCCCGCCCGCAAAATCCAAAATCAAATCGCAAAATCGTGCTGTGAATAACAAAACATGTGGGGGTGGGCTTCAGCCCGGCGATCTACCTCCGGCGCCTATGGCGGGCTAAAGCCCGCTCCCACTGGATCGCTCCCGCAATATGCCAATTGCAGGATTGGGATACGAATTCATTACACCTTGCGGGCGTCCCGCCCGCGCTCCTTCTTCCGGCTTCTATCGATCTCCGTCATTCTGCCATGACTTTCGGAGATTTTCGTGGTTTATTGATACTTAATGGATCGCCAAAAATTGCATGCATGGTGGTTTTGCCGTCAAGGATTGGACGGCCGGCTCGCCGGCCGACCGGCATCTGAGGTGCTGCAGCAAACAGGCTGGGTGCGCTCCGTGGGTGGCGTCAATCCATATCTCTCCCTTTTTGCCCGCGGCGGCATCGGAAGACAGGAGGCGGATGAAGCGGTGGCGCGGCTCGAAATCCATGAGCTTCCGGCCGCCCGGGGCTGCACCTATGTGGTTCCGGATTCGGATTATGGCCTGGCATTGAAGGTCGGCCTGAGCTTTGCTTCCGAAGCCAGGACGGCGCGTAAGCTCGGCGTAACCGATAGCGAGATCAATAAACTCTGCGATGCCGTGGTGGCGTCGCTGGAGCCTGGGCCGCTCGGCCCGGAAGAATTGCGCCGGGCTGCCGGAAACAGGGTGCGCAACCTCGGGGAAAAGGGGAAGAAAAAAGGGCTGGCCAATACGCTCCCGGTCGCTCTCGAGCGGCTGCAATCAATGGGTGAAATCCGGCGCGTTCCCACCAACGGCCGTCTCGATCAGCAAAAGTACCGGTATGCCCTTTGGCGGCCCAACCCGCTGAGTGATTTCAGCCTTTCCGAGCAAGAGGCCTTTGCGGAGCTGGCGCGCCGGTTTTTCTCCTGGATCGGGCCTGCAACCCTGCCGGAATTCCAGTGGTTTTCAGGGCTGGGCGCCAAAACAGCGCACACGGCAGTGAGTCCGCTGGATCTGAAACCGGTGGAATACGGTTCCGAGTTGCTGATGCTGCCGGAGGATCTGGCCGAGTTTCGGGCCTTCCACCCTCCCGGGAAGACGCAGTTTGTGCTCGTCAGCAGCCTGGACGGCATCAGCCATTTGCGCCGCAATGTCGACAGCCTGCTCGCACCCGAGGACCTGAGGCGAAGCGTCTTCTGCCGGCGCGGGCTGATGAACCTGTCGAGCCATGCCATCCTCGACGGCGGCCGCCTGGCGGGGCTGTGGGAATACGACGTCACCACCGAATCGATCGCCTGGGCCTCATTTGTTCCCATCTCCCGGGCGCTGGCGGCGGCGGTGGCGCGCACCGCTCGTTTCGTGCGCGAGGACCTGGGGGACGCCCGCGCCTTCAGCCTGGACAGCCCAAAGAGCCGGGCTCCGCGCATCGCTGAGCTGCGGAACATGGCAAAAGGGAAGAAGGCGAAAACTCCGCCATGGATTGAGCTTTAGCCCTGAGCAACACTGATTTCACACACTGATTGCGACCCCGATACCGACCCCGCCTCGCGCAAGGCGGAACCGAGTTGTGCTGGAAAGAGGAGTGTCTCCGGGCTTTGCCCGGGACAGGACTTGAGTCCGTTGCACCGAAGCCACCGCCTTGAAACGGCGGAGTATTCACTTGGCGCCGGATTCATCGAACAGCCGGGCCCAGGCGCGCGAACTGGGATAGCGGATCAGCGAACGCATGACGATCCAGTACACCTCGCCGCGCCGGATCTTTACGCGGTTCCGATGGTCAAGCACGTTGGCATTGCGCAGGCGCGCAACCGTTTTCAATCCGATCAGCGCCGGCCAGGCACAGGCCAGGCGGACGCGCCTCTGCTGGCGCGGCAATGCAATGGTGTAGGCATGCCCCGCGGCTAGGAGCTCGCGGGCCTGTTCAAGATAGCCGTCGTAGAGCGGCCGGAAACGGTTCATTTCGCCGGGATCCAATAATGACTCGGGCCGCAGCCCGATTTCGGCAAGGCGCATGCGTGGAATGTAGCAGCGGCCCTGGCGCAGATCTTCGGGCAGGTCACGGAGAATGTTGACGAGCTGCAGCCCTTTGCCAAAGAGGATCCCGTGCGTGAGCAGAAACGTGTCGTCCAGATCCGCCTCGGGAAACAGGTGGGCTCGGCAGATATTCGTCCAAAACTCCCCCACACAGCCGGCGACCGCATAGGTATATTCCTGCAGGTCGTTATCCGACTCGAGCGCTTCCATGTGCGCAGCATCCGCGGCGCCAAACCGGGCCAGGTCCGATTCCTGTCCGAGCGTGATGACCTGCAACAGGTCGCGAATGTACCGGCGGTCCCCCGGGACGAAGGACTTCAGCGCATCGACAATTCCGCCGGCCGCCTCCAGCAGGTTTCGTTCCGCGGCGGATCCCCGGCCGGCCGGCGCCGTTTGCGCCTCGGCGAGTTCGCCGAAATCGGGGACAGGTGCGCCTTGCTCATCGCAGGCCGCCAGGATTGCGGTTCTCATCTCGCGCAGCGCGGTCCGCCGCCGGCCGACAGACACCAGGCGGGTATCGGCGATCGTATCCGTAATACGCGCCAGCAGGTACGCCATGCCAATCTGCGGCCTCACTTCGGACGGCAGCACCTGAAGTGTCAGATAGAAGGACCGTGAGACATCTCTGAGCAGTTTCCGCCAAGCATCCATTTGAGTCCGCAGCATTTTTTCATTGAACCACACGGCGCACAGCACCCTCAACAAAAATGGGAGATGCCAACTGCCGACCTTGCGCGGCGCCGGCGGAGGAGTTAAGCTGGCCCGTCAGGCTGTGCAGATCGGCATGCTCCGTTTTGTCGACCTCGCTCCTTCTTTCAGCGGATGCACACTATGCTCCTGCGCATGCGCAACATCAGCAAATCGTTCGGCGGTGTCGCAGCACTGCAACAGGTCGATTTTGAGCTGAATCCCGGCGAGGTGCATATTCTCGCCGGTGAGAATGGGGCCGGCAAAACCACCCTGGTCAAGATTCTCGCCGGTGTTCACACAGATTACCGGGGCGCCATCGAGCTCGACGGGCGCGCAGTCCGTTTCAGTTCTCCTCACGATGCCGCGCGCCACGGGATCTCTGCGATCTATCAGGAGATGTCGCTGATCGGGCCGATGAGCGTGCTCGATAACATTTTTCTGGGCAGAGAACTGCGCTCCCACCGCTTTGGGGGTTTATGGGCCGACCACTCCGCACAGATGACCCGGGCCAATGAGCTGTGCTCCCTGCTCGGGCTCGATCTGCAGCTGGACCGTCCCGTGGACGATTACCCCCTGGCGGTCAGAACCCTGATCGAAATCGCCAAGGCTCTTGCGCTCGACGCCCGCATCCTGATTATGGACGAACCGACGAGCGCCCTCAACGAGCCGGAGGCTGAACGGCTTTTCCGGATCATTGCCGGATTGAAGCGCCGCGGCGCCGCAGTCCTCTACATCACCCACCGCATGGAGGAGATCTACCGCGTCGGCGACCGGGTGACCGTGCTGCGTGATGCCCGAAGAGTCGGCACGGCGCCGGCTTCAGAACTGCCTGAGCCGGAATTGGTGCGTTGGATGATCGGCCGCGAACTGAGCGCCCAATTCCCCTCCCGACCGTCCAATCCGGGTGCTGAGTGCCTGCGCGTCGAGAACTTCTCTGTGGGAGAGAAACCGGACGGCTCCAGTCATGAAGCACGCCGGGTAGTGAGCGACGTTTCATTTTCGGCCCGCTCCGGAGAGGTGCTCGGCATCGCAGGCTTGCAGGGTTCGGGAAACAGCGAACTTCTGGCCGCGGTTTTCGGCGCGCACACAGGGGCGGTCCAAGGCAGAGTGTTTCTCGGGGGAAAACCTTTCGAAGTCCGCTCGCCGCGCGCGTCGATCCGGCAGGGGATGGCGCATCTGACCAGCGACCGGAAGGGCGCCGGGCTGATCCTCAACCTGGACGTGGCGCAAAACATCTCGCTTGGTTCCCTCGAAAGGCTGTCCCGCTGGGGCCTGCTGGACGCAAAAAAAGAGCAGGCGATGGCCGAAAGGCAAGTACAATCGCTTGGGATCAGGGCAGAATCGATTTTTCAGGAGGTGCAGCATCTGTCCGGCGGCAACCAGCAGAAGGTGATGCTCGCCAAATGGATCGAGACGCAGCCGAAGGTGCTCCTGCTCGACGAACCGACGCGCGGCATCGATGTGGGCGCGAAGCGCGAAATCTATGCGTTGATCCAGCGCTGGAAAGAACAAGGAATCGGCATCGTGCTGATCACTTCGGAATTGCCGGAACTGCTGGGGCTGGCGGATCGCATTGTGGTGATGCACCGCGGTCGCATCGGCGCCGAATTTGCGCGCGCATCCGCCACGCAGGAAAACGTCCTGCGCGCCGCCCTGGGAGCATCCAAGGACGGATAGCATGGTTTCATGAGGCACTTGGCGTGATCTTGATCTGCAAATCATAGACGGAAGGAGTCAGGAGCCAGGAGTCAGGAGTCATTAGAAAAGAAGCTCAGCGGTTCCGTTCGGAGCCATGCCTGTCAGCAGGCGGATATCTTGCGGTGTGATTGATTAAAACCTTCACATTATCCGCTTGCTGACGCGCGCGGCTCCAAATATTGCGGTGTCGAGAATGTCATGGGCAAACAAAAAGCAGTCTTAACGATCCGTTCTTTGGGGCCATTCTTCGCGGCGCCGGGAGTGCGCGCGCTGACTGCGCTCGTGTTTGTCTTCCTGCTCGGCATGCTCTTCCACGCCGACGGGGCCTTCTTCCAATGGGGCACACACCGCGACATGCTGCGCCAGATTTCGGTGATCGGCATTCTCGCGTGCGGCATGACGCTGGTGATCATTACGGCCGGTATTGACCTGTCCGTCGGCAGCGTGCTCGGATTCACCGCTGTCCTGTTTGCCCTGCTCTCGCTGCGCCTGGGCTGGCCCCCATACCTGGCCGTGAGCGCCTGCGTGGCCGCCGGGTTGGCCTGCGGCGCGTTTTCCGGCGCGCTGGTGGCCCGTTTCAAAATCCAGCCATTCATCGCCACGCTGGCGATGATGGTCTTTGCCCGCGGCCTGGCCAAATCCATTTCGGGCGGCGAAAAGGTCTCGCGCGCAGTGGCGCAACCCGACGGCACCTACCAATACGTCGATCTGCCGCGTTTTTACCAGGCGATCGACCATCGCGTGCTCAGCGGCAATGTCGCGGTGGTAACCTTGATTTTTCTCGGCTGCCTGCTGGTGTGCTGGGTGCTGCTGGCCAAACTCCGCTGGGGGCGCTATCTCTATGCCGTGGGCGCAAATGAAGAGGCGGCGCGCCTGTCGGGCGTGCCGGCCGGCTGGATCAAGCTCCTCGCCTACAGCTTGTCCGGCGCCTGCGCCGCCATCGCCGGAATCTGCCAGGCCATTCAGGAGCAACAGGGAGATCCGGAAGCCGGCGTGACCTATGAGCTCAGCGCCATCGCCGTTGTGGTCATCGGCGGAACTTCCCTGATGGGCGGGCGCGGGCGGATTGCCTTTACCCTGCTGGGCACACTCACCATCGGATACCTTGAAAAGATCCTGAGCATCAACGCCGTCAGCGAAGCGGGCAGGCTCGTCCTTACAGGAGCCATCATTATCGCGGCGGTTCTGTTCCAGAAAAGGAAGGGATAGAGGGTGAAGAGGGACAGTCACCAGTGTCCCTTCTCGCCTTCCGCTTTCCGCCTTCGCCGCCTTCGGGGACACTGGTGACTGTCCCTCCCCGCCGCCAAGCGCAGGCTGTGGATTGACATGGGAGCGTGATTCCTCCATAATGCCTCCCATAAGGAGGATCGGCATCGTGGCCGTGCTCAATGTCAAAACCGTGCCTGACAAGTTGTACCGGAAGCTCCAGGCGCGCGCGAAGCGGGAACGACGCTCCGTTGCCCAGGAGGTCATTCACATTCTCGACCAGGCGCTCACCGAACCACCTCCCCTCTCCATCTTGAATCTGCAGGGATTGGGGAAGGAGATCTGGCGGGACGTCAATTCGGACCAATACATCGAGGCAGAGCGTCGGTCATGGGACTGATCCACGATTTGGGATCCGGACCGATCGGCCTGGACACGCCGCCTTTCATCTATCTCATCGAAGAGCACCCGGAGTATCTGGCCGTCGTGCGCCCGGTCTTTGCCGCCATGGCGGAAGGCATCCTGACAGGCGTGACCTCTGCCCTCACCCTCATGGAGGCTCTCGTGCTCCCCTTCCGTGTCGGGAATACCCCTCTTGCCGAGCAGTACCAGGCTTTCCTCACGAGGAGCCGAGGCCTTCAAATGGAACCAATCACCGGTTTTGTTCTTCGCGCCGCGGCACAGTTGCGTGCGGCGCACAATATCAAGACACCGGACGCCATCCAAATCGCCACAGCGCTGCTCGCTCGATGTCCAGTCTATTTGACGAATGACCGCAATCTTCCGCTCATCCCCGGCATCCGGATTCTCCAGGTCAAGAGCTACCTTCCGCCATTGCAGGACCGGATTTAATGCGCGGGGATCATCTCTTCCCGCTCGGGTCGAGCCATTCGCCGCCTTTCTTGATGTTTTCCGGGGTGAACACGCGCGAGCGCAGCGTGATGTTCTTGGGTACGGTTTCCCCTTTGAAAATCCTCAGCGCCGTCTCGATTGCTTCTCTTCCTCCGGTCGGGTATTCGAAGCTGGCTGCGAGGATTCCCTGCTGCACGTAGACCTGCCCCTCCTGCGCCAGGGCATCGATTCCGATGAAGAGCATTTCTTTCTCTCTGCCGACCGCCTTCGCCGCCAGGTATGCGCCGTGGGCGCCCGGATCGTTGTGCGCATAGACCAGGTCGATTTTCTTATGAACCGCGAGCGCCGATTCCATCTCTTTCCTGGCATTGGGCTCGAGCCACTTCATGTCCGCGTCGAAGATGATCTGCAGCCCGGTTCCTTGGATGCCGTCGAGAAAGCCGCTGTGGCGGTCCTGTCCCGGCGTGGAGGTCATCAGTCCCTTGAGTTCGACGACTTTCGCCCCCTTGGGAAACTTTGCGGCGGCCCACTGCCCCGCTGCCCGGCCGATTTTCTTGTTATCGGCGCCGATGAAGGTGGAGTATTCCGATCCCAGGACGCTGCGATCCAGAACGATCACCGGGATCCCCTTCCGATAGGCGTCGGCGACCGGCGCCGTCAACGGCGCCGCCTCCTTGGGTGACACAATCAGCAGATTGACCTTGGCGCTGACGAACTCCTCGATGTGAGCGCGCTGCTTAAGCGTATCGTTTTGCGCATCCTTGAAGATGACCGTCAGACCGGGGTGTTCCGCGGCTGCCTTTTTGATATCCGCGTTCATCTGCACCCGCCAGGGTTCACCCAAATTGCACTGGCTCATCCCGATCACATATTTCGCATTCTGACCGGATGCATAAGCCAGTAAGAGACTGGCCAGCAGCACAGCCGTGGAAATGACTTTCATTCTAATCTCCTTTTTGCCGGATCCGAACGGAGCGGGAGACTCATCCTGCTTCTTACACGATTTGCATCGTAGCAGATAACATTTGATGAGCGGCTGCGCCGTTCTGGAGTGCGGCGACTGGTCGCCGCTTGTACCAGCTCCATGCTGCCGCACACCGGCGGCTCGCCGCCGGGATGTGCACGATACGCCTGTAACCTAGCGGGCCTTTCTGCACAGCGCGGCAGCAAGCTGCCGTTTTGCGGCAGTTTGGACGTCTGTGCAAGCGGCGACTAGTCGCCGCACTCCAAACGCACCCGCCCCTTTACCCCTGCTTGTCGACCTTGATCGCGCCGGGGCCGGGCATCGCATGAAGCGCCGGGATGCGATCGGGCGCCTGAGGCAAGGGCGGCAGGTCGGTGTACGGCTCCGACTGATACCAATACGCGCAGGAATAGAAGTTGTCGCCGCGGTCGTTGGCGTGCCCGTGCTCCATGGTGTGTTTCAGGTAGCGCGTGAAAGTGACGGGATTGTCGCCATGCCAGCGATAGCAGAGGTACCGGCCGCCGGTGCGTTCCGGGATCTGGATGTGCTGCGCCCCGTACATGTGATGCGCAAAGGGGCGCGCGCCGTCTCGGCCGCCGAAGTTCCAGCTGCCAAGGAAATAGTCCTCCGATCCGGTCCCGACGATGATCGGTTTGGTCTCGTCATCGACGAAGATCATGTCGTCCCCTTCGCCCATCCAGTTTTCGGTGTTCTGCAGCATGCCCAGCGTGACTCCCATCAAGTGGCCGCGGCCTCGGGCTTCGCAGTAGACATAGTTGTTCCTGCCATCGGGATTCAGTACAGGCTTGCCGTCGGGTCCGGCCACGGGCCGGTTGGGAGCGGCCTGCCGGTAGCTCGCATGAAAATAGAGCGCGTCGGCAGGCAGCGATGCCAATTCCATATAGTCGATGTTGGAGTAGAACGCGCCCACATTCTGCTTGCTCTCGTTGGTGACCGTCATGCGCGCTCCCGTCCGGTAAGGCATCCCAAAGTAGCAGTTCAATGACCTGCCGGGCGAGCAGGCCAGATATTCGGATTCATAAATCACATATTCTCCAAGATTCAGCCCGAAAAAATCGCCGACCGGAGTTTCCACGCTGGGCTTGTCTTTGCCGTCCCAGTACATGCGCAGCACGAGCTCCTTCAGGTGATTGATCGGCGCGGAGATGGTAAACCAGATATGGGAAATCATCCCGGGGCCTTTTGCCTGAAAAAGCTCCTGGGTCTGCCCCGGCGGGATGACCCACCGGTCCGCGTTTCCGCCGGTCTTGTCGAAGCTGGATTGTTTCAAGGACCGGTGGTTTTGCGCGCGTGTGTAGCTCGGCAGATAGCTGAAGCCCGCAACCGTCGGGGCCTGCTGTGCGCGGGCACTGGCCGGAACGGCGGCGGTGCCCCCAAAAATCATCAGGTTCTGCAAAAAAGTTCTGCGTCCTCCCGGCATAACGATTCCTCCTTGGATTGTATTTGGGCACGATTCTATCACCGATGAAGGGGATCAGGCCTCGAGAATTTGCTTTTGCCCGGACGGGCACGGCTGCCAAAAGAACAAAAGCGCCACGGATTTCCCTGATTCCACGGATTCAAAAAGCCTGACGCACGATGGATTTAAACTGGAACGACCTGGCCCTGTACATGATCGAGAAGTTCCTAAAAAATCCGTGAAATCCGTGGCGTTTTTGTTTTGACTTCTCCAGGAGTGAGTCCCGCTTCTGATCGCGCCCTGTCTGAATCGTGGATTCCTTTTGAAGCGGCAATAGGCATATAATCGGAGCTGGCTTCCTGTTCCCGGAGTGCGTGATGAGCTTCTGCCCGGACTGCAAAAAGGACTTTCCCGATACGGTCCGATTCTGCCAGGATTGTGGCGCGAAACTGTCCCCCAAACCGCCGCCTCAGGCGCAGGCTCAAGCACAGTCACAGCAGGCCGCCGAACCGGCCGTCAAAGTCCAGGACGGTGTAGTCACCGGCGGAATCCACATCTCCACGACCGACAGCCGCACGATCATCCGCCAGCAGGATGAGACCCGGGAAGTCCTCACCTGCGAGCTGTGCGGAGCGCATGTGCCCAAACCGGAGGGATTCACCTGCCCGAAGTGCAGCCGCTTTATCTGTGCCAATGATTATCGCAAAGAACTGAAGTTGTGCGCGGCCTGCTTCGATTTCCAGGCGACGGCCGCAATCAATCAATACGGCACCCTCCTCGACAAGGTAATGCAGGACGGCCGCATCGATTCCGGAGAGCGGGCACAGCTCGACCGTGCACGCCTGGCCCTGGGTCTTGACGCCGATGTGTGTGCCAAGCTGGAAAATGAGCGCAGGGCTGCGGCGGTTTCCAGGTCAGGTGATCTGGGCCGGAGAGAAAAGGCGTTATTGGATGAAGCCTATCGCCTGTTGTTCGGATCCTTTGAATTCGAGGAAGCGCTCAAGGCCGTCAGGCCGCTTTACGAGCGCTTCGGCGACCGGCCTGAAGTCCGCAAGACCTACCTCCTGGCGTTGCTCGAAGCCGATCCGGGCCGTGCCCGGGAGGCCATCGAGGGCATGAGGTTTGACGACATCGAAAAATCGCTCGCCCACATGGAGCTGCTGGCGCGGGGCGGGGATTTTGACCGCGCTTACGACCTTCTCAAGGATGCCCGGCAGGCCTTCGGCGCCGCGCATCCGGAATTGACCGCCTGTGAGGCCGACCTGGTGCTGGAGGAGTGCCGGCGCACAGGCCACAAGTCGTTGCTCGATGTCGCCGCCGAGTGCCTCGCGCGCGCGGATGCCTCCAGCAGCGAGTATGCGCGCTACGCGCAGGCGTTTCTCGGCTACGTCAGAGGAGACGCGCGCGCACTGGATTCCCCCGCGCAAGCCGGGAATTATTACGCCCGGCGCAAGAAGCAATGGATTGCCCGATCCGCTGAATCCACCTCCGCCCGGAAAGAAACTGCTCACAAAGAATCAACGAATGTGCAGAGTGAATCACCCCCGGATCATACGACTCCGCTTACGCCGCCTCCACCAATCGTGCCAATGCCTGCAATGATGCCCGGAGTGTGGCAGCTGCGCCTGGTCGCAGGGTGGGGACAGACCTATTACGGGACATGTCAGGTCACGGTCAGCGGCTTCAACGTGATGATGGTGGTGGATGTTTCAGGCCAAGTCATGCTTTGGGATGGGCTGCTTCATTATTTCCAGGACCGCAGCATCTTCCGCGGCGGTGTCAGCGGAAACAATCTTTTCGCCACCTGCAGCGAGGTTGTCCGCATGGTGGACGGCATGGTGGTTCCCGTTCCCGGGCTCCCGGCCCGGCTCAACGCCCTGATCGCAGGCAACGGCCGCTCGCTCTCCGGCACCGTCGTCAACGCGTTGGGCGAATCCTCGCAAGTCTTCCTGACAATCTGAGAACTCCGAAACCCACGCAATGCAGGGAGCCTGTCCGAGAATTAGGAGGGGCCGCCTCCTAATTCTCGGACAGGCTCCTGGGGTCAAACTCATATCTAAGGATCTATTGGCCCGTTCCGATAAAGTGCTTAGGAGGGGTGCGACCGGAGCGATCGAGGCAGAGATCAGGACTGGGATTCATGAAATTCATCAAAGATAACCTTCCGCTGAAGGCCAGAGTCTACATCTCCCTGGTCATGTCTTGTGGCCCTCTTGTTCTTGCTTACAGCCTTTTTAAAGCCTTTACTTCGAGTCCCCTGACCTGGCTGCTCCTTGCGGTCATCACGGCGTTAGGCAGCTTCATCCCCATCAGCATCCCATTCTCAAAGGGCAACAAAGGGCAGTCCATTAAAATCACCGTCAGCGATGTTTTTATTTTTGTTGCCATTATCCTGTACTCTCCCGAGGTTGCCGTCTGCATGGCACTAGTCGACGGCTGCCTTGGCAGCCTCAGGATCAAAACATTATACAGGATCGCATTTAACATGAGCCAGATGGCTCTGGTTACTTTCCTCATCGGCCACCTTTTTTATCGGCTCCAGGGACAGCTTCCCCCGCTGAGTGCAACGAACATCAGTCATACGCCTTTGCTCTTTCTGAATCTGGGATTGTGTGCGTTTCTTTTTTTCATTCTCAACACCGGATCGATCGCACTGGCAATGTCGTTGGCTACCCGCAACCGGATCCTGGAGGTCTGGAAGCAGAATTTCCTTTGGGGGTGGGTCACCAATCTTGCCGGCGCACTGGCTGCCGCGGTCATTTTCCTGAATTTCGGTCAAATGCAGTTCTTTTCGTTCGGCATCGCCATTCCCGTGGTCGTTGTCATTTACCACGCGTACCGGATGAACCAGCATCGCATCCTGATGCAGCAGGAGTCAGAACGCTTCCAATCCACTCTCGACGCGCTGTCCTCGCACGTCGCGCTCCTGGACGACTGTGGGAGCATCATCACCGTGAATGCGGCATGGCGCCAGTTTGCGGATGCCCACCACCTGTTCGGGCCGGATTTTGGTGTGGGTGTCAACTATCTGAAGATCTTGGAGACGCCTGCCGGCCACCAGGTCAAAGAATCCATGGCGTTGGCCAGTGGGTTGCGCGAAGTGCTTGCCAGGCAGCGTGACGAGTTCTATATGGAGTGTCCACTCCACAGCCTCGATAAGAAGCACTGGTTCGCCATTCGCGCGACGCGCTTCAGTGGTAATGGCCCGGGCCGGGTTGTAGTGGCCCAGGAGGACATTACCGCACGGAAACTGGCGGAAGAGGCGCTGCTGCGGAGCGAAGAACAGCTGCGCCAGTCCCAAAAAATGGAGGCAGTGGGCGTTCTGGCCGGCGGTATCGCACATGATTTTCGTAATCTGCTGGTGGTCATGTTGGCATATAGCGATTTGATTTCGGGGAGCACTCCCGAGGGCGATCCTCTTCATGAGGCCGCCGAGGAGATCACGAGAGCCGCAAACTCCGCCTCTGAGATGACAAGTCAGCTCCTGGCATTCAGCCGAAAGGAGCTGGTGCAACCGAGGGCGATAAACCTCAACACCACAATTTCGGAAATGGAGAAGATGCTCGATCGCCTCATTGGAGAAGACATTGAACTGGCTACAATCCTCCGGCCGGACCTTTGGCCTGCGAAGGCCGATCCTGGACAGATTGAACAAGTGGTAATGAACCTCGCCGTGAATGCCCGAGACGCCATGCCTAAGGGAGGCAAGCTGATCATCGAAACTGATAATCTCGAACTTGACCAGATGTATGAACAGGTGGGTGCGGATTTCCAGCCGGGTTCCTACGCAATGTTGGCTGTGAGCGACACCGGGTGTGGGATGGACAAGGAGACCGTCGCGCGCATTTTCGAGCCGTTCTTTACAACCAAGGAGGTGGGCAAAGGAACGGGACTCGGGCTGGCCACCGTCTACGGCATCATAAAACAGAGCGGCGGTCAAATTTATGTTTATAGCGAATCCGGGCTCGGCACTACATTCAAGATCTACCTGCCGCGACATGTGGAGGCTGGGGAATCGGCGGAGGAGGAAACCACGCACGGCGCATCTCCGCCGGGCTCCGAGACTGTCCTGCTGGTGGAAGACGAGGAAAAGGTGAGACAGATCGTGCGCCTGATGCTCGAGAAGAAAGGCTACAATGTCCTGGAGGCCAGTCAGGCCGTTGAGGCGCTGGAAGTCAGCGAAACCTGCCAGGGTCCCATCCACCTGATGATAACCGAGGCCGTCATGCCGCACATGAAAGGATACGAGCTGGCCGAGCGCATGGCGCCTCTTCGCCCTGACACCAGAGTGCTTTTCATCTCAGGATTCACTGGAAACGGCTTGCATCATGCCAGCTTGCAGAGGCCTGATGCAGCCTTCCTTCACAAGCCGTTCACCCTCAACACACTAGCGCACAAGGTTCGTGTTGTACTCGACGCCGCCGCGCCATGTCCCTTGAATGGTGAATTGCCCTCTCAGCCCGCTCCGGTGCTGGTTGGCCTCGAAGCTTCTCTTGCCACCGGCTCTCGAATCATCACTCCATGAGCAGACGTTCCGTGTGATCAGCCGATAACTCTCCACGGCGGCGACGGCGATCTTTCCGGCAAGGTCAGCAGGGCAGGTTTCCTCGAGGAAGCCGAAAACATTCCCCTCGTGGATGGCCTCAATCCAACCCTACAGGTTGCGGCCGGCCTGGGGAGGGCATTTCCAGGAAGCGTTTGGCTAATCATCCGAGCAGAGGATCAGACGCTTACGGGAGATTGCCGTTATGCTCAGTCGGTGGTCTGCCTGGCCTGCTCAGAGGCAATCTGCCGCCACGTACCCAGCTTATCGGATACGTTCAGCGCAGCAAGATACGATCGATCGATCCCCTGCCTGTTTTTAGTCCCGTTTGGCGAAAGCGGCGTGTGTTCATTCACCAAGTGATTGGCGACGTAGGTCGCCGACAGGACGTCGAAGCTGGATTCCGCCATTCGATGGGGTATATGATGATGGGCTACTGCCTGCACAATCGAAATTGGCAGGCCCCAGAGCCCCAACAGATATGCCCCGATCTCTGCGTGTGAAACTCCCGCTATTTCCTGTTCCAGGATGAACTCCGGCCGCCCGTCGGTGCGCATGGCAGTGCGGATGCGCTCGAGATGCTCCGGATACTCTTGAGCAAAGATCAGCTTGCCGATGTCGTGCAGCAATCCGGCCATGAAGGCATCTTCGCTCTTTTCTTTGGGGCCGAGGAGGCGTGCGGCAAGGTTGGCCGTAGCTAGCGAGTGCTGCTGGAGCAGATCCATGGAAAAGCCTTCCAGCTTGGACTTGACGGCCTCAAAAAGTTCCTCCGATAGCACCAGGTTCTTGATCATGTTGAATCCGAGGTAGACGACGGCGTAGTCGACGCTTGTGATTCGCCGCGCCCGCCGGAAGAAAGAGGAGTTAACCAACTGCAGCAGTTTGGCGCATATGGCTATGTCCTGCTTCAGAATCAGGACAACGTCGGATGCCTTCGCATCGGGTTGGGACAGAGTTTTGACAAGGGCTGAGTATACCCGCGGCAGTGAAGGCAGCCTTTCAATCTTGCCCACCTTCCTGCGAATTGCCTCGTCGGGAACCAGCGCCTGCATGGAGCATGCCCTCTCGATGGCGTCTGCGAGCGCCGCCACCTCGCACGGCTTGGTCATGAACTGGTGCGCGACCGGCACCACGCGGAGGACGGATTCCAGGTCTGTGTAGGCTGACAGCACGATCCGCAGCATGTGGGGGTACTCTTCCTGCACGCGTTTCAGCAGGGCCGCCCCATCTATGCCTGGCATGCGCATGTCCGAGACGATGACATCGAAGTACCCCTGCTGCAGCTCTTGTAAGGCAGCCTCTCCGCCCACCGCAAAGGTCATATCCCATCTTTCGCGGTAGTGCCGCAGGAGGACTTTGAGAGCCTGGAGGACTCTTGAATCATCGTCAACGAAGAGAACTTTTCTCATGTCCGATCCTCCGTTGGCGCACACCATCTTCCGGCAACGGGCAAGCGGATGTAACAAGGCCGCGGCAATTCCAGCCCGATTCTCAAGGGCGAATGTCCCCGAGTGATCGCTTTAGATGACCGCTCGGAATGAGATTCACCCATGCGATGCTCCCGGCTCCCTTGGATCGCTGACAACCGGGGATGCAGGAACTTGTCGAAAGGCCTTCTAAGGAGCGTCACCACAAGATCCATCCCAGACAATTGCTTTTGGGGACACTCAATCAAGATAGCATGGTTCAGGCTGAGCAGCACCACGAATTATGCGGCGCGGCCGTCCCGGGTTCGCTTCGCTCGCCCGGCGCAGATCCTGTTCTGCCACTTATCCATTTGTCCCATACGGCATGGGATAATCCGCTATTCAAAATCGGATACCTGTCCCATTTCTTGCACCTTCCCTCTGAAGTATATTGTCCTTGCACTGCGAATCGATGACCGACTCCCCTCCCGTGCTCGTCGGTTCACAGCTTTCTCGAAGATAGCCTTGGCGGAAACTATGAAAAACGCGCATCAGACCCAATTATCTTCGGAGATTAAAATGCGGCACGTTGGTGGAAATCCGAGGTGCAGGGCAAATCTGACCAAACTCATATCTGCCGTGCTATTGATCGTGCTCTGTGCATCCTTCATTTATATGCTCCGCTCTTCCCAACAGAGCGGAAATGCCGATCGCGCCGTCCAGCCAGAACTGGCACCTTTCGCGAAGGCGCACGCACAATTAGCGGGGAAATCCCGTAAGAGCCAGTCCGGGCAGTACCCCTTCTATAAGAGGGCGGATGATACGGAGAAGCTCGAACCGGCCTTGCTGGCACTCACGCGCCCGGGGCGTCTCTCCGACGGTGAAGAGGTCCCGGTCATTATTCAGTTCGCAGACGAGAACGCGGCAAAAAACTTCGCCAGTGCCGAGGCGCCGCAGGATGGCGATGAGGCAGCGGTTCAGGACCGGGCCCAAGTGATTCGGAACGCCGGGGGCATGATTGGGAGGACTAATTCCAGCATTCCGGTGTTTCCGGCCAGAGTGAGCCGGGCTGCCCTGGAGCGTCTGGCCCGCGACCCGCGGATTGCCCGAATCTCGTTCGATCACCCGATTCAATGCCAGCTCGACCATGCGAGCGCCGCCATCGGCGCGGAATTAGTCTGGGCGAATGCCGGCGCTGTAAAAGGAGTAACCGGAAAAGGAACTACCGTAGCGGTCATAGACTCTGGTGTCGAGGCCAATCCAATCAAAGGCAATAGTGACCTCAAGGGGCAGGTAATCTACGCAGGAGGCTTCCTGGCCAATGATGCCGACAAGAGCGATCTTTTCGGCCACGGCACTCATGTGGGCGGCATCATCGCAGGCACCGGTCAGCTCTCCGCCTCCTTCCCTGGTTTTCCCGGCGTATATGTAGGGATCGCACCCGATTCCAAGCTGATCAGCCTGAAGGTTCTCGACAGCTGGGGCGCCGGCCGGACCAGTGACGTGATCGCAGCCCTCGACTGGTGTCTTAAAAATCGGACGAAATACGGGATTGGAGTGATCAACCTCTCGCTGGGTCATCCAGTTTATGAATCTTACAGGACCGATCCGCTTTGCCGGGCTGTGGAAGCGTGCGTGAGGGCCGGCATGGTGGTGGTCGTGGCAGCCGGCAACTATGGAAAAGGTGAAAACGGGCCCATATATGGCGGCATTGGTTCTCCGGGCAACGATCCCGCGGCCATCACCGTCGGAGCCATGGACACCTTGGGAACCGATCAGCGCAGCGACGACAAGATAGCGAGCTACAGTTCGCGGGGACCGACTGCGATCGACGGCCTGATCAAGCCGGACCTCCTGGCCCCCGGAAATAAGATTATCGCGACTGCGCAAATGTCCAGCTATCTGTTTCTCACCTATCCCGAGAATCGCTTGTACCCCAGCTACCGCCTGGGCCACAAAAACGCAGATAACGACCACGCTTACTTTATTCTGAGCGGGACCAGCATGGCCGCGGGCATGGTCTCCGGTGCGGTTTCCTTAATGCTGGAGGCCAATCCCGCGCTCACCCCCAATACGGTGAAGGCCATTCTTGCTTATACCGCCGAACGCCGGATCGGTCTCAATATTCTGGAGCAAGGTAACGGATACATCAATGCTGAAGGCGCCGTGCGGCTTGCGCGCGCGATCACCATTAAGAATGGAAATGCCCCCAAGAATGGAGCCCAATGGATTTCGAACCCATGGTCCGTCGCGCCCCACAGCGCCATTGCCGGAGAGGCAATTCTGTGGGGTGACGCGATCCTGTGGGGTGACGCGATCCTGTGGGGTGACGCGATCCTGTGGGGTGACGCGATCCTGTGGGGCAATGCCATCCTCTGGGGCAATGCCGACTGGAGCCAAGCCATCCTCTGGGGCAATGCCGTTCTCCATGGCAACTACTTTGCGGCCAAGTGGAACGACTCCCTCTTGGTAAACAAACAACCGGCACTTGGGAATGCAATCCTGTGGGGAGACGGCATTCTCTCAGCCAACGGCATATTCCTTAATGGCACCTGTCTATGGGACTACGGCGCCAAAGTAGGCACCCAAGGAGTTCTTAATCTCACTCTTTCGAAGTGGTACTCGACTTTCCTGGACCCACGCTCCATCAACGACGCCGGGATTGACATCCTGGCCCATGGCGATGCTGGACTCATAGTGGGGCTCAAGACAGGGCCTCCGGGCGCCTGGTTCTATCCGGCACGCTAGGGGCATCGTTTACTTAAGAGCTGCAATCGTAGGAACGCAAAATATAACGAGCGGAGAAAATAATGAAAGCGAACAGACAGAGCAACAAAACCAATCAAGGGTTGTTCCGGAAATTAGTCATGGCAACCCTGGTAATGCTTGTTGTCGGCGTCAGCCTGTTCAGTCAGTCGAATGGGTCCTCCAATAAAAAGCAAGCCGCAGGCAACCCGAAACTTGAGACAGCGCTCCAATATCTCGACGATTCGTCCTTAAAGCCGGGCCAGACCATCCCCGTGATTATCCAGTTCCTGGATGACGACAGAGACAACGGCCGGGACGCGGATTCCGCCAGGAAAATCAAGCAACGGTCGGATATCATCTCCGGCTCCCAGGGCATTCCGAAAAAGGGATACAGGCGCATCAAAGCCCACTCGGCGCAGGTCGATGTGAAGGCGCTGAGGAAGTTGATCCTTGACCCCCATGTAGCAAGGATCTCGCTTGATTACTCCATAAAGGGGCACCTTGCCACCACCGCGAAAGCCACAGGCGTGGATCAGGTATGGTATGGCAATCCCGGACGCACCGGCAGCGGGATCGGCGTTGCAGTGATCGACTCGGGCATTGCAGAGACTGCCGATCTGGCGAATCAGGTCGTCTATCGCCAGTCCTTCATCTCCCTTGCGAGTGACCTGAGCGGCCACGGAACCCACATCGGGGGGATTATCGCCGGGACCGGCCAGCTATCCCTGCCCGGAAGCGGGTACGCGGCCCAATACAAGGGCATGGCTCCCGGGGCCAGGCTCATCGATCTGCAGGTGCTGGATGGTTCGGGAAGCGGCACCACGAGCGACGTAATCGAGGCCCTGGATTGGTGCATCGCTAACAAGGATACGGCGAACATCCGTGTGATTAACCTCTCGTTGGGCCATCCCGTCTTCGAGTCGTACAAAACGGACCCCTTGTGCCAGGCGGTCGAGGAGTGCGTCAATAACGGCATGGTCGTGGTGGTCGCGGCCGGGAACTATGGCAAGGGCACGGTTGGAAATGTCTATGGGGGGATCACCAGCCCGGCCAATGACCCCGCGGCCATCACCGTCGGCGCGGTGGATACCCGGAGCACGGATTCACCCCAGGACGATACGGTTGCCAGTTACAGCTCACGCGGGCCGACTCCGATCGACGGATTGCTCAAGCCCGATATCGTGGCGCCGGGAAACAAGATTGTCTCCTGCTCCAATCCCGATGGCTCACTCTACATCAACACTCCCGCTAACCGGGTATATGCCAGTCCCGCCGGGCCGACCGCCAATTACTTCACTCTGAGCGGAACCAGTATGGCTGCCCCCGTGGTTTCAGGCACCGTGGCTCTGATGCTGGAAGCCAATCCCGGCCTGACACCGAACGTGGTCAAGGCGATCCTCGGCTATACCGCAGGGCGCATGAGACACCCAAATTTACTCGAGCAGGGGCACGGCGAGCTGAACGCGGTGGGCGCGGTGCGTCTGGCCGCGGCAGTCTCCCAGGATTTCAGGTCACTGGCGAATGGAGCCCGCATGATCGCCAATCCCTCCATCCTGCGACCATTCGACACGATCGCGGGCGCGCACGTTACTTGGGGACAGAGCGTACTCTGGGGTAAGGGAGTGCTCTGGGGCGACGGCGTCCTCTGGGGCGATGGCGTCCTCTGGGGCGATGGCGTCCTCTGGGGCGATGGCGTCCTCTGGGGCGATGGCGTGCTCTGGGGCGACGGCGTCCTCTGGGGCGATAGCATGATGCTGTACAAGCAGACGGCACTTGCCGAGGGCGTGCTCTGGGGAGATGGTTTGCTCGGTTCGACGGGCGTCACTCTGAACGGAACGCCCATCTGGAATGCACGCGTTGGCGGCCGAGCAATTCGTTCCGTTTTGAAACCCAAGTGGTACTTGCTCTTCTCAAATCCCTGCTCCCTGGGAGCTATGGACAGCGTCATGGCGTGGGGAGAATTGGCTGATGCGCTAGACATAATCGTCGGCCCGCCGGATTCCTGGTTCTATCCGCCGGATTTGGAATAAGCGGCAGCTATGCTGCCGCTGGCTCAGGGTCGCCGGCCCGTGCCTATGGGCCGGCGACCCCGCCACTTCACAGCTTGACTGTGCGTGGTGATCCGGGAGCCGACCGACGAAACTAAGTCCGGCTTCCCAGGAAAAATTGCGGAGCCTGGTCCTTCCCGCCCTTGGAATGGGAAGGTCGATCTCGAAAAGTACCGGTAACCGCTTTGACTGGCGCAAGTGCCGTGGAGGGTCTGTGAGCAGGCCCGCCCGGTTCAGAGGTTTCCCAACCATTGTTAGCCTCTTGATCGGATGGTGAGGATCGGCTGTCATGCAACCGAAAAGTACAGCATTTATAGCCTATAACAGCGTGATCGGAGCGCTTGGTGCGGCCGCCGTCGCATTCTCCATCTACAGGGTGGTGCTCGACGGCGTGAGCTACCAGTGGATCATCCTGGCTTATCTTACCGTTCTCACCGGAACATTCACGACTGCAATTCCGGGAGTCAATTCCAAGTTCTCCGTGTCCGACACCTTCATCTTCCTCAACACGATCCTGTTCGGCACTGCGGCCGGAGTCCTGACCGGTGCGCTGGATGCGCTGGTCGGATCCCTCCGCTGCCGGACCACCGCGCAGCGGAAACGGGTCCTGCCCTTCAATACCGCGGTCCTGGGACTCTCCGTCTTTGCCGCGGGTCAGCTGTTCTTCAAAATGCTCGGCCAAGGGCCTTTGACCCAGGGGGCTTTCGTGCCCCTCTCCAAACTCGCCCTGCCCCTTATCGTCTCCGCTTTGGTCTACTATCTATGCAATTCGATGTTGGTCGCCGGCATGCTTGCCGTGAATAGCGGCAACAGCCTATTTCGCCTCTGGCGCACAGGCATGGCCAAAACCTTGGGAATCACTCTGGCGGGCGCGGCAGCCGGAGCGCTCCTTGCCTTCAGCGTTCGTTCCATCACGCCCCTGACGCTCCTCATCGTCGTGTCCATCCTCGTGAGCATTTACTTCTTAAACACGATCTGCCTCGGTTCCGAACCCAACGCCAACACAGCGGCCGAAGCGAAAACCGCATCAGTGGCGGACCGCCCGGCATACCGACGCTTCCATTACTTCATGGTCGCCCTCGGCCTGGAATTCCTCGTCCTGTTCGTGCACGACGTGCTCCTGGGGAAGGTCCATCATCATTGGTTGATTGTGGCGGCGCTGGCGGTGATCGCAGGCTTGGTCACCGTCAGGATCCCAGGCGTGAAAATCAAATTCTCGCTCGCCGACACTTTCGTGTTTGCCAACACCATTCTCTTTGGCCCGGTCGTAGGCGGCATTACCGCGGCCCTCGATGGGCTGGCGGGCTCGATCCGCTGCAAAACCAAAGCGCGCAGGTTGGAATTCACCCTGTTCAACATTGCGGGCATGGCCCTTTCAGCTTACATCGCCGGAATGCTGTTTTTCCAAATCCTGGGGCACGGCCCCACGGGCCTCAACCGCACTGTATTATCGGGCGAGACTTTCCTGCCCACTCTGGTGCTCGCAATCTCCTACTATGTGCTTAACACGATGGCGGTCGCGGTGATCGTGGCCCTGCAGGCCCATGAAAACGTGGTACGGTTATGGTGCAAAAACCTGCTGTGGGGTCTGACGACCTGCCTCCCCTGTGCTCTGGGCGCGGTCTTTTTCTCTGCAGGCCTGGTGGCGATCACGCCCACGATCGTGATCGCGGTAGCGTTCATCCTGGCGACCATCTACCTTACTTTCAGAACATTCGTGAATAAGTTGGCTTTGAATCAACGCGCCCTTTATTAGCCGTTTGCAGTACCGCTGTAACTTCTCAGGTAGTCATAGTAGGCATAGGGACGAAATCCTATGATTCGCTCGGCGAGACTTCATTGCTTGAGGGCGGCCAGTGTTTTGCCCAGGCCAGCGGCCTTAGCCATCAGAGCGGCGTTGGCGCGCACCTCGCCGGGTTCGGAGCCGGCGCCATACACCATGCCGGCGATTTCCGCCCCGATGTAGTGGAACGAATCCTGAAAGGCCCGCAAGGCATTGACGGCGCCGGATCGGAACGGATCCTCGTCCGCATAAGTCAGGATGATTCCGATGCGTTTGCCGCGCAGTCCGTATCCTTCTTCTTTTCCAAGCGCGTACAGTCTGTCCATGAAGAGTTTGGTCTGGGCGCCGATCGTGAACCAGTAAACCGGCCCGGAAATCAGAATCGCATCCGCGGCTTTCAGCCTGGGATACAGCAACTGCATGTCATCCGCCTGGTTGCAGGACTCCGCCCCTTCCTGGCGGCAATATTCGCATGCCCGGCAAGGATGTATTCTCATTTCATCCAGATGAAAATGTTCGACCTGCGCGCCCGTTTCCTGCGCGGCGCGCATGGCCTCCCTGGCCAGCGTTGAACTGTTTCCGTTCTTCCGGGGGCTTCCCATCAACACAAGCAGATTCATGATATTCAACCTCGGCGCCTTACCGTTATGTGTATGCGCACGGGGGCCGACGTCGCCCCCAGTTCCCCCTCCCCGTTTTTGCCTTCATCCGGTGCTTTCCCGATGCCGCAGCCGTTTCCGCCCGGAAATCGGGAAGAATTCCGGGCACCTTCCCCACCAATCCATGCTACCCTCGGTTGGAAGCAATTGCCTATTAATTTATTTTTTTTGGACATCCAAAATGCGTTCGATCCGACACTGGAGCCCTCGATTCGTGGTGAATCGGCTCGCCGTCGGTCAATTCCGCGGCACCCGCTCCACAGCACTGTCTTTCCGACCGGTAAATTGCGTCCTTAACATAACGCGCCGAAGGTCATACGGGGCTCCTATTTCAATGACACGCGGGGAATCCCGATTTGAGAAGGTCCTCATGGTTCCCTTTTCTTTTCTGCGCCTTCCCGCCTTGCCACACCTGCTGTCTGAATCACAGAGAGATTTTGGCTGACTTTTGCCGAAATTCTGTGATAACATCCACACCAGAATCGCGAAAAACTAGAATCCTAGTTGCCGTTGCTTGGCCTGAAGTGGTGGTGTTAGCGTGGCGTGGTCTTGCAACAGCATAGTGCTGAGAATCATGGCAACCACGGATTCCACATCCGGGCATTCGCCGAGGTGGCGACACGGGTCGCGAATTGAGGCTATGCCATCCGATCCGTGCCGTTTTTGGTGCTGGACCAACCCTGGCACAGTAAGGCAACGATTTTGCATTATGTCAATCCGTGCGAAAACATCATCCTAGGGACAGGATGTTTTCTCTTGGTAACTGCAACTGACTAAGGAGCAGACATGAACGAGAGAACTGCCACAATCGGGATTAAGTTATCCTTTTTGGCTTTAGCTGCGGCTTTCATGCTGATCGCGACGCCTCTCATGGCCCAGACCACCTCTGTGTCGGGCAAGGTGGTCGACCAGGGCGGCGGAGTGATTCCGGGAGCATCGGTCACTCTGACCAGTTCCACGGGCGTGGTCAAGACAACCGCAACCAACGAAGTGGGCGTATATCAATTCCCGCAATTGCCGCCCGGCAACTATTCGATCAAAGCCGAAATGAAAGGGTTTAAAACGGCATCCGTCGGCAAGCTCGATCTGCTTGTGGATATCCGTGTGATTCAGGACTTTAAGCTCGAAGTCGGAGGCCTCGCTGAAACGGTGACGGTCGAGGCAAGCGGCATGAAGCTGAACACTGTGGATGCAACCCTCGGCGCTGCATTTGAGGGATTCAGGGTAATCCAGCTGCCGCTCGAGTCGCGCAACGTCGCAAACCTGCTGAGCCTGCAGGCAGGAGTGACTGAGGCCGGGTATGTAAGCGGTGCGCGCGCCGATCAATCCAACCTCACGCTGGACGGCATCGACGTGAACGAGCAGCAGACGGGAGAGGCGTTCCAGACCGTTCTGCGCGTGAATCCGGACTCGCTCCAGGAATTCCGTGTCACGACCGCCTCACCGAATGCGGCGCAGGGACGATCGTCGGGCGGCCAGGTCTCCCTGGTTACCAAGGGCGGAACCAACGAATTTCACGGTTCGCTCTATGAGTATCACCGCAATACCGCGACGACGGCCAACGACTTTTTCAACAACCGCTCCGGGGTTCCGCGGCCCAAGCTGATTCGTAACCTCTTCGGCGGGTCGCTGGGCGGTCCGATCAAGGAGGACCGGCTGTTTTTCTTTTACAACTATGAAGGGCGCCGGGATGCCAAGGAGACCAGCGTGCTGAACGTGGTTCCGCTGGCTTCTTTGGGACAGGGCCTCGTGAAATATAACAACACTGCCGGCGGCATCACGACGCTGACTCCTGCTACCATGGCAACTCTCTATCCTGGGGTCGGCGGCGTCAATCCGCTGGCGGTTGCCGATCTCGCCGCGGCGGCCGCGAGATATCCGGCCAATGACACGGGCCTCGGGGACGGACTCAATATCGGGGGTTTCCGCTTCAATGCGCCGCTGCCGGTCAAATACAACGCTCACACGGTGAACCTGGCTTATAACCTCAATGCCGACGCCACGCACGCCATTTCGTTCCGGGGCAACTATCAGCAGGACAAAGAGGCCGGCGCGCCGCGCTGGACGGATACGCCGGGCACCGATCGCTGGAGTCACCCGATTGGTTTCGCGAGCACCTATACCTGGACCGTGAGCCCCAGGCTCGTCAATACCTTCCGCGCCGGTCTGACGCGCCTTGCTTATTCCCAGCAAGGGGATTCGTCGAGCAACAGTATCTCCTACCGCTTCGTCTACTCGGCAAGGAATTTCAGCCGGACTCTGAACCGCACAACCCCTCTGTGGAACATCACCGACGATGTCGCCTGGGTCAAAGGCAATCACACCCTGCAATTCGGCGCCAACATCCGCCTCATCCGCAACCAGCGCACCACCTTTGCCAACTCCTTCGACAGCGCGATCACCAATCCTTCTTTCTATGAGACTTCCGGTGCGGTTCTAAGTGATCCGATCACCAACATTTCCGGCAGCAAATCCAATTTTCAGTCTGCCATATGCGCCGTGATCGGACGCTATTCCCAATATTCCGGCAACTATAATTTTGGCGCCGACGGAAATATTCTCTCATCGGGAACCGGTGTGGCTCGTACCTTCGGAACGGAAGAGTACGAGTTTTACGGCCAGGACACCTGGCGCGTCCACCCCGATTTGACCCTGACTCTCGGCTTGCGTTACAGTCTGAACACGCCCGTCTATGAAACCAACGGCATTCAGGTGAAGCCAAACGTCAGCCTGGGAGGATATCTGGATAAAAGAGCGGCGTCCGCTGCCAAGGGTATACCCTACAACGATACCATCTCGATTGATCTGGCCGGACCGGCAAACAACCGGCCGGGATTTTACGACTTCGAAAAGACCAACTTTGCCCCGCGCGCGGCCTTCGCCTGGCAGCCCAGCTTTGAAAACAGCATCCTCAAGGCGATTTTCGGCGCCGGGAAGAAATCCGTATTCCGCGGCGGATTTGCGATGACCTACGACCGCATCGGCAGCGCGCTGGCAGTGGCTTTTGATCTCAACAGCACGCTCGGTTTCTCGTCGAATCAAACTATTGCGGCCAATACTTACAATGTGACTGACAGGCCGGCACCGTTGTTTACCGGCTACAACCAGGACATCAGGAAACTGCCGAACATCGTGGTCCCAGCCAAGGTAACGTTTCCGCTGACGACTCCTGCCGACGGGGCTCAGCGCATCGAGTCATCCCTCGACGACACCTTGACGACACCGAAGAATTACTCCTGGAACTTCTCGATCGGGCGCGAATTCCGGGGTGGCCTGAGCATCGAGGCTTCCTACCTCGGGCGGAGGGCGCGCAACCTCCTGGCGCAGCGCGACGTAATGCAGCTCAACAATCTGGTCGACTCCAAGTCCGGCATGGACTGGTACACGGCCGCGAATCTCATCTATGATCTGCGCGCGGCTGACACGCCGGTCGGACAGGTGCAGCCCATCCCATACTTTGAAAACCTGTTCCCCAACTACCGGAGAAGAAGCCAGCCAACCTCAACCCAGAGTATCTTTACGACAATGGCTCGCGATTGGAGCGACTGGATGGACTGGACCTATCTCCAGTTGGTGATCGATGACGCCGGAATCTACCCGAACGCCTTTTTCCAGCCTCAGTATGCCGCACTTTCCACCTGGAGCACGGTCGCCTACTCGGACTACCATGCCGGGACGCTTTCGGTTCGCGAGCGTTTCAAGGAGAATCTGAGCCTGGACTTCAACTACACATTCAGCAAATCCATCGATAATGCCTCCGGCCTGCAGACTGCGGGTACATACAGTTCTGCCGCGTTCATTGAAAACGCGTTGCGCCCCGATGATATGAAGGCTGTGTCAAACTTCGACATGACCCACATGATCAACGGCAATCTCACCTGGCAGCTTCCCATCGGTCGAGGCCGGGCTTTCCTCGGCTCGATGAATCCGGCATTGAACCAGGTCCTGGGCGGCTGGCAGCTGACGAGCATCTTCCGATGGAACTCCGGCCTGCCTGAGAGCGCGCCCTTTGACGCGGAGATCTGGGCCACCAACTGGAACGTTCAGAGCTGGGGAACGCGCATTCGCGACATCGATGCCTCTCCTACCAAAACGGGCAAGAATCCCAACTTTTTCTCCGATCCCGTCTATGCCTATCAGAGCTACCGGAACGCCCGGCCGGGCGAAACCGGGGAGCGGAACGTCTTCCGCCGGCAGAGCTATGTTGCGATCGATTTCGGATTAGCCAAAGCGATCCAGATGCCCTGGGCGGAGGGCCACAAGCTGCAGATCCGCTGGGAAGTCTTCAACGCCACCAACACCCAGCGGCTTGCAGGGCCCGCGGGGGGCAGGGCCGGATACGGCTTGCAGATAGATCCGTTCCTCGGCACTCCGGCAGCGGACTTCGGAAACATCACTGCAATTCAGGGAAACCCGCGGGTCATGCAGTTTGCCCTGCGCTACGACTTCTAGGGACGGCAATACCCGCCTCCCGGGTAGCGAACATCTCAGTTACCGCCGATGGACGCCAGCCGTTCATCGGCGGTTTTTTTCCGCTTAGGCAGGTCTCCGCAGGGTGTAATCGGAAGAAGATCTATTTCTTCTTGTTTTCGAGGATGTACTTCTGAAGCTTTTCCTTGTCGGGAGAATCAGGCCTCTTGGCCAGGAATATTTCGTACTCCGCGGCGGCACGATCCTTATAGCCGGCGGCATTGTACAGAGCAGCCAGACGAAGGTGGGCATCCGCCATAGCGATCGGATCCAGCTTGATAGCTTCATTCAAATGGACCACGGCTTTGGATCCCAGTTTTATCTGGAGGTAGGCTTCGCCGAGACAAAACTGAGCCTCGGCAATCTGCGGCTGTACTTCAACCAGCCTGAGCAGAGTCTCAACGGCGGCCTCATTGTTTTTTTGGGCGAGCCGCAGCTTCCCCAGATTGAGCAAGGCCAAAGGATAGGCAGGCTTCAACTGCAATGCCTGGTTAAATGACTTTCCGGCGTCAGCGAGATCTCCCTTTTTGAAGAGCACCGTGCCGAGTTCCGTCCACGCTTCAAAATCCTTGGGGTCCGCGGTGACTATCTTTCGCAGCAGCCCCACGGCGGTGGAGTAATCCTTGGCTGCGCCGGCATTTTGGGCCTTTTCGAATTCGCCTACGTTTTCCTGCCCTCGGGCGTATATTTCGAGGATCTGTGCCGCCTGCGGCTTGGCGTCACTCAGGCCAACCTTATTCTCGCGCCACTCCAGTTCTATGTCGCGGCGGATTTCGGTGGATGCTTTTTCCCGTAACTCAAACTGAATCCGGGCAACTTCGCTGCCGCCGCTTTCTATGGCCAACTCGTAATCTCCGTTGGCAACGCTGAAAAAGCGGTAGCGGCCGTTGGCCGGCACGGTGATGCGCCCCACTGCCATTCCACCTGCTGTCAGGGTATAGAGTGTGAGGGTAAAGGTCTGATTGGGAATGCCCGAAAACTTCTTTTCGTCGACCTTGAGGTCGCCGTAAAGCGTGTGGCTTTGTAAGTACGATGCCGCTTCCAAACAAGGCAAAACCAGAAATAAGGCAAAAATCAGAAACCCGGCAGTTCGTCTCATGTCTCAGATACTAGCACGGAAAGCACTCCAGCCACAAACCGGTCCCGGCATATTCTATTTGGGACAGTCACCAGTGTCCCTCCTTGAGGGGACACTGGTGACTGTCCCCTTATCCCAACCTCAAGACGCCCGATGCAATTCAGGCCGCATCCGCATTGTCGCTGCAGGCTAAAGGTTTCCTATCCAATGATCCCGCCTTCAAGCGCCTGGGCACTCTGGACGTGCTCATCCTGGACGACCTGCCGTCACGGTAGCTCGGACGCCTTCCGGGCTATCCCGATTTTCTGCAGGATGTCTTCCATTACCCCTCTCCTCACAGTTTTTTTCGCGTCCTCATGGTCTTTAAAGGTATATTTTGTGTCCTATGAGTGTGCCTGCTTCTCAGATGTGGACCGTGGCGGCCTATGTGCTCAGGCAGAGGATGGCCGGCAGGAAACGTTATCCATTGGTGCTGATGCTGGAGCCCCTGTTTCGCTGCAACCTGGCCTGTGCCGGTTGCGGCAAAATACAATACCCGGCGGACATTCTGCGGCGCCACCTCACGCCGGAGGAGTGCTTCAGAGCGGCCGAAGAATGCGGCGCGCCCATGGTAAGCATTCCGGGAGGAGAACCGCTCCTGCACCCGCAGATCGGCGCCATCGTCGGAGGATTGGTGCTGCGGAAAAAATATGTCTACCTGTGCACCAACGCACTGATCCTGAAAGAAAAGATCGATCTTCTCCGCCCCGGCAAATATCTGACGATCAATGTGCATCTGGACGGCAGGCGTGAGGATCATGACCGGTCGGTCGATCGTGCCGGCGGATATGATCTGGCGGTCGCGGGGCTCAGGGAAGCAATCCGCCGGGGATTCCGCGTCACCACGAACACAACTCTTTTCGACGGCGCCGATCCGAAAAGCGTGCGGGCGTTTTTCGACGACATGATGGGTTTAGGAATCGAAGGCATGACGCTTTCCCCCGGCTACAGCTACGAAAAAGCCCCCGCCCGGGAACGGTTCCTGGGCCGCACGGCTACCATCAAACTGTTCCATGCCATATTGAGCGATCGAAAGAAAAGCTGGCGCTTTAATCAGAGCCCGCTTTTTCTCGAATTTCTGATGGGCTTGCGCGCCTATGCCTGCACCCCCTGGGGGATGCCGGCTTACAATCTTTTCGGCTGGCAAAGGCCCTGTTACCTGCTGCAGGACGGGCATGTGAAAACCTTCAAGGAACTGATGGAAACCACTGAATGGCACAAGTACGGCGCCGAATCCGGCAATCCGAAATGCGCCGACTGCATGGTGCACAGCGGATATGAAGCGAGCGCAGTCAATGAAACCTTCGGCTCGCTGAAAGGGCTGTGGCATACGGCGCGGGCGGCGCTCTTTTCCGGCGGCTATCGAAAATAAACGATGATGGATATCTTGATACTAACCACGAAATGCGCGAAATACACGAAAGCTATTTGAGGCGCTTTCGTGTCTTTCGCGGTTGCTGTCTGGAGTCCCTATGGAAAGAAAGCAAACTCGGGTGACAAGCTCCAACCGGCCTGAGAGCCGGGCGATGGCGGCGCTGCGCGATTTGATCCAGGGCGGACGGCCTCTGATCTACATCCAGACATCCGAGGAACTGCGGGCCCGGCAGCTTCTGGAGGAAGCCGCCCGGCGCCTGTTTGCCGAACCTGTTCCCGTCTGGTCCTGGACCTCGACCCGCGGCCTGGCCGGGGCTGGAGAGGCCGCGGCCGGCAAGCTCTTAGACGCCGAGGCGGTTCTGGAATTCATTTCATCCTGCCAGGGGCCCGCCATCTTTCAACTTTGCGATTTCCATCCTTTCATGGGCAGCGCGGAGATCCGGCGCCGGCTGCGCGATCTGTATGCCGCCTGTCTCGATACCCGCAAGTTTGCGGTCATCACCTCGCCCGTGCGCACCCTGCCGGAGGAACTCGGGCACCAGATTGCCTACTTCGAGCTCCACCACCCCGACCTCGAGGAAATGCTCGATTTCCTGGCAGCCGAAATGCGCGCGCTCGCAAAGCAGGGATTCCGGGTGGACATGAGCGAACCGGCCCGCTTCCGGATCGGCCGGGCCCTGCAGGGACTGACCATCGACGAGGCGCGCCACGCATTGCGCCGCGCCCTGGCGCTCGGCGGATCCCTCGGCGAGAATTCACCGGCGCTGCTGCTCGAGGAAAAGAAGCTGATCGTGAACCAGTCCGGAGGGCTGATCAACTACGTCGCCGACGGCACCCACATCGCGCATGTCGGCGGGCTGTCCTACCTGAAGACGTGGCTTCAGGAGCGGCGCAGGCTGTTCATGGACCGCGAAAGCCTGGCGGCGGAAATCGTTCCCAAGGGCGTGCTGGTGATGGGCGTGTCGGGGTGCGGCAAAAGCCTTTCGGTGAAGGCGATCGCGGAGTGTTTCGGGCTGCCGCTGTATCGCATCGATATGATCGAGGTCTTTTCCGGAAGGCACGGATCGCCCGACGGCGCCTTTGCCGAAGCCTGCCGCACCGTCGAGTCCCTGGCGCCGGCGGTGGTCTGGTTCGATGAAATCGAAATGGGGCTCACCGGCCAGGGGACCGAGGCCGGCACCAATCTCGGGCGCATTTTCGCCTTCTTCCTCACCTGGATGCAGGAGAAAGGGCGCGGGCTGTTCGTGGCCGCGACCGCAAACCGGATCGACCTCCTGCCCGCCGAGATGATCCGCAAGGGACGTTTCGACGAGGTCTTCTT
>Ga0315277_10001792_pt1 | contig 30487 bp, 23 predicted proteins | sample YL17G05_15_MG_FD_203695 | JGI IMG/M metagenome (GOLD analysis project Ga0315277, IMG submission 203695) | Sediment microbial communities from Yellowstone Lake, YNP, Wyoming, USA - YL17G05_15 | ecosystem: Environmental > Aquatic > Freshwater > Lake > Sediment | place: USA: Wyoming | collected...
GGCGAGAAAACCATCACTTCGCCCAGCCCGATATCCTTGAGCACCTTGCGGATATAAGGGGCATACTGGCCGAAACGGCAGGGGCCTTCAGCCGTGGGCATGAAGAAAGCAGTTTTTTCCGGGGCGAAATCGGGCTGCTCGGTCACCTTGAGGAAATTGCCCAGGGTGACCCGTGCGGGGAGGCATTCTTCCCCGGAGGTATAGCGGCCGCCGAGATCGAGCGTGTGTGCATCCGAGTCAGGACTTACCCTTGCGTCTATTCCCACGCTGCGGAAAGCTGCGGCGAAAGCCACAGCTCCCCCGTGGCTCATCTGCGGCACCTGGAGGGTGCGTCCTTTCAGAGATTGCTTGTTTCGGCCGCCATTTCCTGTTCCGGCGTCTGCCATCTTCTCAACACTCCCTTACTGTCCAGATATGCTTCGCAGCGGGTGATAATCCCGGCATCGTTATTATGCCCGTCGAACTGCAAAGAGAGGAAAGGCCTGCCCGAAGCCTCGATGATAAAATGCTTGATATAGGAGTCCGGACCGCACTTGAAATTGGTGATGTAGATAACATGCAGGCGGGGTTTGTTCCTCACGAATGCCGCGGCCTGGAGAATTTTCTTGCCGTAGTTCCAGAACATGTGATCGTGAATGTGTTCGATCTCGATACTTTCCAGGGGCAGGAAATCGAAACCGATTACATTAGCCCCGTAATACTTGCGCAGCTTGGTGGGCACATCCAGATTGATCCCCCGGTCGTAAATATTGTAAGGGCGGCCGAGAAGAATTATGCCGTGCTCGCGGTGGCTGGAAAGGACAGCCAGCGCCCTTCCGCCCTCTTCGACCATGATCCGGCGGAAATTATTCAGAGCCTCGAATCCTTTCTCCATGGCCGCTGCTACCTGACGGTCGCTTCTCGAAATCCCGGCCCTTTTAAGCTCCTCGCGGATCGCGCCGGCAATCTCGCGGGCACTATGGTTGAACCAGAGAGTGGGCCGGATAATCCGGTGCGCATGGTCTGAAATGAAAGGAGCGACCGAGGTGATAAAGGGCAGGGTCATGTTCCAGGGGCAGAAGAAAGACGGCTTGTCGATACTTGTACCCGGTGCGGAAATATTGTTCGGTACAAAAAGGAAATCCACGCCTTTCTCGATCAGCCAGCGCAGATGGCCGTGGGCCACCTGAATGGGGAAGCAGGGCTCGGAAACCACCGCTTCGAGGCCCAGGGTGACAATCTGGTTGGCTGTCGGCTCGGAAAGGAGCACCTTGATCTCCAGTTCCCGGAAAAGCCTCAGCCAGAAAGGAGCCCATTCATAGAAAGACATACAGAAAGGAATCCCCATCACCGGCCCATTGCCGGCTTCCGGGTCATAATCAGCAAGGAGCTGTTTCTGGCGCAGCTCTAACAGGTTTTCCACAACCGGCTCGTGCTCGCATTTGACCGCCTTGCGGTAGCGCTCGGAGCATTTGTCTCCCCAGTAGGTATGTTCTCCTTCCACCGTGAATTCCTGCATCTGGCAGTAATTGGTGCAGCCCTTGCAGGTGAACTCGCGGATCCGGTAATCTATTTTATCGATATCGAAGCCGCGGAAAGTGGTGGCCGCCTTGCTGTTCATTATTTTTTCCCTGACCAGAAGAGCCTCGCCCAGTGCGCCGATCACGCCGTTAAACGGCGGGACAATGATTTTTTTGCCGAGGATGGAGCTGAATGCCGCGGCTACTGCATCGTTGTATGCCGTGCCGCCCTGGAAAAAGATCACCTTGCCGATCTTGCGGCCCCGGACAACGCGGTTGATGTAGTTGGTAGCTATAGAATAAGCCAGGCCGGCCAGCAGGTCCTTGAGCTCCGCTCCGCGCTGGAGGTAGCTGTTCACGTCCCGCTCCATGAAAACCGTGCAGCGCTCGCCCAGCCTGATCGGGTGTTTGCTCGATAGGGCCATGGCGGCGAACTCATCCTTGATCTGGACCCCCAGTTCGCCGGCCCGCTCCTCGAGGAAACTCCCTGTACCCGCGGCGCAGGCCTCGTTCATGGCGAAGTCGACCACGATACCCTGTTCGAGGCTGATAAACTTGGAATCCTGGCCGCCGATCTCGAAGATCGTGTCCACATCGAGGGTTAGGATATTGCGGCCGATAAAAGTGGCTCCGGTCTTGTGCGCGGTTATCTCGTCGTTCACAGTGTCCGCGCCCAAAAGCTCGCCGATCAGCTCGCGGCCCGAGCCGGTGGTGCCCACTCCGCGGATGCGTATTTTATCGCCCAGGTCACGCTCTATTTCCTTGAGGCCGCGGCTCACCGCCTCGATCGGACGGGCCTCTGTGCTCAGGTAAATCTCCTTGAGCACGTTGCATTCGGTGTCGATAACCACCAGGTTCGTGGATACCGAACCGATATCCAGGCCCAGGAAAGCATCCCGCTCCTCGATTATTTCCTCTGCCGGTATGGCGACCATACGGTCGCGGAGGAGAACCACATTGTCCATGGTGAGCGGTTTCGAGTGCGGGAAACGGGTTTCGATAATCGCTGTCCCGGTAAGATTTGATGGTTTGGGCAGGTTTTTACCGGCCTGGGCGGCTTCTTGAGCCATGACCGCAGTTCCGACAGCGGCAAAAGCGGCATGCTCGTCGGGGATAATCAAAGTCCCGGGTTCCCAGCCGAATACCGACTCGATCGCTTCCACAACCCCCCTGTTCGCAGCCACGCCGCCTACAAAGACAATAGCCGGCACTGTCTGTTTGCCCTTGGTAATTGCGCTCTTGAAATTACGGGCCACGGCATTGCATAAACCTTTGAGTATTTCCTCAGGCGAGAAGCCTTTCTGCTGGGCATGGATCATATCGCTCTTGGCGAATACCGAACAGCGGCCGGCGATCATGGGAGCGCGCCTGGTGGCGGTGACTATGTCGCCGATATCTTCCACCTTGAACCTGAGCCGGCCTGCCTGCTGGTCAAGGAACCCCCCGGTGCCGGCTGCGCAGTCGCCGTTGGTCTGGTAATCGACGATGCCAAGTTTGCCGCTGACCTCGTCACGCTCGAAAAGAAGGAACTTCGAATTCTCTCCGCCCATCTCGAAAAGTGTGCGCACCGAGGGAAGGAGTAATTCCGTGGCCTTGGCCAGAGCGCGGAACTCGTTCTGCGGGTATAATCCGAGGGTTTTAGTGAGCATGTTGACACCGCTGCCGGTAGCTGCGATATTGCCCAGCGAGGAGGATGCAATAAGACCGGCCAGTTGTTCCAGCAGAACTTTGGTCTGTTTCAAAGGATTACCGGCTATCCGCTGGTACCTGGTAAGTGCCAGCCAGCATTCACCGCTGGCCCTGGAATATTTCAGGCGTTTGACTTTCTGAAAGAGACCGTCAGCTGTATTTTTTTCGAAGAAAACAGTATCGTCCGGGTCGCTGGAGAACAGCGCCGCTTTTACGCTGGTTGATCCAAGGTCGATACCGATATGAATAGCCATAACTCGAAAACCCGCAATTTGATGAAAAAAATCTTGAAAGAAAAATATTCTCTGTAGGGGCGGTTCGCGAACCGCCCCTACAACAAAAATTCAATGCTCAGGCGAAAAGTTCGGCAGCGCCATCCACGACCTTGCGGATGACCTCTTCGATAGAACCGGAAATTAAGGCCCCCGATGCTCTTTTATGGCCTCCGCCGCCAAATTTTCCGGCCAGTTTGTTGACATCAATCTCGCTGCTCTTGCTGCGGAGACTCACCCTGATCTGTCCGTTATTCGACTCCCGGAAGAAAAGACAGGCTTCCACAGGGTCTATGGAGCGGATCACATTAACGAAGTTGTCTGTTTCTTCGAACGAGGCTCCGGTCTCCTCGAGTACCTTCCGGGTCAGGTAAATATAGGCCAGCCTGTTGTTGTAGGCGAAGCCGAGAGTGGCGAGCACCCTGGCCAGGCAGACCGTGCTGTTTATAGAGATGCGCTCGAATAACACGTCATAGACTTCGTGCGGCTTTAGCCCGTATTTTGTCAGTTCAGCGGCGATCCTGAACACCTTGGAATTGGTGTTCTCGAAGCGGAAACAGCCGGTGTCCTTCACTATCGCACAGTACAGCCAGTAGGCGATGCGCTCGTCAAGCGGACAATCCAGCTCCTTGATCAGATCGAAGATCAGTTCGCCGGTCGAGCTTGCCGATTCCAGGGCCACTGAACCTGGGGAGAGGAGCTTGTCGGTCGGGTGATGGTCTATGGAAATGACTTTCCCAACCCGTGCGGCTACCTCCTCGTTCATCGGATATAGCCTTTTCCAGATACCGGCGTCGAGAAAGAATATCGCTCCCGCTTCATCGAGCAGCCGCCTTGATTCTTCCCGGCCCAGGCTGTCGTATCCCCTGATTACTCCCTCAGGATCCAGGAATTTAAGGATCTGGGGCAGGCTGTCCGGGTTGAGAATGGTCACTTTTTTCCCCATTCCCTCAAGCATCCGTCCCAGGGCTAGCTCGCTGCTTACTCCATCGGCATCAGGGTCGCGATGAGTACAGATAATGAAACAGGTGTTATCTTGGATAGTCTTTTTTACGATTTCCCACACAAATTTTCTCTTTCAAAGATTTTTTCCGGAAAAGATACCAAAAGCGGAGAGAGAGCCGCATCTCCGCTTTTTCTCATTCAGTAAACTGTGCTTTTAACTTCAGGAAAGAGCCTGGTGATTTTTTTTATATTCCTCCATAGGAATGGAGAACTGGCTCTCGATGGCGGTACGGTGCACCAGGCCGCCATTATAAGCGCAGAAAGGTATGATCTTCCCGCCGGGGGTAGCGTAATGGATAACACAGCGCCGGACCCTTTCCAGATCGAAGTTGTAGGCATCCATGAAATGCATACCGGCCACGAGCAAAGTCTTGTTCGTATAAGTGCCGTCTTTTTCGCCCCGTCCCGCCTCTTTGTCGAAAAACCCGTCCAGGGTCTGAAGGAACTTGGTGAAATCCAGGCCTTTGGGAGCTTTCTCTTTGTTGAAGTACTTCTGGGTTTTGTAGAAAGCGCTCATCTGGGCGAAGCGTTTGAAGCGGCTGGCCTTGGCCTTCTCCGCTATCTTCTCCAGCTCGGAGAACATCCCCTCGACATCGACAAACCTGGTTATGGGTATCGCTCTTCCGGTCCCATGCTCGATAAAAAGGTAAGTGCCCAGGGAGCAGTGGGGATGGCAGCTGATATTTACGGTCTCAGCCCCGCGGAGGGCGCTGATGATCTTGGAGATCGGGCTGACAAAGCTTAAGGGGTACCAGTCATCCTTATTGCAGATACCGGTCTGCTCCTCGATGCAGCGGGCCAGGTCAGGGAGGGTGAAACGCAGGCTCTCTCTCTCCGCTTTGCTGATTCTTCCCACCAGGGAAACGGGCTGGTAGCTTATGCCGCTCAGCACGTCGATATTCTCCAGGGCGTACCTGAGAATCGGGCCAACCTGGTCTTCGTTGATCCCCCCGGCGATAGTGGGCACGAAAACAATTTTCATCCCCGCCCGACGGATACTCTGGATGGCTTTCTCTTTCAGGGCGAATAGCGGTCTGCCGCGGGTAATCTTGTACACGCGGTCATCTACCCCGTCGAACTGCAGATAAACCGTATGCAGTCCGGCCTCCGCGGCCCGGGCGGCAAAATCCGGATCAGCCAGCTTGATACCATTGGAAGCGATCTGGATGTGGCTGAAACCTATCTTTTTGGCCTCGACGATTATCTCGAAAAAGTCCGGGTGCAGGGTAGGCTCGCCGCCTGAAAACTGAACCATCCGCCCGGAAACCGGCTGCTCGGTGCGGTAGAGCTTTAGCATCTGGAAGACTTCCTCTTTACTGGGCTCGTAAACTCTGCCGGTGACATTGGCATTGGCAAAGCAGATCGGGCAGGTCAGGTTGCAACGGTTGGTCAGGTCGATATTGCCCAGCGAGGTGTGGCTGGTGTGATTCTGGCACAGGCCGCAGTCTTTAGGGCAGACCTCACTATAAGTAAACGGGTTCTGGAGGCCTTTGCCATCGCCGAACACCCATTTGTCGGCCTTGAGGTAAAGCTCGACATCCGACCAGTAAAGATCCTTCACGTAACCGTGCTCGGGGCAGGTCTTTTCCATATAGACCTTGCCGTTTTCCTCGAACATGCGCGCCGGAATGACCTTGGCGCATTCCGGGCAAATCGACTGTATGTTTTTCGGCAGGCCCCGGGTGATGTTATTTATCGGTGAACCGGTGTATGTAGTATCGACCGGCAGGCTCTCTACGCTTCTGGACAAGATACTCATTATTCGCTATCCCTCCGTTTATTATCTCTGCCTGAAAGTTCGAAGAGGAACAGGCTTTATCTGCCGCCAATGTCAATCCTCACTCGGGCTGTACGCCCGGTATGAGTCAGTTCCAAAAATCTAACACCTGTATCGGCAGTAAGTCTCTTTCCTCAGATTTAATGTTGGTTCAGAATCCGTGTTAAGAGAAGAAAGCAGTCATATTTTTGCAAGCCGACATCAAAACAATGTCAGTAGATCGGCAGTGGACCCAGGATGGAATTGTCAAATCATAAAACGTACCCTAGCTGGGTAAAGATACAATAAATCCTCTGATTGTCAATATATTTACCCCTGGCTTGCCGTTTTGAATACTGTCACTCCGGCATTTGCGGCCTCTGGCCCCAGGATAACAGCGGCACTGGCCAAAGATGCAGCGATCTCGAGCCTCTCCGTGCTCCCCACCAGTGCGAGAAGGCGGCCCCTCTCGACCTGGGAGTAATATTCGGCGATGCCCTTGATTTTCACTCCGCATAGATAAACGGTCAACTCTGATCTTTCCGAACCAAGCAGATCCAGATTCCTGGCGGTTATACTGGTTATCAGGTTGCCGAAACGGTCCACATGAACCACGCGGCCGTAAAGACAACCGTTTTTGAATTCAGCCCTGGCCCCGACAGCCTGCCTTACCGGGTCGCGGACAGGCTTGCCCAGCTTTTCCAGGGGGAATCCCCCGGAAAGGCGGGCGGCTGAGGGGGCGAAAATGTCCCGGCCGTGGAATGTCCGGCTGATATCTTTCAGGTGAAACTTTCTTTCAGTAAGTTCGTAACACCGGAACTCTGATGCTGGACCTAGGACCGGCTCAAATACTCCGTTGTCCGGCCCGATATAGAACCGTCCCGCGCTTTCCAGGGCCAGTGCTCTTCTATCGCTTCCCACTCCCGGGTCGACAACCACCAGATTGACCGTTCCCTCGGGATAGAATGTGTGGAAACTCTCCAGAACGAACGAGGCCTGGGCCACATTCCCCGGTTCTATTTCATGGGTTATGTCGACTATCCGCGCCTCGGGGGCAACAGAACAGATCACTCCTTTCATCACCCCCACATAACCATCCTGCGTGCCGAAATCAGTGGTCAGGGTGATTATCCGGCCGCTCCCGGTTTTAACCGCTTTTTTCAAACTGTGGCTCAAAATTGGAAATGGCTGTCAATCTTCTACATGTAATTTTCCGGCACCTTTTCTCTTCCAGTTTTTTATGCCCCGGAGGAGAAAGAGAACCGCCATAAAAATGAGAAGAATAGACCAGTTCAGACTCTTCTCTAAAAAGATAATCAGAATGGCAAAAAAAATAAGAGCCGAGGAAACGAAAAGGTCGACTTTATAATAATTGCCTTCTATCTTCTCCGGTTCTCCCAGTGATTCGAATTGCTGCTTTGTCTCCTGATTGCTCATTTGGTGGATTTTCCATAGTATTTGGCGAATGATGAACCCTCAACTTACAGTCCGGAGGGGATCTTTTCAGTGGAGAGTCTAGGTTATTATCGCAAAAGGCGATTGTTTTGTCAAGTTAGCAGAATGATTGTAAATGATTGTTTTCTATCTTTTCAGAACCTCGCGGTTTAGGCAGTATCTGGCAGGGAGGCCGGTCAGGACTTCGACCAGATTCCTGGCCGCTTTTTCCTTGAGCTCAATGAAGGATTCATTGGAGAAGAAGGAGATGTGCGGAGTAATAATGATATTGGGGAGTCCCACCAGGGGATTGCCTTTCTCCGGCGGTTCGCTGGAGAGCACATCCAGGGCGGCGCCGGCCAGTTTCCCGTTTTTCAATGCTTCAGCCAGGGCCTTTTCATCGACCAGCTTTCCCCGGCTGGTGTTTATCAGACAGGCTCCGGTCTTCATGCGGCTGATAGTATCGGTGTTGATGATCCGCTCGGTTTCGGGAGTAAACGGGGCATGGAGCGACAGGAAATCCGATCTGGCCAGGAGCTCGTTGAGATCGACCAGAGTCACCTGGAGGTCTGTTTTCCGGACATAAGGGTCACAGGCCAGGACATTCATGTCAAAGCCCAAGGCCTTGCGGGCCATGATCCTGGCAATTCCGCCCAGGCCGAACAGGCCCAGGGTTTTGCCTGCGGTGCGCGGGACAGAACCTGCCAGCTTGAAATCCCATCCTCCCCGGGCTACATCATTAGACAGCCTGGTCACTTTGCGCACCAGGTCAAGAAGCAGGGCCATGGCGTGGGTCGAAACATCATCCTGGCAGTAATCCGGCACATTGCACACCGCGATGCCTTTTCTGGTGGCTGAACCGATATCGAGGTTGTCTACCCCTACACCATAGCGGCTGAGGGCTTTAAGCCTGGGCAGTTTTTCAATGGCCCGGGCCTTGATCGGTGCATACTGGCTCAATATTCCCTCCGCATCGGCACAGTATCTGATCACGTCATCCTCTGTTTTGCAGTCAAACAGTTCCCAGGCGATATCAGCCTCTCCGAACACCTTCTTTTCGACTTCCATCGCGCCGTGGTCACAATCGGATATGGCGACTTTATACTTTCCCATCAAAATCTCCTCTTTCTCTTGATTACGAATCTTTTATCAGCGGTAAGCGTAAGCGCATAAAATAAAGATTTTGCCTTTTTTTATCAAGCCTGATAATCAATTGCCGGGAGCTTAAGCTTTCTATTATTAATCAGGGCATAAAATTGTTTGCATTTATCCGTAAAGATAAATTTTATACTTCTTTTTGCTGGTAAAAGAAGCAAAACCAGTTCCTTTGTAACCAAAGGAACCGAAAGTTAATCCTGGCTTTAACACTCTTACTTCGCTTCTCCAAGGTCGCCTCGCGCGAAGATCGCGCGAAATGCCTGCCAGGACTTTGAACATTTATCAAGGCAATCATGGAAATTACTTGTCTTCTACACGCTCCAAAAAAAAATCTCAAGATTTAAGGGCTTTTACAGTCTCTGGTTTAGCAATTAAAGAATCTGATCCTTGGTAAATCATTTTAGCTTCCTTAAATTTTGTGAATCAGAGAGAATTAACAGAAGCTTTGCTTCAATGTAATCCGCTCGGGCAAAGCGTAGGGGCGACCGGCGGGTCGCCCATGGGAAGAGGCATAGAATGATCAAAATTAACCTTATATTATCTCTCAAGTTCTTCCTCGAGGCAATTCATTATTCAATGCTGACTCATATACTCAACATTATAAATGTAAACTATTTTCCGCTCCCTGAATAGTAACTAAGGCTTGGCAGGCTTTTGCCCGGCGTATTTTTCGGCCATGCGGATTCTCTCTTCCGGCAAAGGATGGCTGCCGTAAAAGTCGTGGATGAGCACAGGCTGAAGAAGGTCAGCTTTGGCATAGCGGACCAGCTTTTTTTCGACTTCGATGAATGCCGCAGGGTCATGGGTCAGCTCGAGAGATGCGCAATCGGCCTGGCGCTCGAAGTGGCGGGAGACTGCGGAAATCAGGGGGGCGGTAACAGTTTCGGCAAGGCTGCTCAGGAAGGGAAGAAGAACCAGAAGCACCAGGCTTGACGGGACGGGCAGCCCAAAAAATTCTATCGCTCTCCCGCTGTCGAGAAGCGCCCAGAGGAGCCATAGCCCAAGGAATACCCCGATAGTTTCCAGAATGAAGCCTTTGAGGATATGATTTTCTTTCCAGTGGCCGAGTTCGTGGGCCACCACAGAGAGAACCTCATCCCTGTTACACTCCTTGACCAGAGTGTCATAGAGCACTACGCGGCGGCTGTTGCCCAGGCCGGTGAAATAGGCGTTGAGATAAAGCGAGCGGCGGCTGGCATCCATGACATAAATCTGCTTGACCGTGAGTCCTGCCTGGGAGCTCGCTTCGCGGATTCTTTCCGCCAGCTCTATGTCCTTGAGGGGAGTGAACTTGTTGAAAAGCGGATCTATAATCCAGGGGCTGATCCAGATGCCGAAAGCGGAGATCGCCAGAACGACAGCCGCAGCCGGAATGGGCCAGAGGCGGGGCAGGCCCTTGACCAGGGCGAGAACCGGAAAAGCGACCAGAGAAATAATCACCCAGCTGAGAACGAGTGTTTTTAAGCGGTCGGCCAGCCAAAGCCCGACCGAAATAGTGGAAAGCCCCATTTCGCGCTCGATGACAAACTCGCTGTAAGCTGAGACCGGCATATAGAGAAGAGTCCGTGCGGTAAGAATGACGAGGATAAAAAGCGGCAGGGCCAGCTGCCAGCGGCCTCCCGCCAGTGGTAAAAGGCTGTTTTCCAGGCGGGCGCCCAGACCGGCGAAAAGAAGAGCGGCATAAAAAGCATAAAAGAGCAAGCGGTAGAAAGGAAAAAGACGGTTGTGGCGCAGGACATGTTCCCTGCCGGTCGAGATCTCTTTCTGGGTAAAATGGCGCAATATTTCACCTTGCCTTTCGATCGAACGATCGCCGCGGCTCTGCATAAAATAAAGCGCCGCATCCCAGGCCACGAAAGGCGAAAGCAGAATTAGTGCCAGAATTACTTTAGACATCGGGGTCCCTCTTTCCTAAGGATATATATACGGAAGACAGAAGTCAGTAGTCAGGAGACAGAATACATAATAAAAAAGTCAAGAGTTGGAAGTCAGAAAGCCTCCAGTCTCTTATTTTCATCTCTTTCTGGTCGACACTTAGCACCATTAAAGACTGACTTCTATAAGTATAATTTCATTTCTCTTTTATTGACACCTTTATCCAGCGCTCCTATTATAAAGAAAAAAATACTGTGAAATTCAATTCGAGTCGCTTTTTACAACATCACGAGCAGGGGAGCGAATTTGATGAAAGATTATCTGGTTTTATCAGGCATAGGCCCGGACAGGCCGGGTATAGCCAAGGCGATAAGCCAGGCCGCTTATAAATCCGGGTGCAGTATCGAGGACAGCCGGATGGCGGTTCTGGGCGGGGAGTTCGCTATTCTGGTTCTTATCGAGGGAGAAAAGTTAAATATAGAAAAATTCAGCGCCTATTTAAAGGAATTGGAAAAGGAAACCGGGCTGACCCTGGCGGTGCGTAAAACGAAGTCGAAACCTGACTACCATGTAAAAAGGGGTCTTCTCTACAAGGTTGTGGTAGTTGGCATGGACCGAACGGGGATTGTTTTTCGGGTCACCGAGCTCCTTGCCCGCCACGGGATAAATATCGAGAATCTGGAGACCGAGGCTCATCATGCGCCGGTCACGGGAACACCGATGTTCAGGATGACCATTATTGCCGAGGTTCCGCAAGAGGTGCCGGTGCGCCAGGTTCGCGAGGAACTGGCTTCTTTATGCGATGAGCTCAACATGGATTTCACCATGGAAGCACTCGCCTGACACATCAGTAAAAAAATTCCAGGGCCTTTGATTTTACAAAAAATGACCCGAGGGCTATTCATAATCCTAAGGAGTAGGAGATGGTTCGATTCCTCGTTCGGCTGATTACCTTTTTGGTTCTTATCGTCCAGACAGCGCTGTCCTATGACGGGGAGCGCTGGTATCCTGCGGTGGTTGATTCCATGGCCGGGAGATTCGGGGCGTTCATGGAGGGCTACCGCTACCGTAAGCTGGGATATCTGACTCTCATATCCGATGGGGTTGATGTGTATTCGATCACCATGGGAGACAACCTTTTCCTCGGCCGGCCCTATCTGGTATCCTCATATGAATATGAAGAGAAATACAGTTGGACCGGAGCGGAGCGCACCTGGAAATTTGACGGCTCGACCGGCCAAAAAAATTATATCAAAGTGCATGAATCGCTGCTTGCTCCGGGATTTCTTTACGAAACCAGCGAACCGCTGTTCCGCTGGTGCTGGGAGGAGCAGAAAACCGGACAGGGATTTATTCTGCCTCTCGAAAGAGGAGTGGTGCGGTTCGGGGAGGGTGAGCGTTATCTGGCGGATATCCAGGGCAGGATGGCCGAGAACTGGATTCTGGTCACTTTTTCAGGAAACAGAGATTACCAGTTCGATTGTCCGCTTCTTTTTATTTTCGAGAACAAGCCTGTCAGCCTGGAGGTGGTGACCCACGAGTTCCTGGACATCCGTTTCCCGCAAGCGGCAGGAAAGATAGTGGTCATGCCGCTTTACGGGGTGAAAAAAGTGGAGAACGAAAAGACGAGAAATTTTACCTCCGGCGTACCCCGCGAGGTGGTCCAGTCCTGCTCGGCCTGGGCCTCGCGCATGAGCCATTACCCGGTGGCCGCCCATGAAGTTTACCGTTTCGGCATAGCCGGCGAACTGATTGTCAAGGATTCTTACGATTTTATCTCCTTCGAGGGAGCAATAGGAGAACCGCTCGCGCCATTGCCGCCATTCCTGCGCATGGCCCAGCTTACCGGCTACCCGGTGCAGATAGGGGGCCAGCTTGTGGAAACCGGATATCCCACCCACTACGGGGTGCTCGACTACGTGAAGGGCGGAGAACTAAGCTATACCGTACCCGCTTGCAGTTATATGGAGAGGACCCTGGCCCCGGTGAGATTGGAAGGGATAAAGGACGGATTTGCCATCGAGGAGGCGATTGTCGATAGACTTGTACATCCGCGCTGGATCTGGCCCGGAGACCACGATTACCAGCCGGACGATGTGATGGATACGCTGCACAACCTGAGGCTTTTGACCTGGACAGTCTGGTCACTGCCGGAAAAGATACGGGGTCTTTACCTGAAGGGGCTTGCCCGGCCGGGGCTGGATAAAATAAAGGAGAGCCATTACTTTTTCTTCGAAGACCCGGTAGCTAAAGCCGTTTATGCGCGGGACAGTACCATTTTCGCCCAGCGGGGGAAAACCTCTTACGACTCCGACTGGTACAACGGTTTCCAATTGGCCGGGCTCTGGGCCTACAGTTATTTCGGAGATAAGACAGACGGTCTTGCTGTGGCGCGAGACAATTGGAATATATGGACCGCCCTTCGCAATTACATGGAAATCTACCACGACTGGGCCACCTGTTGCTCTACCACTGATCCGCGGGGCAACCTTATCGATTACGATTGCATGAGGAACGGCTGGCAGGGGCTTCTCGGTTACGGCAGGCTGGCCCGCGACCTGGGCAAAATCGACCTTTACCGCCAGACCAGGTTCCTGGCTTCCAAGACTATGATCGCCCACTATGTTCAGTGGACTCTGCCGGAATATTTCTATGACCTGGCTTCTTCCTTCCCTCCGGATTCAGCCAAAGGCCTCCTGGCTTACAAAAAGGAGGAGATCACTGGTGTAAGCGCCCTTAATGCATATTCGCTGCACGGTTTCATCCTGCCCGATAACGAGGCTCCATACAACCTGAGCGCCTGCATTCCCGAACACAGCCTTTTCCTCAACGACTTCGGCCTAACTAACCGTCTCCGCAAACTAACCTACGAGCTTCTGCCGCGCTATCATCCCGACTGGAGCAAATTCGATCCCAATACGTATACCAGTCCCGGAGGCTGGTGGTCAGCGAATGCGGTTGCCGGGAGATATTTTTACTTCCTGGATCCTCATCTGTTTGTCCGGGCGATCAATTTCAACGAGCCGCTGGAGATACTCCTCTCCTACAGGAAACTCGAATGGCTCTCCGGCCAGATAATCGAGGCCATGATGGTCGGCTCGCGGCCAATGCTGATTGTTCCGACTTTTGTCGAATTTCAGGGCAATGTATGGAACGAGAAAGATCGTTCTCTTACCTTTGCCCTCGAGGGGAAAGGCTGGATCGAAGTGGAAATCAGGAATTGCCTCCGGCCCAAGAAAGTCTCGCCGGATGCCGTATTGAACTATAATATCCAGAAACGTACAGCGTACCTGCGGATCGAGCTGGCCGGATTGAAAAAAACCAGTGTGTATTTTTAACTGGATGAAGGTCTGTTGAAATATTTGTTTTTTTTAGCCGGAATTATTCATAAATTTTTTAACATACATATCGTTCTCGATATAAAAAGGCCGGCAGCCTTGATCTCGTTTGGCGATCCATGACTGCCGGCCATATTTTTTTATTAATCCGGTTTCAGGCAAGCCGGAAATTCTTGCGCACGTACTCGATATTGGCCCGCGTATCCTCGACTAGGTCATTGGGCGCGTCGGTCTCGAGCACCAGCCAGCCCTTGTAGCCAATCTTGTACAGTAATTCGGCAATATCGGGCCAGGCAAAGCCCCGCTCACAGGGCGCGCTCATCAGGAATTTGCCGTTTTTCACATGCACCTGATGGATGTAGTCTTTCATGAGCTGGATATCTTTCAGCGGATCGTGCCCGTAATAGGCGCAGTTCCAGGGGTCGAAATAGACACCGACTCCGGGGGAAGCCACCTCGCTACAGATACGCAGGTGCTCTTCGCCGGAGAGAGAGGACTCGATGGCGATCACCACCCCCATTTTCTCGGCCCGGGGAGCGAGCTCTTTGAAAGTGTTGATTATCCTCTTTATCTCCGCTTCATCCGTGAATTTCGGGGCATAGTCCCGGAACATGGGCAGGAGGATGTCATCCGTGCCGATATTGCGGGCCACCTCGATAGCATCCGCGACTCGCAGAACGCCCATAGGTTCGCTCTTGAAGGGCGACCCCGGCCCGAGATCGCCTATGGCCAGAGAGCAGATCTGCACCCCGTTATCGAGTGCCGCCTTGCGGTATTCGGCCTGCTTTTTCGTGCATCTCAGGTGCGGGCTGCCATCCTCAGGATAGAGGATACTCACCTGGATCCCATCCAGCCCGATCTTGCGGGCCAGGGCCACTTTTTCGGTATTCCCCCTTTGGCCCAGGTTCCAGTCGGTCATCCCGATCCTGATCGGGGTGGTATCGGAAACTGGTTTTGCCGGGGCTTCAGCCGGAGTCGGCTTGGTCTCTTTTTTCGCTCCCTCGGCTCCGGTGACAGCAGCAAAAGCGGCTGCAGCAACAGCGGCTGAACTTGTCAGAAACTGGCGCCTCTTTAAACTCATAAAGCCTCCTTGGGATTAAGATAATTTGTCGCCATACTTTAGGGCGCAATGATATTTGCGCCCCTGCAGAAAATTTTTCATATACTTTTAAAATCATCCTCTGATCGGGCGTACAGGGGCACCCTCCCGGAGCAGGTCTTCCCAGCTCACCACCCGTCTTTCATAAATCGCCTTTCTGCCGAGAAGGGCGGTCAGAGCGGTGATACTGCCCAGTTCGGCATCGGCATAAGGCTTTTTACCTTCCCGGACGCAGCGGAAAAAGTCATTAACACATTCCTGGGCGAAATCGACCTTCCTGTCGACGATCTCTTCCGGCTTGGGGGCATCCTTTCCCCTCCTGATTATAGTGACCGGCCCGCTGAAAGCAAGGTCGAGCGAGGCTTTTTCCCCATAGGCGTTGATTATACTGCCGCCGAATTTTTGATCATAAGGTGCATATTTAAGCATCGAAAAAACTGCGTGACGGTCTCCCGGGTACTCTATGGTCAGGCCGTAATGGTCGCAGATATTATTGCCCTCCGGCTCGAAGATCATGTTCTGCCCGCCGAGGCCGGCTATTCTCAGCGGATGATCGTTCATGATCCAGTTGATCACATCCAGCTCATGCACGGACTGCTCGACTATCTGGTCGCCGGACTCCTCGATAGTGTAAAGCCATCTCATGACAGTCAGCGACCCGGGGCCGTCCCAGTCGGCGTAACGCTGGCCGCGGACAAAACCGATCTTGCCGAACTCACCGTTATGTATTCTTCCGATAGCTTCTCTAAGCGATGGGTGATAGCGGAGCTGCTGGCCGACCTGAAGGATTCCCCTGGCTGTCCTCGAGGCTTTGACCACCGCTTCCAGGTCATCTACCGTAATAGCCAATGGCTTTTCGCAGTAACAGTGTCGTCCTGATTCGAGGACATCCACAACCATTGTCTTGTGCAGGAAAGGCGGGGTGGCGATAATAACCGCCTCGAGGTCTTTCTGTTCGAGCAGCTTTTTGTAGTAGGAATAAGTTTTGGGCTGATGTTTTTCGGCGATTTTCGCAGCCTGAGCCAGGGCGTCGGGGTCGATATCGCACAGGGCCGCGGCTATTGTGCCCGGAGCCTGGAGTGCTCTTTCCAGAAGGTATCTGCCCCTGCCCCCGGTGCCGATAACCCCGAAGCGAAGCGGAGCGGCCTCTTGACCGGACAGCTTTCCAGCCAGGCCGAGGATTGCCGGCGCGCCGAGAGCTATTGCGCCGCTTTGCAAAAAATTACGCCGGGTGACTGGCCGGTTTTTATTCATAGCTTAATCCTCCCCGGATTTTGAAAGTCTGTTAAATGTTGGGAATTTTCCCACTAGAAGTTTATACAATGTCGAGAGAATTGTGTCAAGCGTTTGGCTGTTTGTGGAAAGATTTTGTTTTATTTAGTGGTTAGAATGAAGATAAAAGCAGGTGATTTTACCACTCCAGCCCGGTCATAGCCCCCAAACCCCTCCCGGCTGTCCTTCCTTGATCTTGAATGCCTTAGCACTTATTTTGGTAAGTCGATAGACTTGGCATTTCGATTTTATTAATGCTATTCATCCGAAAGAAAAAAATATTGTATGATTATTAGTTCTTTGTCGTCTGCTCATTTATCATGGGAGTTGATATGTCAAAAACGGGAAATAGATTAATCCTGGCTCTGGCCTTGTTTCTGCAGTCAATCATTACAGGCTGTGGTCCTGGGCAGGAAGCTAATAAAACGGAAATCCAGAAAAAAGCTGTCCCCGCAGAACACCGTTTTGTTGTCCTTGATCCCGGACATTTCCATGCCGCGCTTGTTTTCAAAAAACCTTCTTACCAGGGAGTATCTTCACTGGTCGGGATATACGCACCTGTGGGTGAGGATTTTGTCGACCACATGGCCCGGGTGGTCCCTTTCAACACACGGAATGAAGACCCGGCATCGTGGCGCTATCACATCTGCCTGGGACCGAATTGCCAGGAAAAGATGCTGGAAGAAAAGTTCGGCGATATAGCTGTGCTTTCAGGAAAAAACCAGCCCAAAATAGACCGGATACTGGCCTGTGTGCGAGGCGGCTTAAATGTGCTGGCCGACAAGCCCTGGGTGATCGATTCGCGTAAACTTGCTGTCCTGGATACGGCGATAACCGAGGCCCGCTCGCGGGGTCTCGTAATTTACGACATCATGACCGAACGCTTCGAAATCACAACCACAGTCCAACGGTTCATAGTCAATGATGAGGCTGTTTTCGGAAAAGTGGTCCCAGGCTCGCCCGATGATCCGGCGGTTGTTAAAAAGAGCGTGCACCACCTTTATAAGATTGTCGCCGGGCGGCCGAACAAGCGGCCCTGGTGGTTTTTCGACACTGCTGTCCAGGGCGAGGGCGTAGTGGATGTGACTACCCACCTTGTGGATATGGTCTTCTGGACTCTTTTCCCTGAGCTGCCGATCGATTATCGGAAAGATATAGAGATGGTCTCCGCCAGCCATTGGCCTACCATAATCAGCCGCGAAGAGTTTGGAAAAGTCACCGGCCTGGCGGCATTCCCTTCGCCGTTCGCGCTCGATAAAGAAGGCCGTCTGCCGTATTATTGCAACGGGCGGATGAATTATCGCCTGAAAGGGGTGAATGTCCAGACCCAGGTGGAATGGAAATTCGAAGCGCCTGAGGGCAGCGGGGACACACACTACTCGATAATCAAGGGCAGCAAGGCACATGTACTTGTGCTGCAGGGCAAGGAGCAGAATTACCTGCCTGAGGTTTATATAATCCCTGCCCCGGGTGTTCAGGACATCCGTGCTGTAGAAGAGCCGCTTAAAGCCCTGATCGGGAGGCTGGCTTCCACGGATTATCCAGGAATTTCGCTCTCCGCCGAGGGCAACCGCTGGCACATCGCCATCCCGGATAAATACCGGGTAGGGCATGAGGCCCATTTCGGCCAGGTGGCCGACCGTTTCCTGAGCTTTCTTGACGGGAAGCCGGTCCCGGAATGGGAATATGCCAACCTCCTGGCCAAGTATTATGTGACTACCAGCGCTCTGGAGCTAGCGGCCAGGAATCCTTGATCTTAATTCCGGGAAATTTTTATCATGGCCGGAAAACCATTGGTAAGCTTCCTGATGCCGGCTTATAATGCCGGTTCAACTATCGGGCGGGCGGTTTACTCGATCCTTGCTCAGCGCGACGCTCCGGAGCTGGAAGCGGTCGTGGTGGATGACGGGAGCACGGACAATACGGCGGATGTGCTTGAAGGCCTGGCGTCAAAAGACAGGCGACTGAAGGTGGTCAACATCACTCACCAAGGCCTTGTGCAGGCGCTGGTCACCGGCCAGTCGATCTGCCGCGGTGATTTTCTGGCCCGGCTGGATGCGGATGATATCGCCCACCCCTTACGGGTAAAAGAACAGTTTGCCCTGATCAACAGCGATCCCAGACTCGGGCTGATCGGTTCCCAGGTCAGGTACTTCCCGAGGAAAAACTTGCGGGAGGGACTCCTTCTATATGAAACCTGGCTCAACAGCCTGCTCGAGACCGGAGAGATAAAGGGTGGAGCTCGTTCCACCGCCCGGATTCACGAGAAAATCATGCGCGAGCTGTTTGTCGAATGCCCCCTGGCTCACCCGACTTTTTTCATGAGGAGGGAAGCCTTCGAGGCTGTGGGCGGTTACCGTGATTTTCGCGGCCTGCCTGAGGACTATGACCTTCTCCTGCGCATGGTGGCCGGAGGCTGGCGCCTGGGAGGCGCGGGCAGGGTTCTCCATTTGTGGCGCGAGCATCCCGCCCGGGCTTCCTGGAATGATCGGCGGTACAGCGACGAAAGCTTCCGCGAGCTGAAGCTCCATTATCTTTTCAAGATCAGGCTGGATAATGGCGCCCGCCCCGTTTCCATCTGCGGCGCGGGCCCTGTAGGCAAGGCCTGGCTGAAAGAACTTCAGGCCCGCGGTGTCGAGGTGCGCTATCTTTTCGAGGTCAACCCGCGCAAGATCGGCAGAAGTATACATGGAGTGCCGGTAATCAGGGCTGAGGACCTTCCGCCACGGAGCGATCCGGGCTTGATCCTGGGCGCTGTGGGACAGAGAGGCGCCCGGGAAAAAGTGAGAAAAAGCCTCGACCCTTTGGGGTTCCGTGAAGGAGAGGACTATATTCTGGTTGCCTGACCAGGTGCCAGGTTTTTAATTCCCCGGAGAATTCCAAGATGAATTTAATTTTTCTCTTTCTGTTGCTGTCTCTTTTCTCCTGCTCTCCCGCAGAGAACAAACCTTTGAAGGAAAACAAGCTGGCGGCAAGCTGGACCCACCTTTCCACATACAGAGGTGATTTACCTGTGCCTGGCAGCTCAAAACAGCAAACCGCTTCTCTGGTTCTCGATGTCGACAGGGATGGGGTGAACGATTTTGTAATCGGCTGCCGCACAGCTCCACCTTCGCTTGTCTGGTATAAAAGGGGGGTGGCGGGCTGGACGAGGTTAGTGATCGACACCACCACTCTGGCCATCGAGGCTGGAGGCGCTTGTTATGACCTAGACTCGGATGGTGACCTGGATATTGTCATGGGCGGTGATTATTCAAGCAGCAAGGTCTGGTGGTGGGAGAATCCCTATCCACATTATGATCCTTTGGTGCCTTGGGTCAGACGGGAAATCAAGTCCGGCGGCGAAACAAAACACCACGACCAGATTTTCGGTGATTTCGACGGCGATGGTGATGCGGAACTGGTTTTCTGGAACCAGGGAGCGAGGAAACTTTTCCTGGCGGATATTCCATCCAATCCTAAACTGGATGAACCATGGAAACTCACCCCCATTTACCAATATGAGGAAAGAGTTGATGACCGTAGTTCAAGCCGGGCTGATTCCTGGAAAGCGGGCAACGAGCATGAGGGCCTGGCCGCAGTGGACATTGACAGCGACGGGAAGGTTGACATTGTCGGCGGCGGGCGATGGTACAAGCATGTAACCGGGAAAACGTTTAAAGTTGAGGAGATAGATCCCCTCCAAACATTTTCCAGGGTGGCTGCCGGCCAGATAAAAAAAGGAGGACGGCCGGAGGTGGTCATGGTTATTGGCGATGGGGTCGGGCCGATAAAATGGTACGAGTGGAAGGATAGTAAGTGGATCGGGCACGACCTCCTAGGCTACGATGTGGATCATGGCCATACCCTCCAGGTTGCCGACCTGGACAGTGACGGGAATATCGATATCTTTTGTGCGGAGATGCGTCTTAATGGTGCCAATCCCGATGCCAAGATGTGGGCTTTCCTGGGGGATGGAAATGGTAAGTTCCGCACCAGGGTGATCGCCGAGGGCTATGACAGCCATGAGTCCAGGGCTGCGGACCTGGATGGTGACGGCGATGTGGATATTCTCGGCAAACCGTACAACTGGGAAACCCCGCGGTTAGACCTCTGGCTGAATGACGGTGTGGCTTTCAGCGACCATGCTGGCGTGCCTTTCGAACACGTGATTATCGATGAGCACGGTCCGGAAAATCCCCACATAAAGGCGACAGGGGATATAGATGGCGACGGCTTGACAGATGCCCTGACCGCATCCTCGAGCGGCGGGCCTCTGGTCTGGTACCGGGCGCCGCGCTGGGAAAAATACCTTATCGCCGGTTCCGGAACCTGGAGCTGCGATGCAGTAATAGTCGATGTCGACGGCGATGGAGACAACGATGTAGTAATTTCGGAGTATTACTCGAAAAACCGCCTCGAATGGTACGAGAACCAGGCTCCCCGGGAAGACACAGCCTCCGGTACCTGGAAGCTTCATGTGATCGGCTCGCCGAGAGCCCATGACATTGAAGCCGGGGACCTTGACGGCGATGGAGATGTGGATATAGCGGCCCGCGGGCAGAGCGGTTTCGGGGCAAAGGAAGGGAACAAGATAGTTCTCTGGGAGCAGAAAAATCCCGATTCCTGGGAGAAAAGGATTGTCTCCTGTCCTCCTGGCGAGGGTCTGGCTATCGGTGATCTGGACAATGACCGCGACCTGGATCTGGTTACGGGCGGCAGGTGGTATGAGAATGAGGGAGGAATCAGTGGAACCTGGAAGGAACACACGTTCTGTTCCTGGCCGCAGGATGCAGTGGTCAAGCTGGCTGATATGAATGGCGACCGCCGTCTGGATGCAGTGCTCACCATCTCCGAGGACTCGGGACATATATCCTGGTTTGAAGCCCCCATAGACCCGAAAAGCAAGAACTGGCCCGAACATGTCATCGATACACTCCTCGAAAAGGGCCACAGCCTGGGAGTGGCCGATATGGACCTGGATGGTCATCCGGATGTGGTTACGGCTGAGATGCACCAGTCCGTGGACCCGGACGAGGTGATAGTTTTCCTTAACCGGGGCGGAGCTTTGGCTTGGCAGAAACAAGTTATCGCAGTCACCGGTTCCCATTTCCTGCAACTTGCTGATTTCGATGGCGATGGCGATATGGATATTTTCGGAGCCAATTGGCGTTCCCTGACCGGGGACAGCCTTACTTATATCGAAGTCTGGCGGAACAACCTGGTGAACTCGGCCAGGATCGGGCTTGGCCCGTGGAGGCGCCATGTAGTAGACACGGTCAAGCCCTGGAGAAGTATTTTTATCGCCTCGGGGGATCTCGACGGGGATGGCTTGCCGGACATAATCACCGGAGGCTGGTGGTATAAGAACCCGGGGATACCTGGAGGAGCCTGGGAGCGGAGGGATCTCGGAGAGCCCCTCCATAACATGGCTGCGGTGTATGATTTTGATGGTGACGGGAGGCTGGATGTCCTGGGAACCACCGGCAAAGGCTCGGAGCCAAGTCCTGTGTTCGTCTGGGCCCATAACCTGGGAAACGGCGGATTCGACATTTACGATATGATCGAGAAGGCGGATGGCGATTTTCTCCAGGGAGCTGCCGCAGCCCGATTCCGCCCGGAAGCCCCGGTCGAGGTGGCGCTGTCCTGGCACTTAACCGGCAAGGGTTTGCAGATAATCACCCTGCCTCAAGACCCGCTGGCCGATAAATGGTCTCTGAGAAAGATATCCGATATCTCCCAGGATGAACAGCTCTCGGCAGGTGATATCGACGGCGACGGCGACCTGGATTTGCTCCTCGGCACTGTCTGGCTGGAGAATGAGCTTGCCGGCTGGACCCGCCACAAATTTTTTGAAACCGACCTGCCTCCGGACCGGAACAGGCTGGCCGATATGAACGAGGACAGCAGGCTGGATGCTGTTGTGGGCTATGAGGCGATTAACGTTCCCGGGAAGCTGGCCTGGTATGAGAACGCATTTCCCGGCCGGGACCTCTGGACCGAGCACTTGATCGCCGAAGTGGTCGGCCCGATGAGCCTTGACGTCGCCGATTTCGACGGAGACGGCGATCTGGATGTAGTCGTAGGTGAACACAACTACGCAAAGCCGGAAACCGCCCGGACCCTGATTTTCGAGAATCTGGACGGCAGGGGAGACTCGTGGAAGGAGCACCTTGTCTATACCGGAGATGAGCACCATGACGGCACTCAGGCTGTGGATATCGACAACGATGGCGACCTGGACATAATCTCTATCGGCTGGGAGAACCCGGCGGTCATCCTCTATGAAAACAAGGCTCTCGACCGGATAGTCCGGAACGAAGGAAATAAATAGGTGGCTGGAACGAAAGCAAGACAAGAGTCAAAGGTAAGCGGGCGTTCAGCCGGGAATAAACAGGGCTGTGTGACTCAGGGTTATCCTGGGATTGCCTGATAGCTTTAATCCGGAGTTTGCAGCGTATTCCATTGTCCTGTGGAAATCGGTTCTGGAAACGTGCCAGACAGGCTCGACCAGAAGGAATTTGGCCCCTGGTTTCAGGCATGAGGCCACCTGGGTCAGAAAAGAAGCCTGGTCTGGCACTTCATGCACCATATAGAAGGCCAGGATAAAATCCGCGGTCTCATTGATTCCCAGGTTCCCCGGTTCGCAGATATGGGTGATAATACTGCCGGCGACCTCTGCTTTCTCGGCCCTTTTTTTCAAAACCCTGATCATTTGCGGCTGCAAGTCTATGGCTGTAACTTTTCCCTCAGTTCCGAGCATTCTGGCCATGGCGATAGAGAAAAAACCCATCCCGCAGCCGATATCCAGTACGGTCATACCTTCCTTTAAATAGGGGCCTAAAATTTTCTCCGGATTATGCACAATTCTGCGTAAAGCATGGTCAAAAGTATAGGCTTGCCACCAGGGACATACCCGGCCCATTCAGCACCTTCCTGAGAAAATTTCTATCCACCAGTAGTTTAAAAACACTATTGCTGACGCTCAATAATAACCTGCTCCATTTCCTGAAACAATAATCTCGAAAGCCTTTGCATTCTGTTGACTGATTTGAGAACCAAGATAGATAAATCAGTAATCATTATCCAGGTGTGGCGTTTCGGAAATTAATTAAAAAATCAAAAACCTTTTTGAGATTTGAATTACCCTCTCCTGAAGCCCCTTGACCTCATTCATTCAGATTGACACAAGCTTTCGGGCAAAGCTATATTGTTCGGAACATTGCGGCCTTTTACCGAATACTTGATAATCCACACTTAACCTGAGGAGTAAACCAGTGGGCGACATTGGTCTCGGTATCATATTAGCCCTGCTCGTGGCCCTGCTCATGGTGGCCACCGGGCGGTGGAGGGCGGATGCATTTCTTGTTCTCATCTCCTGTGCCTTTATTTTCGGGCTTGCCTCCGGTGCGGGGATAGAGAAGACCCTGGAGACGATCAAGACCGGTTTCGGCAATACTCTGGGCAGTATAGGAATAGTAATCATCCTGGGAGCGATGATCGGAGTTTTTCTGGAAAAAACAGGTGCGTCGGGGGCCATTGCCAAGGCCATGCTGCGCCTGGTGGGTGAAAAGAGAACCGGCCTGTCCCTGAGCCTGACCGGTTACATTGTTTCGATTCCGGTTTTCTGCGATTCCGGCTTTATAGTGCTGGTCCCCCTGGTACGGGAGCTGGCCCGCCGGGCCAATCTGGGCCGTCTGACTCTGGCGGTCTGCCTGGCTACGGGTCTTTACTCCACTCATTGCCTGGTCCCGCCGACCCCGGGCCCGCTCGCCGCTGCTCAGGCTTTGGGCGCTGACCTGGGGCTGGTGATCGCGGTCGGGCTTATCGCGGCCATATTTCCGGCATTGGTTGGCTATTTCTGGGCTATGCGCTTCGCTTCCGAAAGACTTCCGGATGAAGTGGCCGGCAGAGTTGCCGAGGAGAAAGCAGAAAATCGGGAACAAGAGGTTCAGAAAGCACCCGGAGCTTTACTATCACTTCTGCCCATTTTAACCCCGATCATTTTAATAACTCTCGGCTCTGTGGCCGGTCTGAAAAGTGCGCCTTTCGGGAAGGCCCTGGCTTTCAGCTTGATCAAGGGGGCCGGGCACCCGGTATTCGCGCTTGGCCTGGGACTCGCTCTGAGCTTCACCTTTGCCCGCCGCGGCTCGCCCAGAGGTTCGTGGCTTGCCGAAGCCATAAAGTCCTGCGCCATGGTCCTGGCTGTCACCGCTGCCGGAGGAGCATTCGGCCAGGTGATCAGGGCCTCGGAATTGAGCGGCACTTTACAGTCCACACTCGGAGCATGGAAAGCCGGCGTTCTCGTACCCTTCGTACTGGCGGCGGCTTTGAAAAGCGCCCAGGGAAGCAGTACCGTATCGATGATCACCACCGCGGCCATAATCCAGCCCTTGCTCGGCACTCTCGGCCTGGGCGCTGCCGGCTGGGGGCCTACTGTGGCTGTGGTCGCTGTCGCTTCCGGGGCGATGGTGGTCAGCCATGCCAACGACAGCTACTTCTGGGTGGTCTCACAGATGGCCAATATTCCTGTAAATGTTTCATTCCGTGTCTATACCACGGCTACTGCTTTGATGGGAATCACAGGAGCGATAGTCTCTCTGGCCCTCTCCATAATTTTATTGCCTTGAACTCTTTTTGTAAATTTTCTTGCAGGGGCGAGGCATATTTTGCAGCGATTTTACCGGTTGGCGGCTATGGAGAGCGGTCTGGCGGCCGCTCGTGATTAAAATATTTAAAATACTCTTAAATCCGTGTCGGGAAATTGTTCAGGATAGGGCTGGAGTCCAGAAATTAAAATTAATTGCTCTTCTTCGAGGTCTGCGGTGGGAAAGTCTTGTTGGTGAATAGGTAAATGAGGCGTTCAAATTTACCGATAGTGAACAGAATGGTCTGGCTGCGCCTGGAATTGGGGTTTCGGAAATACTGCTGGTACAGGCTGACTATAGTGGCCACCACATTTTTATATTCCTGGTAATCTAATTTCAAATGGCTGTTGAAATATTCGATACAGGCCAGGTAGCGCTGATAATATGGGTTATCCGATCCCTGGTCCGAACGCATCATTTTCAGGTGCAAGCCCAGAAACAGGCGGTAGCAATCATTGACCGAGGCAAACCGCGGTGTGTCGTCGGGTATTTCCCATCTCTCGAGATACTTGACAGATATACCGCTGAAATAAATCATAGCGCTTCTAATCCTGGCTGTTTATGTTCAAAATCAGGGTAATCCTGTCTAAGAATAGAGCCTTATCATTTAAAATAATGTCTGCTGCGGATAAGGCAAGGAAAAAACCAGTGAAATATAGCAACTATCCAATTTCTAGCGAACTCTAATAAAGCCATATTATCTTTTTTTCAATCCAGCAAGCAACTTTTGTTCCTCCTCCTCGCTGAAAACTTCCACTCCCGCCTGGCGCAGCGCCTTGGCCGCAATGCCTTCCCCCTTGACCTTTTCCTCTCCGCGGTAGACATAGTTCACTCCGCAGGAAGGGCTGCATTCCTTGAGCAGGGCCTTTCTGATCCCATGATGCCGGGCCAGTTCCACGCAAAAATCCGCCCCGGCCACCAAAGCCTCTGTCCTCTCCAGGCCATGAATATCGATTACTTCGCCGTAAGGTTTCGCCTTACTCTCTCCGGGCAGGGTACGGAAGCACATCCTGGGGCGCGGAGTAGGCAGTCCACCAGCTTCTTCCGGACAGGCCGGCACAAGGCTGAAACGTGCGGATAGACATTTAAGTCGTTCAGCGCATTTTTCTCTATCCAGAGATTTCCCGTCATAACGGCAGGCTTCACCGAGCAGACAGGCCGAAACAAGGATTTTTTCCATAAAGGCCCCAAGAGTCGGAAACTGTTTTTCATCCGTTCAGTTAAAAATAGTCAGGGCATGAAGATGAGGCAAATATTAAGTTGACTTTCAATCTTCCCGGCTGTAGTTTAACCTCCCCAGGCTCCTAATCCGTTTAAAAGGAGAATGATTTGTGAAACGGTTGAATCATCCTGAAATCGAACTCAAGTTTTCCCTTGACGACCCCGAAGAGATTAAAAAAAGGCTCCGTGAAGCGGGTTTCAGTTCACAAGGCGCAATTTTTGAATTCAATGTGGTCTTCGATACACCAGCCAGAACTCTTTCCTCGAACGGTCGTCTCTTGCGCCTGCGCCGTGATTCAAAGGTAAAGCTGACTTACAAGGAACCCCCGGCAGAGAAAAGCAGTCTCGCCTCGCGTTTCAAAGTGAAATCGGAAAGCGAGCTCGAGCTCGGCGATTTCGAAACAATGCGCTTCATTCTCCACCGGCTCGGATTTACCGAGGAAAGGATTTATGAAAAATACCGGGAACATTTCACCCGCGGCGATGGAGCCTCAGCCGAACTTGACCATTTGCCCCACCTGGGCTATTATCTTGAACTGGAAGACATTCCCGACAAAATAGAGGCTCTGGCCGCCGAACTTGGTCTTGATCCCGCTCGGGGCTTGCGGCAAAACTATTTCCAGCTTTATAAAGGATATTGCCGGAGAACTGGCCAGGCAGGGCAGGACATGCGGTTCGACGGCTAGGGTCGCGGGATGAACAATTGACAATAAGTACTATAAGGGCTTAAGATTAATTGACAGGTGTTGAGTCTATGGAATTCACATTTTTAAAAATAGTCCTCATCGTAATCGCTGGTTTGTTCTATTACCTGATGATGAAGACCATGAACGCCAAGCTCAAAAAGGGCAGCCGGGTGGCCCGGTTTAAAGTAGGCGGCAGGCGGCGTTTGGAAGGGGATGAGGAATCAAGCCCGGATGAGCGGAAGGTGTCTCTGCGTAATGGGCCGCATTTTAAACGCAGGTTTAGATAGTTCACACCATTTTTTTTGACGGATTCTATTCTGCACTTCCTGATTTATAGCATCAAAAAAGCGGATTAGAAATCGTGCATACACAAGTGTGCAGATCAGATCCGCTTTTTTATAAGATTTTCTCTCTGTTTTTACTCTAACCCAGGCTGTAACCTACCCCGAAACCGCCCTGAGGGTTTTTCCACTTCACATACTCCGGTGAAACCACCTGGCAGGTTCCGCATTCGAGACAGTTCTCGAAATTGATAATGCACTCCCCGGTCTCGGGATTTTCTTCATAAACCCTGGCCGGGCAGATAAAAAGAATCGGCCGGTCTGCGCACTTCTTGAACTGCGCCTGGTCGAGCTCGATATGGCTGGTTTTGTCTATCTTGCGTTTTACAAGACCAAGTTTATCCTCGAGCGTGAGCACTGGGGTCTCGCTGACCTGGCTCTCGATCTTGTTTTCGTTCATATCATTGCTCCTCTGGCTTCCCACATGTCGCGATAGAAAGGCACCAGTCTGATACGCTGGCGGGCCTTGCGCAATACTTCCTTACGAACCTGGGCTTTGGGCGTCTCGCTCACCGTGAAATAATCGGTTAAAAGCTCGATAAAAAGATCGGGGTACTGGTTAAGGAACTGCTTGTGGTTCTTGAGAAACCCGATCATGCGGCGGAAATGGAACATGTCTTTTAAAACGAAGGAATCCTCTAGTTTGTTGCGGTAAGCCTTGAGGCCCGCTTTGGAATAATTCCCTTTCTTTTTGGCCTCGATAACCGTCTCGGCAGCATAGACTCCGCTGGCCGTGGCTAGATTGGTCACCTCGTGATAGATGCTCGGGTTGATAAGTCCGGCTGCATCTCCCACCAGGATCAGCCCGTTATCAACAAGCTCCGGCAGATCATCATAAGTCTCTTCCGGGATCATATGGCCCGCGTATTCGATCACCTCGCCGCCACGGACCAGAGCGCGCACCCGGGGATGTGACTTGAAAGCTTCGAGCATGTCATTCGGGCTGATCTTTTTTTCGATGAAATCCTCGAGGGTGCAGCCCACGCCCACAGAAATGCTGTCCCGGTTAGTGTAAATGAAGCCCGAGCCGAGAGCACCCTGGACAGCCTGGCCGAAATACTCATAAGCCACTCCCTGGTCGCCGACCAGATGGAAACGATCCTCCACTGTCTCCGGGGGGAGCTTGATTATTTCCTTGACCGCCAGCACCCTGTTTGCCGGGGACATTTTTTTGCGGCGCAGCCCCGATTTCTCGGCCAGGAGGCTGTTCGCTCCCTCAGCGCAGATCACCACATCCGCGAAAAGCTCATCATGTGTCCCGCCTTCTCCGCGGGCCAGAATCCCCACTACTTTCCCATCCCGGCGGATGAAATCGTCCACCACTACTTCCGGAAAGATTTGCGCTCCCGCCTCTTCGGCTTTTCTGGCGAACCAGCGGTCGAAACGGCTGCGCAGCACGATGAAGGAGTTATTGTACGGCGGCTGGTCGAACCGTCCTGCGGAAATTTCCACCGCCACTTCGCTGTCAGCGCTGAGGAAGCTGAATCTGCGGCCTATCACATGACGTTCCACCGGCGCTTCTTTCCAGAACTCCGGAATCAGCTGGTTCACTATAGTGCTAAAAAGTATGCCGCCGAAAAGATTTTTCGCTCCTGGATACTCGCCGCGTTCTAAGACCACCACCTCCAGACCTGCCCGGGCCAGTGTGAGAGCAGCGGAAATACCCGCTGGGCCGGCTCCGACTACTATGCAATCGAATTTTTCCTCGGACAATTTGTCCCCCTGTATGGGTATAATTTGAGTTCAGGTGTTCTTTTTCAGTTCTTCCAGGATAGCGGGGACTACCTCGAAGACATCACCCACGATACCGTAATTGGCTACTTTAAAAATAGGGGCATCGGGGTCTTTATTGATGGCCACGATCACTTTCGAGCCGATCATACCGGCAAGATGCTGGACCGCTCCGCTTATGCCACAGGCCAGATAAAGCGAGGGGCTGACAAACTTCCCGGTCTGCCCTACCTGGTCCGAATGCGGCCTCCAACCCGAATCGACCGCGGCTCTGCTTGCGCCGACCCCGGCGCCGAGAGAATCGGCCAGTTCCTCAAGCAGTGCGAAATTCGCCCCTTCCCGCATGCCCCTCCCTCCGGAGACAACTATGTCGGACTCGGCGACATCGGGCCGTTCATTCTTTGCTTTCTCGATGCCGGTTATGCGCAGGGCCAGATCTTTTCCGCTCAGCGAAAATTTGAGCGTTTCCACCGCCGCTTTGCGCGAGCTGTCTTCGGGCAGAGTCTCGAATACATTGGGCCGGAGGCAGAGGATTGCCGGCAGCCTGGCGAAAGAGACCTTCATTATTACCTTGCCCCCATAGGCCGGGCGCAGTGCAAATAGCTTTTCCCCTTCTATTTCCACACAGATACAGTCTGTCGCTGCCGGGGAACCGAGACGGGCGCTCAGTCTGGGGCTGAGATCCTTGCCGACCGCCGTGCCGGCCACCAGGATGACAGCAGGCTGGGTTTTCGCGGCAGCGGCCTCTATAGCCGCGGCGAACCCCCCGGGGCAGTAATTGGCAAACTCAGCAGAATGGGCCACCAGCACCCGGTCAGCTCCCCAGGAGGCGAGAATCGAGGGCAGTTCACCGGCATCGGCTGCCGGGAGCACTGCGGCAACTTCTCCGCCGCCCGCTCGTTCCACTATCCTGCGGGCCAGTCCGATAGCCTCCCGGCTTGATTTTCTAAGCTTGTTTTCCTCTTTCAACTCGGCGAAAACCAGGACATTCATCGCCATCTATCCTTCTCCTTCCCACTGAATATCGAGTTCAGATAACCTTGGCTTCCTCGCGTAAGATCCGGACAAGCTCCGCTGCCGCCTGGCGGCCCTCGCCGATTATCCGGCCGCGGGAACGCTGCGGCGGATAGCTGAGCGATTCCACGGCGAAAACGCTCCCGGCGAGACTGACTTCCTTGACTTCGAGAGGCTTGCTTTTGGCGGCCATCCTCCCTTTTAGTGAGGGATAGCGGGGCGTATTCAGTCCTTTCTGTGTGGTAAAGACTGCAGGCAGGGAGCACTCGAAAAGCTGGTAGCCTCCCTCCACTTCACGCTTGCCGCTGGCGCCTGTGGCAGTAACTTCCAGCGCGCTTACCTCGGAAATCCCCGGTACGCCCAAAAGCTCGGCCACCGCGAGGCCCACTTGCCCGTGCTGGTTGCCCACCGCCTGCTTGCCGAAAAAGGCGATATCGAAACCGGCAGCGGAAATCTCGCCTGCCAGAGCC